>Ga0255781_10003772_pt1 | contig 11722 bp, 19 predicted proteins | sample 101ome_21_FD_179979 | JGI IMG/M metagenome (GOLD analysis project Ga0255781, IMG submission 179979) | Coastal salt marsh microbial communities from the Groves Creek Marsh, Skidaway Island, Georgia - 101413BT metaG (version 2) | ecosystem: Environmental > Aquatic > Marine > Intertidal zone >...
TAGGCGGCTTTGTTATCATTGGGTGGATTACCCTAGAGGAGGATATGCTGTGAGCAGACGATACGGACAACACCAGACCGACGTGCAGGTGGATTGCGAGTGGGCAACGCTGGACGTTACTATACACTGGACGCTGGACTGTGATGATTACAGAGACTTAGTGTCCATCGACAAAATCACGGTAGGCGACAGAGATTTACACGAAGGCTGGAACGTGCCGTACTTTGAGGATATAATCTGGGACGAAGTGATGGCGGGTGAAGACTATCTACCGACAGACCACGGGGACTGATTATGAATATATTTTACCTATCACGTGACCCACACGAGGCCGCAAGGCTTCAGTGTGACCGCCACGTAGTAAAAATGATCCTAGAGACAGCACAATTGCTATCTACAGCGCACAACGAGATCGACGGTGGGCAGATTGCGTACAAGACAACGCACAAGAACCACCCGTCTGCGGTATGGGCTAGGGCTAACCGTGAAAACTACACATGGCTTCAGAGGCATCTAATGGCCCTAGGGGACGAGTACACACGCAGGTATGGTAGGGTACACAAAACCATACAAACGCACTCAGAGGCGCTTACAGAGGCTCCTACGGGTATATCTGACGGTGACTTCACTGATCCGCCTCAGTGTATGCCAGATGAGTGTAAAAGGCTTGACCCAGTGCTAGGCTATCAGGTATACTATAACTACAAGGCAGACGACTGGGACGCAAGAGGTATCCCGATGCGCTGGTACGGACAGGAGGCAGTGTGATCTGGGGTTGCGTTATGGGTTTTGTTCTGGTATATTTAGTCCTGAGTAGCTTAGGGAAATAAAAATGGAAAAACTAAAACTTGTAGTTATGTGCATAACATGGGTAGCACTGGCGGTGTTTCTGGCTCCCCTGTGGGTTCCTGTAGCTATCCTAGCGTCTACAGGTATTATAGCTAAAGAATTTAAAGGAGATTCAGACGGTGAATGATGCTTACGATGTAGAGATCATGGTCAGAGAACTGACGGAGTACGAGGTAAATTTCCTAGACTTCCCTACAGTGATACGTATGGTAAAAGATCAGATACGACAGAAGTACTCAGACATGAGTTACATGGAGTTACTAGCGGCATACGAGGGTGTATTCAAATGGCCTGAAACTGAAGATATGGGAGACTTAGTACGATGAGATGTAAAGCGTGTGACGTTATCCTAGATGATACTGAGGTAGTCAAAAAGGATGCTAGGGGAGTACACTACGACCTGTGTACAGAATGTTTGACAGTCTCTATAGCTACCCACTGGGAACTAGAGAACATGGAGTCAATAGATAATGACGGTATTATTACACAAGATGATGTGTTGACATTACAGGAAAACTATGATAATATATACTTAAGTATTACTAAGGATTACTAAAGTATATAAACTAAAGAATTAAACTAAAGGATTAATACTAATGAGTACTACAGGAGAAACTAAAGTAGGGAGGCGCTGGAATCCTGTAGCCAAACACGATCACAACAAGGGAGGCGCACACAGGGACAGGAAAAAGGATGCCAAAAAGTACCAGTCTAGGGGTAAACGGTTGACAAAGCCTCTGGAACGTGAGATACTATAGGTGTACCTTCGGGTATTCACTTTAATCAGACGAGGATTATCTCAATATGTCAAATGTAATTGAAGGTGTGGTAAACTTTAGCAACGTCACGAAGCACGACGTATTCAACGGGCAGGACACGGGTACGTTCAGTATCACCATTACCATGTCTGAAGATGATGCGGCTACGCTGGCGGCACAGGGTGTAAAGATCAAGGACTACGAGGGCAACAAACAGCGGAAGTTTAAGTCCAAGTACGCTATCGGTATGTACACTTCCGACGGTGATCGCTTTGATGGCGAGGTTCCCTATAACTCCCGTGTGCGGCTGAAGTACAAGACAGGCCCAGCACACCCTGTCCACGGTACTCCTACGTATCTGGAGGCTGTGAAAGTGCTAGAGTTGGCAGAAGTATCTGAGGAGGCTGTGGACTTCTGATGGACTCTAAATTCCTACACCACGAGGAGTGTCCGAAGTGCGGTAGTAGGAACAATGTGGCGGTGTACTCCAATGGGGCCGCCACTGTTTTTCTGCCGACTGTGATTATCACGTAAACGGTGAAACCGGAGAGGAAACACAGGTGACAACACCTAGTAACCTAAACATGGGCGGAGTGGTAGCTGAGATACCGGATCGTCGTTTGTCTGCCAAGACCACTAAGCACTATCAGGTCACGGTAGAGTACGACGCCAACGGGAAGATCGCTAGGCACTACTACCCGTACTACGACAAAGACACAGGCGAGTTAGTAGCCGCCAAGTCTCGCGTAGTCAAGACCAAGGACTTCCTGTGCTCTGGTAACTTGAGTAACGTGGGTTTGTTTGGTCAGAAGCAGTGCCGTGGCACAGGTAAGTTTGTCACGATCACTGAGGGCGAACTGGACGCCATGTCTGTCTACGAGATGTTCGGACAGAAGTACGACGTAGTGTCACTCAGGTCAGGCGCTAGTAGTGCTGCAAAGGAGATCAAAGCACAGCTAGAGTGGCTTGAGGGCTACGAGAACGTGGTCATTTGTTTTGACCAAGACAAGGCCGGTGAGTTAGCGCTGGAACAAGTCAAGGATCTCTTTAGCCCTAACAAGCTGAAGATATGTAAGCTACCGCTCAAGGACGCCAGTGAGATGCTCATGGCTAACCGTGTGCAGGAGTTTACACAAGCGTGGTGGGACGCCAAGGTGTACAGACCGGACGGTATTATCGCCGGTTCTGACACTTGGGAGGCTCTGGTAAACAAACGTCAGGTACAGAGTATACCGTACCCGTGGGAAGGCCTAAATGAAATCACAAGAGGACACAGACCGTACGAACTTGTCACTATTACCAGCGGTAGTGGTATGGGAAAGTCTCAATTCATCAGAGAACTTGAGTACGATCTTCTCCAACGAACAGAGGCAAACATCGGTGTACTTGCACTGGAGGAGGATGTCGCAACGACAGCTTTGGGAATCATGTCAGTGGCGTCATCTAGGAGACTCCATCTGGAGGAAGACACGCCTGTTGATCTCCTTAGACCTCATTGGGAGGCAACGATGGGGTCTGGACGTTATTACCTTTTTGATCACTGGGGATCAACGTCGGCTGACGAGTTACTCTCAAGAGTACGGCACATGGCAAAGGCCTGTGACTGCCGATATATCATCCTCGACCACCTGTCCATCGTGGTTTCTTCTCAAGAGAACGGGGACGAACGGAAAGCAATAGACGAGATTATGACACGCCTACGCACACTGGTGGCAGAGACAGGAATCACATTGTTCCTAGTGTCGCACCTGCGTAGATCATCTGGCACTGCCCACGAGGACGGAGGACGTATCAGTCTGCAGGACTTGCGTGGTAGCCAGAGTATCGCCCAGTTGTCAGACATCGTGATTGGTATGGAGCGTGACCAGCAGAACCCAGACGAGGACATCAGGAACACAACGACTGTACGTATCCTGAAGAACCGCTACTCTGGCGAAACTGGCCCCGCTTGCTGGCTACGGTACGACAAGTTTACAGGGCGTATCCATGAGTGTGCTAACCCTAACCCACCAGACATAGAGGTTAATTTCTAAAATGGCAAAGAGAGTTTCTCAATATAGAATCACAGATGAAAACACTGACCCGTATCTTTTAGATGAGGCAATTACTTTTTTTAAACAAAAAGGAAAAAAGAAGATATATCCTTACGCAAAGGGACAAGTTTGTTTCTCACATAGAGGATGCTATTGGCTAGTTTCTCCAGAAACTATGAAGTACGCCCCAAGGCACAGGTCAAACGAAAAATGGTATAAGGAACACTCGCTTGACGATATTTGGGGAAGTATAAATAGGTGGTTAGACTACAGGGATTTAAAGCGGAAAGAGCGAGAGGAAGGTGAGTAACCTAGTCTTTTGTGACATAGAAACCGACGGGCTAAACCCCAGTGTTATCTGGTGTGCGGTCTGCCGACACAACGGAGAAAGCGAGGTAATATGCAATGAACAAGATTTCAAGGATTACATGGCTCGTAAAGCGCCGGTTAAGCTGGTATTCCACAACGGAATTGGCTTTGATGTTCCTGTGGTTGAGCGTCTTTGGAACTTTGAGTTTGCTAGGGATCAGGTCACTGACACTCTAGTACTCTCACGGCTGGCTGATCCTAGCCGCTCTGGTGGACACTCTCTGCGTAACTGGGGAAACATCCTAGGCTACGCCAAGGGCGACCACGAGGACTGGTCACAGTTGTCACCTGCTATGATCGACTACTGCATCCGTGACGTAGAGTTGACAGAGGCGGTGTACAAGCGGCTACTGGTGGAACTCGACGGGTTCTCAAAGGAGTCCATTGACCTAGAGCACCAAGTCCAGTGGATCATTCAGGGACAGGAGCGCAACGGCTGGCTACTGGATCAACGACTGTGCCACACGCTGTGTGCTAGGTTCAAGGAGCGTATGTATGAGATCGAAGAAGAACTCCAGAGGGTGTTCCCGCCGATTGTTGAGGAAAGGTGGTCTGAGAAAACAGGCAAGCGCCTTAAGGATAAGGTTACGGTTTTTAACCCCGGTTCAAGGCAACAGGTGGCAGAACGACTTGAAGCTAAGGGTGCAGTATGGTCGGAACTCACGCCGTCCGGTAGGCCGCAGGTGGATGAGAAGACGCTTGAGGAAAACAAACACATACCGGAGGCTGTCCTTGTACTGGAATACCTACTACTCCAAAAGCGATACGCACAGGTATCCTCTTGGCTAGAGCACGTACAGGAAGACGGAAGGGTACACGGACGGGTTACAACAAACGGTGCTGTCACAGGACGAATGACACACCAGAATCCCAACATGGCACAGGTTCCTTCAGTTAACTCACAGTTTGGCAAGGACTGCCGTGACTGCTGGATTGTACCAGAGGGACGTAAGCTAGTGGGTGTTGACGCTAGTGGACTAGAACTGCGTATGTTAGCGCACTACATGGGAGACGAGGAGTTTACTAATGTCCTACTTAGAGAAGACATTCACACCAGAAATCAAGTTGCTGCAGGACTTGCAACAAGGCCTCAGGCAAAGACTTTCATCTATGCTTTCCTCTACGGAGCAGGAGACGCAAAGATTGGAAGCATCGTCGGAGGAACTGCAGGTGATGGCAATCAGCTTAGGAAGCGCTTTCTACGAAACACACCTGCTCTTGAAGCTTTACGAGAACGAGTTGGACAAGCGTCTAGGAAAGGCCACCTCGTCGGACTCGACGGTAGAAAACTCTGGGTCAGATCAGAACATAGTGCATTGAACACGTTGCTTCAGGCGGCTGGTGCTATCATTATGAAGAGGGCTTTGGTTCTACTGGACGACTACGCAACACAGCACAACATCGACTACAAATTCATAGGTAACGTACATGATGAAATACAATCGGAGGTGGCTACAGAACAAGCAGAGAAGTACGGCTGGCTCGCAGTTGAGTGCATCAAGGCGGCTGGCATATCATTCGACCTTCGGTGTCCTCTCGACGGAGAGTACAAAGTCGGATCAACGTGGGCGGAGACACACTAAGGAGACTAAAATGAACGTAGAAATACCTTATGATCGTTATTTAGAAAATAAGTCACGAATGACTACGCCAGAAGGTCGTTTTAGATTAGGAAATCCCAAGCACCCTTATTATAAAATCTACAAGGAAGAGGGGATGGAAGCAGCTTTTGTTGCTATGGGTCTTCTACCTAAAAACAATAGACTTAGAAAAATTAAAACGACATTAAGAAACCTTTTTGATGAGGTTGTTGAGGGTCAGGTGTACATCATCACTAATCCTAACTTCCCTGAGTGGGTTAAGGTGGGCATGGCTGTTGACTCAGAGGACAGACTCAACGGGTATCAAACGTCGTCACCCTTCAGAGACTATGCGCTGTACAAGAGTTGGCCTGTGTCTGACCGTAGGTCTGCTGAGTCAGATGCACACAGTCTGCTAGAGAAGACCTTTGACCGTAGAGGTGAATGGTTTAAATGCACACCAGAGGAAGCAGAGTCTGCTATCGCTGGTCTAATGGAGCAACACAAATGAAATCAATACACACACTGATAGACGACATTTACTCTGTTGTTGCTTCCAAGGAAGTGCCAGACGGTGTCGATCTGTACGACGAGATAGACCGCTTTGGTGAGAACTGCAAGCGACTCATGTCTAACCTGTTCACTGAGAAGCGGGATGGTCGCAAGCTGCGGATGTCTAACATCGGGCGCGACGACAGATTCCTGTGGAACGTCGTGAACAACCCAGACGTACAAGAGGAGATGACTCCCAACACCTACGTCAAGTTTATGTACGGGCATCTTATCGAAGAGATGCTGTTGTTTCTCACCAGACTGTCAGGACACGAGGTTACAGATGAACAGAAACAATGTGAAGTTGCGGGTATTACGGGGTCTATGGACTGCAAGATTGATGGCATTGTCACTGATGTTAAGAGCGTGTCCTCTTTTGGGTTTAAAAAATTCAAGGACGGAAGTTTGGCTTTTGATGACCCGTTTGGATACGTTGCTCAGATTAAAGGCTATGCACATTCCGAAGGCGAAACATCGTTTGGCTGGCTCGCGATGGACAAGCAGAATGGGCATCTGACGTATCTCAAGTACGACACTGAGGATACACAGGCTCCCGTGTACGACAAGATTTCTTACGACATAGAGGAGCACATTGAACGCGTAAAAAAGCTAGTGGAACAACCAGAGGCACCAGAGGTTTGTCACGAAACCGTACCAGATGGCAAAAGTGGAAATCAAAAACTCGCCGTTGGTTGTTCCTACTGTCCCTACAAGCATACCTGCTGGCCCGGAGTAAGAACGTTCCTGTACTCAAGTGGGCCACGATACTTAACAGAGGTAGTAAATGAGCCGAAGGTCACGGAAATCCAAACTGGGTAACTTCAGATCGGAGTTTGAAAAAGATGTCGCAACGCAGTTACAACCATTTGGCTTTAGCTACGAACCGTTCCAAGTGGACTACATCGTCCAAAGGAAATACACCCCAGACTTTGTGTACGAACAGAACGGACGGACGTACCTCATTGAGTGTAAAGGATACTTTCGTGCAGGAGACACGCAAAAGTATAGATCGGTCGCTAAGTCACTACCGTGGACGTACGAACTCATCTTTGTACTGATGAAGCCTAATCAAAAAGTGAGTAAAAGTACCAAACTTACTATGGCAGAATGGTGTGACAAACATGAGATTCTATGGTATAATATAGATACACTAAAGGAGTTAGTGGATTATGTCTCTGACACTAGAAGAAATTAAGGAGCGGATTTTGCGGTTTTATGACCCCGATGATCTTCTGGAGGCTTTACAAATCTCTGCTGAAGAATTGCTGGACAGGTTTGAGGACAAACTAATCAGGAAACTAGATCAATTTCAAGAGGAACTGGAGGAAGAAGACTATGAGTACGCTGGCTAAGATCAACGAATCAATCGCAATCTATCGTTACAACAACGGCTTTATGGTAGAAGCCAACGGACGAGACGAAGAGGGCGACTGGTTTACACAAAAGATGGTGTTTGACTCAGCAGACTCTGCATACGAGTACGCCAAGCAGCTTCACACAACACTGCCTCTGGATAACTGATATGAGTATTGACGAGGCAGCACCCGCAGATTGGGACAAAGTAAAATCAAAGACGTTCACAGGAAAACTGTATCATCCTCAGGATACTCATAATCCAGTGACAAAGCCAGATCATTACAACAAGGGCGCTATAGAGGCCATTGAAGCAATCAAGGCGTCTATGCACCCGCAAGAGTTTAAGGGGTATCTCAAGGGTAACTGTCTGAAGTACCTTTGGCGGTACGAGTACAAGAACGGAGTAGAGGATCTACGTAAGGCTCGTGTCTATCTGGATTGGCTTATTAAGGAGTTAGTCAATGGATGATGACGACAAGACAGTAGACCTATACGAGTTAGAACCGGGGATGGGTACAGCGTCTATAGACCCTGACGCTAAACGTACGATGCGTGTAGTGGAAGGTAAGTTTGGGCAGAAGAAAACAGAAGAAGATCAGGAGATCACAACCGCTGAGTTTCTGGCTGCGTTTGCTGCAAAGGCTACGCTACAGGAACAAGAAGGTAGGAAGCCAAAGGTGGTTGTAGTGATGTACGAAGACGGTGAAATGTTTGAAGTTGCGTCTAATGAGCAGTATCCTGACGGGGTGTATATGTTGCTACAGTTAGCATCACAAGCGATTATCAATGAAACTCTAGGAGTAACTGAATAAATGGACGCATACCAACAATACATACACAAGTCACGGTACGCTAGGTACTTACCTGAGGAGCAACGTCGGGAGACTTGGGAAGAGACAGTTAACCGTTACGTAAACTTCTGGGTAGATCGTGGTGCGCTGAACGACTTTGATGTATCAGAGATATTCAAAGCTATTCATGATCTCGACGTAATGCCATCCATGCGAGCACTGATGACTGCAGGAGAGGCTCTGGATCGTGACAACGTTGCAGGGTTTAACTGTAGTTACCTACCTATCGACCACCCCAAGGCCTTTGACGAACTGATGTACGTCCTGCTGTGTGGCACAGGGGTCGGCTTCAGTGTCGAGCGTCAGTACATTAGCAAGCTACCAGAAGTTGCGGAGACTTTCATGAAACCGATACAGTTATCAATGTTGCAGATTCGAAGATCGGATGGGCGAAATCGTTTAGGGAGTTGGTATCACTGTTGTATACAGGTCAAGTCCCACGATGGGACATTAGCAGAGTACGACCTGCAGGTGCCCCACTCAAGACTTTCGGAGGTCGTGCAAGTGGCCCTGAGCCTCTCGTCGATCTCTTCAAGTTTACAGTTGAACTCTTTCAGGGAGCATCTGGACGACGCCTTACGTCCATTGAATGCCACGATCTTTGCTGCAAGATTGCTCAAATCGTCGTCGTCGGAGGAGTCCGAAGATCAGCCCTGATTAGCCTGAGTAATCTGACGGACGACAGAATCCGTCGGTGTAAGCACGGGCAGTGGTGGGTCGATGAACCCCAGCGAGGACTGGCGAATAACTCAGCCTGTTACACAGAGAAGCCAGACTTTGAGGCTTTCTTAAACGAATGGACAAGTTTGTATGAATCACGATCTGGTGAACGAGGTGTCTTTAGCAGAGTGGCAAGTCAAAAACAAGCTGCAAAGAACGGCAGACGAGATGCTACCTTTGATTTTGGAACTAATCCGTGTTCAGAAATCATCCTCAGACCCTATCAATTCTGCAACCTCTCTGAAGTTGTTGTCAGGCCAGAAGATACACTCGCAAGCCTCAAACGAAAGGTACGTGTTGCGACTATCCTTGGAACTCTACAGGCAACGCTGACAGACTTCAGGTATCTGCGTAACATCTGGAAGACTAATACAGAAGAAGAGGCACTACTGGGAGTAAGCCTCACAGGGATCATGGATCACCCGTTACTCTGTGGGAGGGAAGACAGTGCAAAACTTAAGAAGTGGCTTACGGAGATGCGTAACGAAGCTATCGTCACGAACGAGGCGTGGGCTAAGAAACTTGGTATCAATCCGTCTACCGCAATTACTGCAGTTAAGCCTTCAGGTACTGTTAGTCAGTTGGTTGATAGTGCTAGTGGGATACATCCTCGTTATTCTAATCAATATATTAGACGAGTACGTGCAGACAGTCGTGACCCTCTCTGCGGTGTCCTAGAGGCCGCTGGTGTGCCTGTGGAGGACGATCTAATGTCCCCCAGTACCAAGGTATTCAGCTTCCCTATCGCGTCTCCTGAGGGCGCTGTGACAGCCTCAGACATGGGTGCTATGGAGCAGCTAGAGTTATGGGAGATATACCAGGATTACTGGTGTGAGCACAAGCCGTCTATGACTTGCTACTACCGTGACGAGGAGTTTCTGGAGGTAGGACAGTGGTTGTACAACAAGTTTGACAAGGTGTCAGGGATTAGCTTCCTGCCCTACTCAGACCACACGTACCAACAGGCACCGTATGAGCCGGTGGACAAGAAGACGTACAACCAGTTAGCTAAGGATTTCCCAAAGGATATATCTTGGGATATAGAGGAGGCCAGCGACATGACCGAAGGATCACAACAACTGGCCTGTACAGGGAACAACTGTGAGTTATAGCAACGCAGGTGCGTTATGACATAAAGATAATAGAGTAACCTTCCCTTTTACCTACGTCCTCTGGCTTCTCTTTAGGGTCATGGGGCGTAGGTATTCCTTCCTTCTGCATCTTCTTGATGCGCTCTTTAGACTTCTCACACATACTGTGGTAATCAATGGATGTGTACTCTACTGTGTGTTTATCTTTGTTCTTCATTTGTTCTGTCTCCTGCTGTTCCAGCTACGGCGGTTCCTGCGGCAACTCCAGCGGCGGGAGCCGCGTCTGTTGGTCTAATTCTAGGTCTATCTTGGTTGATTGCTCTAGCAGTTTGTGTTAGTAGACCTACTCTTGTTGCTCCTGCGGGTTCTGCTCCACGGGCTGCTAAGTTTTCTTGGAATTGTCTCTTCTGTGCTTTGTCGGGAGCAGGTACAGTCTTAGACGGTTTGTTAAACACGTTGTACCCGTTAGGAACAGCAATAGAGATTACCTGCTTGTCTCCGGGCGGCGTCATGCCAAAGAGATCGTTCTTATCGGCTATGAAATGAACCATATCCCCTTTGGTGTTCATCACAATTTCGTCTAGCACTCCCCCCAGACCCTTAGCAGCAGACAGATGACTACCTCTAATGTACACAGTCCCGTCTTCTATTTTGATTTTGCTTTTGGCTTTGTCGAGCATAGCCTGTGCTTGTTCGTAAGCGGCCTGTTGTCCTTTGGTCATCTTTTGACCAGAGTCTTCCATTTTCTTGTACTTGAAGTACTGCTCAATCTTAGTGTACGTTTGCTGTCTGGAGTTTTTAGTTGTGTACTTAGAGCTTTCGGTCATCTTGTTGATGAACCTCTCAGCAGCATTAAGCGGCTTACCAGATTCTTTGTTGACCATCGTCTTGTCCATCATCTTAGCCAAAGCAGCAAACTCTACTAGCTCATCTTGACTAAACTCTTTTTTGTCGGGGAACAGCTTACGTACCTGTTGCATCCCGTGGAACAAGAAAGACGCTTCCGCTGACTTACCCTTCAGGCTTTCTTTGGCAATGTCTGAGAACGCTGTAGGGTTCCTAACTACAACCAGAGCATCGTCTACGCCTTGAGCAGATTTGATTCGGTCTACTACAGTTTGTATAACTCCATCGTCCAGCGTGATATTGCTTTTCTGTAGTTGAGTGGAGTTAGCAACAGCGTTTTTGACTGTAGGAACATCTAGCTCTCCCATAGCAACAGCCTGAAGACCTTCAAACTCCTTTAAAATTCCTTGCGTTTCTTCTCCCCTGCCGTACTTAATCAACTGTGTTTGATCTAGCTGTCCTTCCAAGTACGACAAGTCTTCTTTAAACTCGCGTATAAACTGCTTATCAGAGTCTGTTCTGTCTTCTTTGCTTTTTGCGTTTATCTCGTTGTACTTAGTTATTCTTTTTTCCGTGATCGGAGCGGCAGACCTGCGTACAGACATAGGCATACCTTCTCTACGAGAGGCGACAGCACGAGGGTCTAGAGTATCTGCTACGGCCCTAGGAGCAGTAACACCGACAGAGGCCAGTTGACCGCCTACTCCAGAGCCGTAA
>Ga0255781_10003780_pt1 | contig 11710 bp, 8 predicted proteins | sample 101ome_21_FD_179979 | JGI IMG/M metagenome (GOLD analysis project Ga0255781, IMG submission 179979) | Coastal salt marsh microbial communities from the Groves Creek Marsh, Skidaway Island, Georgia - 101413BT metaG (version 2) | ecosystem: Environmental > Aquatic > Marine > Intertidal zone > Salt...
AGATTATTCCCCGTTACCGCCGGTCGTATTAAGATACCAATCACGTGCATTTGGAATTAGATCAACGCTTCCATCAGATTGCATTAATGGCTTCCAATCCCCCGTAGACCCGGTTCTTCCCATCCAAACCCAGTACCCAGGATCATTTTGTATAGGCTCGCCATTAGAATCTTTTTTCTGCACAAATCTAAGCTGCAAATTCGGCTTATTAGGTATGGACACATATCTAGGCGCATCTTTTCCGCCAATGATAGCATTTTGAACAGCTGTCATTTCCGTATAAGTGTTCTCAATTTCGCCAATAGTTTTAAAGCGCTTGTCATTTGGTGAGCCAGCACTTAGGCTTGTGCTAGAGCTTGCTTTTTTATCTTTTGCGTTTCTTACGCCTAAAGCACTAGCTTCGTCGTAACCCTTTAAGATACGTTCTTTTACTTGTGTTCTAATTTCTTTTAGCGCCTCAGCGTCTAGTTTTCCCTGCTGGCGCAAATCAAAAAATTGCTCACGTAAATCGTCAAAAGGCAATTCATCTGGGTAGTCAGAAAGAATAGAGGCAAGCGTATCCTGGTTTCTTAAAGAATCTTCAATAGTTCTAGCGAACCTGTTTTTCTCCTGTGGCGTCATAGCTGTACCACGTTTGCTAAGCTCAACTTGAGTGCCTAAAATACTGTCCGCCACTTTAGTTGCAACGCCGGGTAGGTTTTTCATTTTGTAATAATCAACCGTCTCGCCGTTGACGTTAAAGCTTAAATGACCATCTTTAATTGACATGGTTGGTTTTGTACCGTCTAGGCCGTATATAGATGAAACGCGACCGAGCTGGTCTGTTCCTTTACTGAATTCTCCATTGCGGATTTGTTCAGCTGTAGTAATTTTGTTTTGATTGTACGATGCGAGCTCAGCCGCTAAGTTAGAATAGCCTTTCTGAATATTAGACATCTTGTCTACTATTTCCTGGTAGCGAGGGTCTGAGGCATCGTTCATTTTAGCTAGCTCGTTGGCTAAACTAGAATACTCATTTTTGCCTTCGAGTAAATAAGAGCGCACTTGCTTTTCCATCGCTGGATCAAGGGTTGTGAAGTCTATATCGGTTTTAAGATCACCCATATAATCATTCACCTTATCCTGTATGCGCTGTTGCTCTTCTTCTACCATTTTAATGGCTGCACCAAAACTTTCGCTCACTGCTTCTAAAACGGGTGTGCTTGACTTAGACTCAGCTAAAGCCGCAGACGCTGATAAAAGCGATGATGATGTTCCTATTTGTTGTCTTTTAGCCATGTTATCCTCCTATTATCCAGCCAGGCGCATAGCCTGTTGATTGTTGGTTGTACATTACCTCAAGATTGCCTGTTGTATCCGGATATTCCATTAGTTTGGGGCCGTTATAACCGCCTTCAAGCATCTGCGCCCCAGCGGTTGGGTCGTATACTTTTGAAACAGGCTCAGACATGCCTTGTGTTAAATTAGCTAAAGGGCCCGTTGAACCCGCGGCATTTGTTACACCTGAGTTAAATAATTTTTTAAAATCACCAACAGCGCCAGTTGATAAACCAATTCCTAAATTAACCGCTCCACCAACTGCCGATGCGATCGCTTCTTGTTTTGCTTTGTTAGCTGCGGCTTGCTCTTGCATTGCCATTGCTAATTCAGTTTCCGACATACGAGCTTTCATAGCTCTCGATTGTTCAGCACCTTGTATTCCATACAACTGGTTTCTCGATGCTTGACCGGCTGCTAATTGCTGATTGCGCGCTTCTTGCATTCCAATACTTGCTGATGCTTGTTGTGCAGCTATAGATTGCTGACCTGCTAAAGATTGTGCCAGTGCTGCAATACCAGAGCCCCCAGCGGCGCCACGCAAGCCTTCCATAGTATTAGCAAAGCCTTGTGCTTGTTGCTGCGCTGTAAATTGTGCTTGTTGCTGATTAACCGTAAGATCTTCGTACGTATTCTGCATATTAGCGTATAGATTGCTTGTATCTTGATTTCTCCAATCAGATAATCGTTTGTCAAGCTCTCCCTTTGCTTCTCTAGCTCTTTGTGATTGCTGCCAAGTATTGTACGCCCCCAAGCCTAATTGTCCTAGGCCGGCTACGGCGTAAATTAATGGTACAGGCATATTGAATTAATTTATAAGTTATTATTACGTATTATTCGCTACTGATAAATACTTCAGAGCTAACGCCGAACAGCTCATTATTGCCGCTGGCTTGTGTTGTAAGCGTCACACTTGCGTAATACCCAATCAGTCCAGATGTATTAATCTGATTGCTCTTTGCAAAAAAAGCATATTCGCCAACAGCAGGTGTAATGTTGTTTGGATCGTTTACCGTTATTCTATTAAAGGTAGTGTCCACAACATCCCCCACTTTAAATATGCCTGCAGGGCGTTTTATAAATAAAGTATCACCAATCGACAGAGAAGTATTAATAATACCACCTACCTCAATATCAAACGGTGCGCCTCCAAGTGCTGCTGTTATTGTACCAACACCTTGTACAGAGAACTCTTTTGTATTTAAGGTTCCTGTCTGCGTAACGTTATCCCACGTTGCCTCAGCGCCTTTGATAAAATTGAAGTACAAGCCTTCGTTCTCTCTCCACTGGGTTATTGAACCGCTCTGCTTATCCGTGTTTATGGATGCTACCCACTTTTCACTGCCCTCGTATGCAAGGGTCTTAAAGTTTTTAATGCTTGATGGCGCATCGTTAAAGATTAATTCTACAGAAGGGCTAAACTGCGCACCATAGAAATTACAGTAATCAGCATCGTTGGAGTGTTCGTAGATCTCCCCGCTTTTGAATGTGTAGTATTCATTATTTAGCGAAGTTGCAAACTCAGGTATATAGCTTAAACGCGTTGGCCAGCCATCTACTTGTTCCTTGAATGAAACGCTTTCATTACCAACGGCTAAATTATATGACGATGCATCTTCATCAAAGCTTCCGATCAACGGCGTATTAACTGTTCTAAACTTATCAATAAAGTAATCTGACATACCTTTGCTAGATATTTCAGTAATACCGTCCATTGATAACCTTAATACAGCGCCTCTTGATTTGTCTGTAAAGTAAGCTCTAAATCCGTATGTCGCAAATGATTCTGGGTTTTTAGATATACCAAATTCCCCAGCAAACGTTGACGCATCGCCAAGTACTCTATTTGTCGATGTAAGGTTAGAATTACCGTCTGCATTGTAAAGCGCATCTTTATCTGCTAAAATTCTAAATACTTTGTCTTCAGCAAAAGCCACCAAATTGGTATCTCTAGTATGCAGTTTCTGAACACCACCGTATTGCGGGTCAAGGTCTTTCGTAATCTTAACACCTGCGATAAACTGATTGGTATTGTTTACACTTGACAAGCTGTTGTACAAACCTCCATAAATCAATCCAGAAGCTCTTCTTTCTTGCTTATAAGGCTCCTGGAGCTCTGCGTTAACTCTTACACCCTTGCCCATAATTGGCGCATTAAAATCATCTCTAATACGATCAGATTCTACACCGTTGCCAAATGAATAGCAGTTGTACCAGTTTAAGTAGTAGTTACGATTGCCCGCGTCAGACCTTGGTATTAAACCTGACGCTTCCCAGTAAATGTCTAAATCGGCTAATTCATCAGGCTCTGTTTCAAAAATAGCGGGGTTTGTAGATGACAATAAGTTTTGATCACCAATTTCTTTTTCTCGATACTTTATAATCCCATCAAATATTGATGTGTTGTTTGGCCCATTTGCAATCTGAGCGTCGTCTATCACTCTATTGAGCTTAATAACGCTATATACTCCTGTCTGAATCGGATTCCATCCGCCACTCCTAGCATAATCGTAGCGTGTCACCTTTATAATTTCATAATAGTCGTCGCTTATTGTACCGTCGGTATATTTAAATTTAATAAACGTACCAGCCGAATAAGTCTCTTTATCTACAAAAAGCTCATTGGAAGCATTCGCTACATTAGCGTCTGTGTTTATTAATGTAACACCAAATTCAGTATTCCCAATTTGCGGTATACCAGCTAAAGCAGCAGTGCCTGCTGGCATTGCTAGGTCAAGCCATAAATTTTCTATTATATTGGCATAGCTAGTGCTTAACGCTGCAAACGTTTGATTTATATTTACCGTTAGATCTTCAATTAATATAGACTGCTTTTCCTCCGCGTCAAATGTATTTTCATAAAATGTAGCATTACCATTTATTTTCGCGAAAAATCTGCCGACAAACTCAGGCTTTGGTTTATTTTCTTCCGAATACAATACAACAGTAAGGTCGTCAAGATGAGATAAATTATAAAGCCACTTATCGTTAACACTTATATCGCTCTGCAAAATCGCCTCGAAAACATAATAATCTATATTGCTATTAGAATCATTATAAATAATACCGCTATTTCCACCGCTTTTTAATTTATAAATTTCGCTATCGCCCCCACCGGCTGTATTTAAAAATTGCAAATGGGTACCTGATTCAAAAGAATCGAAGAAGCTTAACCCTCCAAGATCAATACCGCTTGAGTCTTTACCTGGTATTAATAGTACTATTTTATTATTTGAATATCTAAAGCTAACAAAACCATCATCAAAGTAAGCTTTTGCATTAATGCGGTCTTTCATTATTTTTTGAAGCCTAAGCGTTTCCGGCACTTCGTTTGAAATAGAAAGTATTTTATACCTATTGTTTATTTTAATAGGTACATTTGTGTCGTGCCCTTTTTTTAGTACAATAAATTGCCCTTCCTGTACTTTATTTCTTTCACTCGACGGGAAGCTAAGCCAAATGCTATCATCGTCAGCATCGTAATATCTATCTAACGCAAGGTTGTAATACTCAGGTGTGTTATTTTTAATATAGTATTTAAAATACTCCGCCCAGCTCGGTAAAGACGCGGTAGGCAGCACAGCTTCTATTTTATTAACGTCTTTAGCGTTTTCTATATTAAAAGAAACTGCTCCGCTCTTTGAAGTAAATACAGGGGATTCGCGTCCGTAGTCATCAACAAAAGAAACGCCAAGTTGATATTCTCTATCTGTTTTTATAGATTGTATACCAAAACCAGTATTTGTATGTGGTAAATTAACAGCATAAGCACTAGGCTTCACTTCCGAAGCTTCAACATCGTAGTTCTGCAAATAGTTACCATAAACCACTCTATTAGCAACCACCTCTTGCGCTTTAGCTAAACGCGGTACGTTGTCAAACAATCTAAGCATTTGTACACTTTCAATCACAGGTCCTAATAAACCGTCTGTAATTTCAAAGGTGGTTGGCCAAGCGTCTAAAGTCTCTACTACGTACACATTATTTGAAACGGCACCTTTGTAAAGTATTTCTATTTCCTCAGCATTAGCTGGCATTGTAGGGAAGTTGTAAAGCGTTATTTTTCTAATAACACTATTCATTCCCTCATTATTTCCGTCGCGACTTAAGTATTTAAACTCACCAGGCACAAAACATGCATTGCTGAACGGTGCGTAAGTAGAGTAGCGACCATCTGTAAGCTTGTATCTGTAGGAAAATCTTGGAAAATCGTTTTTGAATATAGGGTCGTCTTCAATGAGAAGCATCTCCCACGCTAGTGGGGTGCTTGGGATGTTAGGTGTTGCAGACTCTACCGTCAAATCCCCGAAGGTTGCGTTACTTAGCGCATTAGCGAACTGACCAACAACCTGGTACTTGTCTACACTGCCGTCCTCTTGCTCAATCTCGGTTGTGAATACCGCTCTAGAACCAGCAGGCCAACTTACGGGTGAACCAGAGGCTGACCAATTTACTTGTCTAATATCACCTGCACTGACATTTTGGAAAGCTAAACCAGGCGAATCATTTGTTGTAATAGGTGTTATGCCTGTACCGGCCCCACCAATAAGGCTTGCATCCGCTGTTGCGAACAACGGCGCGGGCGGAACTTCTGTAATAACCGTAATGTCTTTTTCAATAAAGTTACGGCCGTATACCTGAGTATGCACAGATAGAATTGAACTTGCGCCTTGATCAGACCCCGCTTTAAATGTAGCAATATTAATTACCTTTGGCTCGTTAAGGTCATCTGTCCAGTACAATAAGCCTTCAAGAATGTTAACACCTGTAATTAAGTAATTCGGATTAAAGCCTAGTACGTTATATGCGTCTACCAATACAGGCGCCACAGTATCAGATGCTTGATCGTATTCAAGAATCGCATCAACTGTATCGCTCGTAATAAACCAGTATATTTTATTGTTTTGCCCGTCGCGGACAACACCAATACATTTAGTATTATTTAAGCCAAAAGCAGGGCCCCATGAACCACCGCCAGGCTTATTGTTTTTCTTAGTATTACCTAGTATACTTTCAATCGCACCGACATCAGAACCTTCGGAAGTGCTCACCTGAATGTTTACAGCATCTCTGTATTCACCATTTGGCACTAGCCTTTCATCAAGGTCTTTGTTCATTCGGCCGCGCAGGAAATTGCGCTTTAATTTAGCCATATGTATTAGTGTTTAATCCACTTAGATTGATTTCTCATCACCTGTGCAAGTTCAGATATTTTAAGATTCGATAGACGTAGCTTTGCATTACGCTTGGCGGCTGTCATTTCTTTCTTAAATCTTGCTACTTGGTATTCCGGAGTATTTGCTCTTGTCGCTAGAATTGCGTGAGCGATGTATTTATAGATAGCTTCCTCAGCAAGCTTATGCACAACCATGTCTTCGTCATGCGCAAGTCCGTCGCTGATGTATTTTAACGTGATAACTCTGCCTGCTACATTGGAACTGAAGTGTACAATGCCTTTTTCTTTATTAATATAAAATACACCGTTTGCCTGCGCTTGCTCTGGCGAAATGCCATAGCGTCTACCAAAGCGGTATAAATTAAATAATTCATCAGTGGAAATATCGTCTAAACCATTAGGGGTTACAGACGCTGTATCTCCTTTGAATCTTTTTGATGTTTCAGATTCCTTAGCATACATGATGTTACCGTTGGAATCGTATAGGTAGTTGTAATTACTGTCTTGTAGAGCAGCTGAAGGGTCGCTCACGTGAGAACTTGGGTATATAATGTGCTCAATACCGCCTCCATCAGTCCACGAAAAGCGTACGTAGTTTACATAGTCTTGAGGTAAGTAAAATTCTAACGCAGGCCCAAGCTCTAATTCAATAGATTTTTGAGAAGGTAGCACATCAAAAGAAAACTCCTGCAATGCGCGTTGCGCATGGAAAGCTACATCTGTACGTTTTATTTTACTAATAATCTTATCTTCGCCTACATAAGCGATAATAAAATTATTAATAATATCTTTAATGCTAGTAAACTGATAATTCCCGTAGCTCTCGTCTCCGGTATTAGGTATACCGTCGGGTCCATTATAGTAGCTTTCGGCTGATATGTTTATTAAACCCATTTATTAAGATTTTTCTTGTTGAGTATTTTGTGCCTCCATTTGCATTGCTGCCTGGTAAACGCTTACGTCTTTAATAGCCAACCCTGCTAACTCTAATATCTTGAAAACCAATTCAGTTTCTTCAGATTGGTGCAGTTCAAAATCGACTGTGTTTGTAACGTCGTATTCAGCGGTGCCAAATACATCGTTGTATGCCCACTCTACTTTAGCGGGTACTTTGATATAATTACACGATACACCGGTGGTTTGAATTTCATTTGAACCATATACTTTATAGCCTTCACTGTTTGCTACAAATATTGGACGATCGTCTGTTGGCTTTGCTAAAGGAGATGCTGCAATATAACGGTATTCGTTTGCGTTAATGCGCTCAACTTCGATATTGTTGTATAGCAAACTCCCGATACGGTATAAGTCCGCAGGCGGCACCCAGTAAGTACCGTTCCATGCCATTGCAGCAGTCTTTTCGAAAAGATTAATCTTCTCGTTTAAGATGTTAAGCATGTCTGAATACTCTGTATCATTACCATGCAATCTGCCAAACTGATTAATGTCGTAGAAGTATTGTTCGAACAAATCCATTTGTGCTTGGTTTGCAAACAAATTAAACTCCAGTGGCGGCAAATATCCTCTTTGTTCTTTATTGAGGATTGCTAGCACACGCTGATAAACAGTATCTATACTTACCATAATTGTTTTTGTTATATAAAAAAGTTAGGCCACATTTTCATGCAGCCTAACTATTAATCTTGACTATAGTCGTTTTTGAATAGCATTCAAAACTTCCATACCTTCGTCAGTCTTGAAGAACGCTGCTAGTGCAGAATATGGATGTTCATCAAACGGCACGGTCATTAGTTTCCTATTTGATTCACCGTAAGTGAATGTTCGTTGATCTTGTGACAATCGTATAATTCCAGCTTCAGCGGCTTTAATACCGATATTGCGAAGATGAATAGAATCGTCATTAGCGAGTTCTAAGAACAAATTAGGACGAGAACGTGCAAACAGCAAGGCGTCGCGTTTAAGCTCCTTAGAAGACATATTAGATACCTCAGAGCCTACCTCAGCACGTAAGATTGCTTCGAGCTCCTCAATATCAAGATCACGTGCGAGTGTCATTGCTTCAAGTTCCATTTCGATGTAACCAATGTCGTCTGTTGCAATTTGTTCTGGTGCGTATTCTTCAATAATTCCCTTCTTTGTGTATGGGTGATACAGCGATAACAATTGTTGCAGCACAACATTTTCTTTAGGGACCCTTAAAATACCGTCTCTAAATACAATTCGGCCTAGCGTCGCGTTGCCGTCTTGCTCGTCAACAAAGCAAGATCGTTGGTTGGTAGCATAACGAATTTCACGGTTATATCCTTTTTCCTCATCAAACCACAATAGCGGCTTTTGAGCACTATGTCTTGAAGGCACAGTAAATACAAGCGGTTTACGTTTGCTTTTTAATTCGTATAGTCGATCTTTGTATACCCAATTATCGACTGGTTGTTTTTTAGTTTCAGCAACAGGCGTTTCTACGACTGCAGCCTTAGGTGCAGCTTTAGGCGCTGCTGCCTTTTTTGTTTTAGCTTCTGCCATGATATAATAAAATTAAATAAAGGTAATAATTACCCCCGTCACAAGGACGAGGGTAATATTATAAAATCTCTTAGGATTTTTTCAACAATACGAAGTTGTTAGCTCCTTGTACACAAAGCAAACGCTCAGACAAGAAGTGAACATTCATTGCATCTTCGTCACTAGTGTAGTTGCCACCAACAGAACCAGTAACCCAAGACTTCATACGACGATCATCAGCTTCAGAAGCGCGGTAACGTACGTGCAAGAATGGACGTGCGATGTTTTTACCTAGTGTTTGATCGTAAACAGTAGAAGTACCTGCAGGAACAATAACACCCTCAACGTTGTTAACCAACCCGCGAGTAGTTGCATCATTCAAGTATTTCCAGTCTGTTTTGTAGAAATCGTAAGAACCACGACGGAAACCAGAGAATCCTAGGTTCAACGCCATATCTTCAGAGTTGTTAAATACCCCGTAAGAAGTACCACCAACACCGTAAGCGTTTTGAGCAGCTAGCATGTTGTCGATAGCCAAAGAAGTGCCGCGATCCAAGAACATCATGTTCTCTTCGATAGCTCCCTGTTTGTCAAGTTCAGCCAAGATAACATCAAATTCTGCAAGACCACCACCTACAGTAGTTCCGTTAAAGTCTTGGTCGTTGTAAACCAATCCGCGGTCTTCAATGGCAGCAAACAAACCTTCAGAACCTGAAACGTCCATTGTACCAGCAGCTTTTTCAGCCTCGATCATTGACATTTCCAAGTAGTCTTCGAAACGTAGACGAGATTCGTGCTCACCTTTCAAGTACCACAAGTATCCAGAAGTACCAGCTTCAGAAGTTACTTCAACCCAACCAATCTGAGCAGTGTCAGAACCAGTTACGCTGTATTTGTCGCGCAAGATGATTGGCTTGTTAGTAAACGTAGTGAAGTCAGCATCTTTAGATACACCTGCGTTTGCAGAGCCTTTACCGTACTCAGAACCGTATACAAATACTTTAAGCGGGTCGCTTACTGTACTAGTAACAGTCATCAATGCGTTAGCGTTGTTGTATACCTGAACTGTTGCTGTTTGACCAGTAACGTTAGTTACATAAGCTTTTTCAACTACACCAGCTGCGTCAGCAAGAACAAGAGTCATACCTTCGTGGATAACGTGATCCGCGTTGAAAGTAAGTGTGCTTGTAGAAGCAACTTGAACGTCGTCGTAAGCAATGTGCAAACGGCCTTGTTCAGACCAAATGATTTGGTCAGAAGCCATTGGCATTTCAGCACCAACCATACGCAAGAAACCAGAAACAGTACGGTTACCGTAACGCTCGATTTCTTTTTCGTATACTTCAGGTAAGAATTGCTGAGACCACTGTTGGAAACTTGGGTCAGCAAAGTTTAAATAGTTTCCGCCCCACAATGATTTAGTAGGAGCAGGAGTCAAGTGTGTTGCAAAAGCACCACTTGAAGCGAAAGATCCAGCCATTTTTAATTAGTTTTAAATGGATTATTATTTTTTCATTCTAACTCTCAACTTAGAAGAACTAGTGCCTTCATCAAGTATACGAACTGTCCAACCATTCTGAGCTGCAGCTTTTGTATGTACCCCTCTCGGGTCCATGTCTACATTCTTAGATTTGGCGGTACTATCTTTAATTGCGTCGGCTCGGCCTTGCTCATAAAAATGTTGCGCAACTTTGTCGGCATTCATTGCTGTAAACAGAGATTTATGATAACCCCTGGCGTCCGACATTTCATTATTTTCATTCAAGAACTTCTTGATAAAATTATTAATGTCACCTTGGGTTTGTTTAACCTCAGCTGCATTATTAACCTTAAAGCGGTATTTCTTTTCGCCTACTTGGTAATCGAATCCCTCGAAACCTTCACCGAAAACTTTCTCGCTTTCAGACTTAAATCTGCTAGCTTGTCGTTCAGCAATTTTAGCTGCTTCTTCGTTTTCTTTATTATAACGGTTAAAAAATTCAACCGCTTTTTGTTGATCAGGGGTGAGTTTAGACCCCATCTTGATCTCTTCGTAGTATTTAGACTTAAGACCGTCTAGATGATTTTTAGCATTTGCCAATGCCTGTTTACGCTCTACTTTTTTGCGGCGCACTTCTCTTTCATCATCAAGGTCTTCATCGTAAGAAAATTTGTCTTCAAGCATGAAGTCAATATCTTCCGCGTCTAAATGCGGGTTTGTAGTTTGGTAATATTCTCGTAGAAGTTGGTCTTCATTAAGAGTGCTATAATCTGTATTTAAACGAACGTAATCCTCAAGTGTTCCGCCGGTTTCGTTCATAAAATCAACGACTTTTTGAATATTTTCCGGCAGCTCAATACCTGACTCTTGCGATTCCGCAACTGCTTCAGCGACTTGTTCGTCAAGCTGTTCAGCTGCTGATTCAATTTCTTCGTCTGTTACTTCTTGTAGAATGGGCTGTTCATCTTGAACGGGCTGCTCGACAATTTGCTCGGGCTGCTCCCGTACTTCTTCGTCCATTCCTTCGCTAGCCGCGGGTTGTTCGCCCACATCCACCGTCTCTGTTTCTCGCTCTTGAACGGCATCAGTTCTTAAATCTACTTTAATTGTACCATCTTCAAAAGAAGCATGCGTCGGAGCGTTCTCTTCTTGTTGAATTTCTTCTTGAATTTCTTCAGCCATGATAAAATACTATATAATTGTTATTCTTATTATTACTTAGGTTCAAACGTACCTAAACCGAATCCACCGCCCATGATGTCATTGCCTGACGA
>Ga0255781_10003782_pt1 | contig 11709 bp, 11 predicted proteins | sample 101ome_21_FD_179979 | JGI IMG/M metagenome (GOLD analysis project Ga0255781, IMG submission 179979) | Coastal salt marsh microbial communities from the Groves Creek Marsh, Skidaway Island, Georgia - 101413BT metaG (version 2) | ecosystem: Environmental > Aquatic > Marine > Intertidal zone >...
CGTCTAGAACAACTTCTTGTTCTTCAACTTGTTGTTTTTCTTCAGCCATAATCCTGCCCTATACTTGTTTCACATCATCTGGCTCTAAAATTGTAGCGATAACCTCATCATCGTTGATGATGCGGACTTCACCGCCGTCAATTTTAAAACGAGAACCTGAGTATCTACCTATACACACCCACTGGCCTTCCTCACACCAAGGTGATTCATTGTCTCCAAACTTATTTGGATCCTTGTATGCCAACGGCCCCAACTTCAGAACATAAGCAACTACGGTAGCAACCGACTCTCGCTCTCGAACTTCGTCAGGGATGTATAGGCCACTCGCCGTCTTAGCTTTACCTTGGTACGGCATAACTAAAACCCGCCAACCAGTTGGTTGCGGGAGACGTTCGAGTAACGGTTTTTCTAAAAGGGATGGATCTAGTACGCGGTCCTGTGCATTTACATATGCGCTTTCAACTGCAACTCCCGAGACTTCAGCTTTAGCAGCTTCTTTCTCTTTGTTCATTTTCTGCGCGACATGGTCAGGAAGATATAAAGTCTTCGACATCGTCTACGTTTCTCTCCAGCAGGGTCTTGATTTCTTCTCTAGCGTAAGCGAGGCCCCGTATCTCCCCTACAGACATTTTATACTGCTCCCAGTCTTTTACAGAACCGTGAGAAAGAGCCGCTCCAATATCGTTTTGCCGCTCTTCAATTTTCTTATACAGGTATTTTGCCATATCGACAACATCCATTATAGGTTGTCCTTATATTCCTCTTGTAAATCAGATGTGATTGGACCACCTTCAGCCCATGCGTCACATACATTTTCCTTCATACAAGTAAATTTAAGTAGTTGGCAATACCCAAGTTCACCCGAACTATCTCCGATGCACTCTAACATATCGTCAGTTTGGTTGTACGAACTACAAGTGCCGCACTCTTCCTGACCAATAGCCGCGCCATAATTATATTCATCAATCGCCACTTCTCGATTCATGTCGTTTAGTTCAGGGTCTTGCGTTGGAAGAGGACAAACATTGCCTTCTTCAGTTTCTTCCATTTTATCTACAGGCATTCCGTCAGGCAGAATGCTGATCATAATTGTGGGCATTATGTACTCCTAATCCATTCATATATCTTTTTGGTTTTTTCTAATCGATCATCAAGACCATGAGTGCCACCGTTTACTCTACGAGTTACCTCTGTGATCACCTCGTCGTTGACGCCTTTGTCCGCAATCTTAAAAAGACCATTGCGTTTAAAAAACCAGTATGCGCTTTCAAACGCGTACTCTGTGGCAACAAGATCAGGGTCTTTCATTACATCAGGCAACCGCATTTCAGAAGCAAATGTTCGGTAATTTGAACGTCCCGTGCATTGTAAAAATCCTCGGCCTCGGAACGCCCAGCCGTCATTTTCCTCAACATTTCCGAGTGCACCACCCTTTGATCTATGCTTATCCATGTAAACATAGTTGGCAATCTTTTGAGGATTTCGAGCATACTTGGATGCATCCTCTTTACCTTCTCCAAAGTAACGGCGGAACACACGGTTCAAAGCGTCCTCTGAATAGTTCAGGTTTTCTTCTGTATGCTTAAAGTACCCACTTTCATGGGCTGACTGTCCTAGTAAGTGAGCCGCTCGTTCTGGGGATAACTCGTAATGTTTTGCAATTGCCCTTGCAGTGTTGGGGCCAAAAGCTCCATCTGCGGTCACACCACAACGTTCCTGCAAGGCTTGCATTGCTTTACTCATCTTTTCATCTCCAAGTACAAACGCCAACAATTTACCAATGTATTCAAGCTTACTGCGCTAAACAGCATTATCCACTGCCACATCTCCATTATTTTTTACCGAAGAATTTGGTTGCAGATCGAACACCAAACGAAGCGGCAACGATCACACCCAACGTATATTGATACCAGTCAGGCATGGATTCCAACGCTGCAAAACCGTTTTTTACGGCTCTGTCCGCCCAGTCAAATGGCAAAAATGAAAGACACAATGGAATACTGAACAAAATTGTTAGCCATTCGTCTTTCCACGAATTTTGTGAACCTTGCGCCATAAGACGCTCCCACTCCGCCTCGCTCGTAGCGGCACTTTTCATTATGGTCGCTTTCGCTTCCGCCTCTACAAGTTTGAGGTTGGCTGCTGCGCTGGCTGCATCTGCTTTGCCCTGCAACCAAGAAGAAGCAAGATTTCCTATAGGTCCTATCAATGCTTGTAACATTATGCGCTCCTATCTGTCTTAGCTTCTTTGCCCAACCACAATGCGAACGACGCTGAAAGCATCGCAGTGACGAGCGATACGAACGCGCTCTGTTGTGTTGTGGGATCTGGCAAAGTCATGAACCACAAACAAACCTTCCAAGTCAAAATGATCTGACATAGAAAGGCTAGGCGTGGCAGTATTTTCAACTGGTCAATAGCATTAGCTGTTAACTGAACCATGTTACACCTCTATGTTTACATTAGTTCCTTGAGGCTTTGGCCCCTCGGTCTTGGACCCAAACCTATCATAACTTTGCAATAAGTCCAATCTTTGCTTCTGGAGGGCCTCTAGGTGGGCGTGGTTGTTCCTATGTTCTTTTTCTACCCTCTGCTCTACCAAATGCGTCTCTATGCGCTCACGCGCCCTCGTTTGGGCGTGTATGTCGCTGCCCACGTTAAATGGCATATTGCTGCTTATTCCCTGTGTCCCATCAGCCACAGCCGCCCCTTTCGATTACCCATTCCGCTATTCTACGATGATGTGTAATAATCACAATCTTGCCTCGCTCATCGTATACTATCCATCGCAATCTACCTGCTTGCACCAGTCGCATTTACCATCGGCCTTGGCCCTTACCTATCATCCAAAGTATGAAACCCATAACAGCAATACCAATCGCTGCGGCTAATATACCGACGGTCCATTCTAAAATTTTTCTTTTTAACTCTTCCTTACGATACAATTCTTCTTTACGTTGCTTTCGCATCTTGGCTTCAATTGCCAACACCTCTTCCCATGCAGACGGACCATAGTTCCAAGAGATAAACGCCTTAATGTCTTTACGCATTTCCTCCATCTTTTTTCTATGGGCAAAGATTTGTAAGGCAGTCTCTTCATCAGAGCCTTTGAAAGAATACCAAGGAGGGTTTTTACTTTTTTCCTCTGCATAGTTAAAATCAGAGAACGCCTTCCCCCACTGGGAAAGTTGCCCACCCATATCCTGCAAATCACGCCCGACGGCTATGCCTTTTTTAATCGCATTGAAAGCCGAGGTGGCGACACCGACGGCGGTAATAGGATCAATCATCTAAACGAAACCTCACAGGACAAGGATACTCGGGACTTACACGGTACACTCTATCATAATATCCGAAGCGTTTCGACCCGCAGTCGTACTGACAGGCTTTGTAGAACCAACTACCGTATCCATTTACCCACATGTGCCCGTATGCGACGAACACAAGTACGCACATCAAAACTCCCCAGCGAACCTTTGGGGACGGGCAATCTTGCTGAAACGGCTGTTTACCATGCCGCCCGACGCGTACTTCTTTTTGCCAGCCTTATTCAACGCAATGGCTACCGCTTGTTTCTGCGGATAGCCTTCGTCTTTGAGCTTACCAATGTTGGAGCCAATTGTGTCTTGGGAGGACCCCTTTTTAAGCGGCATACTACCCCCTTCTCTGCATAGCTTGACGCTGCACTTCAATACGTTCACGATTTACGTCGTTTCTGTTTCCAGCGATTTCTTCTTGGCTCTCAATACGCGCTGCGTCTGTTGCCGCTTGCTGTTGCATTTTTGCCGCATCTATCATGATTTCTGCTTCGTCCATCTGAGCCTTACGCTGCTCTGATTGTTGCTTGAGCGCAAGCTCCTGCATACGGATCTGCACCAATGGGTCTGACATCGGATCCTGTCCTTGTGGCGTGATCTCTGCCAGTGTCTCCTGCATGATCTGCATTTCCTGCAACGCTACCAGTTTCTCTACCTCGGCTGGGTTCTGCATCTCTTGCTGCACTTCCATGATCTTCTGCTGCGCTGCTTGCGGATCTACCGCGCCCATCTGAGCGTTTAGCTGCACTTGACTAATCAATCCTTGAATTTCAGCCATAACCAACTGACGTGCCTTCATAGCAATGTGCTCTTGCAAGTGTGAATAGAATGTACCCATGACCTGCGGTGATGTCATAACCAACGGCGTTTTCATGAACATAACGTGGATCTTGATGTGTGCATCGTGGTCCTGATCAGGAAACGCCTGTAACAACTGACCCATCAAGCCTCTGGCATTCTCCAAGGCAGGGTCCATAGGCTGTGGCTGTGGCGGCGGTGGGAGAATCTCATCAATGTTCTGGACCTCAAGGGCCTGATACATTCGACGATACGCCGCATGCAGGTTGTGCATCTGGGGGTTTGACTGTGCTAACTGCAACTGCGTTTGCGCTAATGTCACCCTTTGTGCCATGGAGAATATGTTTGGATCGCTGACTGGAATAATGTCAACGCGCTCATCGAAGTCTGTAGCCTTGATCGTCTGCTCCGCACCCGCAACCTGATATGGATACTCAGGCGGTAGGTTCTCAGCAATGATCCGAGCTAGAATACGAAACTCTGTTTTCTGTGCGTAGTGCAGCCGCTTGTGGATAGCAGACATAACCTTCATGCCACGTTCCAACATCGCCATGGTTGTACCCACAGGCGTCTCTTGGTTCATGTTGCTAACCTGCTGGTCAGCCAATGACACAAAGCGTCTACCACCCTCGATCAGTGCACCAAGCAGTTGTGCAAGCGTACCTGACGGTTCTTTGTATGGCAGCGGTATAATCGAGTCTCTGATGTTACCACCAGGAGCGTCGATATCTCTCCACTCACCTGGCTGCAACGGCTCGTCATCATTCCGTACTCGAACACCACGCGCCTTGAAACCCGCTGGCAAGTTCGCCAACGTACCCGCATCGATCAACTGACGTAGAATACTGGTTGCGGCACGGCCCAATCCACCAATCATGTGGATCAAACCGAAGCCATAAAAACCAAGACCAGGCATAAACCTGTAGTGCACAAAGTATTGCTGCTTCTTGGCTAGTTCACCACCCTCTTCGAAGTTTCGACGAATACCCAGAACCTCACCTGATGCCTCGTCAATCGTTACAATGTACGGTAGTTGAATGCCTGTTGGCTCCCCGTTGGGAGACATGTCCTCGAAACCCTCGAGGTCCAAGTCCACATGCATTTCCAAGATCGTATATACATCGTCCGCATACGTCTTGCTGGTGCCTTGTATCTGGTCAACCTTCTCACGAACCTCGTCTGGTCCATGATCACTCGTAAGCAGTTCCACGTCGCGGTAAAAACCAGCGACCTGCATCTTACGAACCTGATTGAAGTCCATCCGCAGAACATGCGTCACCCGAGGCGCTGTCTGCAAATCACTTGCGTGATATGGAACAACCAAGTCTTGAGCGGGAACAAACTTAGATACAGGCCGCTGTTTGGCTTCGTCGTAATAAACCTTCTTAAAGGTAGAACCCGATAGCGGTAAGTAAAACAACAACTGATCCATGTCTGGATCGAACTCTTCCATGACCTCCATAATCTGGTAGTTCATGAAATCTTTTACGCGCTGGGCTTGCGCCTCACGCTCTTGATCCTGCATGCCAAGGATTTGTGTCTGTACGGGACCACCTGCTGGCAGTAGTTCCTTGTACGCTTGCGCTTGGAACTGTGTGACGCTCTCAGCAATCAACGGGTGTGTCACCCCACTGGCACCCTGAAACGGCTCTGTACGCTCCTCGTGCTTGATGCCAAGCTGGTCTAGTCCCTTGGTGTACGCTTCTTCCCACTCGGATCTGGATTCTTGGTCTTCCTCGTATGCCGCCCGTAGTTCGCTCGACAACTCTCCAAGATACCCTTCGTCCAAAAACTCCGCCAAGTTTGCGTTGTGCTCCATCGGAGCGTCCGCTTCTGCTTGTTGGATCATGTCCGCCAGAGCCTGTACTACAGCCGTGCCGTCCTCTTGAGGGATAACTTCCGCGCCCCCCGCAAAGTCTTCTACTTGTGGCACAGATACATCAACAGAGGGTAGATTTTCATCTGCCCCGCCTTGCATCTGTCCTCCGTCAACTAACGTGCCCATTGGGCGTGGTGGCATAGCCATCAGTAATACTCCCGTTTAGTAGGGACAAAATCATCCCCAACGTCCTCGTTCTCTAAAGAAATAAAACCTCCTTGTCGAAAACGCATCAATGCTAAAGTCATACTATCACAAAAATCGTCATAGTCACCATTAGGAAATGAAACGACCTCTTCGATCACCTCATCCGCAAATTTCTTATCCATCGGTGCCCATACCGTTCCCGCCTCAAATAGCGGTGCAACCATGTGCATCCTCGTTATTTTATCTTTTCCTTTGCCAGGTGAAAAGCCCAATGCAGGAATACCGCGCAGCCGCAACTCGTCAATGAGTGGTGTACCCGTCGCTTTCGCTTCGACCAACACCATGTCTGGCTCCCAGTATTCGTGTTCTTCATAGGCTATCTCCTTGAGTTCAGGAAAGTTCCAACGCCCTCGTCGAGCGTCCATCAAGATAATATTGTCAGGCCCACCTTCCTCTGGCTCGAAGATGCCCCACGTTGTGATAGCCGAATAGTCCGCCGTTTCCTTTTTAGAAAACGCCGTGTCATATGCTTGCAGTATATACTTGACGGGCGGAATCTTCTCCTCTTCCCAGTCGTTCCACCACTCCCGTTTGATGATCGCACTCTCTGATGCCGTGGGCGTCTGCTGCCACTGAGCATTCCACTTACCTACAGGCAGTGAGGCTTTGATCGATAGAAGAGCGTCTTTCTCCCAAAACTCAGGCCACAGCGGTTTGTCCGAAGGCATGATTGCAGGAAACTCCACAACCTCCCACTTGTCCGCCATGACATCCCCGCTCTGCGCTTGGATCAAACGGCCCGTCAAATCCTTCTTACCCCAACGGGTCATAACAAGAATAATCGAACCACCTGGCTGCAAACGCTGTCGAGGACCTGATGTGTACCACTCGTATGCGTGGTCGAACGCTGTCTCGCTTAACGCGTCCTGTTCCGAATGAGGGTCGTCAATGATAAAGAGGTCCGCACCCCGCCCCGTAACAGCCGCTCCAACACCCGCAGCAAAGTATTCACCACCTCGGTCAGTCTGCCATTTACCCGCACCTTTGTTGTCCTCCTTCAAATTCGTATCAGGAAACACTTCCTTGTACGCAGGATCGTCAATCAAGTCCCGAACCTTACGTCCAAACCGTACAGCAAGTTCCGTATTGTGCGTTGCCTGAATAATCTTGAGCTTTGGATTGCGTCCCAGAAACCAAGCTGGCATCAGGAACGATGCAAACTCAGACTTGGAATGTCGAGGCGGCATGTTGATAATCAACCGCTTGAGTTCCCCTCGAGCTACACGCTCCAGCTTCTCAGCGATAATCCTGTGATGCCGACCCTCGATGAAGTTTTCATACACATGATGAGCAAAAGGCATGAAGTAATTCTGGGCTTCGTCTCTGAGGTCCAGCTTTTTCTTCGCTTCCGTAAGGGCGAGGATCTCCTTTAATGCTTCCTCTGGAAGAGCCTGTAAGTTCATTATCTAAACCTGTATGCCTTCGCCGTTGCCGCGAGAGATGGATTGCGTGGCTGATAGTACGATCCACCCGTTGGACGCATTCTGCCAACTTTAGGTGTGTCATCCCCGATCTTCTGACAACGCCACTCGCCGTTGATCTGCACTGCCTCAAATCCTTCTGGACATTCGAACGGTGCTTCCTCTGCGGTGTCGTCATCATCGTCATCATCGTCTACTGTCGCACCAACTTCAACTTCAACCTCTTCCTCTTCCTCTTGAGCAGGTCCACCTGGTCCGCTCGGATCGTCGGCGGGTGGATCCTCCACTTCGACTTCGACTTCCTCTTCTCTCTCCTCGGGTACGTCAACTGTTCCACGAATATCTGATGTCGGGGTTGGCGTAACCGTTGTACGAGTATCCGTCGTCGTGTTTGTAGGAGGCGTGGTTCCCGCAACGTCGTCGTCAACAGTGACCGTCACGTCTCTTGATGCCAAGGTGCCTTCGAGAATATCACCCTCGGCTTCTGGCTCAACTTCAACACTGACCTCTTGGTCTGGACCAAGTACATCACCGTCAAACACAAATTGCTCCGTGCCTCGGCCCATCGCTTCTTCAGCCGCAAGCTGATTTGCACTGGGTGTTGCGTCAACGACATCAACCGTAGCCGCAACATCAACCTCGGTGCTCGGTCCAGTGGCCTCTGACTGCTCAATACCCATGGCACTCTCCGCCATGTTCGCCACATCCTGCATAGACAGGTTGTTGTCTTGAGCCACTTTCTGCGCCGTTTCAGCCGATAATGCCCCCGTTTGGGCCACTTCTAGGCCAATTATGCCCTCTGGAGAGAGGTTCTGCTGCATCGCTGATACCGCCGCATCTAACGACCCAATACCCTCTGGAATCCCCGCTGGCTGGTTGATTGCGCCGATATCGACCCGTCCCATCGCTTCTTCAGCCGCAGCTTGGTTTGCCAACGCCTCTCGAGCAGCCGCTTGTCTGGCTTTTTTCTTTTTCTTGGCCTTACGACTTACTGAATCTTGTCTAGCAGGGTTAGATTCAAAAGCTGTTTGACCCGCTCTAGACGCATCAAACGCTGAAACTTCAGGAGCAGCTTGTTCCACTGCTGCTGGTGGTGTTAAATCAATCGAAGGAGGTAAACCCATGTCCACAGGCTGTCCAATTTGGTTAATTGTAGCCACGTCAACCGCTGGAGTGCCCCGTCCCATGGCCTCTTCCGCCGCTGCTTGGTTGTCTAACGCTACCTGATTGGCAATTTTACCCGCGACATCCGCACGACTGTCGCCCACATTCACATCTGCGCCCTCATTTCGAGCCGCTTCAATCAATGCAATGCTTGCTGGGCCGCGTGACGCCTCATCTGCCGACGTATTTGTGTCCGTCATGATGATATCAATCTCATTTTGCAAGATTTCCGACGCCGTCAGCCCCTCTGGAGCCTGTGACATCACTTCAGGTTGCGATGGCTGCGCCTGATCTACACTAGGTTGTGCATCTACGTTAGATGGAGCAGGTAACTGCGGAACATTGCCCCTCGTAGGCAGTTGGAACGCGCCTCCCGTGCCCAAAGCATCAAGGCCCGACGGCGCGGCGTCCGTTGGAGCGGGTGGCTGCGCTGGCGAAACCTGCTGAACCACCACATCAGTGCCAGGAATGTTGATTACACTCGGCACTTGTTCGGGAGATACAGGCTGCACGGCTGTAGATTGTGCTCTATTCACAGCAACATCGGTCTGAGCCGACGGAATAAGCGACTGTCCACTGATAACCCCCGCTGCGGGAGGTGCAGGTTGCGCTGGACCGCTGGTATCTACGTTTGGACCGCCTCCAAGAGGACCACCAAAGGCATTTCGAGCCGTGCGACCCGCTTCTACAACACCTGCGGACGTTGTTCCGCCAGCTAAACCCTCCACAAAATCAGAGCCTGTCTGTGCAAAGGTGTCTGTTTCAAGACCCGCTGACTGTTGGGCCAAGTTTCCTGTTACACCTTCCGCCGCCTCGGTGCTTCCTTCAACACCAGCCGACCCTGCCATACGACCAAATGCACCAAACGGATTAGTTATACCCGTTCCACCTGCAAATTTACCCAGTACAAAATCTGTACCACCCGCAATCGGCCCCGTCGTAGTTAAAATCTGGTCCGTTGCGCGGTCTTTTAGTATGCGTTCCGCATTCTCTTCGCCATATCTTTCAGCAACAGCCTTGTATTGATCCGATTGTTGCAACGACCCTTCAGCCAAAGCCGCGTCGATAGCCGCATTTGCCTCATCAATCTGAGATTCTGACCCCGCAGCAGCCGAAGAACCAAACACATACCCCGCGCCCAGTCCCTTGGTTAATGCACTTCTACCTTTGGTTAACGCCAATGCCAACGCGTCCGTCACCAAATCAGGCACTTCTTGCGCTGCCGTCATCGCAGTAGACACAAAATCCGTACCATAAGGCCGACCAACAACGTCAGTCGCCTCACCTCGAATCAATTCACCTAACGTAAAGTCAGCAGGTTGCGCTTGTTCCTGCGCCAACTGACGCTCGGGACTAATGTTTCCGTAAATATCTTCCGCCGTGCCCAACAGACTTTCTTTTAATGGATCTGCAATGTTACGACCAACAACATTAATGTCCGCTGGGTCGTAGTCTACTTCCTGACCACCAAAATAATTAAAGCGTCTAACCACACCATCGTCGTCAGTAACACTGAACGTCAACGGATTTCGAAACTTGTCAGCAACACTCTCTAATCCCTCGTCGATATAACTACCTACACCACCCGCCGTCTGACCTAGTTCCTCAACCAAGCCACCGCCGATGTTGTAAATCGTGTCCATAAAATTCTGACCCAGAGACAAACCAGATGTGTCTGCAAGCTGAACTTGAGAACCAGGTGTTCTACCCATCGCCGCTTCAGCAGCCGCTTGGTTATCTAACGCAATCTGGTTAAGTGCCGCGTTGTTCAATTGAGTTTGAACTGGTTGATTAAATCCTGGCCCTTTTGCTTGGATTAACTGCTCTGGTCCGCCACCTGGTACAACGTAATTACTCTGCGTCGGTATGTTCTGTAGTTGCGTTGACTGACGCAATAACTCTTGCGCGTCCGATAACTGAGCCTCCGCAAGCGTATCAAACGTATTACCCTGTGCATCCGAATATGTGACCTTGTTGATTACAGGATCTTCACCCGCTAAACTCGTCGCTTCAAATGTAGCAGGGTTTCCAGTCTCGGGGTCCGTTGTAACTAATGTATCAACAGCCGATCCGTCCGATAACAACGTACCCGTTGATGTACTCTGCCCACCTGGGTCAGCTTCCGCCAACTCACTCTGACGCTCAAACCGCTCCGTAAAGTTCATATTGTCCAAGCCAACGTCCGCCGTCGCGTTGCTCGGTAACAAATCCTCAATAGTCGTGCCAGCCGCACCGCCTATCTGATCCAATAGATCCTGCGGTATGTTCCCAGAAAGAGTAACTACATTGTCGTTCTCGTCTGTGGTAACAATAGTAGGCTGACCAACACCCATCGCCTCTTCAGCAGCAGACTGATTATCCAAGGCACTCGTCGTTACAGCCTCGCTCGGCTGCGTAGTCGTAGTCTGGAAATCGTTAGGGTCAAACTCAAACGTGCCCAACGTATCCAAATAATCTTGCGCCTCCTGCGTTACCACAGGCTGAGACATCAAATCAGTCTCAGTTGCAGGTTCTGGGTCCGCGAAACCCGCACCAACACCCATCGCTGCATCCGCAGCAGCCTGATTGTCCGCAGCAGACGTGTCTGTAGTCGTAGTCTGTGCCGCAATCGCCGCGTCCAACGCTGGATCCTCTCCAGTAATAGCCGTAGAATAAGATGCCCCGTCATAAGTAAACGTCTGACCTGGACCCAAATTCTCCCTAGCGTCAGCAAACGCCTCGCTAAACGTACCAGCGTCACTAAAATCAGTCTTGGGTTCCGAGGTGCTTGTTGCAGCAGCCGTCGTGCCAGCGTTGTAGTTGTCCTCAAAACCATTGTCCACCTGACCAGCAGCGTAACGAGATGCGGCATCTTCACCCTGCGTATTCGCAATCGTCTGTGCCGTGCGGTCAATGAAATCCTGATCCTTCTCAACTAAACCAA
>Ga0255781_10003786_pt1 | contig 11704 bp, 16 predicted proteins | sample 101ome_21_FD_179979 | JGI IMG/M metagenome (GOLD analysis project Ga0255781, IMG submission 179979) | Coastal salt marsh microbial communities from the Groves Creek Marsh, Skidaway Island, Georgia - 101413BT metaG (version 2) | ecosystem: Environmental > Aquatic > Marine > Intertidal zone >...
AGTCCCATGACTTCATCACGCTGGGCTTTGATTTGCGCAATCATTTCTTTATCGACGATGTCCACAACTTCGCCCCTACCGTAAAACTCGTCTTCGCTCACCAAGTTATCACCTCATTCTTTGTAGGGGTTAACGTTTGGGTCGTCTCGCTTGTCAGAGTCGCTATCGTCGCCATCATCCTCGTCATCGTAGTCTTCGAGGAAGTCTTCGATTTCAGCGAGTGCTTCTAAGATGATGCCTTGCTTGACTTGCTCGATGAGTGTCTTCTCGGTCCATGACATCGTGATGATATTTTCCCAGGGATACATCGTTAGAGTCGTCTGCATCAAGTCCTTACCTTCGTTGTCTGTTCCGATTTTATCTTCGCTTTCAACGTAGAGTCCTTCTGAGCCCTTGAGGATGTTGACATCCTTGAGTTCGACTTCTTCGGCACCAAGTTTGATTCTGACAGAGTTGACCTTCTGTTGCATGGCCTCAACTAGATTTCATTCGGTACTTAACTGAATGGGTATGGACTGGGTTTTTTCAAAAGAAGTTTTTTCGACAGTGCTACTAAAAGATACACTAAAGTACCCGCTTGACGGGAGTTGTAACATGGGCGGAAAGGGGAGCGGTAGGCGCAAAGGGGATACCAAGAGATACGACCCAAGTAATCCAGACACCTGGCCGGTTGCGTGGCAGAAGCGCGAAAGTAAGATACTATACATGTTCGATATTCTTGCTGGGGGTAAGTTAGACAACTCACCGAAGCAGCAAGTCATTGAAGACTGGGTTAGCTCTGGTGGTAGGTATCACACTGTCAGATTGGACCACGATATGTTAGAAACCATCGCTGACATCAACGCGATTTACAAGATAGGTGGATTCAGTAGGATGCCCTTATCGGTTGCAACTAAGATAGCAGAACATTATGGAGGTAACAAGATGCCGTTCGAAATTGAGGCTCTTGATGACCCCAACCCAACAAGTAGGCCGTGGAAGCCGAGTGACGTAGTTCGGATGTCACTTGAGGTATTCCGACTTTACCTCATGGGTATGGACCCGATGTTTAACAGAGTTATACGAAAGACTCTAGATATGAATAGTAGGCCTATTACCTTAGAGAAGATTGCTAGAGCAGTTGAAACCATCGCCACGTTTGAGGGTATGCTTGAGATTGACCCCGAAGACGACTTTGACTTCGACTCACTTGAGGACCTAGAGTTGGACTTCTAGAAGTCTTCCTCTGTGGAGAAGGTTCGGTTGTTCTCAGTAGCAACGCCCGCCTTTTGGTACTCACCGACGCGGCGCTCGAAGAAGTTGGTCTTACCTTGCATGGAGATTTGCTCCATCCACGGGAACGGGTTGCCGACATTGTAGTGTTTGCTGAACCCAAGAGTGACGAGTAAGTGGTCTGCAACGAACTCGATGTACTGACACATCTTGTTGGCGTTCATCCCAAGTAGCGAAACGGGTAGTGCCTCGGTGACAAAGTCTTTCTCAATATCGACTGCCTCGGTGATGATTTGAAGTGCAACTGACTCTGGTACCTTGTTGTTGAGTTTATCGTGAAGCATACATGCAAAGTCGCGGTGCATCCCTTCATCGCGGGAGATGAGTTCGTTGGAAAAGGTGAGCCCTTGCATGATGCCTCGCTGCTTTAACCAGTAGATTGCACAGAAGGAGCCGGAGAAGCAAATACCTTCGACTGCGGCGAAGGCGATTAGGCGCTCACCGAATGTGGCTCGCTCCGAATCGGTCCACTTCAAAGCCCACTCAGCTTTCTTCATGACGCTGGGTACCGTCTCCATTGCGTTGAAGAGTTGGTGCTTTTCTTTCTCATCATCAATGTAGGTGTCAATGAGCAGTGAGTAGGTTTCGGCGTGGATGTTCTCCATCATGATTTGGAAGCCGTAGAAGGCTCTGGCTTCTGGCCACTGGACTTCATTAGAGAAGTTTACAGCAAGGTTCTCGTTGACGATGCCGTCACTTGCGGCGAAGAATGCCAGAACGTGCTTCAGGAAGTGGCGCTCGGAATCCTTGAGTTCGGCCCAGTCGCGCTTGTCCTTCTCCAGGTCAATTTCTTCGGCGGTCCAAAAGCAGGCGGCCTGTTCCTTGTAGGCCTGCCAAATGTCATGATGTTGAATGGGGAACAATACGAATCGGTCGTTACTGGGGAGTAGCATCGGTTCGTCATTAGCGTACTTGACTGTGAGTGGTTGTTGGGGGTTCATGTCCTCTTCTCCTTCGGTAAGTTTGCCGAAGGGGGTTGAGTACTTAAGATGTCGGCGTTAGAAAATAATTTCTCACGGCGTGAGGTTTATTTCGGTTAACTCAAGGCTATCGGGGGACTGGTCTTGATTACTTTTAAAGTGCTCATCGAGGAACTTCAGAGCCTTCTTTTTTGAGCGGAATGCAGCCACCACTCCGAGGCTGTGGTGCTTCACGGTGGGCTCACCGACCCGACGAACTTTGCGCTCTATCTTCGACTCGTCGATGTCGGCCTCGGATGTCACCCCGAGTTTGATGATTTGCTCTAATTCGCCATCAGAGTTCTCTTCGGTATCGGACATGACTACATCGAAGACTTCTTTTCTCCCCAACTTTGGGCAGTCTGATTTGGAGCACCAAATAGCTCGCTTGACTGGGTTGTGGATAACCCAGATAGACTTCGGTCCGAACATCACCTATCACCAGCGAAGCCGCCGCGCATTTTGATGTCCTTCACTGTCTGTGGTAGTTTGCACTCCACCCCGACGATTGGTGTTCTTGGAAGATATTGCCCTCTTCGAGCATATCGCATCTTTTCGGTTTCAATGTGGGTGGGGTCGTCAAGGAGTTCTCTGTCCACATAGATGGTAGTTTGGTAATTATCCTTCCACCAGTCTCTGTCTACCTTGAAGGCTAGTTGACGGGTGGTGTTGATGAGGAGGCACTCTCTAGTTGGGCCGAACCAAATCTTCCAAGAGTCGGTTGGCTCGCAAGTATAACCCTCTGGGCGAGTTTCGTTAGCGTATTGCCGCATCCTTGTTTGGATTTTCTTGGTCTCTTCTTCGCTGTATTTGTGAGGGAACCTTCTAAGTTCTCTTCGGTATCTTTCGTACTCGTTGCACTTTTCCAGGGGAGATGGCCCTGTTTGAACCACAGGTTCCTCAACAACAGGTTCCTCAACAACAGGTTCCTCAACAACAGGTTCCTCAACAACAGGTTCCTCAACAACAGGTTCCTCGACTTGGTCGGCAAGAGTATATAATCCGTCCTTATACCGAGCCCACAGGTCGCTGATTTCTTTCTGGGGAGTCCCCTTGTGGAGGCTGCGGAACTGGTTGTAAGTAACTTCAGTCATCAAAGAGTTCTACGCCTTCATCGTCTTTATTACGATTTGCCATAACACTCTCGTAAGATTCCACTGCTCTATCAAAGGCGTTCTTCTTGACTCCGCCTATCTCCTTTAGTTTAGATTTGGTTACACCGAGACCTAGGTCTTTAGTCATGAGATAGACCCACGCTGCTGCACGAGTCCTCCAATCTTCTTCGCGGTTCGGTGGGCGACCCGATTCCTCATACTGTTCGACTACGATGGTGATGATTCCCGTTGGTAGGTTGACTACGTTACCTACAAACCTTATGTTGTCTATCATAGGGTCTGGTTGGCCCACTTTGGGCCTCAGTAAGGTGAGTGACCTAATGCATGCTTCCGTGGTGTTTTGATTGACTTTGATAATCCTGTAAGTCTCTGCATCTAGTCGCTCTTTGAATAAGAACAGTGAAATCCCGAGTACCTTTGGCTTGATTACTTTGCCCGAAAATGCGGGTTCTGCACTCACCTCCATTGCTCTAAGTAAGTCTATGATTTCTGTTGCACTCGCTTCCATCTTCCGAGAAAGTCGCTCATTGATTGGCCCAATTGCAGAAGACAGTTCGTTGAGTGCATTGTACCTCTCGATGCGGGCCTTTTCTTCGGGACTTTGGGTTATGACTCGCTCCCCCTCTGCTACAAAGTCTTCGTCATTATCGAAGGCCTCGTCTTCATCGTCATCAAAGAACTCGTCTTCCGGTGCTTCATCTAAGTCAAACACTGCACCGCAGGCTGGACAAAACCACTCGCCAAAGTCGTCGTCAAGTTGAGGACCCCCTTGGGTGTAACTGCTTCCTGGGCACTTGTCTGCTGAAAGTGGTGGTTCTTTCAGGCAGGTGAAGTTAGGACCTACAATGTCTGCGAATGGATTCGATGCCAATGTAAATCACCCCCTCGTCAGCGAGTATTGGTAGGGTGTTGGTGTTGCACATCTTGCTTAGGGCATCACTTAGTGATGACTCTACTGCCCTCAAGTCAACGAAGCGGTGAACCTTGTTGAGGTCACTGAGTAGGGTCAGTACACTATTCGTATCCCGGTCTCGGTGGAGTCCGAATAACACCGCTTCCATGTACTTCCGACGAGTAACTCAACCTTAACAGTTATGACCCAGAAGAAATTACAGGAGTACATGGATAGTGACGTTTCGTCAGTCTGGTCTAACTTGGGAACCTCTATGGGGGTCCCATCAGTGGTTCGAGAAGAACTAGAGAATCTTCGCATTGAAGTTCGGGATGTAAAACTACAGGTCGCCCGTGACATCTCCGAGTTGCGTGAAGTTATCTCTTCGTTGAGTAACGAAATGGATTCTGTGGTTCAGCGCCACTTATCTTTGATGACTCGTCTTGAGGGACTTGAGTCTCGGGCGCAAACTCTGTCTGGTGGATTGAGTGGAGACTTCAACGCCTTTGCTTATGTTCAACTTGATGAACTTCAGGAAGAGAACTCTGAAGAGAGTGTGGTGTCCGAGTTTGAAGAAGTGGTCGCGGAGCCGGTCGATAGGCTACGCTCACAGCCCACCGAAGTGAAGGATGATGATAAGATTGTTCCTGATGAAGAGAACTCTGACTTAACCGACGAGGATATTGCGTATATCGTATACACTAAGGTGAAAGAAGATATCGCGACTATAGGTGGTGTCTTGAACAATCAGTTGCACCTAAGATACCCCGAGGGCGTAAAGGGTAACCCCACCACAAAGAAACTTGTGAAAGGACTACTTGACTCAGATGACGATGTAAGTGTACACAAGTTGGACAAGTTTAGAAGTCTGTACTACACAAATGGTGATGACCCCGATGAAGTATACAAGCGAACATTTGGCTAAGCAGTGGTTAACCGATGGGGAAGAGCGCGTTGAGCTCGTACCGAGATTTAACAAGTGGCCCATCGTCTTTGCTATGGCCAAGATTGACACAGGCGCTGACCGCACTAGTATACACGAAGACTTGTGCATAGCACTAGGTTGGGAAGTAGTGGGAAGTACATTCGTGCGCAACGCTAACGGTAGAGTTGGGCGCAATACTTACTTGGCTGAGTTTGTTTTCTCAGACATCTCCTTTGTTACCGAGGTTACCGCGAGTGACCGTTCACGACTCTCACATCCGGTTCTGATTGGTCGTGACATTCTCAAAGAAGCGCTTGAATATCTCGAAGAAGAGTAAACGTTAGAAATCCCAAAACTAACGCCGCATCACTGCGCCCTTTTTGATATAAAGGTAACCCGTTAGAAAAAATTTCTAACGCGTTAGAAATGTACTTTCTAATGCTTCTTCCTTTCTCTCTCTTTCTTCTCTCTTTCTTCTCTCTCTCTTATATTATGTTTTTCTATAACTACTTATACTATAACATAACAATAACAACTCATAACATAACTTACAACTGACATAACTTATCTCAAAAGTTATCAACGTTAGAAAAGGGATTTCTAACGCTTTGTGTCAAATGCTATCCAGTACAGCGTTTAGCAAAACGTTAGAAAAAATTTCTAACGAAATTTCTAACGCCTGATTCGATATACTGCGCCCAAGTTGGGCAATTATTTCTAACGTTTTACTCCAAGTCAATTCCAAGGGTCGCACAGAACTCCTTGTACCTGTTACGAATGGTGACCTCAGTGACGCCGGAAATGTCAGCAATTTCCCTTTGGGTTCTTGGCTGACCCTCTAATCTAGCAGCAACATAAACTGCTGCTGCGGTAACACCAGTTGGGCTACGACCATCAACCAGGTCCCTCTTACGACCTTCTGCTATAATCTCTCGTACCCTCTGCTCGACACTTGGTCGCAGCCCTAGTGCAGTACAATAGCGGTTGACATATACCTCGGGTTCAACTGGGTTTATGCGAAGCCTAAGCGTCTTCTTCAGAATCTTATACGAGCGAGTTAGGGGCTTCCTACCGACTCTTGTACCCTTAACCATATCATCTAGGCTACGAGCAGAGCCGACCTTTTGGTTAGCAAGGTACAAACACGCAGCAGCCATAGCGTCAATACTCCTCCCACGAATCAAGTTGTTTTCCATTGCCTTGCGGTAGTATACAGCTGCTTCTTCCTTGACACTCTTCGGCAGACCCATGTTGGTCCCCATTCGCTGAATCTCACCAAATGCCACACTCAAGTTCCGTTCGTGGTTCTTTGAAATCCTCGCGCGCGTCTGCCATTTTCTCATGCGGTGAAACTGTGCTCGGGTCGCCCCGGAAATGGCCTTTCCAGAGTAGTCTTTGTTTTGCCAGTCGAGTTCAGTACTCAAGCCCTTGTCAGACATGAGGACATTCATCGGCGCGCCAGTGCGACCAGCATCCGCCCCATCGTTAAACGAGCGCCAGTCCGGGCCCAAGTCCACAATTGACTCTTCAAGGACCACCCCGCAGTCCAAGCAGGTGACTTCTCCCCGCTTCTCATCTTGCTCAAGGTTTCTAGACCCACATTCATCGCATCGGACAGTGTCACTAATCGCTTCCATGGCGCACTTTTTTACCTACCCCTATTTAACCTAACCCCCCATCCGAAGGACTTCGAACCCATTCGGTTCCACACGGTAAGTATATATCCCGGCCCCGGCACGCAACAAATCCGAGGAATTGAAATGAGCGAGTCGAAGATTAGACAGAGAGTGGACATCGTCCTGAAGCAAGACGACGCAGAGTTGTTTGACACACTAAAGAACCGACTCTCACAAGAGTTCGGCTTCGAGTTGAACAACATCGCAGTGTTGAAGTGGTTGATGAAGCAAGCCAATGAGTGATGCAAATGAGCATTACCAATGAGCGAAGAGACCAAGCGTCTCGGATATTGCGAGAACAAGGCTTCAGCGAGAAGGAGATTTCGTCTTTACACAGCGAAGTCCCGAAGACCCGCAGCAACAAAAACAGGGCAGAATACATTCGTACAGTTCTGGGATACATCAAACTCCACGGCGAGTTCCCCCCGAAGGAGGTCTACACCACTTTCCCACAATGCCCAGTCGCACCCACAAGCCAACGGGAACTCAATAACAGAATCCGCAAAAAATACACCAAGGACACGGGCCTTGGTTTTACGAAAGAAGATAAGAAGTTCAAGGTAGAGAACTTTGAAGCCAAGCCAGAGCACCAGAGTGCTTTGGACAAGGTTCGCAAGACTGGCTCAATTGACTTAGTCAAGGAGGGCATTCCTTGCAACGACGATATTCACAACTTCCTACTAGGTCATAGTGACATAGTAGAAGTAGGAGCAAGCATGTACCAATACAAAGTAAAGGAGGAAGTAAAGTGACAGACGAAGATGAAATGATGGAAGTGGGCGACGATTACTCCGCTCTCGCCCAATTAGATGCCCGAGACAAGAAAGTGAAAGAAGCGGTTGTTGCATACCTCATGAGGCAAAGTGGACTCATCCTCGACCCCAAGAAATACCCCGACAGTAAATCGAGGTCAATACGAGTAGATGAACTCGGTAAGGAGGCCATTGAGCGAAGTGCCCTAAAGTCCAGCATCTTGTCTGACAAGCGGCGAGTCTTGGCAACCCAGTCAATTGCCACACAAGCAAAGGAGTCTATGGACGCCAGTGAAAATGCGATGATTGTCTGCTACCTTGATGCAGAGATATTCAGTAGCGGTGACTACATCCCGTTGTTTGACATGGAACATGAAGTCCTTAACTTACAAACTCCCCCGGAGTTGAGCGATATCGGATTCAAGTTCAAGAATTACGATGACTTCCGAGATAAGTTTGAGAACTTCGGTACTTATCTCATCACAGACCCACTCACCGTTCAGAGAATGCTAGAACACCTACAGGACTTCTTCTTAGACCAGTCTATTCCTACCTACAAAGAGGCTTCTAATTTTCACCCTATCCTCCCCTATTGGAATATCGTTGGAGCACCGAAGCGGTGCAACAAAACATTCGAGAACCTCGGAGTTACCAACGCCACAGGCAAAATCATCAAACTTAGAGGACAAGTTTCCGAAGTGGGAGACCAATTGACAGTATACACGAAGATTGCTTTCCGGTGCATCAATTACATCGACGAGGCAAAGACTCGTAAGTGCCTATCCACGACACTCGTCCCACAAAATACCGAAGAAGGCCTCATTACAAAGCCGAAAGAATGTTCTCGCTGCAAAGGCACTGACTTTGAGAAACTCGACTCAGAGAAATCTAGAATCGAACCCGTCCAGCGAATCCAACTCCAAGAAGTTAACTTGAGTGAAGACCCCAAGTCCATTATGGTGGAACTCCGAGGCAACTTGACTGACAAGGCTCGCCCCGGCTCCACCATAGAGGTGACGGGTATCCTCCGACTGGAGTCGATTCAGAAAAACAGCCTTATGTCGTCTAAGTATATTCTTGCTCACTCAGTTACTTCTGTCGATGAAGAAGCGGTAAAGACGGTAGTCACCGAAGATGAAGCAGAAGAAATCAAGGCACTCTGTGACTCTATGGACTTTGAGGAGCGCATCGACTACCTCATCTGGTCTTGGTCTGGGCATCTGCTTTGCGACCCGCTGCTGAAGCGAAGCCTCTTTTTGCAAGCCATCGGTGCAGTGGAGGAAGAGCAATTCGGTCATCGCTCTGGCATTCACATCTTGATTGCTGGTGACCCAGGGACTGTTAAGACTCACTTGCTCAAAGCAGTCCAAAAGTTAGTCCCCGGTAGCAGGATGGTGTCAGCAGAAGCAGCGAGTCAAGCAGGTATTGTAGCTGCTTGTCAGCAAGTTGAAGACCTTTACACAGGTAAGAAGCGATGGGCGCTAACGCCGGGAGCACTTGCACTAACTCCCAAAGAAGCCGTCTGTTGTGTTGACGAATTGAACCTTTACAAAAGTGACTTCGGTGACTTCAACAACGCACTGGAGTCTGGTGAAGTTTACATTAGCAAAGTGGTTTCTGGCAGAGTCGCCACTCCTTGCTCAGTTCTAGCCGCTGCTAACCCTAAGTCTGGTGACAGAAAGAAGTTTGTGAAGAACATATCCTTTGTATCTCAACTTGGTATGGACATTACAGTGCTGCAGCGCTTCGACGCGATTTTTATCTTGTTGGACGAAGCCAACTATGAACAGGACCGGGCAATTGGGTTAAGCGTCCTTGGCCGCTCAACCAATCCCACCGACACTCCACTGGAAATGGATTTCGTGAGGAAGTACATTGCTTATGCTAAAACCTTCAGTCCCGAATTGAGTGAAGAGGCAGAAGACTACATCGCTACGCAACATGCCGAGAAACGGCAGGCCTCAAGGAGCAGTGACTATCTCCGCAGCCATCGGCAAGTTCCAGCCCTTAGGAGGCTCGCATTAGCAGCGGCGCGATTCGACCTCCAAAAGGTAGCAGCAGTGAAGCACGTCAAGTATGCAGAAGAGATTTTAGCCACATCACTCAATGAACGAGACGCGGGACAGATGGCCGGAGATGAACCAGAGGACATCAGAGTCCAGCGCCGCTCTGTTGCGAAACTATTCGTTGACTACGCATTTTCAAACAACTCTTACGAAAACATTGACTACCGATTCGTGGTGGAATATGCCAAGGAAGAGGGGCGCGACATTGAGCCGAAGGACATTAAAGAACTTTTGACTTCCTTTAGTAAAAATCACAGCGTCACAGGAGTCAAGAAAAACAAAGACGGAACCTTCAATTACAGTGGGGCGAAGAACCCAGCCTACGAGATATGGTGATAACATGAACGCAACAGAAATCTTAGACATGATAGCAACAATCAACGAACTTGAGAACATTACCGAAGTGGAGGTCACCATAGGCGAGGCCACCGTCAAGGTAGTCAAGGGCACACCTGAAGCACCGGCCCTCCCAGGCTTCACACCCGCTTCTGCTGGGTCGACTGCCGCACCCACCCAAGGATTCGCAAACCAAGCATCATCCGGTCAAGTAAAGTACGCTCTCGACCTCGCTAACAAAATTGGTAACGGAAACATGACGAGTGTAGTTAATGGTCTGGCTCATTCACTTGAGATGACTACTGACGACATCTTACACCCCGACCTCTGGGAATCAGATATGACACGAGACCATGCCAGCCTTTACCTTGATGTCTTAGAAGCACAGTACAACAAAATGAAGAAGGGGGCATGGGGTTGAAGCAAGAACTCTACAACCACCATTACGAGAATCACCCACTTCTCATTGAGCGCATCGAGCGCCGTGAGGTCGGTCTGCAACTTTGGGGAGCTGAGGGAATTAACGACCGACACCACTATTACAAGTCAGTCAGTGACCTCCAAAACTCTCTGGTCGCCCGTAAGAACATAGCAGCAGTGTTTGCATCCGTGGCTTACTACGAAGACCCGATGACCAAAAGCACAGCAAAGAAAGGCTACAAAGGAAGTGACCTCGTTTTCGACTTAGATGAACACGTCGAAGGCTCTCGTTACGAGTGGATGTTCCACATTTGCGACAGAACGCTCGACTTGGTCAGGGTGCTGACCCAAGAGGTAGGTATCCCAGAAAGTTCTCTGGTAATCGACTTCTCTGGTTCTAAGGGATTCCACATTACAGTAGACGACCCCTCCTTCACCGAGATGCACAAAGACGACAGGAACCACTTAATTCAATACATACTCGGGGACAAGATAGACAGGGCAACCTTGGGAAGTGAGCGGGGCGGCTGGTCAGACAGATACAACGCCTACAAGCAGCGACTCGTTCACGTCTGCTCTAATGACGCGAAACTAAACGAGTCTATCCTAGAAGAGTTCTTCAGTATACCTAAAGTATCGGCCAAAAAATTAGGCGGTATCCTATCAGATGCCTCAGTAAGAGACACCGTGAAAGAACACCGCCTAGATGTGGATGCCAAGTTGGAGAAGTCTCTCCAGACTTTGTTTTTGCGAAGTGAGCGCAATAGGTTCTCCCCCGTGGACAAAAAGGTCACAGGAGACCGCCATAGGATTTTCAGAGTCCCCGGCTCGATTCACCCTTCTACGGGATTTGTTTCAGTCAGAGTCCTTTTAGAAGACTTATCCAACCCCGAGGGTATCTTTGAGAAACTCAAAGACGCCGGCGGTCGTGACGAGGTCATCATCACACTCACCGAAGAAAAAGTAGAGAACTCTGACCAGATGAAGACATGGCCCATCGGGACGCACAAAGTTCCTCGCTGGCTGGCTCTACACCTTCTGAGCATTTGACCAAAAAAAGAACCCCAGAGCGTTAACTCTGGGGTTCCTTTTGGTTCTAGTTGCCTCACTGGGAGGCATCACCGTTTAGGAGAATCCTTGTGATAGAATCCTCGCGGTTTTGATTGATAATGGATGATTCCACAGTAATCGCATCCTTCTGCTTCCCCACCATCAGTGGCTCCGCATTCTTCACAATGCTCGACATAAGGAACATTACCATTCATCGCATCAATCAACTCATAACATCTCA
>Ga0255781_10003793_pt1 | contig 11696 bp, 8 predicted proteins | sample 101ome_21_FD_179979 | JGI IMG/M metagenome (GOLD analysis project Ga0255781, IMG submission 179979) | Coastal salt marsh microbial communities from the Groves Creek Marsh, Skidaway Island, Georgia - 101413BT metaG (version 2) | ecosystem: Environmental > Aquatic > Marine > Intertidal zone > Salt...
CAGCAAGGCCACCTCAAACGCCGTAACGCCCTCGGTGAAGGCGCTTTTAGAAGCAACAGATAACATCCGCAACCCCCTTTCGATAACTATTTTTATCTTTTTTTACTTTCAGGGAAATTTCTTGATCCGAGACGAGCCCGCGAAGCGCAATTTCTAATAAAACACAGCGTTTGAGCAAGGTTCGCTGCCTTGCAGGCCCGCTACCGATTTTTAGGGCATTGGCGCTTTGGACTTTCTATCCGCTGCAAAAATCCACCATTTTCTAATATCGATCCGCGCCGATAGTAAAAACAGAATCGATCCCAAATAAAGAAGCGGTTCGATCTGGAAACCTTTGCGCAGCATCACAAAATGCAGCCCCCCTAAGATACAGATCCCATAGGTCAACCGATGCAATTGACGCCATCGTGCACCCAATCGGCGTTGCGCAAAATTGTTCGACGTGAGCGCCAAAGGAATCAGCCCCAACAGCGCCAGCATCCCAATCGTTATGTAAGGGCGTTTCATTATATCTGCCCAAATCCGGTTTAGATCCCCGATATCGAGCAGGGCCCATGTCAGGACATGCAGGAGCACGTAGCCAAACGCAATCAGTCCAATTGCCCGCCGGAACTTAAACAGATTGATCCGCAAGACACGGCGCAGCGGTGTGATCGCCAGCCCGAGAATCAACATTTGCAACGCAAATTCGCCCAGCAAATGTTCCAATTTGGCAATCGGCTCTGGACCCAGCTCATTGCGAATACCGAGCATAATAAAAAACACACCAGGCGCCGCCCCAATAATATATATAGGCCAAACAGGAAGTTTGCGGCTTAAATGGTTTATGTGCTCCACCACGCGCAGATCACCCCTCAACTTTCGGGCTTGTTAGATAAATTTTGTCAGATCCATGTCTTTATACATCTCGGCAACATCCTCTTGATAGCCATTGAACATCAATGTCGGCTGGCGTTTGGCAAAAAGGCCACCTCCGATGCGCCGCTCTGTTGCCTGCGACCAGCGGGGATGATCAACCTGCGGGTTCACATTGCTGTAAAACCCGTATTCCCGCGCATTCGCCAAAGACCAACTGGTAGGGGGCATCGTATCGGTTAAGGTAATCTTTACGATCGATTTGATGGATTTGAACCCATATTTCCAGGGCACCACCAGCCGCAGCGGCGCGCCGTTTTGATTGGGGATTTGTTTTCCGTAAATTCCATTCGCCATCAGCGTCAGCGGGTGCATTGCCTCATCAAGTCGCAGGCCCTCTAGATAAGGCCAATCGAGCACCGGGTAATTCTGTCCGCGCATCTCCTCGGGCCGATATAAGGTTTGAAATGCCACATATTTTGCCTGCGATTGAACCCCCGCCATATTCAAAAGATCCGCCAGTTCGAACCCGTTCCACGGCACCACCATTGACCATGCTTCGACGCAGCGAAACCGGTAAATGCGTTCTTCAATCGCCATTTTTTGCAGAATATCTTCGAGGTGATACACCGCGGGGCGATCCACCAACCCATTTATTTCCACGCTCCACGGCGCGGTGGTTAAAGCACCTGCATATTTGGCAGGATCACTTTTTCCCGTTCCGAATTCATAGTAATTGTTATAGCTCGTAATATCTTCCCATTCATTTGGCACCAGCTCTTCAGCGCGTTGCGCCGCGCTTAACGCAGAGGGCAAACCACCCGCCAACCCAATCCCCGCCAGCCCGGCGAGCAAATGCCTTCTGTTTACAAAAACCTGCTCATCGGTCACGTCCGACTGTTTCAGTTCAGATCTCCAACGATGGGCCATAACACATCCTTTTATACAAATTCTCGGAACAACTTAGCGCGTTCTGCAGCATCTTCAAAAACAACCTTTTTCACAAAAGCGTGTTATTTTAGTGAAGCACCGCATCCTGCGGCGTCACCGCCATAGGTTTCGCCACTTGTCCAGCAATCACCAGCCCCCCCTCCTGCGCGGTAATGGGCACCTGCTGATCCTCGACAATTTGACCAGAGAGCAACAGCTCTGCCAAGGCATCTTGAACATGCCGCTGAAGAACCCGTTTCAGCGGCCGCGCACCAAAGCTGGCATCATAGCCGTGCTGGGCTAACCAGCTTTTGGCCTTCGTATCAACCTCAAGGGAAATATTGCGGCCAGCAAGGCGCGCCTGAAGGCGCGCAAGCTGAATATCAACGATTGCCCCCATATGCGCGGGTTGCAAACGGTTGAAGACCACCATTTCATCAAGGCGGTTCAAGAATTCAGGGCGAAAATGACCGCGTACGGCCGCCATCACGTCTTCATTCGTCGCAAAGCGATCCTGAGACTCGGGCGTAGAATTCAAAGGTTGAGAGCCCAGATTTGACGTTAAAATAATCAGAGTTTGTTTAAAATCAACGTGATGGCCCTGACTATCGGTAAGCATCCCCTCATCCATAACCTGCAATAATAGGTTAAACACATCCGGATGCGCTTTTTCCACCTCATCAAACAGCACCACTTGATAGGGACGTCGGCGCACTGCTTCGGTTAAGACCCCGCCCTCTTCATAGCCGACATAGCCCGGAGGTGCCCCGATAAGGCGTGCCACGGAATGCTTTTCCATATATTCCGACATATCGATGCGCACCATCGCAGCATCATCATCAAATAAGAATTGCGCGACCGCTTTCGTCAATTCGGTTTTGCCAACCCCTGTCGGGCCCAGAAACAAAAAGGACCCCAAGGGGCGATTTTCATCATTCAAGCCGGCGCGCGCCCGCCGCACCGCATTGGCCACAGCGGCCAAAGCAACATCCTGACCGATCACCCGCTGGCTCAGCGCGGCCTCCATGCGCAGCAATTTATCACGCTCTCCCTCAAGCATCTTGCTGGTGGGAATGCCCGTCCAACGCTCGACCACCGTGGCGATATGTTCGGGGCGTACCGCCTCTGTGATCAGCGCACCCCCAGAATCAGCGTGCTCGGCATCGGAAAGTTGCTTTTCCAATTGCGGAATAACCCCGTATGACAATTCACCCGCCCGCGCCAAATCACTTTGGCGCGTGGCCTGATCTAATTCCGCCCGCGCCCGATCCAATTGTTCTTTAATGCTGCGCCTGCCCGCCATTTTATCGCGCTCTGCCTGCCATTGCGCAGTTAAAACGGCGCTTTCATCCTGCAGCATCCCCAAAGCTTTCTCAATATCTGCAAGCCGCGCAAGGGATGCGGCATCATCTTCGCGGCGCAACGCTTCCACCTCGATTTGCTTTTGCAAAATTTCGCGATCAAGCGCGTCCAAGTTTTCCGGCTTGCTATCCACTTGCATCCGCAACCGACTGGCCGCCTCATCCATCAAATCAATCGCTTTATCAGGTAAAAACCGATCTGTGATATACCGGCCAGATAACGTGGCGGCCGCAACCAGCGCCGAATCGGAAATACGCACGCCATGATGCAATTCATATTTTTCTTTGATTCCGCGCAAAATGCTAACGGTGTCTTCCAAGCTTGGTTCGCTGACCATAAGCGGTTGAAAACGCCGCGCGAGCGCGGCATCTTTTTCAACATATTGCCGGTATTCATTCAATGTGGTGGCGCCAATGCAATGCAACTCACCACGCGCCAGCGCTGGCTTAATCATATTCGCCGCATCCATGGCGCCATCGGCCTTACCAGCCCCGATTAAAGTGTGCATTTCATCGATGAACAAAATGATTTCGCCCGCTGCGGCGGTGATTTCTTTTAAAATTGCGGTGAGGCGCTCTTCAAATTCGCCGCGATATTTGGCGCCTGCAATCAAAGCCCCCAAATCCAACGCCATCAGACGTTTATTCTGCAGAGATTCGGGCACATCACCGTTCACAATGCGTAAGGCCAAGCCTTCGGCGATGGCGGTTTTACCAACGCCCGGATCGCCGATCAAAACCGGGTTGTTTTTGGTGCGCCGCGAGAGCACTTGCATCGCACGCCGAATCTCTTCATCGCGCCCAATGATAGGATCGATGCCGCCAGAGCGGGCGCGCTCGGTCAGATCCAACGCATATTTATCCAAGGCTTCAAAACCCTCTTCGGCCTGCGCCGTTTCTGCAGTGCGCCCTTGTCGCATATCTGCCACCGCGCGGGTCAGGCTTTGAGCCGTAACGCCGCCCGCCGCCAAGACAGCCTGTGCCGGTGATTTCACCAAAGCCAAACCCACAAGCAGGCGCTCGACAGTGACAAAGCGGTCCTGGGCTTTTTGTGCCTGCGTCTGCGCCTCTGACAGCACTTTTACAACGCTGCCATCAAGCCTTAACTGCCCTGACTCGCCCGAAACTTTTGGCAATTTGCTAAGTTCAGCCTCTACAGCAGTGGCGATATCCACAGGGCGCCCTTGCGCCCGCTCTATCAGATTACGCGTCAATCCTTCGGGGTCATCCATCAAAGCTTTCAATAAATGTACCGGCATAAACCGTTGATGATCTTGAACCGTCGCCAGGGTTTGCGCATTTTGAATAACCCCGCGCGCGCGTTCCGTGAACTTGCTTAAGTCCATCGCACTCTCCTTTACTAAAGCGCCTATTACGTCAAACACCCAGTTTTCGGCATGTTTAGACATCAGGCCTTTCCAAAATCTGATATGGGCAACCGACCAATTGGTTTCAAGAAACTCAGATTATTTTAGTGATGACGCGTGACAAGCCATGCCGATCACGGGTCAATGGCTTGACGGCAAGCCCATGCCAAGCTTAGACCCGCACCAACCCAAAAAGGACCAAAAGAATGCCAGATTCCAGATTAATTGTTGCCCTTGATGTTCCCGATGCGCTTGCCGGATTGGCCTTGGCTCAAAAACTTGGCGATCAAGTGGGGTTTTATAAAATTGGGCTGGGCATGTTGACGGGGGGCGGTTTGGCGCTGGCCAATGAATTGAAGCAAGAGCACGGCAAACAGATTTTCCTTGATATGAAGCTGTTCGATATTTCAGCAACGATCGAACATGCCACGCGCGGATTGGCGCAATATGATATTGATTTTTTGACCGTTCATGGGGATCCGCATGTGGTCAGAGCGGCAAAAGCAGGCGCTGCGGGCAAGAATTTGAAGATTCTCGCCGTGACAATCCTGACCTCGCTTGATCGCGCAGATTTGGATGCTTGTATGATAAAAGGCGGGGCCATTTCTGAGCTTGTCATCGAGCGCGCCACCCGCGCACTGGAGGCTGGCGCCGATGGGGTCATTGCCTCTCCACAAGAAGCTGCCTTGATCCGCAGCCTTCCGATCAGCGCTGGTAAATTAATCGTCACGCCGGGCGTGCGCCCAACTGGCGCTGCTCTGGGGGATCAAAAGCGCGTCATGACACCCGCTGAGGCGATTGCCGGCGGCGCCGATCATCTGGTGATTGGCCGGCCGATTACCGCAGCCCATGACCCCGCTGCAGCCGCAGCGGCAATTCTCGCTGAAATCGAAGGCGTTAAATGAAAAACCCCGCCAAGATGGCGGGGCGTTTCGAAAGCTTACTGACCCTTTACGTTCAGCCCTGACGGGCTTTGAACCGAGGTTGCGTCTTGTTAATGACGTATACGCGGCCTTTGCGGCGCACGACACGACAGTCGCGGTGACGCTGCTTCAGCGAGCGGAGTGAGTTTTTGACCTTCATGGCCTTCTCCTTCAATCGCGGCGCGTCTTTGCGCCAGTTGCTGTTGACCCCAAGATGAGGGGCCGTGAAACCCGTGGTGGGCGGTACTGGGATCGAACCAGTGACCCCTACGATGTCAACGTAGTGCTCTACCGCTGAGCTAACCGCCCGTCTTGGCGATGCGCGCAGCACCAAAAAACGGAGCGCGGCGAGCCGCGCCGGTGGAGGGTCTATAAAAGGTTGGTTGCGCGGGATCAAGGGCTTTTGCAATTCTCTATTTTTAAGCTATCCTGAACTTATGGAAAACCTGCCCTTGGACCATTGCGCCTATAAAATTGTCGAACCTGCGGCTTTAACATCCTCTGTGGTGTTTGCCTCCCCTCACAGCGGGCGCGCGTATCAGGACAGTTTTTTGAAAAGCTCTATTCTAGATGACTTAACGATTCGCAGTTCAGAAGATGCTTATATCGATCAGCTGATCGCCTGCGTCCCCGGTTTTGGCGCACCACTTTTAACCGCCAAGGCGCCCCGATCCTTTTTGGATCTTAACCGTGCCGAGGATGAGCTGGATCCAGCCCTGATTACCGGCGTTCCGAGCGCCAAGCAAAATCCACGGATTGCCTCGGGGCTGGGGATCATCCCGCGCGTCGTTGCAAATGGGCGCGCGATCTACCGCGGGAAAATGTCTAAAGAAACCGCGCAAGCGCGCATAGACACCTATTGGAAGCCCTATCATAAGGCTTTGAAAGCGCTTCTGACGCGCGCGCAGACCAAATTTGGGCGCGCAATTTTGATCGATGTGCATTCAATGCCCCACGAGGCCGTTGCGCCAACCGGCCGTTCACAGCAAAGCACAGAAATCGTTATCGGAGATCGCTTTGGCGCCTCTTCTGAGTCGCGACTGGCCGAGAATGTGCTTGATATTTTTAGCAGCCACGGATTTCGCGTGGCGCGCAACGCGCCTTTTGCCGGTGCTTATATCACCCAGCGCTATGGTCGCCCCCATTTCAATCAACATGTTTTGCAAATCGAAATTGATCGCGCGCTTTATCTGAATGAGGCCACTATCACCCCCTCTGAGCAATTTGAATTTTTTCGTCACCGATTGCGCAAAGTGCTGGCCGAGATTGCAAAAACCGGCGCAACAAAAAGCAGCCTCGCCGCCGAATAGCCGCTAGCGCAGCGCCCGCCCTTTAAGAATCGCATCCTCGCCAAATTTTTTGCGGATTTTATCCGTGGCACGCTCTGCAGCGCCGCGCTGATGCGCCTGTGGGTCCAAAAGATCTCCAGATCGCTCTGCCTGGCTGGCCGCGCATAAATCCGACAGGCCCGCTCCGATCAGCCGGTAGGCTTGCCCTGCTGGAATTTGCGAGAGCAAGGCCCGCGCTACGCGGTAGACACGGTCTGCCAATTGCGTCGCATCCTCCAAGGTTTGACGCTTGGTAATAATTTTGTGATCAGCGGTTTTAAGCTTCAGCGTTACCACACGCCCTGCCAACTCTTTTGCCTTCGCCCGATCCGATACTTTTTCGCACATGCGCCATAAATGACCGTCCAATAAATCAGGATCAGCGGTATCTTCAAAAAAAGTGGTTTCATTGGAAATCGATTTCACCGGTGTGTTTCGGCTAATCCGGCGATGATCTTGGCCCCGCGCAAGATGCCAAAGCCTTTCCCCCATCGATCCAAATTTTTGCGTCAGATCAACGCGCTGCCATCGCAATAAATCGGTAAAACTGCGAATGCCGGCCTGCGCCAAAGCGGCTTGCGTGGCGCTGCCTACCCCCCAGATCATCCGCACGGGCTTATCCTGCAAAAACGCCGCCGTATCGTCTTTTCCGATCACAGAAAACCCGCGGGGTTTGTTTAAATCAGAGGCCACTTTTGCCAGAAACTTATTATGCGACAACCCGATCGACCCGGTCAGACCCAACTCTTGGCGCATCCGATACACCAGGCGCGCCAGCATCACTGCGGGGGGCGCCCCATGCAGTTTTTCTGTCCCGCGTAAATCGAGAAAGGCTTCATCTAAGGAAAGCGGCTCAATGGCCGGTGTCAGATCTTCCATCATCTGCCGGATTGCGCGGCTGACCTCGGCATAAACCGCCATTCTAGGCTTTATGATCACCGCGTCAGGGCATAGCTTTAAGGCTTGGAACATCGGCATGGCGGATTTCACGCCCCGAATCCGAGCCACATAGCAGGCGGTGGACACCACACCGCGCCGCCCACCGCCAATAATCACCGGCTTATCCGCTAAATCAGGATGATCGCGCTTTTCCACGCTGGCGTAAAAGGCATCGCAATCCATATGCGCGATACTCAGCGTAAAAAGTTCTGGATGCGTTACGATATTGGGCGCATGGCAGCGCGGGCAGCGCCGGCCCTTTTCAAAAGCTTGGCAGCATTCTTGGCACAGGCTAGGCATTAACCTGCCCGTCAGCTGCCCATGGCGCCCGATATTGCGGCGCTTTTCGCAGGAAGAAGGTCACACTCATATCCATCGGCTCAACGATTGGCGTGTTTCAAACCCTGCCGACGATAGCAAAAAAACGCCGCGCAGGCAAAATGCAAAATCAACCCTTTTCGCGCCATGCATTCACGATAGGGTAGCGCCGATCCAGCCAAAAACCCCGCGCCGATAGCCGCGTTCCGGGCGCGGCTTGGAAACGTTTATATTCGCTTGCGTATAACAGGTTTTGCACGCGCAACGCCTCCTCCCGTGAAAACCCCTGCGCCACACAGGCATCAATCGATTGATCCTCATCCACCAACAGCGTCAAAATCGCATCCAGAACTGGATAATCGGGCAAGCTGTCGCTGTCTTTTTGATCGGGGCGCAATTCGGCACTGGGAGGCTTATCAAGGATAGTTTGGGGAATAATAGCGCCGGGCGGACCCTGCATCCAATCGCGATGATGCGCATTGCGCCACTGACAAATTTCAAAAACGCGGGTTTTATAAAGATCTTTAATCGGATTATAGCCGCCGGCCATATCGCCATAAATCGTGGCATATCCCACGGCCACTTCTGATTTATTTCCCGTTGTCAGCAGCATTTCCCCAAATTTATTAGAAAGCGCCATTAAGAACAGGCCCCGCAAACGCGATTGTATGTTTTCTTCCGTTAAATCGGGCTGAGTGCCCTCGAAAAGCGGGGCAAGGCTATCATGTATTGCCGCTTGGCCCTGCGAAATCGGTAGAAAATCATACCGGCATTTCAGGTTTTCAGCCAAATCTTTGGCATCCTGCAAAGAGCCTTCGGACGTATAATCTGAAGGCAACATAACAGCGCGCAGATTCTCAGCGCCCAGCGCATCGGCGGCAATTGCCGCCACCAAAGCGCTGTCAACACCTCCAGACAGGCCAAGCAGAACCCGCGGAAACCCGCTTTTTGCGCAATAATCACGCAAGCCTAACACCATCGCATGATAATCCGCCTCTAGACTGCTGGGCAAAGGCGCCAAAACGCCTTGCGCCGCGCTCCAACCCGAGCCCTGCTTTCTCAGAACCACATCCACAAGCGCCGATTCAAACATCGGCATCTGCAAAGCCAATGCCCCGCCGGGATTCAGCACAAAACTGCCCCCGTCAAACACCTGATCATCTTGGCCACCCACCATATTTAGATAAATCAACGGCAAGCCCGTTTCGATCACGCGCGCCACCATAACATTCTGCCGCTCTTCAGATTTCTGGCGGTGATAGGGGGACCCGTTGGGCACCAATAAAAACTCGGCGCCGGTTTCCTGCAAGGTTTCGGCCACGTCCGGATGCCATGCATCTTCACAAATCGGGCTGCCAATCCGCGTATTACCCACCGAATAGGGCCCCGCAATTTCGCCGGAGGAAAAAATGCGCACCTCATCAAATACGGATTGATTGGGCAAATGATGCTTTTCAACCACCGACACAACCCGGCCATCATTTAAGATAAAATACGCATTGAATAAAGCGCCCGCTTCCACCCACGGCCCGCCAATCGCCAAAGCCGGACCCTCTTTGCACGCCTGTGCCAAGCCTTCAATTTCAGCAATCGCCGCGCGCTGAAAGGCCGGCTTCATCACAAGATCCTGCGCGTTATAGCCAGTGATGAACATTTCGGGAAAGGCAACCAGATCACTGCCCGCCGCTTTTGCGTGGCGCCAGGCCTCTTTGGCCAATCTGGCATTGCCCTGCAAATCCCCAACCGTGGGGTTTATTTGGGCCAGCGTTATTTGAAATCTATCGCTCATTGCTTCGCTATACTCTTACCGATTATCCTGTGTCACTTAGCAGAATACGACTAAAGGGAAAGTACCCAGACAGGCTTCAACGTTAAAAAACCGCCTAAAGCTCTTCTACCTGCAACACACCACCCAAACTTTTGATGGCGCCTTTGATTTGCGGTGTAACGGGAAATTCCTGACCAATGTCAATTTCAACTTCGCCCGGCAAATCCGGGTTCAACAAGCAAAAATAGATCGGCCCTTTGCCGCCGCGTTTGCTGGTGCCCGCCGCTTGCTGCAACACCGAGGCCACAGAAGGCACGCTGTCCAAATTATCGATGAAAATACGCAAACCGGTCGCCCCCGCATCCGCAATCGCCCCATCTAACGGCACCACCGAACGCGCCAAAAGCTTCAACTGATCCGCTTCAAGGCTGGCCTCAACCCCCACCAGCACCTGCGCGCCCGCGTCTAAAAACTCTCTGCTTTTTTCCAGCGCATCGGAAAATAACGTTACCTCATAGGCGCCGCTCACATCGCTCAATTGCGCAAAGGCAAACCGATTGCCTTTTGCTGATTTGCGCTCTTGCCGGCCCGCAACAACGCCTGCCAATTTTGCAACAAGCGGACCATTTTGGGCTTTTTTCTGAAGCTCTTCCAAAGTCATCACGCCTTTGCGCCGCAACGGCGCCATATAATCATCTAGCGGATGCCCCGATAGGTAAAAACCAATTGCGGCAAATTCTTCAGATAGACGTTCTGCGGGCAGCCAGTCTTCCATTGAAATCAGGCGCGGTTCCGGCAGATCCTCACCCGCCTCACCGAATAACGAGACCTGGTTAGAGGCTTTTTGTTCGTGAATAGCGGCTGAATAGCCCACCAAAGCATCTAGGCTGGAAAAGACCCGACGCCGATTGCCATCCAGTTCATCAAACGCCCCTGCCCGGGCCAGCATCTCCAATGGCCGCTTGCCAACCCGCTTCAGATCCACCCGCCGCGCCACATCAAACAAAGTTACAAAAGGCCGCTCAACGCCCTCGACAAGACGCGCCTGCGTAAACAGCCGCATCGCCTCTACGCCCACATTCTTTAACGCCCCAAGCGCATAGACCAGCGCGCCCTCATGCACGTCAAAAGTAGCTTGCGAGCGGTTGATGCAAGGCGGCACGAACGGCAATGATAAGCCCTTACGTACCTCTTCAAAATAAACCGCCAGCTTATCCGTTAAATGCAGATCACAATTCATCACCCCGGCCATGAATTCGACCGGATGGTTGGCTTTTAACCACGCGGTTTGATAGCTGACCACGGCGTAAGCGGCGGCATGCGATTTGTTAAACCCATAATTGGCAAATTTTTCCAACAAATCGAAAACTTCGGAGGCTTTTTTTGCATCCACTCCATTTTCCGCCGCGCCCTTTTCAAATTTGGGGCGCTCGGCATCCATCGCCTCTTTGATCTTTTTCCCCATCGCGCGGCGTAATAGATCGGCCCCGCCAAGGCTATAATTCGCCATCACCTGCGCGATCTGCATCACTTGTTCCTGATACACGATAATGCCTTGGGTTTCTTCCAAGATATCATCAATAAGGGGATGAATAGAGGCCCGGTCTTTCAAGCCGTTTTTCACTTCGCAATAGGTTGGAATATTTTCCATCGGACCCGGGCGGTACAAAGCCACAAGCGCCACAATATCTTCAATACAAGTGGGCTTCATCCGCTTTAACGCATCCATCATGCCGCTGGATTCCACCTGAAACACCGCGATTGTTTTTGCCGCCGCATAGAGCGCGTATGATTTTTCATCATCAAGCGGGATCGCCGCAATATCATCCTGCGTGCCCGCCGCTGGCTCATATAAACTACTGCCATCCGCTGCGATATGCAGCGCACGGCCCGATTTAATCACCAAA
>Ga0255781_10003799_pt1 | contig 11685 bp, 9 predicted proteins | sample 101ome_21_FD_179979 | JGI IMG/M metagenome (GOLD analysis project Ga0255781, IMG submission 179979) | Coastal salt marsh microbial communities from the Groves Creek Marsh, Skidaway Island, Georgia - 101413BT metaG (version 2) | ecosystem: Environmental > Aquatic > Marine > Intertidal zone > Salt...
GGCAGGCCTCAACGACCGGGGTATAGTAATCGCCGCTTAACCAAATGGTGAATACGGAATCGTATCGAGTCCAAGATACCTGGCCCATGAACAGCGCAACTTCAGTATTTTTTGCTTCTCTACAGGCTTCAGCTCTGCTGACTGGCCGCCTTTTGCTACTACGACTGCCGTTGTAGGCGGCCGTTACCAATTCCTACAGCGATCTGGGCCTCTACCGAGGCGACGTTTACTTGTAGCAGAGAAATTATCATGAGCATTCAACCATCAGACGCAGAGACCGCCCATCGAAAGGTCATGCCGTTTCAGAAGTACAAACCCTTCCCCAAAATTGACTTGAAAGATCGGACCTGGCCCGACCAAGAAATCAAGACGGCGCCTAAGTGGTGCAGCGTAGACCTTCGAGATGGCAATCAAGCGCTGATTGAGCCCATGTCGCCCGAAGAGAAACAACGGCTTTACGACTTGTTGGTCGATGTCGGGTTCAAAGAAATCGAGGTCGGCTTTCCTGCAGCCTCGCAAACCGATTTTGATTTTGTTCGAAAGATCATTGATGAGGACTTGATTCCTAGCGATGTGACCATTCAGGTGCTCTGTCAGGCAAGAGAGGAACTCATCAAGCGAACATGTGAGGCTGTGGCAGGCGCGCCGAGGGTGATTTTTCATCTCTACAATTCCACGTCGACGCTGCAGCGTCGAGTAGTGTTTGGCATGTCGCAAGAAGAGATCATTAAGCTCGCGACCGATGCGACGGAAATCGTGAAGGCGAATACCCGAGAGCTTGTCGCTTCAGGCACTGAAGTGGTTCTGGAATATTCTCCCGAGAGTTTTACCGCGACGGAAATGGACTTTGCGGTGGATATTTGCGCCGCAGTGATGGCGGTTTGGGCGCCCACGGGCGATGAGAAAGTGATTTTGAATTTGCCATCAACCGTCGAAATGGCAACGCCCAACATTTATGCGGATCAAATCGAGTACTTCATTAAAAGGTTACCCAACCGAGACCAAGCGATTATCAGCCTCCATACTCATAACGATCGGGGCACCGGGGTGGCTGCCTCTGAATTGGGCTTGATGGCTGGCGCTGAACGCATTGAAGGCACGTTGTTCGGCAATGGTGAGCGCACGGGCAACTGTGATGTCATCACCATGGCGATGAATCTGTTCTCCCAAGGTGTTGATCCAGAACTCTACTTGTCAGATATGCCTCGTATCGTAGAGGTCTCTGAGTCCTGCACCAAGATTCCTATTCACGTACGTCAGCCTTACGCCGGTGATTTGGTCTTTACGGCGTTCTCAGGCTCGCACCAAGATGCAATCCGCAAGGGAATGGCCTATGTGGAATCAGGCTCCGATGGCGCCTGGGAAGTGCCGTACTTGCCCATTGATCCCGCCGATGTGGGCGGCTCTTATCGTGAAACCGTGCGGGTCAATAGTCAGTCTGGCAAGGGCGGTGTGGCCTTTATTCTGGAGAATTATTTTGGCGTGCATCTGCCTCGTGAACTCCTGGTTGAGTTGTCGCCGATCATCCAGCGGGTCTCAGAACAAGATGGCGGTGAGCTTAAGGCAGATATGATCTGGTCGACCTTTGTGAGTGAAATGGTCGAAGTGCCAGGGCCTTATCAGCTCCTGAGCTATGAGGTGAAGAGCACTGGCGCGGATCGAGAGACCTGCCAGGCGGTCATCAAAATTTCCGAGAGCGAGATGCAAATCAGTGGCGAAGGGTCTGGGCCTATTGATGCCTTTGTTGCGGCGCTATCCCAATCGATCAATGAAGCACTCAACGTGGTGGACTACCAAGAGTACGCCATGAATGAGGGCAGTAATGCCAAAGCGATCAGCATCATTGCGTTGAGCGACGGCGAAGGGCAAAAGCACTTCGGCGTGGGAATCAGTGCAAATACCACCACAGCCTCCTTCAATTCGATTATCGCAGCGCTTAATCGGAAGTGGCGGCAATAAATGGCAAGGTTGGCTAGGAGCTTGAGGCGGACGGCGTCTTTCGCCGAAGATGCGCTGCGGAGTTCTTCGCAGATAGCTCCTAAGGCCTTGGTGTGCCGTCGCTGAATTTGAGCCGAGCTGACTGCGCAGTGATTTGATAGAGCGGCGGCGATAGATCAAGGTTCATTAAGCGAGCCTTTCTGGCGTGTGTTCACGTAACGATGGTGCTGATTGAAGGCGAGATGCAAGGCTGATTCGCCGAAACCGCGATGCCCAATCCCAAAGACGCGCGATTCTTCGATCGTGAGGCCCTTCTTTTACATCTAAACTAGGCGCTGACGATCAGTCATCCTATGACTTCGAGATGGTCGCTCGCTCGCAGATCTTCCTGCGCTCATTCAAATAAATTGGGGTCTAGGCTAGACTCCGGCTAATGTCCCCTTTTTGGCGGAGTGTTTCTTGAGTAGTGAGCTCATGTTTTATCTGCTGTTAATTCTTCTCATTGTGTTGATTGGGGTCCTTGGGCTCGTGCTGGTTCTTTTTCAGCGTCTGAGGGGAAGCGTGTCCAGTGAGGCAGGAGCAGTTTCGCCAGTGGCTGAAGAAGCCGACGGTTTAGCTCAACCGATCCAATTCCTTTCGGGAGCCCAGAGAGCCGAATTCGAGGGCTTATTCAATCTGTCGAGAGTGCCTCAACTCATTCATGTGAACTTTGTGATTCAGAAAGTCAATTCTGCGTTGCAGAATATTGTTGGTTTCTCCGAGGAAGAAATGATAGGTAAGCCGGCCTTCGCGTTTCTTGCGCAAGAGTCCAGCACTGATGTGCTCTACGGTCAAGCAGGCCTCAACTCGGGTCAGGCTGTGCAAGTTAGAGAAAGGCTCTTTATCCTTCGGTGCAAAAGCGGCCAAGAGCGGCTGGTTCTAAACTTCCGGCCAACGAATTTTGATATCTGGGCCCCCGAGGCCAAATTGGTTACGCTCGTGCCGTTGTCGAACAATGAAGAGTCTACGCAAGCGCTGATCAGCGTTGACCAGCGCCTCGATCTCTTTAGCGAGGATCGTCTTGTGCACCTCATCGATCAGGTGATGGCAAGCGAGCGGGCCGCGCGTCTGGCAACAGAGCATTTCTCTGAGGGGCTCATGATCATAGACAGCCAGGGCGTGCTGACTTTCGTGAATCGACATGCGCGGCAATTGATCCCCGAGCTGGCCGAGCGCATGACAAACCAATCTCTGTTCGAGGATCTTTTGACTTCACTAGATGACGAACTTGATCCAGAGATTCAGGGTGCTGATGCCGCGGAGTCCTTGTCGGACTGGTTCGAGCATGCGCGGCACATAGGGTTTGGCTCGGTCGATGTGGCACTCGCAGAGGATCGATGGCTGCGACTCAATCTCAGTTCGATTCCAGAAGGCTTGCAGGTCGTCACGTTGGTTGAAACAACAGAGTTACGACGGGTGGTCATGGCGGCTGAAAACGCAGCGACGTCCAAAAGCAATTTCCTGGCAAGTATGAGCCACGAAATTCGGACGCCGATGAACGGGATCATCGGCATGGTCGATCTTTTAAGGCGCACGCAGCTCGATGATGACCAAAAGGAGATGCTGAACACCATCAAGGATTCTGGGCACTCGCTGCTCGCTTTGATTAACGACATCTTAGATATTTCAAAAATCGAAGCTGGAAAAATTGAGTTAGAGAAAACCCCGTCCGATCCCATCGGAGTGGTCGAACAGGCGCTCGCAGTGGTGGCCCCTAACGCCGCGAAAAACCAGCAATTACTGATCGTCCAGGGCGATCCGACTCTGCCCATTAATTTGATGATCGACAATTTGAGAATCCGTCAGATTTTGACGAACTTAGTGGGTAACGCGATTAAGTTTTCGCCGATTCGATCAGAGATCGTGGTGCGAATCGACTTGCTTGATCAGCAACCCGGTCGCGGTGCGCATGTCAAATTTTCTGTCATTGATCAAGGGATAGGGATCTCTCAAGAAGCTCAGGAGGGCCTGTTTGAAGATTTTGCCCAGGCGGAGAAGTCCACTTCGAGAATTTATGGAGGCACGGGGCTAGGGCTATCGATTTGTCGCCGCTTGGTTGAAACCATGGAGGGCAGTATAGGCGTCGTCAGTGAACGCGGCGCAGGCTCGGAATTTTATTTCGACCTTTGGTTCGAACCAGCGGAAGATTTACCAACCAGCCGACCGAAAATCGATATGCGCGTGGCTGGGGTTGCCTACGTGGGAAGTTCCAATGCGACCTATGACGCATTAAATATGATGCTCAGTGCCCACGGGGTTCGGACGTTTATGGTCAAAAGTACGGGGGAATTAGGCGAGACAATCAAGCAGCTTCCGGGTGTTGAGCTCGTGGTCGTACTGTCGAATGAATTCAACGAGTCGCAAAGCGCTGCGATCTTGAAGCAGGTTTCAGCGCAATTTGATCAGGCGCGGTTCCTAACGCTAACGAATGACCAGCGCAGGCGATCTCGAGCGATGTCTGATGATCACTATGTGTTGAGCGCAAACCCCCTCTATTGGCAGGATGTGGTTGCTGCTGTGGCTCGTTTAAGTCGCGTTGACTTCGAGCCTGCGATGCTGGGCTTGGCTGAACAGGAGATTCCCGAAATCGTTCCGCTTTCAGCGAGCGAGGCTTCGACCGCGGGACAATTAATTCTCGTGGCAGAAGATAATGTGATCAATCAACAAGTCATCCAAAGGCAGATCAATGCGCTTGGACTGGCCTGCGAGTTGGCGAATGATGGTGTGCAAGCCCTGGATCGTTACCGAAAAGGTGGTATCGCATTACTCCTTACCGACTGTGATATGCCCAATATGGATGGCTACGAATTGTCGCGCCAGATCAGGCAGAGCGAAGAGGGGACAGGACACCGTCTCCCGATCATCGCGATCACTGCGAATGCCATGCAGGGTGCAAGAGAAGCTTGTGCTGAAGCGGGAATGGATGATTATTTGGTAAAACCGCTTGAGATCCCTGCGCTGCAGGAAATGCTTGGGCTCCATTTGAAGGCTAAGTCGGCATCGCCAACCGAAGCCTTTGCCTTTGCTGACCTTGAAGACGTGCCAACGAGCGCGCTGCTTCAGCCTGAGACAGGCAATGAAGAGACCCCCTCAGAACGGCTGGAGATCGAAGCGCCTGCGGCAGCCTCCGTCCTTGATCTAGACGAGATGCGGGATCTTTTTGGAGACGATGAGATGCTGCAAACCATTCTTGACGAATTCGTTGAGGTTTCAAGAGAGACCGTCGACTTGATCTTGCAGGGTGTTGAGTGGGGAGATGCTGAGGCCGTCGGCCGGCAAGCACACAAATTGAAATCCTCGGCGCGAACAGTGGGCGCTCATCAGCTTGCTGATATTTGTTTGGTGCTTGAAAAAGCAGGCAAGTCTGACGACATGGCAGTTATCACTGAACAAGCACCGGCCTTAGAGCCTTCATTCGCCGCCGTGATCCAAGCCATCGAGGGAATGAAATAGCGAGATCCCTTTGTGGCGCTAATCGTCTTCGCCAGGTGGTCGCATCGACAGCTTCGCTGTAGCGATCATGTTATCTTTTAATCGAACCACTTCTAAACGATAGCGATTAATTTCGATGCTGACCGGTGCCTCCGGAAACGTTTCCAAATGATCGGTCATTAATCCGTTGAGCGTTTTGGGACCATCTGACGGGAGATGCCAGGACAACGCCCGGTTAATACTCCGAATGGTCGCGCCACCATCGACGACGAAGGACCCGTCCTCTTGCGGATGAATATCTGAACTTGCTGAGGCCAGATCTGTCGTAAATTCGCCAACGATTTCTTCGAGAATATCCTCTAGCGTGACGATGCCTTGGACGTCGCCATATTCATCCACCACCAATGCGATCCGCTCCTTGCGTGACTGGAAGTTTCTGATCTGTCGATGCAGTGCGGTGTTTTCTGGGACGAAGTAAACCTCGTCGATCTCCTGTAACAAGGTGGCCTTATTGGGTTCTTCACTGGTGAGAAAGCGGATGGCGTCCCGTACGTGAAGCATGCCCACCACGTGATTGATATCCTCTCGAAAGACAGGCAAGCGTGTGTGCTGAGCGTTTCTCAGCTGGGCGATGATGTCCTCAAGCGGGTCATCAAGATCGATACCAATGATGTCACTCTTGGGAACCATGATGTCATCAACGGTGACCTCATCGAGATCCAGAACACCCAGCATCATGTTTTGCGATTGGGAAGCGATCTTGGCGCCCTCGAACACCAGTGTTCTCAACTCCTCCCGGCTCAAGTGATCGTTCTCTCCTTGGTGATGACGAATACCAAAAAGTTTGAGAAGGAGATTAGAGAGTGCAGACACGGCCCAGACCAAAGGCCAAAGCAGCAGTAACAGCAAGCTCAGGATGTGCGAGGAGGGCAGCGCGATGCGCTCGGGGTAGTTAGCCGCGATCGTTTTGGGTGCCACTTCAGCAAAGATCAGAAATACAAAAGTACAGATCACAGGGGCCCAAGCGACACCGCGTTCCCCCAGAATTTGGATTGCGAGTAAGGTGGCAATGGACGCCGCTGAAAAATTGACAAAGTTGTTGCCAATCAGAATGACGCCCAGCAATCGATCCGGGCGCTCGAGCAGTCGGGTGGCTCTGCGCGCACCACCATGACCTTCGTTAGCGAGGTGGCGCATGCGATATCGATTGAGCGCCATCATCGCCGTCTCGGATGCTGAGAAGTAGGCAGAAAGAAAGACAAGTACAAGTAGTGCCCAGGACAGCAGGCTAGTCGACGGATCGTCCAAGAAAGAGGTCTCTCCAGTTGGGCCTGGTTTTGTAAGGGATGAGGCGCAACGCTGTCAAGTTTGGGGGATCAGCACTTCAATGACGAATTTGCTACCGAAGTAACCCAAGGCGAGAATTCCAAAGCCCGCAAGCGTCCACCAGCCTGCTTGACTGCCGCGCCAACCAGCGCGTAACCGGCCCCACAAAAGGACTGCAAAAATGAGCCAGGCCGTGATCGTGATGAACGTGTGGTGGATGATTCCCCTCACATCATAGCTATCGATGAACGCGAACCCTGTGAGGATGCCGAGCGACAGCGCGATCATCCCCAGCCAAATTGACTCGAATAGCATTTGCTCGATGCTGTCTAGCGCGAGTCCCTTTGGCAGGGTGCGGCCTGTTCGAGCCAAGCGATCGAAAAGAGCGAGATAAAGGGCCTGTAAGGCTGCGAGCGCCAGGATGCTGTAGCCAAGAAGAGACAAAATAATGTGAATGAACAGCGGCGTTGGGAGTGCTACTCGAACCATGCCCGTCGTCGGCATCACTGCGAATAGAAGCAGTGATAAACCAGATAGCGGGAAGACAAAGACGTCCAGGTGATTCATGGGTCGTCTGAGCTGATTCAACAGCAGCACGAGCGCCATGGCAAAGCTGACGCAAGTCAGCATTAATGCAATACCCAGTGAAATTTGGTCCGCACTTTGGATGGCCGACCAGATGGTGAGTCCATGTAGGCCGACCGCCAAGCCCCGCACGACGGTGCTCTCGAACTTGCGCTGCTGACGGGCGCCTTGAAGGGACAGCAACGCCAGGTAGGCACCAATCAAATAAAAAATCAGTGCGGGGATGACAGGCCAGATTAAGAGACCGTTCATAAGGAGTCGTCGTTCTGCTGCAAAAGGAATATCAACGTATAATAACACTCGCCTCGGTGAAGTCGTGCGGTTCGGCCTTAGGGTGCCGATCTAGCCGTCCCTCGTAAAGTCCTCAGAGTAGGCGCTTCTTTGAAACAAGCGATAGGGTTACCAGTAAGCCGGGATTTGGTTGGAGAAAGTTATGTTTGAATCACTCAGTTCGAGGTTAACCAGCGCGCTTTCAGGTCTTTCGGGTAAGGCGACGCTGAGCGAGACCAATATCTCAGCGACCTTACGTGAAGTTCGCCTCGCGTTACTTGAGGCCGATGTGGCGCTTGAAGTGGTCACCCCTTTCCTTGATCGAGTCAGAAATCGAGCCCTTGGCATGCCGGTGACGCCCGGTCTTGCACCCTCTCAAGCTTTTGTTCGCATCGTTCATGATGAGTTGGTTGATGTCATCGGTGGCCAGAGTCAGGGTCTGGCGCTCGCAACGCAACCTCCTGCGGTGGTGCTCATGGCCGGATTGCAAGGGGTGGGTAAGACCACCACAGCCGCCAAATTGGGCCGTTGGCTGAAGCAGCACGAACAAAAGAAAGTCATGCTGGTAAGCACCGATGTTTATCGGCCAGCCGCAATGGAGCAATTGTCCCGCCTTGCGGAATCTCTAGAGATCGAGTGTTACGAGTCGCAATCGGGCGCGAGTCCAGCGGAGATCGCAAGAGGCGCTCTGCAATCTGCAAAGCGCGCATTTGCCGATGTCCTGATTGTCGATACGGCTGGACGCTTGGCAGTCGACGCCGAGATGATGGCCGAGATTAGCGACTTATCGCAGCAACTGGTGCCCGCAGAGACGCTTTTCGTCGTGGATGCGATGACGGGGCAAGACGCGGCTCAAGTGGCAAAACAATTCAGTGAGACGCTGAACCTGACGGGTGTGGTCCTGACGAAGGCTGATGGTGATGCACGAGGGGGCGCTGCGCTCTCGGTTCGGCAAATCACGGGTAAGCCGATTAAGTTCATTGGATCGGGCGAAGGTGTGGAAGCCCTGGAACTGTTCCATCCCGATCGAATTGTTTCCAGGATTTTAGGTATGGGCGATGTGATGTCGCTCATAGAAGAAGCCGAACAGAAGATCGATAAGAAGAAAGCGGAAAAACTCGCCAAGAAAATCACCAAAGGCAAGGGCTTTGATCTGGAGGACTTTAAGGATCAGATTCAACAGATGAATCAAATGGGTGGCCTGACTGGCATGTTGGACAAGCTACCCGGAATGTCTGCGATCTCTCAGGCGGCGAAGGACCGCGCGACACAAACCAACTTCGGTCAATTTGAAGCCATCATCAATTCAATGACGCCCAAAGAGAGGCAGTATCCTGATCTCATCAGTGGGTCGCGTAAAAAGCGGGTTGCTGCAGGATCCGGAACCCAAATCCAAGACGTGAATCGGCTCCTCAAGCAATTCAAGCAGATGCAGAAGATGATGAAGAAAATGGGCCGAAAAGGTGCGATGACCAATATGATGCGTGGTCTCGGCGGGATGATGCAGCAGGGTGGTCCGCCTCGATTTTGATTCGGCGAAAATGATCATCGATGAGTTCGAATTCGCTTTTTCGCCTTACAATCATCGGGTTTGAATCGACTGAATAATCAGCGATCCCCACATTGAGATCGTTAGGGTTATCCACTACAATTGGCGCCCCTTGAAGGGGGTGGTTTCTCCCTTTCGGCGTGTTTGAGCTGTTCTGAGTCCCTTCAACGGGGCTTTATAGGTAGAGGAGCAGCCAAATAAATCATGTTAGATCAACAGGCCCTTGGTTGATTTCCGCAGGGGTCATGGACTGAAGTCACAGGGTTCAGAGCGGTTAGCGCTTTTGGAAGTCAAAGCTAAGTGCATGAGCACTGGGGTTAAATGCGGCATTTGTGATGCCTTGCAAGCCGTTGCAGGCGCGAAGAATCAGAAATAAAGGAAGAAGGTATGGTAACCATCCGATTGGCCAGGGGCGGAAGCAAGAAGCGACCCTTCTATCACATCACGGTGGCAGACAGTCAGCGAAGCAGAAATGGCCGATTTGTTGAGCGCGTTGGATTTTTTAACCCGATTGCCCAGGGTGCGGACGAGAAAATGCGTCTGGATCTTGATCGGATCGAATTTTGGATTCGTCAAGGGGCGCAACCGTCTGAGCGAGTGGCAAGCCTCATTAAGCGATATCGAAAAGCGGCCTCAGCAACGACATCTGAAGAGGCCGCCGCTTAGTCGAGTTCCACGCGTGTGAATGAATTGACAAACACGCGACTGAGAGTAGGGACGGTCAATGGTGCGCACGGCATCAAAGGCTGGAACAAGGTGTTTTCCTACACAGACCCCAAAGAACAGATCATCAGTTACCAACCGTGGTTGGTGGGCTCAAGCGCCGCCCTTCAGCCCTTAGAGGTGATTGAGTGGCGCTGGCAGGGTGAGCGGCTAGTCGTCAGGTTTAAAGATGTTCTCAGTCGAAACCAGGCGGAAACGTTGGTCGGCAGAGAAGTGTGGATTGAGCAGAGTCAGCTCGAACCGCTCGCCGAAGAGGAATATTACTGGCATCAACTCATAGGCCTTTCGGTCATAGATGAGGCCGGCCATGCGCTTGGCTCGGTTAAGTCGATGCTGGAAACCGGCGCAAATGATGTGATGGTGGTTGGCTTCGAGCGCGATGCCGTCCATCAGGAACGATTGATTCCCTATGTTTGGGATCACATCGTTAAGGACGTAGACCTTCACCGTCGAAGAATAACGGTGGCTTGGTCAGAAGATTACGATCGATGAAGATCTCGGTGATTACGTTGTTTCCCGAGATGTTCACCGGGGCCATGCCCTGGGGCGTGACTTCACGGGCCTTTGCTGAATGCGGCCATGAAATCTCGTTGATTCAGTTACGGGATTTTGCAACAGATCGTCACGGTACGGTTGACGATCGGCCTTACGGAGGCGGCCCCGGCATGCTGTTGAAGGCTGAGCCTTTGCTCGCGGCAATAGGTGCAGCCAAACGGGCCTCGAAGCCGGGTGCCAAGGTGATTTTCTTCTCTCCCTCAGGGGAGGTGTTGAAACAACAACATTTGGAGGCGTTTTCGAGCGAGGGTAGCGACCTCATATTGATATGCGGGCGATATGAGGGCATTGATCAGCGCGTGATTGATACGGCGGTTGATGTAGAGATTTCTCTAGGCGATTTTGTCTTGAGCGGAGGAGAGCTTGCGGCGCTGACCTTGATGGACGGGATCGCGCGATTGTTACCCGGTGTTTTGGGTGATGCCTTGTCTGCAGAAGATGAATCTTTTGTTGACGGGCGGCTCGAATATCCGCAGTATACGCGACCCGAGAGGATCGGTGATTTGGTGGTCCCAGAGGTGCTGCTTAGCGGTGATCATCGTTTGATTGACGCGTGGCGACGCAGCGAGGCGCTCGCAAAGACCGAGCAAAGGCGGCCGGACTTGTTGGTTGCTTACCCGCCGAATGAAGCGGAAGCTTTGGCGCTTAAGCATATGAAAACAGCGGCAAACACGCTGGAAGTAAGAAAAAAAGATTAAAGCGAGACGTCGATGGCGTCGAGCACGAAGGGCCTGAGGCGAAGAAACCAGGCGCAAATTGAAAGCTAGGGTTCAAAGCTCTGGCGAAATCGAAAGTTGAATTGCGCCACATGGCAGGCAGGACAGCCTTGAAACGTGTGGTGAAGGACTGAGGAGAACGGGGTTATGAAAAATAAAGTGATAGAACAAATAGAGCAGGCACAGCTCAAGCAGGATGTTCCTTCCTTCGGCCCTGGCGATACGTTGGTGGTTCAGGTCCGCGTGGTAGAAGGCAGTAGAGAGCGACTCCAGGCGTTTGAAGGGGTTGTTATAGGTCGTAGAAACCGCGGCCTTAACTCTGCATTTACCTTGAGAAAAATGTCGCATGGTGTCGGAGTTGAGCGAACCTTTCAGTTGCACAGCCCTCTCATTGATAGCATCACAGTCAAGCGTCGTGGCGATGTGCGCCAAGCAAAACTGTACTACTTGCGTGAACGAAGCGGTCGGTCTGCGAGAATCAAAGAGAAGTTGAACTAGGCCAAAGCGTCCTAACGCTTCGGAGCCGAGTCAGTCGGTAGAGAAGGCAGTGCC
>Ga0255781_10003808_pt1 | contig 11662 bp, 10 predicted proteins | sample 101ome_21_FD_179979 | JGI IMG/M metagenome (GOLD analysis project Ga0255781, IMG submission 179979) | Coastal salt marsh microbial communities from the Groves Creek Marsh, Skidaway Island, Georgia - 101413BT metaG (version 2) | ecosystem: Environmental > Aquatic > Marine > Intertidal zone >...
CTTTTTACAGGTGGAGAAACCCCTGAGCGGGTGTCGGTTACTCAAGTGGGACAATGGCACATGGGAGGTTCGTGTCGGAACTTGGGAAGAAGGCAGCGATAACAGCTTTGACCGAGTGTTCACTTCCACCCAAAGAGAGCAGGTGTTTGAGGTGATGCGAACGTACCTTCAAGAGCCAGGGCACTTTGAGGCGATGGGCCAAATTTTGAAGCTTCACGAGGCTAGAAAGCAGCGCAAAGGAAGCTTTACCGAAAGGCATCAGAAACGCTACGCGCAAAGGCAGCGTGTGAATCAACAAAAGACTTGGATTAACTTTTTCATCACCCTCTTAATCTTCGGTGTGTTGGCGCTCTTCTTTTACCGCCAGGTGATGACGCTGTAAAACTTTTAGTTCTCCACATTTCTTGTCTCTTCCTTTTTTAGGGGCCAATTTCTTGGGCATGTCGTCCTACAAAACATACGAGCGAATGGCCGCAGAAATGCTGCTAGCAAGCGGACATCATTTGGTCGCGAAAGATTATCGCATGGGTCGATTTCAAGCCGATGTAATCACCAAAAAAGACGGTGTGCTCTTCGTTGTGGAGGTCAAATACAGAAAATATGTGCCTCAAGAGGCTTGGCTTTGGGTCGAACAGAGACAAATTCAACGGCTGCTTTTCGTGGGCGCATCCTTGCTCAGTGAGCACCAATGCTCGGAAGTTGAAGTGTGGTTGGTAGGGTTTTCACCGGAATTGGACACCCCTATCCTACTTCCTTTAGATGTTAACTGAAATTTTGTGGCATTTGAATTGCACAGGGCCTAAGCACCTAACTTTGTACAAATTACCGCATCATGCGAAATAACCGCTCAAACTCTAGAGGACCTAAGAAAACTGAAAGCCGCAATCGCTTCTCAGACGGCCCTCGTTCGCCACGTTTTTCAGATTCAGATCGTTCTAAAAATGAAAGCAAAAAGGATTTCAAAAGAGGTCCTGGGAACTTTAAGCGTGTCAAGCGCAAGAGCGCGGAGGAATTGGCCGGGTCGAATGATGAGATTCGCTTGAACAGATTCCTTTCTACCGCAGGCATTTGTAACCGTCGTGAGGCGGATGATTTGATCGCAGCCGGCTTGGTGGAAATCAATGGCAAGGTCGTGACCACTATGGGCTACAAGGTCAAGCCTACAGATACCGTGAAATTCAACGGCAGCCTAATCAAGAGCGAGAAGAAGAAATATTTGTTGTTGAACAAGCCCAAAGGATTCATCACCACCGTAAACGACAACCGCGTGAAAAAGAGCGTTGACGAACTCATCGGCAATGCCACACGTGAGCGCTTGTATCCCGTAGGTACGATGGACCGTTCGATGACCGGAGTGTTGCTGTTCACCAACGATGCCGATACCGCCAAAAAGCTTACCCACCCGTCTAGAGGTGCCGTACAAATTTTGAGCGTTGTCCTAGACAAGGCCTTGGCGAAGAAAGATCTACTTGCTATTCAAAAAGGGGTAGAACTAGAGGACGGCAAAGCCTTTATTGAAGAGATTCGCTATGCCAACGAAGCCAACAAACGTGAAATAGGCATTCGCGTGAATAGCGGTAAAAACAGATTGGTACACCGTGTATTTGATTCCTTGGGGTACACCATCGAAAAATTAGACCGTATGTCCTTTGCGGGGTTGACCAAGAAAAACCTCAGTCGCGGAGAATACCGTTTGTTGGATACTAAGGAAATTGACTTCCTAAAAACTAGGTAAATCTGGATGAAGAGAGGGCTGAAAATATTTGCTTACCTCGTACTCGTGCTCTTCCTTGTCCTAATAGGGGGAGCAACTTACCTTTATTCACATCAAGACGAAATTATTGCTGGAGGAGTTGAACGAATTAATGGGCAACTAAAGACTCCTGTATCTGTAAGTACTATAGATTTAGATCTGTTTTCTGGATTTCCTAGGGTAAGAATTGTGCTGAACGATGTACTTATAAATGACCCATTTGAGGGCGAGAATCCCCTACTTCGTGCCGCAGAAGTTGGATTAGGAATGAATGTCATCAGTGTATTCAATGGAGACTATACCATTGAAGAATTAGCTATAAATGATGGGGCCATTTACTTAAGACACCTTGAAAGCTTAGGTGATAATTGGGATTTATTAACTATTAGTGATACCACAACCACCGAATTGAACCTGCAATATGTAGAGGCTAACAAGGTTCAACTTAATTATAACGACGAGGAAGATAATTCTTACTATAAAGCCTTTATTGAGAACTTATACGCCTCCGGAAGCATTGCCGAAGAAGTTAAATTCGATATCGATGCGAAACTTGAACATACTTATGCAACCATAGAGGAAAGCATTTTTCTTGTCGATGCTCCCTTGGAGGGGACGACAAAGGTCTGGTTCAATGATGACCAATGGGAAATTCAATCTGATAATTTGAGGCTACATACCTTCCCAATAAGCCTCGTGCTTCATCAGGATGGTGGGCAAATTTCAGGTTCAAAAACAGATATTACAACAGCACTTGGATATGCACCTTTATTTGAATTACCGGAAGATGTAAATATTAAAAAGATAAATGTAGATTGGGCCTGGCAAGGCAGCTATGAAGAATGGTCTATCGACTTTTCAACTACAGGGGCCTCCCTAGTATATAACGATATTGAGATTCCTTCACTATCGTGTAAAGGACGATGGTTCTGGGGTGAGCAGCCCGACCTACAAATAAATTCACTCCGAATCAAGACAAAAACTGGGGAGATCAATGGGGCCTTATCCGTAAGCGGTAGACGGCCACAACTTTCTACAAACTTGAATGGCGGTTCCAACCTGAGTGAATTATTTGATTTTGTAGAAACGGATATACTAGTCGGAGCCACAGGTTTCTGGAAAGGGGACCATTTAAAAATCAAACAAGCCTTTAGCTCTTGGGAAGATCTCAGTCCTTATGGTGCTCCACTCTTTGAAGGGAATATTCAACTATTAGAATGCTCATTTGCTTTGGCCCAGAGCAATATTCTATTCGACAAAGTAGAGGCTGAACTAAGTGCAGACGGTCGCAATGTCACAGTTGAGCGATGTTTTTTGCAAAGCGGAGAAAATACAGCCATAGTACAAGGAACTATTTTTCATGCCTTAGTACCCGAAGGGTATCCAAAGGTGGAATTATCATTACAAAGCTCAACAATCGATATTGACCCACTCTTATTCTGGGAATTCGAAGATACTGACGATGATGAGGAAACCACCTTTGATTACAGCGTAAGCTTGCATGTTGATCATATCAATCTTGGGGATTTTAATGGCACGAACTTGAGTGGGACCGTGTACAATCGTGGTGCCTGGATACTTGGCAAAGACATGAGTATCGAAGGGTGTGATGGGACTATGGGAGGAAATTGGACCCTATTAGAAAATGGTAGTAATAATGTTTTCAAAGCGGACCTCAAGGCAAACGATATTCAGCTTGACCAACTGTTGGCTAGCTTCAACAGCTTCGAAATTGAAGACCTAGACGCCTCTAACCTTTTAGGCCAGGCAAACGTTGAAGCTGCAGTTTCGTTGACGTTCGATGAAGAATGGAATCAAATTTCTAGCAAAACACTTATTGAGGGCCGTGGCGATATTCGAAATGGAACACTCCAAAATTATGCTCCTTTACAAGAACTAAGCACCTTTATAGACCAAGGAGAACTTAAAAGAATAGACTTCCCATTTTTAAGCACTGATTTTAGAGTACATGGCGATACTTTACAACTTCCAGAAACTAAAGTGGAGAATAGCGCACTGAACTTGTGGGTCAACGGTTGGCAAAATCTGGAAACTGATGATATTCGATACAGCGTTCGGTTGGGACTCAAGGATTTAGCTCTGCGCGGCAAAAATTCCAACCGCGATTTGGGAAATTGGATATCTGAAGCCGAAAACGAAAACCAGCCCTACATCCGCTTGATAGTAGGCTGTAACCTCGATGATGTCTGCATCAGCCTAGACAAAGCACGTATTACCCAAAGTTTTAAAGAGACTCTAAAGCAAGAGAAGGAAGATTTACTCGATGTCTTCAAGCCAACTCCGAAGGAAGAAAAGAAACCATTCCAAGAAACCCCGGCATCTGGAACCTTTGAATTAGTTTGGCCTGAGGATACTCTTAGCGCATCGCCAAAAATGCGTTTCTAAAGTCTTTATCAGCCTTTTCCAAGCCTATCCTAACTATCAATCGCGAGTAGATGCCACTGAGATAGCCCGTTTCTAAATGTGCCTCAGCCACCGCCGAATCCTTTTGCCAGATACACTTCAACACCCAGCCTATTCCTTTTTGAAGAATGTCCGGCGCACCTTCCGCGGCCAATTGACAATAGGCGAATGCCTCTTCAAATCTACCGTACTTGATCATGTGTAAGGTTGAAACTACTGCGGTGCGTTTTTGCCACATATCATCACTGGCTAAAAACGCTTCTAATGTGCTATAATCTCCGGTTTCGAATGCCATACGGCCAAAAATCTTGTATGCACAGGTGTCGACTAGATCCCAATTATTAATACCCTCGTAATGATCTCTAAGGAAATCATGCCAATAGCCTCTACGTTTTCGCTCCTCACCAAACCTTCTCATCAGCGCAAAGAGCGCCGTATGGCGTACCTCGTGACAATCGTGGACTAATCCAGAGGCTAAAATGTCCTCGTCCCATTGCAAGGCGTATTCTTTGGCAACCAAACGTCTGTTAGGCACCATGACACCCAGGAATACATCACCTTCTCCATATCCACCGGAATAATTTTGGAAATAACGGGAAAAGTCCTTGACCCTAGTAGGTTCGGCCAAAGGCAACAAGGCGTTGTAAATAGGATGTTCCATTACTCGTGCTCTGTAAAGAGCTGATCCAACGTTTGCTGTGATAAAGGATGGTAAGAAGCTCGAGCCCTGGTATAAATCTCCTTAGCCCATGTCTGGCGTTTTTCATCGCCTTCGAGCATGCTAGTATACATAGGAACAATGAACTTGCGACGCCCCACAGTGGTCAAGAAAGACTCAACTTTTTCCTCATATACCTCAGGGTCGTAGCCCTCAAAGCCTGATTTTAAAATTGCCGTATACCACGCCGCTACAATCTCGGGATTTGGACTTCCTGTAAAACCATAATTGGCATCTGCTAACCTGTAATGTCCCTCAGTCGCACCACCGGCTTCAAGTCCTCTGATGTAGCGTAACCACTCATGCGTTGACCAGCGAATGGTTACTTCTTGTCCAAGGTATGCCATAGACTTAGCACTAGGATCATCTGGACTTACCCCAAGTAACATTTTGACGGCTTCGTCCACAATTGAAAATCTATTGGATGCTGGAAAGGGACAATTTACGGGTAATCCCTTACCATATACCCATTCCTCAACACCTACAGAATTCCATTCTTCTTGGGTCATCAAACCGGCCAATTCCTGTAAAAACTCTTCTGTAATTCGCGTTTTAAATCTATACTTATCAAAATACCCTTTGAGAAAGGCATCCCAACGCTCGCGTCCCACAGTCTGCTCACATAATTTTAAAAAATGAAATCCTTTATCATAAGCTATTGCCGTTACGGCATCGTCCGGGTTGCGTCCTTTAAGATCTTGCTTTAACCTAGTCGCATCAGGGTCCTCCTCAAGCATAATGGCTAGCTCACGTTGCAAATCATCATAACTCAATGCCTCTAGCATATCAGCAAAGTCCGGTCCATACACCGCATCCATGATGCGCATTTCAAAATAGACAGTGAACCCTTCGTTCAACCAGAAATCATTCCAAGTTGCATTCGTCACCAAATTCCCACTCCAGCTATGGGCTAACTCGTGAGCAATAAGGCTAGTCAAGCTCATGTCTCCTACAATTACTGTGGGCGTTAAAAACGTGAGTCGTGGGTTCTCCATGCCCCCAAAGGGGAACGAAGGCGGCAATACTAACATGTCATAACGTCCCCAATAATAGGGTCCATAAAGGTACTCTGCCCGCGAAATCATGGCTTCCGTCTGACTAAATTCGAAGGCAGCATTACGTACCATCTCTGGCTCTGCATATACCCCAGAACGCTCACCTAGTTCTATAAACGCCAAATCACCTGCACCTAAGGCTAAAAGGTAACTAGGAATGGGCTGTGGCATTGAAAATTCATAAACACCGTCCTCAGATTTCTGTGTAGGATTTGATGCGCTCATTAGCGCCAACATCCCCTTTGGAACGTTTACTTGAGCATTGTATGTGAATCTCACGCCTGGTCGATCTTGACAAGGCACCCATGTTCTGGCAAGGATGGCCTGACTTTGGGTAAATAAAAATGGCATTCTTTTACCTTGAGTCAACTCCGCTGGATACCACTGCAACGCTTCGGCTTTATCCGTAGTTTGATATGATATCGTCACTTTCTGCGCTTCCAATGGCAAGGCTACAATTAAAGGCGTACCTAATAATTCATCATTCTGACCAAGAGACCATTCCGCAGGCTTTCCATCTAAGGTCACCCCAACTATATTTAAATTCTTTGTATCGAAAATGATGGTATCGCTATGACTCTCCTCTAAGGTCCAAGTTGCGGTGGCGCGAATTACCTCATCCTGAAAATCTACCTCAGCATCCCAATCCAAATGTTTCACAACAGAAGCCTCTGTGCTAAAGCTATGTGGATCCTGAAACAACTCTTCACGTATACTAGTATCACCGTAAAAAATAGTTTCTGCAGGTTCTGCATTGACCTCTGTATGATTCTGGCAATTGGTGAATGCCACTGAGGTTATTGCCAATAGAAGATTTAGGAATAAATTTCGATTCATAACTGTAAACTTTCGAAAAGTGAATATACCGCGCTTCTAAGAAACTTGAATGGTAAATGGCTCCTAGCTTACAATGCTGATTGCGGAATACGAAAAAAGAATTAATCCAAGACTTTAGTAGTCCAGTCAGCAACAATCCCAAAAGTCTTCGTAGCCAATTCCATGAAGCTTGATGTCTTGTCACTTAGATAAAAAGTAGTCTTTGAAAGTTCTCGCGTAGGATTCTTGCATTCTAAGGCAACAGCCTCTGCCACAATCGCTGGGGCATCTATCCAATCAACATCTTCAAGTAACGAAGATGCGGCATCTTCCAATAATGGATAATGTGTACATCCAGGTACCACAGCTTCAATACCTTTCAAGGATGCATCGTCTAAATAATGCTTCAATACTTGAAGTTCTATGCCACTACCTACAAAACCATCTTCAATCAAAGGCACTAATAATGGTGTGGCCAATGCACACAAATTGATGGACGGATTCATGGCCTCTAATTTCCTAGGATAAGCACCACTTCTAACGGTAGCTCGTGTACCTAACAATCCCACCGATGTATAAGGCCCGTTTGCGAGCACTGTAACTACAGGGTCTATGACATTGATAAAAGTAAGATTGGGAAACTTTGTTTCAAGGACCTTACCTGCAGCAGCGCTAGCACTATTACAAGCGATTACTACCAGGTCACAACCTTCAGATTGCAAAAATGAAACTATTTTGATGCTATACGAGAGAATAGCAGCATCACTTTTATCTCCATAAGGAAGGTGGAGCGTATCACCATAATAGATTTTTGGCACGCCGGGTAAGCGCTTTTCGAGTGCCTGAAGGACTGTTAAACCTCCTAGTCCACTATCAAAAAGTCCAATTTTAGTAATGCCTTTCATCCGTACCAAAATACGATATAAAGAAACCCCTACGGCATATACCATAGGGGTTCCAGTCTTATAGTGTTTTGTATTACTTAATGCCTAACTCAGCTTTCACCAAAGGCATGACATCTTCACCACCCTCGGTGTAAATTACACTACCTTGAGAAACATCAAAAATGTACGCAAAGCCATTTTCTTTACCGACAGTATTGATTGCATCTTGGATATCTTCAAGAATAGGAGCTTGTTTCTCGTATTGTTCACGTTGTAAGTCCTGCTGCGCACTTTGTTGATACTCATAAATACGCTGTTGCAACGATTGCAATTCTTTAGATTTATTTTGAAGTTGGGGCTCAGACCAGCTACCTTGATTTTCTTGAAAATCTTGCAGTTTCGTCTGATACTCTGTCTGCATTTCAGCAAGAGTATTCTCTAATTGCTGAACATATTTCTGGATTTCCTCTTCTGCAACTTTTTGCTGAGGCATTGTGGCTAATAATTCCTGAATATTAATGTGACCCAATTTTTGCTGAGCCGCAGCGGTGCCAGCAATGCCTAGTGTCAAGGCAATTGCAAGTAGAACTTTTTTCATTGTTTTTGATTTATCACTTTAAACTGTTTAATACTTCGTCACTGTAGTCTTTCTCCTTATTTACGAATAGGACTCCACTGTCTGCACTCTTATCCAAAATAAAATCTAACTTTCGTTTAGCGGCAATTGCCCGCACTGCGCCGAAGACTTTATCTTGAATAGGCTGGACAAGTTGCGCACGTTTTTTAAATAATTCCCCATCCGGCCCAAAATATTTTTGCTGTAAATCCAAAACTTCTGCTTCCTTATCCCGAATTGCTTTCTCTCTCTGAGCAAGTTTATCTGGAGACAATAAAATTCTTTCGATAGCTAAAGCATCCTTCAAGCTTTGTAATTCGCTTTGAAGTGCGCTAACCTCCCCTGCCCATTGCTCACTAAGCTTGTTAAGCTGACTTTTGGCCTGCTCGTATTCCGGCATATTTGAGAGGATATATTCCGTATCGACGACGCCATAGCGCTGTGCCATGGTAGGCACGCTGAGAAGGGCGGCGATGATGATATGGAAAAGGCGAAGTTTCATTGTGATAAGGTAGTTGAATTAGAACTGTTGGCCAATGATGAAGTGTGTTTGCCATCCGCTGGCTGCAGCACCGTTCGGCATAGGATCGAAGCCATAGGCAACGTCCACTCCCATTAAACCAAACATAGGCATAAAGATGCGCAAACCAACTCCAGCACTACGCTTCAAGTTAAACGCACGGTAGTCCCAGAAATTGTCGTAGTTATTTCCTCCTTCCAAGAACGCCAATGGGAATACCTGAGCCGACGGGTTGTTGGCGAGGATGTATCGGAATTCAAGGATGTATTTGTTGTACAACGCACCACCTCCAGCTGGGGTAATGGAGTTGTTTTGGTATCCGCGAAGACCGATGATCTCGCGGCCATCAATCACGAAATTAGCCAAACCATCACCTCCTACATAGAAGCGTTCGAACGGCGGCAAGCCCAAATCTTTATTGTACGAACCGAGGTATCCAAATTCCCCATGGGTGCGGATGACGAACTTAGAGGTGATCGGTGCAAACCAATCTGCATTCAACTTCCATTTGTGGTATTCCACCAATCTGAAGCGCTCCTCGCTGCTCAAGCTCTTGTAATCAATATCCTTATTGAACATGCTAAACGGCGGGGTCAATTCCGCTGCGAAGCTCAACTGCGAACCGCGCGTTGGGAAAATGGGCACGTCGGTGTTGTTACGTCCTAAGGTAAACTTATAGTTCACGTTGTTGGAGATCCCTTTGTTGTAGTTCAAGAACCCAGTAGGGAAGTTATCCAAATTAAAGCGACGGAATTCTAAGCCTTGATAGAGAGTGAAGTAATCATCCGGCCACTTCAAGCGCTGCCCCAGTCCAAAATTAACCCCGGTTATGTATAGGCTCTGGCGGTTCGGGTCGTTCGCGCGCACCCCGTTGCTTTGAACATTGTGGTAAATGGTGGCTGTGAAACTGTTCGGCTTCTTACCGCCCAACCACGGCTCGGTGAACGATGCGTTGTAGCTCTGGAAGTACAAACCGTTCGACTGCGCACGCAAGTTGATGCTTTGTCCATCGCCCGTTGGTAATGGTTGCCAAGCGCGTTTGTTATTGATGTTGCGGGCAGAGAAGTTGTTGAAGTTCAACCCAAAGGTCCCTACCACACGGCCGGCACCCCAACCTCCTTGCAATTCAAGCTGAGAAGTAGAACGCTCTACTACGGTATATTCTAAATCCACGGTACCCGTTTGCGGATCCGGTACTGGATTCACGCCGATCTGTGTTTGATCGAAATAGCCTAGCTGGGCCAATTCTCGAATAGTACGCTGAATCATCGCTTTGGAGAATAAATCACCTGGCTTGGTACGGACCTCGCGGTAAATCACATGGTCGTTCGTACGTTCATTCCCGGTAACACTGACCTTGCGGATGGTGGCTTGGCGACCCTCTTGAATTCTAATCTCAATGTCAATGGTATCGTTCTGTACATTCTTCTCGATAGGAATTACTTGTGAAAAAAGGTATCCGTTATTCAAGTAAATGGATGCTACATCATTACCGTTTGGATCAAAACTCACCCGTTCGTTTAAATGTTGACTGTCGTAGATATCGCCTTTATTGATTTTCAATATGCTCTTGAGGATAGGCGTATCATACTTCGTGTTTCCGACAAAAGTGATGTCCCCAAAGTAGAACTTACGTCCCTCTTCTAAGGTGATTTCAATATTAACCTGCTCTCCGTCGAGGGCATAGGAAGTATCAGATACCACGCGAGCATCGCGGTACCCTAAGCTGTTGTATTTTGCCACGATGGCCTTCAGGTCTTCGCGGTATTCTTTCTTGCGAAGTTTTGACACCTTGAAGATAGCCTTGCCTTTCATCTTGGTGTTTTTCATCGCTTTTAGTAGCACTTTATCGCTCACCGCTTCGTTGCCGTGGAATACGATTTCGTTGATCTTCACGCGTTCGCCCGGATTTACTCGGAAACCGAGAATCACAGCGTGATTAAAGTTTGTATCGACATCTTGTACAATGTCTACACTGGCATTGAGGTAGCCTTTTTCGCGGAAGTATTGTTCAATTTTGTTATTGCTCATCACGAGCAAGTTGTCGTTCACGACTTTTCCTGCGCGTAGGCCCAATTCTTCACGCAAGTCGTCTTTCCATGACTTCTTCACCCCAACGATGTAATATTTGCTCAGCTTTGGAAGTTCCTTCAGATAGATGTCCAAGAACACCTTATTTCCTGTTTTATTGGTCACGCGGAAGGTGATGTCCTCGAAAAGCTGTTGACGCCACAGTATACGGATGGCCTCAGAAATGGCTGGATCCGGGAATTGAATCTGGTCGCCCACGCGAATATTAGTCAGCATGATTACAACATTCGGGTCCAAATCCTTGGTTCCGCTAACGGTAATCCCTCCTACCTCATAGTCTACACCTGGAATGAGATTGAAGTCTCCCGTAGTCACAATTTGTCCTCGAGAAATCAGTGCTGAACACACTAGTAATAAGGCCCAAAGGGTACGCTTCATGCTGTTACTTGTCAGTTAGTTGTTCAGAGGTCTGACCAAACCTGCGCTCTCTTTTCTGATAGGCAGCAATGGCATCATATAGCCCCTGTGCATCAAAGTCCGGCCAAAGGATGGGGGTAAAGTACAACTCGGCGTAAGCCAGTTGCCAAAGCAAATAGTTGCTGATGCGCTGTTCTCCACTGGTTCGAATCATGAGATCCGGACTGGGCATACCCGCTGTGAAGAGTGAGTTCTCAATATGTGCTTCCGAAATATCTTCTGGAGCCAATGCTCCGTTAGCTACTTCATGGGCAATTTTACGAACCGCTTGTACCATTTCATCCTGAGAGCCGTAACTCAAAGCAAGCGTCAAAGTTAATCCATCATTCTTGGATGTAGCAGTAATCACTGACATTAACTTTTTATTT
>Ga0255781_10003816_pt1 | contig 11652 bp, 10 predicted proteins | sample 101ome_21_FD_179979 | JGI IMG/M metagenome (GOLD analysis project Ga0255781, IMG submission 179979) | Coastal salt marsh microbial communities from the Groves Creek Marsh, Skidaway Island, Georgia - 101413BT metaG (version 2) | ecosystem: Environmental > Aquatic > Marine > Intertidal zone >...
CCCCGCTGCAAGCATCTACCACAAAATCCGCATCGCCCTCGTTCACCCATGCCGTCAACACCGGCTTCCAGAGCGCGTATAAATTTTTGGCATTACCTGCGGCCAATTTCGACAACATCTCCAACCTGTACGGTACTACGACCGCATCGGCGTGTACCACACCGTATAGGGCGCTCAACACCACCAAACGCTCTTGAGCGCGCGCCAGCGCGCGCTCACTTAAACTTTCACTATCCAAGAACTTGAAGGCCTCGCCGGAGTAGGCATGAATACCCACTACACCGGGGTTCGGGCGTAGGTAGTGCGTCAGCTCTTTTGACCACATCGCATGGACCTCTGGCCACAATTTATCGCTGACTTTAAACAGAGTCTGCCCTGCTTTCTCAGACAATTTCTGAACTGCCGCAATCACTTTTTCAGTTTCCCTGGGAAACATCAATGAGCGCGAATCCGTATATGGGAAGGCAGCCTCGGTACGCATGCCTTTAGAAGGTGAAAGGAGAATCAAGGGTTTGTTCATAGGATAAAAATACATCGTACCCTACCTTTAAGGCCTAAGGCATGGCTTTTGTTTTAAGGTAGTTGTAAAGAGTTTGTATGAAAAAATTGGTCCCACTTCTTGCTACAGCACTTCTCCTCAGCGGTTGTCGTGGGGCGCAATACTATTACAAGTCCGGGAACAAATACGCCAAGGCGCACATGCTCAAGGAAAGCGTCACGGCCTACAAGCAAGCCATTGATCGCAAGCCTGGCCGAGTGAAGTACCGCATGGCCATGGATCAGCAAGGCAACGCCCTTCTCGAGGAGCTCTACACCAACTATCGCTTTGCCGACGGCAACGATAGCCTGTCCATTTACAAGTTTTTGGAGGCTGAAAAGTGGCGCAATTACCTGAAGCCCTACATCAATACGAGTCGCTACGAGGGATTTTACGATAGAGATTATGCGGACCAATTGGACCGATTCCTCTATCGAAAATATAACCGTGCTGAAAAATGGATTCGCACGCGCCAGTTCGACCGTGCACAATCCAATCTAGAAGAAATCAAATCGCTGGACCCAAATTACAAGGAGGTGCAAAGCCTTCTGGAATTCAGTGAAGTGGAACCCATTTATGTCCAAGCGTTGGACCTGTTCGAGGGCAATAAATTCCGCGAAGTACACGACCTGCTTCAGCCAATGCTCAAGAAATATCCTAAGCAAGAAATGCTCAGAAAACTGGAGGAGCAAGCCATCGAACGCGGGAAATACCGCCTGGGCATCATCTCGGACCCCAACATTACCGGAAGCGAGGCAACCATGTCCGCCGCCCTGCAGAGTGCGGTCATTTCCTTGATCCAGAAAAACGACGATCCCTTCCTTGAATTGCTAGACCGCACCAACTTTGATATACTGCAACAAGAGCAAGAAGCTATTATTAACGGAACGACAAATGAAGTCGCTGTTACCCAAGAATTATTGGCCGCCGATGCTTACCTCAAGGTCATTATTACACACGTTTATGAAAATGAGGGCACGTTAAACCAGCAAACACGCAGAGGATGGGAGCGCTACTACGTGACCACAAAAAACGATGAAGGTGAAGAGGTGAAAAAGGCCATGTACAAAAAGGTGACCTATCGCGAGTCTACCAAGCAAAATGAGGCGAGCTACGACATGCAATTGGCCATGGTTGAACGCGCTACCTCAAGGATCCTGTGGTCCGAAAGTTTCCATCACGAAGACAAGGACGATATACATTACGTCGAATTCTCAGGAACGGGCGATCTGTTTTCTGGTGATTGGCGCTACCAAAACAAAGAACATCAAAGCGACCGCCGCAGAAATGACAGCGGGAGCATGAACAGGTTAGTTAAAGCCAATAAGCGCATTCAAAGCACCTCGTCCATGCGCAAGGATGCCATCAGCGTATTGGCTCAGAAGGCTGCTGCCCATGTCAATCAACAGAAACTCACCAAAGAATGAGAAACCTCCTTCTACTCCTAAGTGCATTGATCTTGGCCAGTTGTGGGGCTAGAAAAAATACCCCTCCGAGCTGGATCAGTGGAAAACCTATAGATGCTACAGGTACCTATGTGTATGGCCTAGGAAGCAGCTACATCAATCCAAATACTGCCTATCAACAAGCCGCTCGTTCCAATGCCTTGGCGGATTTAGCTCAGGAAGTACAAAGCGAGATTTACGACGAAACTAAGCTCCTACAAAAGGAGGATGCAGGGGGCTTCAACAGTGCCTTTGAATCCAATACCACCTCAACCTCTACGCTCCGTCTGGAAGATTATGAGCTTGTCGAAAGCTACGCAGATGAAGTTCGCTTTTATACCCTATATCGACTGGACCTTCAAGTCTTTTTGAGAAAGAAAGCATTGCAAGATGCCGAGGCCATGGAATGGATTAACGGGAAATTCAAAGAAGCTAAGGACAATCAACTATCGGCTTCAGTACGCTTGAGTGCTCTCGTTGATGCCTTAGATAAGGCCCATGATTTTCAGCTCTTCGGGGACATCAAGTTCAAGACCAAACTCAACGCTAGCGCCACAGAAGCTCTGCGAACTCTGGAACAATCCATGACTATTGCCCTTCTTATACCAGAGGAATTAGCCTATCTCGGTTTACCCGCAACCTTTAAGGCGCAATGGCAGTACATGGGACGCGATCAAATACCATTGACCATTCAATCAAGCTCGGGTCAGTTCATTTTCAAAGAACAACAGATTCAATGTCTTCATACCGGCAGTGAGCCCTTGGTTCAACTCACTATCACTTGGGATTGGGATAAGATTCAAAGCAGTCATCTCGCCACCAAAAGCTGGCTGAAAAATAAAAGTCAATGGAACCAAGGTGCGGTGATTAATTTCCAAAAACCCACTCTACAATTAAATTGCCCGGACGAATTAAGAGAAGCTTTGACTCAGAGTCTATCTCAGTATTTCGCGGTACAAACCGAAGAAGGCGCCACGCTTGGGCTAGAATCAAGGATTGATTTATTCACAGAAACCGCAAACCAAGGCACGTATAAGGTCATTATTGAGGGAACCTTTGTTTTGACTGCTATGGAAGCGTATGTGGATCTTCTTTGGAAAAGCTCCAATACCATTGACGGTACTGCCATATCAAGTTCTAAAGAGCGTGCCATGCAAAGTGCCAAGAACGCTTTTATGGAAGATTTCAATTACTTCGTCCTCCCCCAACTTCAAAGAAGTTTGGACTACTAAGATTTTTACTATGCATGCATAGTAATATTTTCTATCTTAGAGCCTCGTAAGACATTTAGATGAGGCCAGAAGAAACCTTTGATTTTCGCATTCGCAGATGTTGGATCGCCATGTCCAAGATGTACAACGAACTCGTTAGTGCCAGTGGCATTACCGTATCTGTTGGCTTTGCTTTGTTGAATATCGACGTAAAAGATGGCACTCCTTCCACTGCATTAGGACCAAAAATGGGCATGGAAAGTACTTCGCTAAGCCGTTTACTGAAGAATATGGAAAGTGCGGGGCTGATTTTCAAAGAAGCCCACCCAGAGGATAAGCGTAGTGTTTTGCTCAAGCTCACACCCCTAGGTCTTGAGAAACGCGATGCGAGTCGTGATGCCGTATTGAAGTTCAATGCTGCTATTTCAGATTCTTTGGGCGATACACAATCCCAATCCTTTTTTGAGGCGATGGATGTAATAGAACACAATATTGAACTGTTGAGATCACCAATACAAATCTCTTAGTTCATTTCGCGCGCCTTAGCGCAAATACCCGGGCTTTCCCAAGAGCCTATTACAGAGTGAACAAATCGCCGTTATTGATTTTAACGGCGATTTTTTTATTTTTAAGAACCGTACATCTAAACCGCCAAAATGATGATAGACAACATGCATTGTCCTAAATGCGATTCCAAGGACTTTGTGAAAAGTGGAATAATTAAAGAGCGACAGCGATTTAAATGCAAATCCTGTAACTACTATTTCACTGTTCAAAAGCTTGGGAAACGTATTGAAGGAGAATATGTAATTAAAGCACTTCAGCTCTACCTCGAAGGGATTAGTTTCAGAGAGATAGAACGAATTTTAAACGTTTCACACGTAAGCGTGATGAACTGGGTAAAAACCTACAACATCAAACGACCCAAGACCACAGCCAATGTCCAACCTGAAGTCCAAATTTTAAAGCACAAAGAAGTACTTGCTCTTTTGGGTGATGAAAGTAACCTTGACGATGGAGGTTTATTAGTAACCCCGATGGACAGTAAATATTTGGTGTTGACCTGGAAAAAACGCTACGGAAAGAAGAATAACGAACTCTAAATGAACCACTACTTCGTAGATAGCTTCGAGAAATACGAAGAAGCTTACAAAGCCTCAGTAGAAAACCCCGAAGCCTTCTGGGAGAGTATTGCCAATACATTCACTTGGCAAAAGCCGTGGGACAAAACTTTAGAATGGGAGTTCAATACTCCCAATGTAAAGTGGTTCCAGGGCGGTGTTTTGAATATCACAGAGAACTGTTTGGATCGTCACCTCGAGGAGAGAGGCGATCATATTGCCTTGATTTGGGAACCGAATGACCCGAAAGAACAAGAGGTGCGCATGACCTACAAGAATTTACATGCCGAAGTATGCCGCTTTGCGAATGTCCTAAAAGCCAAGGGCGTGAAGAAAGGTGACCGCGTGGCAGTGTATATGCCTATGGTACCTGAGCTAACAATTGGGGTGCTGGCGTGTGCGAGAATTGGTGCCGTACATTCTGTAGTATTCGCAGGGTTCTCTTCAAACGCCCTTGCAGACCGTATCAATGACAGCCAATGCGTCTGCGTATTGACTTCAGACGGCATGTACCGTGGCGCTAAGGCATTGCCGGTTAAAACCACCGTAGACGAAGCCTTAAAAAACTGCACTTCTGTTGAAAGTGTGATCGTAGTGAAACGCGACGGACGTGATGTAGAAATGGCAGAAGGTCGTGACCACTGGTACGCAGAGGCCGCAGCTGAAGTAAGCGTAGATTGTGCCCCAGAGCCTATGGATGCTGAAGATATGTTATTCATCCTGTACACCTCAGGCTCGACAGGTAAACCTAAGGGTGTCGTTCACACGTGCGGTGGATATATGGTCTATGCGGCTTACAGCTTCCAGAATGTCTTCCAATACAAGCGCGGCGATGTGTACTGGTGTACTGCCGATGTGGGTTGGATTACCGGCCACAGCTACATTATTTACGGACCGCTTTTGAACGGTGCGACTACGATTATGTTCGAAGGTGTACCAACTTGGCCAGATGCGGGTCGTTTTTGGGACGTTTGTGATAAGTATAAAGTCAACCAATTCTATACTGCCCCAACGGCGATTCGCGCTTTAATGGCCTGTGGTGACGAGTTCGTTGAGCGTGCAGTTTTAAGCTCGCTAAAAGTCATTGGATCGGTTGGTGAGCCGATCAATGCGGAGGCATGGCACTGGTACGATCAGAAAGTAGGACACGGAAATTGTCCTATCGTGGATACGTGGTGGCAAACTGAAACGGGAGGCATCATGATCTCTGGCCTAGGGGCACATAGCCCGCAGCGGCCAACCTATGCGGGTCGTCCACTTCCTGGTGTCCAACCTGTGCTTCTAGACAGCGACGGAAATGAAATTATCGGTGATGGTGTGGAAGGTTACTTGTGTGTCAAGCACCCTTGGCCGTCCATGTTGCGCACAACCTACGGCGATCACGAGCGTTGTAAGAATGTCTACTTCAGCAATTACGAAGGCTATTACTTTACCGGAGATGGTGCACGCCGCGAAAACGGAATGTTCCGCATCATTGGCCGTGTAGACGATGTGATCAACGTCAGTGGACACAGATTCGGTACTGCGGAGATTGAAAATGCCATCAACGCTTCTTCTGTGGTAACTGAAAGTGCTGTAGTAGGTTACCCGCACGACATCAAAGGTCAAGGTATCTATGCCTATGTGATCCTCGAAGAAGGCGATCACGACAAACAAGCGGTTAAAAGTGCAATCTTGAGTACGGTTGTTAAAGAAATTGGTCCCATCGCCAAGCCCGATATCATTCAAATCGTTCCAGGACTCCCGAAAACTCGCTCCGGAAAAATCATGCGTAGAATACTTCGGAAAGTCGCCGAAGGAGATACGAGTAATCTCGGGGATACTTCCACCTTATTAGACCCAAGTGTGGTGGAAATTATCATTAAAGAGGCGCACTCTTAGATTTATTTGTTATAAAAATAACAATTTGTAATTTTTGAGACTAATCTTATGCAATTCCAGTTTTCACTAATGGGAACGAATACTTTTGTCGCTATAATTCATTAAGAATGACAAGATTTCCATTGCACAGCGCACCCCAGTGGGTAGAAGAATTTGGCTCTCCCCTGTATGTCTACGATGCACAAACCATAAGCGCCCAGTACCAGCGTATTGCCAACGCTTTCGATCCGAACATCTCCCTCGGCATTCATTATGCTTGTAAGGCCCTAAACAATATCAACGTACTTAAACTCCTTCGTTCCTTAGGCGCAGGGTTAGATGCGGTGAGTTTAGGAGAGGTTAGGTTGGGCTTACGCGCCGGTTTTGCACCGGAGGAAATCTTGTTCACCCCCAATGGTGTGGGCATGCATGAAATCCGAGAAGCAGCTCAGCTTGGGGTACAGATCAACATCGACAATCTCGAAACCTTGGAGGAGTTTGCCAATGAATTTGGGAACTCCGTACCCGTATGCGTTCGCATTAATCCACACATTATGGCCGGAGGTAATGCGAAGATTTCAGTAGGACATATAGATTCAAAATTTGGCATTTCTATTCACCAAGTCCGTCACCTGCACCGCATCGTCAACACTATGGGATTGCACGTCCATGGACTTCACATGCACACGGGTTCAGATATCCTTGATATCGACGCCTTCATGCGCGGCGCGGCTCTATTGATGGATCTTGCGCATGATTTTAAGAAGTTGAGCTATATAGACTTTGGCTCTGGATTCAAGGTCGGCTACCGTCCAGACGAGAACACCACAGATATCGAACAGTTCGGTGCCAAAATGAGCGAGCGCTTCCGTGATTTTTGCATGGAATACGGACGCGATTTGAGACTCATCTTTGAACCGGGAAAGTTCCTGGTCTCTGAAAGCGGTATTTTCTTGACCACGGTGAATAGCACAAAAACGACCCCTTCCACCGTTTTTGCCCAAGTCAATAGTGGGTTCAACCACTTCCCTCGCCCCATGTTGTACGATGCGTATCACCACATCGAAAACGTGACTAATCCCGAAGGTGAGCCTAGAATATATACCGTTGTAGGATATATCTGTGAAACCGACACCTTTGGGTACGATAGGAAAATTGCAGAAGTACGCAACGATGATGTTCTTGCCTTCCATAATGCGGGAGCGTATTGCAGCACGATGGCTTCTAACTATAACAGTCGCGTACGTCCGGCAGAGGTGATGCTCATTGATGGCCAACCGAAACTCATTAAAGCGCGTGAGGAATTTGAGGATTTGATGCACGGGCAAATAGAATTGGACGCCTTCGAACCCAAGAATGAAACCACGCTCGAAGAATTAGTGATGACCGAGGGGTAGAATCCTTACCTTCGCTACTATGATTATATACCGCACAGCTACTGCTCAAGATATGGACCAAGTCCACGGACTCATCATGGAACTTGCCGTGTATGAACGCGAGCCTGATGCGGTGATCATTACTCCGGCAGACCTTATTCAACACGGTTTTGTAGACGAAAAGTTCGAGTGTATTGTTGCGGAGGATTCTGAGACCAATTCCCTCGTGGGAATGGCCCTCTACTACCCGCGTTACAGCACTTGGAAAGGCCCCACCCTGCATCTCGAAGATTTGTACATCAAACCGGAAATGCGCGGCCGCAGCATAGGCGACGAGCTATTCAAACGAGTGGCTAAAGTGGCTGCCGAGCGAGGCGTAGGCCGTATGGAGTGGACCGTTTTGGAATGGAACGAACCCGCCTTGAACTTTTACAAAAAATACGAAGCGAACCTAGATACTGAATGGCACCTAGGTACTTTGACCCGTAAAGATTTAGAACGATACTTATGAGTACTCCCCTAGTATTCAAGTTTGGAGGGGCATCCGTGAAAGATGCTCAAAGCGTGCGCAACGTCGCGGCCATCATTGAGCGCTACCCGGACCGTCCCATGGTGGTGGTCATTAGTGCCATGGGTAAAATGACCAATGCCTTTGAAAGGGTCGTTGGCTGTTGGGCGCAGGGTGATCTTTCCGGCGCCACTGAGGCGCTTCAAGGCATCCAAGATTTTCACGCCGGTATCCTCGCAGAATTGTTCGAAGTGGTACCGACAGATTTGCAGGCAGATTTGGCGCAATGGTATAAGGATTTGGGCCAATTAGTCCAGCCTTCCGACCGTCCCTATAGCGAACAGTACGACAGCATTGTACACCACGGAGAACTAATCTCTACACGTATCGTACAAGCCTTTGTCAATACTCGTGTATCGGCTCAATGGCTAGATACCCGAATCCTGGTTAAAACAGACGACCAGTTCCGCCGGGCGACCGTACAATGGGGCCCCACCCAAGAGCGTATCACCGCCGCCGTGCAAGAATCAAAAGTGTATATGGTGCAAGGTTTCATTGGTAGCGATCCCGCCGAGCGCCCGACCACCTTGGGCAGAGAAGGATCGGATTATACCGGAGCCGTATTCGCTTACTGCCTTGGTGCCAATAGCCTCACCATCTGGAAGGATGTACCGGGGATGCTCAATGGAGATCCTAAAACCTTCCAAAACACCTCACTTATTGTAGAATTACCTTTTGGTGAGGCGATAGAACTCGCCTTTTATGGCGCTTCCATCATTCACCCAAAGACCATTCAGCCTTTGCAGAAAAAGGGCATTCCATTACACATTAAAAGTTTCGTGGACCCCTCAGCGACAGGTACGGTCATCAACAGCACCGACCAAGCCACTCCCCAAGTCCCAAACTTCATCCTGAAGAAAAACCAAGCGCTGCTCTCGATTAGCACGATGGATTTAGCCTTCATCGCCGAGCATCACCTCAGCGCCGTCTACCAGTTGTTCGCTGAACAAGGTGTGGTAGTAAACATGATGCGCAATACGGCCACCAAGGCAGTCTTCTGTTTGAACAACGATGCCATCATCGTCCCCAAGGTCATTGCGGCCCTTGAAAATGATTTCAAACTCACCTTCACCTCTGAGGTAGAGCTATTGACCATTCGTCATTACCAAGAATCTGATGTAGTACGGGAAACGGAAGGGTTGACGATTTTACAAGAACAACGCACCCCTGATACGGTGCAGTTTGCCTTCCAAAGACATTAAAGCGCAGCGAGAATTTTCGCAGCCAGCCCAGCCCCCATCTTCTCGAAACTTTCCTTGGTCCATCCTGCAATGTGCGGACTGAGCAGAACATTTTCTTGATTCATCAGCCACTGCAAAGAATGAGGCATCTCCCCTTCGAACAGACTGGTAAAACTTCTCTTCTCAAATTCAAGAACGTCTAATCCCGCTCCCAAGACTTTCCCCGCCTTCATCGCCTGAACTAACGCATCGGTATGAAGAATAGGACCGCGGGCGGTATTCAGAAAATAAATGGAATTTTGGAAAGCATTGAAAAAGGCTTGATTGGCAAAATAGCGTGTCTCCTCGGTGAGCGGCAAGTGTAGACTAATGATGTCGCACTTTTGTTGAAGCTCCTCCAAAGTGGACTCCGTAATACCGACATGTGCATAGCCTGTTTTGTATTTATCGTAGGCCAGCACGTTTACACCCATAGCGGCGAGCAGGCGGGCGAATTGGCTCCCCATCACTCCATAACCAATGATTCCCACGGTACAGCTTTGTAGTTCGAGACCTTTATTTTCCTCGCGACGCCAAAACCCATTTTTAATTTCACGGTGTACACGCGGCAGATGATTGAGCAATGAGAGCAACATCCCTAGTGCATGCTCTGCCACGGCTTGGGCATTGCCTTCGGGAACGCGCAAACAGACAATGCCACGAGATTCTGCATACTCCACATCAATATTCTCGAGTCCAGCGCCCAATCGCCCAATGGCTTTAAGGTTTGGAAAGCGGTCAATAACCTCCCGAGTCATGGAAAAACGCGATCGAATGACCAATACTTCCGCGGTAAAATAATGCGATGGAAACTCCTCTAGGGCCAATTCGTACTCACGCCACAAGCCTATTCCGCCTTGTTCAAGACCTTGCTCTAACAACGGATGGGTATAGTCGAGCAGTACCGCGTTCATCAATAACCGATAATGAGTCGTCCGATCTGGAAATAAATCAACAGACCGATGACATCGTTTGCCGTGGTGATAAAGGGACCGGTGGCCAATGCCGCATCAATGTTGAATTTATTCAGCATGAGCGGGATGAAAGTACCAAATAAGGAAGCAAAGATGATGACGGTCAATAGGGAAACACTGACGGTGAGCGTGACTAATTGGCCATAGCCTAAAATCAAACCCGCCCCCAACATAACCGCTGCCAAGATTAACCCATTGACCAATCCAACCGACAACTCCTTGAACAACTTCTTCGTCATGTTGTGATCCGCCTTGTTGCTGGCCAACGCCTGTACCACGATCGCTGAAGATTGTACCCCAACGTTTCCGGCCATCGCCGCAATGAGCGGCATAAACAGAGCCAAGGCCGGAACGCTTTCTATATCGCCCTCGTTTTCACCCAGCATCAGGGCCACGATCAATCCACCGAACAAACCTATGAGCAACCATGGAATGCGTGCACGTGTGATGTGCAATACAGTATCGTCGCTCTCTACCTCGTCGGTCAAACCCGAAGCTAATTGGTAATCACGCTCGGCTTCTTCACGAATGAAATCCACGACATCATCAAGTGTAATACGACCTAATAATTCCCCAGCAGCATTGACCACGGGAATGACAAAAAGGTCGTACTTCTGCATGGTATTGGCCACTTCCTCTGCCGGTGTAGTGGACAGCACCGTATGTTGAATAGGTGTATAGAGTTCGGAAATATTTTCAGTTCGCTTGGCCGTCAAAAGCTTCTTCAAGCTCAACGTGCCCACGAGTATATCGTCTTCGTTCACCACATAGACGGCGTGCACTCGGTCCACATTTTCCGCCTGCGTACGCATGGCCGCCACACATCTAAGCGCTGTCAACCCTTCTTGAACTTTGACGTATTCCGTCGCCATCAAGGCCCCAGCGGTATCCTCCTCATGCGTGAGCAGCTGCGCAATTTTCTTCGCCTGCTCCACATCGTCCACCTTCGAAAGGACCTCCTTGGTCAGCTCTTCCGAAAGCTCGGAAAGCATGTCCGCCGCATCATCACTATCCATGTTCTCCACAAGCTCATGGGCAATATCTTCGGAGGTATAGCTTTTCAATAGGTCGGTACGGATATCTTCGTCGATCTCTACAAGGATATCTGCGACCAATTCTGTGTCAAGGCGCTCCAAGAACTGCTCGATATCAGCGAGGTCCCAAGATTCCAAGACCTCAGCAATATCCGCCGCATGCACCCCCTCCATCAAGGTGGCAAAAAGCCCCTCTTCGGTGGTGGTAACGGCCTGCGCTACACGGTCTTTTACACTAAGATCTTCCATCTTCAATGGCGTTTAGCAATTCCACAAACTGTTCGTGGCTGAGTTGTTCCGCTCGC
>Ga0255781_10003833_pt1 | contig 11632 bp, 16 predicted proteins | sample 101ome_21_FD_179979 | JGI IMG/M metagenome (GOLD analysis project Ga0255781, IMG submission 179979) | Coastal salt marsh microbial communities from the Groves Creek Marsh, Skidaway Island, Georgia - 101413BT metaG (version 2) | ecosystem: Environmental > Aquatic > Marine > Intertidal zone >...
CAGTCAGAACATTACATCAAAAGTATGCCTCAGATCGAACAGGAAACAACATGAGGCGGTATGCGCGTCAGATGGTTCATGATTCATTGATGCAGTTTGATTCCTCGATCAATGTAGCAGCAGGTAGAGAAATCGGTGCGGATCGATGGAAATATTATGGCGGAATCGTAGAAAGATCGCGTGATTGGTGCATTAAGCACAAGGATCGCACGTTCTCAGAAGATGAGATTCGTGATTTATGGGCGAACAATGATTGGAAAGGTAAAGCACCTGGTGACCCATTCTTGGTTCGTGGTGGATATAATTGCCAACATCATTGGCGGCCAGTATTTGATATTGAGGTGGACTGATGCCATTAGCATTAGAGAAGAAACTCAAGAAGATTTGCAAGCAACGTGGAATGACTAAGCAGCAATGCAACAGTTACGTCTACGGTACTTTGCGAAAGACCGGATGGAAGCCATCCAAATAACTTAACCAACTCGCAAGAGGTAACGTCACATGAGCGATGAAGTCATGGGTAATGAAGGTGTACAAGAACCCGTACAGGATAACGTACAGGAAAGCGTACAAGAGGATAATCGTACATTCTCGCAAGATGATCTGGAACGGATCGTTGAGCAACGACTAATGCGTGAGCGCAAGAAGTACGAGAAGAAGCTAGAAGGAGTTGATCTGGATGAAGCTAGGAAACTACTTGAAGAAAAGCAGCAAGCCGAAATCGAACGCCAGAAAGAAAAAGGCGAATTCGAGAAGGTCTTACAGCAACTCGCAGAGAAGAAAGACAATGAGATAAATCAGTACAAGACCAAACTGCAAGAGATTCAGGTTGACGGTGCGCTAATCAATGCCGCAAGTCAGCATGGTGCAGTTAGTCCAGATCAAGTTGTTGCTTTGTTGAAGAACAAAACACGCCTTGGAGACGATGGTTCTGTTGAGATTTTGGATAATGACGGAACTGTGCGTTATAATGATTCTGGAACACCGATGCAAGTCAATGAATTAGTATCGGAGTTTCTTACTGCGAATCCACATTTTGTGAAAGCGTCACCTAGTGGCACTGGATCAAAGGGTGCAGCAGGTGGCTCTACACAGAAGCCTTCATCTGTGGCTGATATGCTTGCTTCATGGGATAACGGTGGCAAAGAAGCGTATGCCGCAATGAAGGGCAAGCGATAAATCGTTTGTAATTTTAACTGATGTAAAAAGGAGTCCGAAATGGCTGCATCAACCACTACAACTCTTGACGATCTTTTCGTCTCAATCGTGGCTCAGGCTCGCTATACCGCAGAGGAGCAGTCTTTGCTACGTAACTTGGTCACTGTGTACAATATCGATGCACAGCCTGGTGTAACTGTTCAAGTACCTAAGTATCCTGCTGTAACTGCGGCAGACCTTACTGAAGGCACTGACATGACCTCTACAACTGTCTCTACTTCTTCAGTAGCGATCACTGTTGCAGAAGTTGGCGCACAGGTGTTCTTGACTGACATGGCTGCAATGGGCGCAGGTAATCCTGCTGACGAGTTAGGAACTGTTCTTGGTAACTCAATCGCTACTAAGATGGACACAGACGTTATCGCTTTGTTCGATGGCTTCTCAACTTCTTTGGGTGCGACTACGACTGAGTTGACTGCTGCATACTTGTTCCAAGCTGCTGCAACACTCCGCGCAAACAAAGCACCTGGTCGTTTGGTTGGTGTATTCCACCCATATCAGGTCTATGCATTGAAGGCTAACCTCACTAACACGTTTGCTAACCCGAACGGTGGTGATCTTCAGAACGAAGCAATGCGTACTGGCTATGTTGGCACAATCGCAGGTATCGACATCTACGAATCAGCTAACGTAACTGTTGATGGTTCTGGTGATGCGAAAGGCTGTGTATTTGCACCAGAAGCAATGGCAATGGCTATGAAGCGTGACTTCAACCTTGAGCCAGAGCGTGATGCATCTAATCGTGGTTTCGAGCTAAACGCGACTGCCATCTATGGCGTAGGCGAGTTAGACGATGCTTACGGTGTTGAGATGTACTTTGACGCAGGACTCTAGGGTCTGACGAGATGCCCCGCCTAGTGCGGGGTTTTCTCATAGGAGGTTTCATGGCAGTTACCTATCGTGGACAAAGGTTCTCAGGCTACAACAAGCCAAAAAGAACACCTAAGCATCCCAAGAAAAGCCATGCAGTTTTAGCTAAGTCAGGTGATAAAGTTCGCCTGATTCGATTCGGTCAACAAGGTGTATCAGGTTCGCCATATCGCAAAGGTGAGTCATCTGCTGATCGAGCAAGACGTAGAGCGTTCAAGGCGCGTCATGCCAAGAACATTGCAAAGGGTAAGTTCTCAGCCGCATATTGGGCTGATAAGGTGAAGTGGTAATGGCGTTTTCTACTGACTCAGATTTAATCGTAATTGTTCCTGACATTCTTGATCTTGGTATTGATTCATTTGCTGACGAACACGCGAAAGCAGAAGCAGATATTAAGCGTGAGATTCGTACACGTTGGTGGCCTCGCACAAACTACAAAGGCGAGATGAACGCATCGTTGCTAACAGAATCACAATGGACAAAAGCAAACGCCTATCTTGTCTTATGGAAGTATGCGCTTCCTCAGCTAACCAACTGGGTTGATGGCGACAGATTCCGCGAAATGATTTCTTTCTATCGTGATCTTTTTGGGCAAGAGATGGAAGCAGTGTTCAAAGATGGCGTTGAGTACGACTTTGACGAGGACGGCATCATTCAAGACGATGAGAAAGACCTTGTTGTGTCAGGACGGTTGACCAGATGAAAGTTGCCTTTGATGCAACTCGCGTGACAGGTCTGCTAGATAAAACTGTCAAAAAACTACCTGCTGAAGTTGATAAAGCATTAGCCGCTACTGCTATGCAAGGCATCAATATGATTCAGGATCGTACTGAATCGGGTAGAGGTTATCTTGGTGCTTTTCGTCCATATTCACCTGCCTATGCAAAATTTAGAGGCAATCGTGGAAGGAAAATCTCTCCTGTCGATTTAAACTTTACTGGGCGTATGCTCAGTTCTATGGCGACTCGCAAAGTCAGTCGAGGCGTTCAAGAAATCTACTTCACACGAGCAGAAGAAGCACGAAAGGCATACTTCCATAACGTCACTGGCGCAGGTAAAGGCAGAATTACCAGAAAGTTCTTTGGCTTTAACCAGAATGAGAAGTCGATGCTAGGCAAATTCTTTAAGAGCAGGTTATTGAAATGAGTGTCCGTGAATCCGTAGCGTCTAACATCGTAACGACACTTCAGGCAGCAACAACGCCTGTTACGCCTAAATACGTTACGCGAGAGCCATTTGATTTCAATGAACTATCAAGCGCACAATTTCCTGCAATCCTGGTTCAAACAAGCACAGAAATCAGAAGTGACGTAACAATCGGTGATGATGCCGTAACTAGAGAAGGCGTGATTACATATGAACTTATTTCTTATGTTAAATCTGCGTCTATCGATACTGCTCGAAACGAATTGATCGAAACCATTGAAGAAGCACTAGACTCAGATCGTACTCGTGGTGGATATGCACTTGATACTCAGGTTATTTCAGTTGAGACAGATCAAGGATCAATCGCACCGATTGGTGGCGTTATCGTTACAGTTGAAGTCATGTATAATTTCACCAGAGGTAACACTTAATGAAGATGTACCACAAAAATGCTGAACAACCGATTTCTGTGCAGCCTGATCGCGTGGAAGAAATGAAGCGCAAAGGTTGGACTGAAAAAAAGCCTACTAAGGCGACTTCCAAAAAGCCGGAAACAACAGAGGTAATTGAAGATGGCAACGCATAAAGGTTCTGAAGGAGTCGTAAAAGTCGGCTCAAACACCGTAGCTGAAGTACGCGATTGGTCTATTACGATCTCTAGCGATACAGTTGAAGATACGACTATGGGTGACTCTGCTCGCACATACAAGTCTTCACTGACTTCTGCATCAGGTTCAATTTCTGCTTACTGGGATGAGACAGATACTACTGGACAAGGCGCAATGACAGCCGGATCAGAAGTAACTTTAAACCTCTATCCTGAAGGTGATGGCGCAGGTGATACTTATTACACAGCATCAGTTATTATCACTGAAGAAGGCGCATCTGCTGCATTTGATGGAATGGTAGAAGCTACTTACTCATTCCAAGCGAATGGTGCGGTAACTACAACAACTGTTTAAGGATACTTTATGAATGTACTGGAGCGAGCCACAGCGCATTTCGATGCACAAGGCATTACACGAATAGAAGTACCAGAATGGCCTGACGAGAAAGGCAATCCGACTGTTTTGTACAGTCAGCCTTTCACGTTAGGTGACAGAAAGAAGTTAATCAAATTCGCACAAGAAGATGATCTGGAATTTATTGTCCGTATGGTCATTATGAAGTGTGAAGATGAAAGTGGCGAAAAGGTATTTGATCTCAGCGACAAACCTACTCTGATGAATAAGGTTGATCCTGAAATCATCTCACGTATCGCTGCAAAGATTGTCGCAAGTCCTTCTCAAGAGGAACAAGCGGGAAACTAACGAACGATCCTGAGTTACTAGCTCAGTATGCTTTGGCCGAACGGTTACACAAAACGGTAGCTGAAATCGATCAGATGACATATGAAGAATTTAACGGATGGATCGCGTATTTTGAGATGAGGCGCAAAGATGGCGAACGAAAAGATTAACATCCTTCTTGAAGCGCAAGATAAAGCATCAGCACCTCTTAAAAAAGTCCGTGGTGAAATTGACCAGGTTGGCGCATCTGCCAAAAGAACAGCGCAAAGTGCAAAAGGGGTTCAGGATGGCATCAGTGGTGTAGGCCGTGGCGCAGGAATGGCCGGAATCCAAGTACAGCAATTTGTCGGTCAAATACAAGGTGGCGTAAATCCAATGGTTGCCTTGTCTCAGCAATCTGCTGACTTAGGGTTTGCATTAGGTGTTCCTTTGCTTGGTGCATTTGTCTCTATTGCAGCCGTTATCGCAGGAACATTCCTTCCTAGCTTAATGGAATCAAAGAAAGCATTTGCCGATCTGCGTAAAGAAGCAGAAGCAGTCGGTATTGGTTTAACAGCATTACCAATGTCTGTTACTCAAGATCAATTACTAACGGTTGGAGAACAAGCAGGACAATCTGCTGTTAAGTTCAATAATCTGCAACAAAGATTGCGAGATTTACAATATGAATTGATGGTGGCTAATTCTGGCGGTTCTGATTTCGCAGAAACAGAAATATTAGTCGCTAGAAGTGCAGAAGTCGTTGAAGCAGAGATTGCAAAACTCAATAAAGAAATTGATGTAGCAGGTCTTGAACTAGAAATCGCAAATAAGCGTACACAAGAATTTTCAGATGCTTTATATGGACAATATATCAGAGCAGGTGAAGCCAGAGGCGCAATCACGAATTATTACGCAGGGATCAAATCAGCAAATAGCACTGATGTTGACCATCTAGCTACGTTACGCAAGAAAGCAGATGTTCTAAAGGCTCAACTCGATCCAATGATTGCCTACAATCAACAGGTTCGAGAATATGTGGCTATGGAAGCCAATCAGTTAATTACTGATAAACAACTGGGTCAGGCTAAAGAAAAATTAAGGGAAAGATTGCTAGGTGTAAAGGATCAATTAGATATTACACTGATGACAATGAAAGACGCAAAACGCATGGGTATACAATCATTAGAAGATGGATTAGTTGACCTGATGCGAGGCGCGAAATCAACCAAAGAAGCATTTGCGGATATGGCTCGATCAGTCATTGCAAGTTTGATCCGCATGCAGATTCAGCAAAGTATTACTGCGCCTTTAGCTAAAGCAATGGGCTTATCTGTTGGCACAAGAGCAATGGGTGGGCCTGTTACAGCAGGGAAGCCTTATCTTGTCGGTGAGCGAGGCCCAGAGTTAATCGTTCCTAATTCATCAGGCACAGTCGTTCCAAACAACAGACTGAGTGGAGGTGGCGCAGTCAATATTACGCTAAACGTATCCACTGGGGTATCAGACACAGTACGCGCTGAGTTACAATCAATGTTGCCACGAATTGCAGAAGTCACTAAAGCGGCTGTTGTTGATGCAAGAAGGCGTGGCGGTGCATTTGCAACGGCTTTTGGAGCTTAAAAGATGGCTGAAACATATCCACTCGACTTTCCATCATCAGTTCCAATTAAATCTATTTCATTGACTGCAAGACATTTGGTTGGGCAGACGGTTAGCCCATACACATTGACGACTCAGCAATTTAAATTCAGTGGTGAGCGTTGGGAAGGAACAATTCAATTCCCGCCAATGAAGCGAGATGATGCGGAAGTATTAAATGCGTTCTTAGTCCGGTTGAAAGGTGCTTATGGTTCATTCCGATTGATTGCTCCTGAATATACCTCAATTCGTGGTGCAGCAGGATACGCGCTGATTGATGGCGCAAGTCAAACTGGCGATGAGATTGACGTAGACTTCAAAACATCTGGTGGTAGCGCAACAGGATCGCTTACAGATGCAGTAAAAGTCGGTCAGTATATTCAGTTAGGTTCTGATTCGGGTTCGCCTACACTCCACAAAGTTTTAGAGTCTGTTGATGCTGATTCATCAAGCAAAGGCACAATCAAAATATTTCCCGGCCTACGTACATCTCCTGGTGATACTGACACAGTATCTTTTGCTGATCCTATGGGAACATTTCGTTTACAAGACAATGCTGTTACATGGAATGTTGATGAAGCTATGTTTTACTCAACATCGATTCCAATAGCTGAGGTTATATGACGAAATATGCAGCTAATATCTCATCTCCTACAATCATATCTGGCTTTGAATCAGATAAGATTCAGCCTTTCTTTGCGCTTGAAATGTTATTGGATACACAGACCTTCAGAGAATGGACAGGTTACGGTAATTTAACTTTAACCAAGACGTTAGCTCCGACATATAGCAAGACATTCACTGGCACTGGTTCGTTATTGAACTTTTCTCCTGTCAGGGAAGATGCTCAGTTAAGCGCAAAACACATGAATATAGGTATCACTGGATTAAAGGCATCAAATCTGAATGCTGCGTTAGCAGAAAACTATCAATACAGGAAAGCGACTGTCTATACAGGATGTATATACGATGACGGATCAATAGATCATTTTGCTCTGTTTTCTGGTTGGCTTAGTGATATGCAAGTGCAAGAAACAGGCAATGGCGGAATGGGCATCATGATAAATATTGAAAGTCCGTTAGCCGCGATGGATCGTGCTAATGCATTCCATTACACAGCCGAAGAACAAATCGATCTGGCTGAAGAAATCGATGGTAGTGGTGAAGCAGACAATGCTTTGAAGCGAATCATTGAGATTCAAGACTTACAAGTCACCTGGAGTTAATCAATGGCATTTCTCCCGTGGTTACAAGAAAAAGGACAAGAGGCACTTGATTTTGCTACTGATGAGGAAGTCCTTAAAGCCGTAGCGATTGCCTATGTCACTGGCGGTATGTTTGGTGGCGAGGAAATGTTAGTTTGGGATGCGGGTGCTGCGGCTAGTGCTGCTACACTAAGTGCATCCTCGATTGCAGTCACGCGAGCAACAACACCATCATTATCTGATATGCGCGGACAAGGCATCGGTGACTTGTCTGATCGCGGATCAAGATTTCAATTCACTGCTCCTGCTGCATCGCGTGAAATTGTATATGGGAAGGTTCGTAAGTCAGGTGTTATTACGAATATCGAAACCACAGATGCTACATTTGTAGCAGGAAGCGGAACGCAATATCTCTGGATTACGATTGCTGTCTGTGCAGGTGGCGCAGAAGAAATTCATGACATTTATCTGAACGATGTCAGTATTGGTGGCAAAAGCACTAATAGCAGTGCGTTTGAAGGCCCGATCAGTTCATCCAATTACTATTATGGATATGCAGAATATTTCTGTGGCCTTGGTGGTAGCACCTCTAACCTTTCCTCAATGTTTAAAACATCGCATCCTTTTGCGGCAGGAGCCGGGCCTTATGATACGCACTACTATTCTCGATTGGAGAATACCTGTTATGTGACATTGCGATTGAAGTACGATGCGACAATCTTTGAGCAAGGCGTACCAAAAATATCTTTCCTAGTTCAAGGAAAGCGTGTTCTGGATACTCGATATTCGAGTTACACAACAGGATGGCAGAATCCTGCAATGTGCATCAGGGATTACTTGATTGATCCAACTTATGGATTAGGGATTTCAGAAGATCAGATTGATGCTGCATCTTTCAATACGGCTGCATCCAAGTGTGACGAAACGCCAACAGGACGCACAACAAAACGCTTTAAGTGTAACGGTGTCATTGATACCCAGAAGTCAGTTAAAGCCAATATCGAAGATATGCTGACATCTTGTGCAGGTGTTTTAAATTACTCCAATGGCAAGTTCAAACTAAAAGTCGGCACATATTCAACACCAACTGTCACTCTGACCAAAGATGATTTCATTGGTGATATTACAGTATCGACAAAGAACTCAATCCGCGATCAATTCAACACAGTCAAAGCAATCTACTTTGATGAAACGCAGAATCAGATTCAAGATGCAGAAGTCATCAAGTTAGATGTGTATGCGGCTGACGGTGGAGAAAAGAGTTCAATCGACTTATCTCTGCCTTTTACCACTTCATTGGAAGAAGCCAAACATCTATCTTACTTAGCGATTAACCAGTCCAGGCATCAGATACGCATGACTGTTCGATGCAAGATGACAGCATTCCGATTTGATATTGGCGATACGGTATATATTACAGATGACAGTTTTGGTTGGAATCAGAAAGTCTTTGAAGTCTTGAACTGGGGGTTAGTATCAGATGGTCTATCAATGGCTGTTGATTTAACTCTGAAAGAAATATCATCAGAAGCCTATGACTATGGCATTTACGCGCCTAATGTCAGTACCGTGTATAAGTTCGCAGGAACGACTGTCGCGCAACGATTCGGCTCAGGCTACAACGATTTATCTAGTCTGTTTAGTGACTGGGGTTCTGAGACAACCAAAGAACTTTACATCTCTGACTATTATGACGTTACCGGGCTTCAGATCAGCACTCCTGCCTTGCCAATTCCATCAGGACTGAAGGGTAAACTGATTATCCGAAACTTTGGCGATATTGTTGGAGTACGTCATAACTACAATGATCCATCAACCACACGCGCAGGTGATGCGATTGTTGTTGAATCACAAGCCTATGATCCAGAAATCCTGATTATCAATGAAGGCCGTATTCTTGCAGCAGGTGGTAAAGGCGGAAACGGTGGTAATGGTGGATATGCGATTGATGACGAATCCAATACCTTAACAGGTGGTCTTGGTGGAGATAACGACAGTAGTTATTACAAAGATGGACAAGGCGCAGGTTATCAGTCTGTCTCTGGCGGAAACCTACCACTATTGAGAGAAACGGGAGATACAGGCGCACCTGGTGGAACTGGACAAAGCGATCCTGCTGCTAATGCCTACGCAGGAAATGGTGGTACTGCCGGAGCAGGTGGTGGATTTGGTCAAGATGGTGCAGATGGTAATGATGGCACTGATGGGTCATCTCCATACGGATTTGGAACTGGCGCATCAGGTAGCGCAGGTGGATTAGCAGGACGAGCAATCGTTGACAATAGCGGTGTCAGTGGTGGTATTAACATGACTGTTGTAAATCGTGGCACGATTTCTGGTGACGTAGGTAGTATAATCATCTCATGATGAGGATTTAGATATGGCTGAAACATATAAACTTGTTCAAGGTGATACCGCGCCACAAATCAAAGTCACGCTGACTCGCTCAGACACAGGTAGTGCGATTGATCTGACTGAAGCATCTACGTGTCAACTGCACTTTAGAAAGAAAAACACAGATTCAGTGCTTTTTTCTTTATCGAATCAGAGTGGCGATTCTGACCAAGCATTAGGCATTGCGATCTTTGCGTTCTCTGGTAGTCAGTTAGACATTGCTGCGGGGAACTATGAAGGCGAGGTTGAAGTCGTATTCACTTCTGGCGTTCGTGAGACTGTTTACGAGACGCTAGATTTCGTGTTGCGTTCTGACTTTGCATGAGCATCAAGCGATCTGTCGTATTTGACCGTCTACTCGCGGCCATTGGATTTGATCGCGCAAAAGCGGCTGTCACTTTTTCACGCCTCAAGTCATCTGTTGTTTTCTCAAGTCTCTCTGCGGCTGTTGTACTTTCTAAACTACAAGCCGAAGTCGTCATCGGGTTCTTCTATCGCCTACTTAACCTAACTGATACCACAAATGTAGCTGAGAGCGATTCTAAGGCCGTTGGCAAGGTTTTATCTGATTCATCATCTGTTAGTGAGTCAGAGGTCAAAACAGTCGGTAAGGGGCTGTCTGATAGCCCAAGCATCTCTGAGTCTGAGGTGCGTGACTTTGGCAAGGCTCTGACTGATCTATCAGCAATCTTTGAGGCTCATGTTATTGATTTGGGTAAGGTGGCATCGGATACCTTTAGTGTGTCTGAAGCGCAAATCTTCACATTCGGCAAAACACTGAGTGATGCTGTTGGTGCAACTGATGACTTGGATGGTGAGGCATCGATTCTTGATGACCAGGAGATGCAATTCTTCAAGTCATTGTCTGAAGTGCCAAACGTGGCTGAAAGTGATGTAAAATTAGTAGGAAAGGTGCAGAGTGATACGGCTTCAGTCGGTGATTCTGGTACTTATCGCGGGCAAGGATACTGTGACTTCACATACTTTGCCGAAGATTATGTCGGGTATTCCGGCTCATTCTAGGAGTAAATCATGCTTAAAGATGGACTGAAGCTGAAAGGACGAGTTGGAATTGTCCTGAAAGATAAAGACGGTAACGTCAAAGAAACACGCGAAATCGACAACCTTGTGGTAGACGCAGGATTGGACTTTATCGCATCACGTATGGAAGGCACGACTGATGCTGTCATGTCACACATGGCATTAGGTTCAGGCACAACTGCTGCATCTGCATCTGACACTGACCTCGAATCAATTCTTGGATCGCGTGAAGCGTTGGATTCTACAACTGTCACTGATAACGCTGTGGCTTATGTGGCATCATTTGAAGCAGGAGATGCAACGGGTGCTGTGACTGAAGCAGGTATCTTCAACGCATCATCTGGCGGAAGTATGCTTTGTCGTACTGTTTTCAGTGTTGTTAATAAGGCGGCTGACGATACGATGTCAGTTACGTGGACAATTACTATTTCAGCATCTTAATGATTGGAAGGGGCTAGCCTATGTCAACCATCGTAACTAGGGCGGGCAAGGGTTCGCCTCTTACCAATACAGAAGTCGATGCAAACTTCACCAACCTGAATGACGACAAACTAGAGAACGTCTCTGAAGACACCACTCCGCAACTTGGCGGTGTATTAGATACTAACGGTAACAATATTGAGTTTGGAGACTCAACAGGTGCTGAAGTAAATCGATTAAAGTTTGGTGCAAGTGATGATTTAGTAATTTACCACGATGGCACTCATAGTTATGTTACAGATAACGGCACTGGAAATTTACGCTTAAAAGGATTTAATGTCCAAATTGTTTCAAGCGGCAATGAGACAATGGGTCTATTTAAGCCAAATGAAGGAGCGAGTCTTTGGTACGACAACGCTAAAAAAATTG
>Ga0255781_10003834_pt1 | contig 11632 bp, 7 predicted proteins | sample 101ome_21_FD_179979 | JGI IMG/M metagenome (GOLD analysis project Ga0255781, IMG submission 179979) | Coastal salt marsh microbial communities from the Groves Creek Marsh, Skidaway Island, Georgia - 101413BT metaG (version 2) | ecosystem: Environmental > Aquatic > Marine > Intertidal zone > Salt...
GTCTTCTGGTGGCGTGTTTCCGCGCGCGTCGCCCATCGCGTGTTCACCGGGATTGCCGCACGCGTCGCCGCAATCGACGCCGGAATCGCGAGGCGGACCGGGGTCGCACGCGCGCTACGCGAGCGGTTCACCGTCTCCCTGGGGTGGATTCGTGTGTCCAGAATCACCCGTACCCGGTTTCTTCGGCGGCACGTCTCCCGGAAGCGCCGCGCGCTCGTCGCCGTCGAGCTCGAGTTTGGGCACGTCGCTTCGAGATGTCGTCGGCGTGTATCCGCACTCGCCGGGCGGTGTCTCCGCCGCGGCCGCCGCGTTCGCGCGACGAATGAGCGGCGCGAGCGACGACATAGGATCACCGCTCTCTCGAGACGACGAGACGGACTTTCCTTTCGCCTTTGACGACGCCGACCCGCACGCGACGTCCGTCGAGCACACCCCCGCCGATTTACTGCATCTCCTCGAGGATTCGTCCACGCTTCGACGAAAGAGCACCGATGGCCCGCTTCCGCTCGACGCCGCCCTGGACGACGACGACGATGACGCGCGCGACGCCGCGGACGAGAACGACGCGCCCGTCGCGCGACTCAAAGCATCAGTCGCCGACGCGCCTCGCGAGCGCGCCGGGCTCACGCTGAGCGACGCCCTCGACGCGCTTCGCGAGCTCAAACCTCCGCGCGACGACCGGTGACTTCGCGTCTCGACCGCGCGGCGGCGGTGACAGTCATCTTCACCCTCTGTGTACAGCACTGTTTCATTCATTCATTCATCGCGCGTCGACGCGGAAACGCGTCGCGCGTTTGTAACAACACGCGACTGGACGCTTGAAGAGAAAATTTGGGACGCCCCCCAGCCCGCACACGCGCGCGCACCTCTCGTCGCGAGACATGCGCGTCGGTCTCTCGCGCGCGATGGCGCACGTCAACGCGTCCACGAGCTCACCTTTGGCGGTCACCGCGACCGCGCGCGCGTCCGGTGGACGCGTCGGCGTCGTCGATCCTCGCGGACGACGTCGACATCGTGTTCCACGTCATCACCTCGCGTCGTCGTCCGAGCGCGCGGTGGTCGCGCGCGCGGCCGCGCGAGGACCGCGAGACGATCATCGGGACGATGCCTCGGGCGACGGCGAGCGCGCGGGGGGGGATGAAACCCCGCTCGTGCCGTACACGGTGCGCGTGGCGAAACCGCCCCGGTTCGAAGACTTGGGCGTGCACCGTTTGCCCAAAAATACCACGTGCGGGGAGACGATCGAGGTCGAGCGCGGATGGTTCATCGTGCACCGAGTGACTACGATGTACAATCTCGTACGCGGCAAGTACGAGAAAGATGGACGACGATTGGACGTGCAACGCGCCGAGCGGTTTTTCGTCAACGCCGCGCTCGAAGCCGCCTATCGCGCCGACGACGCCGTCGGTCGCGGATGAGCGTCGGCTCGGACGCGTTCGAGGACGAGTTGCTTTTCTGTATTTTCTGTTCTCGCGTGTTCGTTCACGCGGTGTACGCACCTTTAGCGATGTATTGTAAGTTTACGACGAGCGTCGAGCGAACCCGAGCTCAAAACGAGAAGACGAATGGGCAATTCGTCATCGCGCGAGACGTCGACGCGCCACCGCGCGACGCCCGCGTCGCGCCCGCGCGCCTGAGCCATGTCATCAAATCCGATCGATCGTCTCGGTGCCCTCTTCGATCTCTCCAACGTCTCTCCGCTGTGCGTCTCGCGGTCGTCGTGGCTCAGGGGAACAAAGTTTTCGCGCGCATCCGCTCGACGCGCGGACAGCGTCGACGACGAGAGAGATGACGAGACTTTTCCGTTCGAAGTGTCACCGACGACGTCCGTGTACGCACCGCGCGCGCGAGCGGTGGACGAGAGCGTCGCGGAACGCGTCAAGGCGGCGGCGGTGGTGAAATCTTTGGACGGGACGACGCGCGTCGTCGTCCCGGAGGTGCGGAGAGGCGACGACGTTGAGGACGGGATGAGAGACGAGGACGCGACCGAGGTGTGCGAAGAGGACAGGCACGCGATGTTTGAGGCGCGTTTGCGACGGGCGATGGAGGCGGAGGCGAGAGGGGTGGATGTGGGAAGGATGCTCGCGGCGAAGAGCGGCGTGACGAATTCGCCGCCGACGAAACGCGAGGCGGCGACGGCGGCGGCAGAGAAAGAGGAAACGACGGAAGAGTGCGTGGACACGCCGGCATCACCGACGGCGATGGATGTCAACGAGGAGGTGGTGTTCGCAAAGGAGGAAGAGGAGAGTCCCGCACCGAGCGAAGGCGTCGTCGACGATCCGTTCGAGCGCATGGTGTCGGAAGCGATGAAGAAATTGAGCGAGCCGGAGCGAGTCGTGGAAACGCCCGTGGAAAAACAACCGCTCGAGCGTGCGGTGCCGAAGAGAGAGTTCCAACCAAAACTCGTCGTGAAATCACCCGAGCGATACGACCCGCCCGCGCGCCCGACGGCGTCGACGAGCGCGCTCGATTTCGAAGCCAAGCTCGAGGCCGCGATGCGCGCGGCTGAGGCGGGCGGCGATTTGAACGCCATCTTGAGCGAGGGTTCGACGAAAACGATGCACTCCCCGATCGGTGGCGCGAACGTCGAGAGTCGAGTGAATTATCGCGAGCTCGGATTCACAAAGGCGGAGCGGCGACACCACGAGTTGCACGTCAAATCGAACAAAGAAGAGTAAAAAAATCTGTGTGATCTAAACAAATCTCTAAAGCGAGCGCGGAATTCCGCGCTCGACGTGTAATCTAAAATTATCGCAATCAATTCTGCAATCACGCCGCGTTGTGCGCCGTCAAAGGGGCCATTTGTTGTAAATCGATGAAGACTTTGCGGGTGTTTTTAACGCCGAGTTTCGTCGCCGCCGCCGTCATCGTCTCGTTACCGTCGACGCCCCCGGTGTTGGCGTCGCCGTGCCGCTCGTCGGGCCAAAGTATTTTCGCGCTCATAAGCCACGCGTCCGCCTCTCTCGCGCGCTGCGGACCAGAGGCGCGGAGTATGCTCGAGTATCGCGCGTGCAGCAACGCGCACAGGTGTCTCGCCTCGTAATCGAGGACGATGTCCGCGTCTTCGACAATGTGCGGATAGTGCATCAGTTTAAGCGCACTCTTGTACAGCCCCTCGGCAAACATGACGCCTGCACCGTCGCCGAGCTCACCAGCCGACGCGTTCACGGATGACCGCAACGCCTTGGCGACGTACACGTCGCCGCTCGCCGCGATGCACACGCCGACGCGCGGATGTTTCTCATCGCCCAACGCCTCCGCCTCGCTCACCGCGCGCGCCGCGAACGTTTCCGCCTCTGGAATCGCATCCATCGTTGCGTACACCTGCGACAAGGCGAGACACGCGTCCACCTTTAAGTCCGCGGCGATGATTTTTGACGCCATCGCGCCCGGCGACTCGTTCTTCGTCACCGCCGTCGCGTACGCCAACGCTCGTTCGTAAAAGTCCACCGCGTGTTCGCTCGACCCTCGCAAACGCTCGACGTGCCCCAACGCTTTCATCGCGCTCGCGATGGCCCACCCGTGCGCGCTCGATTGCGCGCTCTCCAGCATCGCGCCCGACGTCCCTCGAATCAACGCGTCGCACCGCTCCGCCGCCTCCAACGCCTCCTCCGAACGAAACCTCGTCAACGCCGCCAACGTGCGCGCCCCCGCGAGCGCCACCATCGTCCCGTCCGTCCCCTTGCGCTCCGCTTGAGACTCCCCCTCGCGCAACACGCCATCGATGGATGCCCAATCGCGTTCGCTCGGTTTCCGCCTCGCCGCGTGCGTCGCCCACATCGCGTTCGCGCTCGCGCAATCCTCCACGCTTCTTGCCCGCGATCTCGCCGTCGCCAACGCCTCATCCGCCCCACGCACGTCACCTCTCTCGCGCGTCAGGTGTCCCCACGCAGAACACACCCTCGAGCGCGCGTCCATGGACGCGTCGTCCGCGTCGTCCGCGTCGTCCGCGCGTCCCGACGACGCGCACCGCGCCAAGGTGTCGTCGCCGTGTTCCAGCACGCCTCGCGCCTCCTCTCGCGACCCTGCGTCGAGGCGTCAAAAGGTACACGATGAACCGTCAGACGCGCGCACACCGCGCGAACGAGAAAGCGCAGAGCCATCGCGTCGCGTCGAGGGTCAATCACATCAAACAACGCGCACCTCGTCGCCACGCATTTTCTGCGTACGACAACATCCCCATCGCCGTCGCCACCGTCGCGTTCGTCGTCATCGCGCGCACCGCGCGCACCCCGAGCGCACCCCCGAGCGCTCGCGCGCGCGCGCGCATCGTCCCGCGTCGTCGTCTCGCGTTGAGTGGTTCGTTCGTTCGATGAAGATTCTTTGTCGTCAACGTCGAGACGACATTCATCGTCGCGCGCGCGCTCGACCACCACCATGTCGACCACCGACGCGTCGCCGTCGACGGACACGCTCGACGCGCTGCGCCAATTCGTGCGATGCGTGCGAGAGGACAGCGCCATCCTCGACACGCCGTCGTTGGATTTCTTGAAGAAGTTTCTCATCGAAGATTTGCGCGCGACGATTCCACCGCCGAAAACGCGCGCGACATCCGCCGATGACGACGCCGACGCGTTCGCGGACGTCGAGGACGACGAGCGCATGCTTCCCGAGACGGACGCACCGCAGCCGATGGGTCCGGCGAGCGTGCCGGAAAACCTCTCCGAGGCGGATGAGACGCGCGCGCTCGACGCCAAGGCCAAGGCGAGCGAACGGTTCGGCGACGGCGATTACGCGGGCGCCATCGACGCGTACACGGACGCGTTGCGCATCATGCCGTCGGCGTTGACGTACGCGAAACGCGCGGAGTGTTACATTCGGACGAAGAAACCGATGAGCGCGATTCGTGATTGCGACGCCGCGCTCGCGTTGAACCCGGACAGCGCCAAGGCTATGAAAATTCGAGGCGCCGCCTATCGGTATCTCGGGAAGTGGAACGAGGCGAATCGCGATCTGAGCGCCGGTTTGAACGCGGATTTCGACGAGACGTACGGTGAGATTCATAAGAAAGTGCTGTCGGTGGTGCACGAGGCGCACGTGCGCGAGGGGAAGAGACGAGCGGCGAAGGAGGAAAAAGCGCGCGAAGAGGCGGAGCGTCGACGCGCGGCGGCGGCCGATGCGGCGAAACAGAGCGACGCGGGTGGGATGCCGGGTGGGATGCCGGGTGGAATGCCGGGTGGGATGCCAGAGGGTGGATTACCGCCCGGTATGTCGCCAGAGATGGCGAAATCGCTCATGGAAGATCCCGAGTTGATGGCCGCCATGGCGAATCCCAAAGTCATGCAAGCGATGCAGGCGATGATGGGAAATCCCATGAGCGCGATGCAGTACATGGCCGATCCCGAGGTGGGTCCGGTGTTGCAAAAACTTATGTCCAAGATCGGTAAGGGCATGGGCGGCATGCCGGGCGGCATGGGAGGCGGCTTTCCCGGCGGCATGGGAGGCGGCTTTCCCGGCGGCGGGTTCCCGGGCGGCGGCGCCCCCGGCGCGAGCTCGGCGAACGACGTCGATTAAACGATACCGAACGTTGACATTTCAAGCTCCACGAATGTGTAAGAACCATCGAACGAACGAGTCACGTCCCGTTTCGTCCTGTGTCCTCGCGTCCTTCTCGTCCGCGCGTCCCGTTTCCTCGCAACTGTTCTTCGCGAAATCCACCCAACAGATCCATCCCCACTCGTCGACCGCGCGCGATGTCGGCCGACGCCGGAGGGTCCCGGCTCGATAGGCTCATCAAACTCCTCGACACGGGCTCAACGCCCGAGGCGAGGAGGGAGGCGGCGCGACAGATCGGCGAGCTCGCGGCGTCGCACGCGAGTCAGCTTCCGAATCTCCTTCGTCGCGTTCGAGCACACCTGCGGAGTAAGAAATGGGAGACGCGCGTGGCGGCGAGCGCGACGATCAGTGAAATTTCGAGTCGGTTGACGCACCCGACGGTTGACGAGCTGACGACGATGGAGACGGCGACCGGGGTGAAGACGGAGGTGAAGACGGAGACGGAGGAGAGTCGCGGCGCGCCGGTGGGATCGGAGGATCACGCGTTGGACCTGACGTTCGCCAAATTCGACGTCGAAAAGGTGTTAGACAAGGCAGGGATTTTACTGAGCTCGAGTGGCGTCGGATGGCACCTCGAGCACGGACCCGGGACGAAGGCGGAGCGTCTGGCGCAGGCAAAGGCGTCGCTCAAGCGGCGTTTAGGCATGGAATTGGGGCCCGAGGCGGGGGCGATGATGGATGAGAACATGAAGATGAGCGATCTAGTGAAGGATGAGGATCTTTTGGACGATGGTAAGGTGCAAGTGAAGGAAAAAGTAGCCATCGGCGATAGCGCCGCCGAGGCGGTGGACGGTTTGACGGGAGACGTCGATTACAGTCACCTGAGCGCGCGAGAGCTGAACAAGCTGAAGCGCAAGGCAAAGCGAATGTTGCGCGAAGGTGCGAACCCCGCGGACATTAAGCGCAGTAAGAAGGATGAAGACGCGGCTCGAATCGAGAGAGAAAAGGCTGAGGCGGAGGAGGACGACGAGGAGCAATCGGAAGTCGCAGCCGGCGGGTGGCCTCTCAGCCGAACGTGCGAATCCCTCGCGTACATGATGTTCTCTGAGGGCTGGGAAGAGCGTCACGGCGCCGCCGCCGCACTTCGCGAAGTTCTTCGGCATCAGGCTGCGAGCGCCGCGGTGTGGGCGCCGCCGCCAGGCGTGAAACCAGAACCGGGAACCGTCGAAGCCGCGCGCAATGCGAACGCGGCGTGGTTGGAGGACATGTGCGTCCGTCTTCTGTGTATTCTAGCGCTCGATAGGTTTGGTGATTTCGCCGGCGATGGTGCCGTCGCACCGGTTCGAGAGACTTCCGCGCAGGCGCTCGGGGCCGCGCTCCTACCGTTGTCTCCGGCAGCCGTGGACGCCGTGGTCTCGTGTTCGCTCACGCTTTTGTCGCGTCCAGAGTGGGAAGTGCGACACTCTGCGTTGCTTGGGTTGAAGTACATTCTCGCTGCGAAATCCGAGTTGGCTGTTGATTTGTTGCCCGCCGCTCTCCCGGCGGCGACCAAGGCGCTCGTAGATTCGGACGACGACGTCCGAGGCGCCGCGGCTGAATCGTTGTTACCGGCGGCCGAGTACCTGCCCACGCACCCGCAGTTTAACGAACTCTTGTCGTCACTGTGGGGGTTGCTCAACGAACTCGATGACTTATCTCCGAGCGCCGTTCCGGTCATGAAACTCATCGCCAAACTGTACGCTCTCGAGTCGACTCGTCAGAAATCAACCATAGAGCTTTCTGAAGTCGTTCCTAGACTCTGGCCGTTCGCCGCACATCCCATAGCCTCAGTTAGATTGGCGGTGTGGCAGACTGTGTGTCGATTATTGGCGGTCGAGCCCAACTCGAGCACGCAGTTGTGGGTACAAGAGGCGTGCGCTCCGGCTATGCGACACGCGTTTCAAGACGCCCTGTTGGACACGGATACCGCGAGTGCAGAGGCGGCGTGCGAGGCGTGGAACGCGCTCCTTCGAACGGTGCCGATCGCCATCATCGAAGCGACGTTTACGGTTCAAGGTGGAAAATGGTGCGATCTCGCCACCACCGTGGTCAACTCGTGTGGCGAAGGGAATCACATCTTCGTGTCGACGCCGCCGAGCGTGAAGGGTGAAATCCGCGCCGTCGCGAAGGATTGGCCTGCGACCACCGCCGGACGAATTCGTGGTTTAGATTGTCTCGCGCGTTTGGCGGCCGAGTTCGGCGCTCAAAATCGCACTGGTTCCGTCGCGCGCATGGAACAGCACATCGTGACAATGCTGACGGGAGCAAAGGCGACGGCGCGTCTCGCCGGGGCGCACTTGTTGACGGCGTGGCTTCGAGTGGTTCCGCCCGGACCGCAACGTCCAGCGTTACAGGCCCCTGGCGCGCAACTGGGTGGGATTTTGTCCAACACCAACCCCGCGTATCCCAGCGCGCCCTCGCCCGATCCGTACGGCGAAGTTGCGCAAATGGTCAAGTACGTCAAGAGTGAGTCCATGGCGTTCTTGCGCGTCGCCGCGACGAACGGAGTTCAAGTGACGGGCGACGTCCCCAGTCCAGAAGCCGATGGTTTTGGCGCCGATTCTGCCGCGACCCTTTCCGCGGCTGTGCCGCAGGTACGTTTCGATTTCGCATTTTTTCGCGTCATTTTTTCTCGTTGGAGTTTGCTCGCGTTTACGGTCGACGTCATTGCGTACGTCGACGACGCGAGCACTCTGCGCGTGGTATTACACGTGGAAACGCGCGTATCCAATACCTCGAGCATCGGATGGTCTCGCACCGTGTCCAGCTCCTACATAAAAGTCGAGAGTCAACAGGTTTCCTCAGCGCTAGCATTGGCTGGAGAGAAGTAAGCCGTCTCGCACACTTTCGATTCAACTTTATCGAACGACAAACTGACCTGTAGAACGTACCCTTCGCAGTCAAACATCGACGCCGTTGAAACGTCGCGAAGCTCTCTGCACGCGTCAGCGCAGCGACTGCGCGACACCGAGGCCAAATTGCACGGTTCGGTGCTCGCCGCCGCCGCCGGAGCGGCGATTGGATTCGGCGCGTTACCGCCGAAACTCAATCCGTTCATTCAACCTTTGATGTCGTCCGTGCGCCGCGAACGCGATGAAAAGCTGCAAGTCAAAGCCGCCGAATCGATCGCGGACATGATGAATCTGTGCACGTCGCGCAAACCGTCGCCGAACGACAAGTTGTTGAAGAATGTCACCTCAATGGTGTGCGGCGACGAAACGGAGACGTTGAAGGCTGGATCGACCGAGGAAGAAGAAGAACCGGAAGACACCGCGGCGAAGAAGAAGAAAAAGTCCGTCGCCTGCATAGTCGAGGAAGAGACGATTAGCGATGCGACCGTCGCGCGACTCGGTGGTGAAGCGGTGATTCGCGCTGTATCCAAAAAGTTCGGAGCTGACGTGTTTGAAAAGCTCGGCGCGCTCGAGACGCTCATGGTGAAGCCGATCTCTCAGCCGTCCAAAGACGGCGCAGATGCCGCCGCTTTGCAATCGCTCGTCGATGCTCTGCAACTGCTCAAAATTCTTGGACCGGAAGTGCACGAATCGCTGGAGAAGAAGATTGTTGATTTGACCACGGCGGCGTACCCGGCGGCGTTGTATGCGGATGTCGCCGTTCGCAAGACGGCGGCGAAGACGATCGCGAAGATTGCGGCCAGACATCCCGAGAAGGTGCTGTCGTCTCTCTTGGACTTCATCGTGCCCAAGTTGGAAGAAGGCGAAGCCGCGTTGGAGACGGCGAAACGCGCGGGCGCGGTGGGACTCGCTAGCGAGCTCGTCAAGAGTCTCGGCGCGGCGCTCGCTCCGTATTGCGTCTTGCTCCTCGTCCCTCTGATGGGCCGAATGAGCGATCCGGATTTAAAGATCCGTGGTTTAGCGACGCGCGCGTTCGCCAACCTGGTGCCGCTCCTCCCGCTCGCTGTGGGCAAGGAGCCTCCGAGCGAGCTGACGACGAAGCAAAAGGAGCGTTCGAAAAAGGATGGCGAATTCCTCGAGGCGCTCTTGGATAACAGCAAGATTGAAGACTTCCAGCTTCCGTTCAAGTGTTCGCGAACGTTGCGTCCGTACCAACAAGATGGCGTTAACTGGCTTGCGTTCCTACGTCGATTCAAACTTCACGGCGCGCTCGCCGACGACATGGGTCTCGGGAAGACGCTGCAGTCGACGTGCATCCTCGCCGCGACGACGGTTGAACGCAAAAAGGCTGGTTTGAAACAACTGCCACACTTAGTCATTTGTCCGACGACTCTCGTGAGTCATTGGGCGTACGAAATAGGATTATACGTCGACGCGGACGTCTTGCGTCCGCTCGAGTATCAAGGTAGTCCTCCGGATCGTCTGGCGTTGCAAAAGAACTTTGGCAAGTACGACGTCGTCATCATGTCGTACGAATCCGTGCGCGCGGATTTTGAAACGCTCAATAAATTCGATTGGTGTTATTGCGTCCTGGACGAAGGACACGCCATTCGAAACCCGAAGAGTCGAGTGACGCAAGCGGTGAAGAAGGTTCGCGCCGAACACAGATTGCTCCTCTCCGGAACGCCGATTCAGAACGACGTCGTCGAATTGTGGAGTCTGTTCGATTTTCTCATGCCGGGTTTCTTGGGTACGGAGCGCGAGTTCAAATCCACGTACGGTATCGCCGCCGCGCGCTCGGCGGCGGCGAAAAAGGGTGGTGGACTCACGGAGCAAGGCGCGCTCGCCACGGGCGCACTGCACAAGCAAGTCATGCCCTTCATCATGCGTAGAACAAAGGATCAAGTGCTCAAGGACTTACCACCGAAGATTATTCAAGATGTCTACGTCGATCTCACCGCCGTCCAGCGCAAGATGTACGACTCGTTCGAGTCGAGCGACGCGAAGAACGAAGCCGTGAGCGCCATCGAGACTGGTGGAAACGCTGAGGGCGCGGCGCAACACGTCTTCACGACGTTACAATACTTGCGTAAACTGTGTTCGCACCCGAAGCTCGCCGCGGGCGACAAGGTCGGTAAAAAGTTTGATCCAAACATGCGTTCGCCAAAGTTTGACGCCCTCAAGCAGATTCTCATCGATTGCGGCATCGGCGTCGACGTGGAGGAAGAAAAAGCGAGCGGCGAGGAAGCCAAACCGAACCCCGCCGCCGGCGCGGGACACCGCGTCCTGGTGTTTTCGCAGCTCAAGAGCTTGCTCGATTTGGTCGAATCCGAACTCTTCACCTCGCAGATGCGAGACGTGAGTTGGCTCAGACTTGACGGAAGCGTCGCGCCGTCCCAACGATTTGAAGTCGTTCGTAAATTCAACGCCGATCCGTCCATCGACGTGCTCTTGCTCACGACGCACGTCGGCGGTTTAGGCTTAAACTTGACCTCGGCGGACACCGTCGTCTTCCTCGAGCACGATTGGAACCCACAAAAGGATTTACAAGCCATGGATCGCGCGCACCGTCTCGGCCAGCGCCGCACCGTCAACGTCTACCGCATCCTCACCCGAGGCACGCTCGAGGAGAAAATCATGTCTCTCCAACGTTTCAAACTCGACGTCGCCAACGCCGTCGTCAACGCCGACAACGCCTCCATGAGCGCCATGGACACCGGCCAAATGCTCGAACTCTTCACCGCCGAAAAGGGCGCCAAGCTCGGCAAGGACGGCGCCCCCGTCGCCAAGGGCGCCGCCGCCGCCGCCGCGGGCGCCGCCTCGGGCGGCCTCGCCAACATCGTCAACGGGTTAGAAGAGATGTGGGACGAGGCGCAATACGCCGAGGAATTCAGCGTGGACGATTTCGTCACCAAATTAAAAAAGTAATCGACCGACCATGCCTCGCGCGGCGCCGTTCGATTTCACACAAACTAGGCACCCACCTGTAAGAGATCGGCGATCTCGCCGCCGTCGCGCCAATCCGCGTCGCGTCGCGTCGCGTCGCGCGCGATCGATCGCGCGCGAGAGAGACGTTCGAGAGGGAGAAACGCGGAGAACCTCGAGCCACGTCGCGGCTCGGCGCGAGGCGCGAGGCGCGAGAGATGCGCGCGAGCGAGACGTCGTCCTCGGACGAAGGTGCCGACGAGGACGATGTGATTCTGATTCGCGCGGACGACGGCGGCCGGGGCTGGTCGGTGGCGGCG
>Ga0255781_10003841_pt1 | contig 11619 bp, 9 predicted proteins | sample 101ome_21_FD_179979 | JGI IMG/M metagenome (GOLD analysis project Ga0255781, IMG submission 179979) | Coastal salt marsh microbial communities from the Groves Creek Marsh, Skidaway Island, Georgia - 101413BT metaG (version 2) | ecosystem: Environmental > Aquatic > Marine > Intertidal zone > Salt...
AAAAAAAGTTTTTTTAGAAAAATTTATATCCATTAAAATTTTTATTGAAAATCCATCCCATGTATAAATCAACCGAAACCTCGAACGTACCGCGTACCGCGTGATCTCGAACGCATCGGTAGACATGTACTAGCATCGGTAGATATGCACTAGCATCGGTAGACATGCACTAGCATCGGTAGACATGCACTAGCGTCGGTAGACCTGTACGAGCACCGGTAGACCTGTACGAGCACCGGTAGACATGCACTAGCGTCGGGAGACTCGTCGGGAGACATGCACTAGCGTCGGGAGACGCGCACTAAGCGTCGAGAGACTCGGGCGACTTCCAGTAAATGCGGGGGAGACGGCGGGTGAAGGTGAACCAGTCGTGATCCCCGTACTGTATATCAGATTTACCGTTAAATTCAAAACCCATATCAATCATCCATTTAGTATACTTTATATCCAGTCCAGTTGAGAAAAATTTCAATGGACGCCGATATCCATTTTTACCATTTAATATCCACTCTTCGTAGTAATATTTAGCTACCTGTTTAGCTATACCTTTTCCAGCCAGATCTTTTCTTATGCTCTGAGAATAAACACACACTGTGTCACCACCTGGTACATGAGCATTTTCAAATTTTTCGTTCGTGAGGTCTGGGCCATCAAACAAGCACCCATACATGGCACTCACCAATTTACCATCTTCATCGCGTGCAATAAGTGTAAGGTCTGGACAATCACGAACAAAACTCCGTGTCATCAATGCACTGGGTCTATCATGTGGATTACTTTCATAAGCTTCCTCTTCCATATCATAAACGTCTCCTAAATCGGTATAACCGATTCTGGAATAATTAAGTTCCATTGTTATTATATACGAACACTAAATTTACAAAACATTTAATCTACTCTCACGGTGAAAAAACTCCTGTGGTATAGTACACTTTTCACATGTATCACACCAATCAGACCAATCCCAGAATGTATGACCACCAATGGGTATATTATGATTACTCGTGATGAGACAAATCCACATCTTATCTACAATATCCGTCTTTTTGGATTTTGAATATTCACTCACATGAACAAATCTACCATCTGTCTCCAACACGTGATGCGATCCTGTAACGTAAATATAATCATCCAATGATTCACTATATACTTTGTAATATGGACTGTCATTTCCGTTTAATATTTGTAGAACTGCATTAACTGTTATACCACCCTCCAATACATCACCAACCGTGATTTCTCCCATCTTAATCATGTCTCCATTCGATAAAAGTAGATTTGTATTTGGTGAGAAACAACCTTCTGGTGGAACATACGAAGGTGGTGCAACATACGAAGGTGGTGGTGGTGGCGGATTTCCAATAATCTTATTCCTAAAATGACTCAAAGCTATTGTACCGCTAGATGGAGATTTACTTCCGTCTGTAAATTGTACACTATAAAATTCGGACATACTATGTGGTGCAGAATCACCTATATGACTTGCTATAGTAGAAAATGAAGGTTGGCCACCAACAGACATACTTTAAATTGGTATACATTTTAATTATAATTAAGGATGTGCAGCGTGTAAAAATAAGATGACCGAAATAGAGAATGTTGAAGACTTTTCGTCTGAGAAGAACATTCTCCGTTTTGTAAGAAAGAATAGATGGTTAAGTCTAGATGCAAAAGGGTATCGTTTATTAAGATGTAATTGGGTAACAAGTGTACTTGCGTCATGTATCATGTGGGGTTTCATTGCTTGGTCTCTATCAAACGAAACAAATGCAACTAACCGTTTGGATGAATGGAAATCTTGGGTAACTATAAACTTTACCTGGTTATACATATGCTCTCGAAATATATGGCTATTATTTATTTTTGGTCTATTATTTACAAAGTATAGACATGTTAAGCTTGGTAAAGATCACGAGAAACCACAATTTTCAGATTTTACGTGGTTCACCCTTCTGTTCTCATGTGGTACGGGTGTAGGTATTTTCACATTCGGTGTCGCAGAACCGATTTGGTTTTACAGGTCAAATAATAATGCTGTAAAGATTCCATTTATTAACGATGATCAGCGTGCACAAATGGCTATGCTTATTTCTTACTACCAAAATGGTCTCCACGGTTGGGTACCCTATCTTATTATTAGCATCCTACTCGGCGTCGTGTGCTATAGACAGGGTAGACCCATGTCCATGAGATATGCATTCCAACCATTACTCGGTAACAGTATCAATGGTATCGTGGGAGATGTAATCGATGCGGTCACCATCTCGTGTACAACATTTGGTGTGTGTACATCCCTTGGTCTGGGAGTTGGTGCGATTGGCACTGCACTCAACCGCCTTAACCACACAATTGATCCCAATTCTCAAACAACCCAACTCATGATTATATGGCTAATCACCGCATCGGCTTCTATATCAGTTGTGGCTGGATTAAAGTCTGGAATTAGAAACCTAGCTAGAATGGCGTTTTTCTGCGGTATAATTCTCATGGCGGGTCTTGTGTGTGCAGACAACCCAGGTTTGATTTTTAATTCATATGTCCAAACACTTGGTCACTATATCCAGTGGTTATTTACTCTAAGCTGGGACTGTGAAACATGGGCAAGCTTCACTGGTCAACTCACTGATCAAGGTAAATGGAAAGAACTCACACAAGGTATTACCAAATCAACTAATGTGGCAGCTATGTCAGTATTCGATACCACCCGCCTAGGGACATCAGATCTACAAGATGAAGCGTGGGGTAGCAGATCACCATACAATTTCATGAACTCATGGACTGTGTTCTATTGGGCGTGGTGGCTCGCGTGGGCTCCATTTGTGGGTACATTCATCGCTCGAATCTCACGTGGAAGAACTGTGGGTGAAGTCGTAATCGGTGGCTTACTCGCTCCAATCACATTCATGTTTATCAATCGCAATATCCTCGGAACACTCGGTATTAAGATGCAACGCATTGTCGAATATACAATTGGAAATGGGGCAGACATTGATTGGAAAACTGGCTCTATCAATTGTACTGCACTTGGATACACCGGTACACAGCCCACGAGTGAAGCTGCTATACAACTCGCAAATGAGGGATATTATGCACTGTCTTGTAGAACAAGATCCGATCAAATCCTTGATATCATGGAACCATATGGAACATTAACAAAATGGTTTCAATTGCTTGTACTTGTGAGTGTGTTACTCTATTTCACAACATCCTCTGACTCAGGATCATATGTAGATGATTTGATTTCCGCACAAGGATATGAAAATCCACCACCTCTTCAAAAAGTATACTGGGCTTGTACTGAAGGTGCACTCGCACACGCTCTAGTTGTGAGCGGGGGGCTCAGGGTAATCCAAGGTGTTGCAATCGTAGCTACATTCCCTTATACCGTAGCTATGTGCTTCTTATGCGTATCTCTTCTACGAACACTTAAACTTGAAAGTGGCGATGAAGATATCAAGACCGCAAGAAAATCATTCAATACACAATTACTTGACGTGTTTGAAGGATTTAATCCAGAATCGTCACACCCAAATGCACCATCTATCAAAAAGCGTATTTCATATGCACTCACTGCATTCGTATTCCCATTCAAATCTATGGTTGCAGCTGGAAATGCGTGTGAATACAAAAAAGAAGTGTCCATTGTGTTTGGTATAATGGCTACATTTTTCCAATGGTACTGGATCATCTTATTGTCACTTACAAACGTCACCGACGGTGCAAATTCCATGGGGTGGTTCATGTATCTCATATTTGTTTCCATTGTAGCCAAGACTCGAAGGGATCTTCGCGACAAGAGAAATGTTTATGGTAATATCATCGAAGATTTATTTGCAACCATGATCATGTACCCATTTACACTCGCACAAATGGAACACGAAGCAGAAACTGGTGACAAGCTTGACTAATCAAAATCTAAATACATAGACTTAATTTCATTTTCATACTTTTTAATAATATTTGAACGACATATCTTACCTGTAGGTGTTAATTCGCCACCCTCTATTGTAAATTTTTCTTTTATGACATAAATGTGTCTTATTTTATCGGATCTAGTAAGAGCAGCACTTGAATTGTAATCTTTCAAACACGAATGAATGTTTGAAATATTGCCACCAGGTGAAATAGACACGAGAATACCCAAACATTTTTGATTATCACCAACTAAAACTACATTTTCAATATCCTCACATTTCTCTTTCAGATATGTTTCGATAGGTGTAGGCATAATATTCATACCATAAGCGGTTACGATCAAATCATCTATTCTACCAGTAACTTTTATGTGACCACTTTCATGTATTTCACCTATATCACCCGTATGAAACCATCCATCTTCATCAATAGAAGAATCTGCATACCCGTAATATCCCATCATAACCTGTCTCCCCCTGAAACACAATTCGCGTGTATCCTTATCTACACGTACCTGTGTACCTGGAACAGGTAAACCGGAATATCCGTCTATAAAATTGTCTGGTTTGGAATAACATTGCGACCCAGATAATTCAGACATACCGTATGCACCCACTATGTCCACGCCTAGGCTAGAAAAGTATTCAACCACTTCAAGATTGGGTGATGCAGCCCCAGTAAAACATAATTGAACTTTATCCAAACCTATTTTTCTTTTTATAAAAAAATTCATGTAAGTATGAACCAGACTATTTATAGCACCCTTTCCATTTTGTCTACTTTTGTGTGATCGCAAACAAATATTCTTAAATAACCTATGCAATACCCCATTCATTTTAGAATCAATTTCACGAACTTTTTCTGACAACTTTTCCCATGTTCTAGGAACGGCAAATATAACAGTTGGTTTCACGCGTTTTAAATCATCTATACTCAAATCACTAGAGTCTGTAAAATATATAGTTGCAGGTTTATTGTAGTAAGTCATACACGTGAATGGGACAAACATATCAAACATGATAGATGCTATGTGAGAAAGGGGTAGAAATGAAAGAACGCGCATCGCCTCTGAACTAAAAATAGGATTGTGATCCATGTGAGCCTTTGCCGTCCATGTGATATTATCATGTGATAGCATCACACCCTTTGGGTTACCAGTTGTACCGGATGTATATACGAGCATCGCGCAATCTTCTACTTTTTGTGCATTTATGCGTTCCATTACAATATCATCTCTTATACGAGAACCCAATTCAATGAATTGTTTCCACGTGTACACGTGTTTTGGTTTATTCATAACAAGATCACCCCTATCCCCCACAATAACGATTGCCTTAATATTTTTTGTTTCAAGGGCTATATTTAAACGCTCCTTTGTATCCACAAAAATAACTCGACTATTAGAATCATTTAAAATGTATTCGCATCGAGTTTTAGTTGAATTGAAGTGTATAGAACACGCTCTACCACCTGCAAATATAGTTCCGAGTGTAGAGACAATCCATTCCGGCGAATTCCAACAAAACACGGATGCACTTTCGTACCTGGGTATAAGTCCCAAAAATGTGAGAGACTTTGCAACCTTAAAAGACTGTATATAAATGTCACTCATTTTCCACTCTTCTCCACATTTTGATACTGCACACACTGTATCACTATTAAATGTATTACACATAGAAATGAGTTTAGTCACCGTTGTCATACTACAGTAGACATCTCAAATTTATATGAAATATTTTCGCAATCCAACAAGAATACCACCTTTATCATTTATATATTTTTAGAAATATGCATCAGTCTATGCTGTATGGGTTAATCGGCCCAGTCACCTCCATTTTTCCACATATATTCCCAATCACTCAATATATTATTCGAAATTTCATAATCTAAGTTTATAGCTATTGTGTAGTCACCTACAGTATTATTTTCTATGTAATGATAATCACCTGGATTTATATGAAAAATATCACCTTCTTTTAATAAGTGATATTTAGAATCTATATCATTTTGTTTTAAATAATTTGTGAGTTCTTTCATTCGCATATCCTTCGCCTCATGTAAAAACTTAACTTGTTCGTCTACATCTAAATGATCTAATCTAAATAAAAGAACTTCCTTTTGTCCTCTTACTATGTAAATGTATCTATCGACTGCATCAAAATGTGCTAATACTCTGTGTGGAGTGGAACCCATTCTAAATACAGAATAATTGGGTGTTTCCAATTTGTATTTTTTTACCAAATCATCTACTAATTTACCATACTTGTTTTTCAAATCTTCATCAAATTGTTTTCTACACTGAAGGTAAAGATTTCTATCCTTGTTATTAATTATAGAATCGAGATCATTTAGTTCGCGTCTAATAGGTATTATTCTGGGTGCAACCTCTGAATCGTCATACAAATTATTCAAATCATATATTTCAATTTTATACTTTTCTTTTCCATTAATTTTTAAAAAATATAAAATTACACAAATTAAAAGTATAAAAAATACAATTCGAGACTTAGACATCTATTAGATATTTATATTTTTTATTAAAATCCAAAACTCAGTGATACTCTCTGTTCTGTAACTATTGGTTCGTGATATACACCTTTAGGTATAAACAAACTATCACCTGGTCTTAATTCACATACGCGTCCATTATCAAACTTATATGAAGTTTTACCTTTACTTTGAACTATCAAAACATCTACATCATCATTATGTCTACCAAATGTACTCGAATCCTTTCCAAATGAAACATACATATGCATATTCTTGAAATTATAATATTTCTTTATGTAATTCACTGTTTTTTGTATACTACCTATGTAATAATCATTGTGTGCAACTACAGTGGGTGGAGATTTGTCTTTGTGTATTGTCAATAGAGTACCAACAGTAGAATCATTAGAAATCTTGTTAATCACTTCATCCCATGCAATATAAGATGCTAACACACAATCATTTTTTATAAATATTACATCTTTACCAAATTCACTTTTATATATAAGCTCCTTGTGTTTCACGCTTGTTTTTTTACACACGTGTCCATTAACTTTATATAAATTACCCGCAATAGTGATACGACTATCTTTCTTATTATTGTGTCTATCAACCGAATGTTCAAGCCACGAAGGAAATATTATTATGTCTCCTTGATTAACATCTGGTTCTATACCCACAAAAAATGGATACACATTTTCCATTTCTTCACACACTGCATGTCTGGGCGCTCTATTTTCAAATACTAAGGCAGCATCGGTATCTTTATTATATTTTGAAAAATATACAAAACTAAAAAGTATATTTCTATTTTCATCATCGTGTGTGTGAACATCTTGATAGTCATCGTATACATATTCATTAAACCATACATCTGAACACACGTTACACGATGGGTCCCCACACGAATTGAAAGTTAAATCAAGGTTTTGTATACCTAACATATTTAACATATTTTTAGTATGATACTGCAATGTATGTCTGCATATAATGTTAGACACTCCATCATTTTTACAAAATGCGGTGGTATTACACTTTGAATTCCATTCGTCTGATTTTGATAATTTGTATTCAGAAATGTCTTTACATAAAGTACCAAATTCCGAAATATAAAGTGGATAACCAAATATGTTTTCCATTTATTATATTTTTTGATAATTTATATATGATTTTTAACACAAATTTTAGTGACCTTTACATCTACCAGGTTGGCACGACGCCTGCCGATGCCCATTAGGATGTGGACACCCGTTTCCACCATTTGAAGCGTTTCTACTTATATTGTAAGTTCTGTATTTGCACCTTTTTTTACCCGGGCACTTCGACCACCCACCGTAACCACCCCAACCACCCCAAGCGCCTTGGCAATGATGACAGTTCTGGGACCCAGTCTGCGAATTAGCTGTACCAGCCGGACAATTTACTACCGTTCTAGTACGACTTCTATAACGTTTACTACCATTACACGCACCCCAGCCACTCCAGCTACCCCAAGCCGATGTATAACAACAACTTTCAGATTTTGTTCTAGGCTCGGAGCTGTTAATCACAGTTCTCTGGTACCACTGTTTACCATCAGATCCACACCCACCACTCTTTACCCATGGACCCAAATATTCACATTCGTGCTCTCTCTTACCAATACTAGCTTGACACCCAGCTGTAGTCTGTTGTTGCGTTATGAACCCAGTTGATTTACACACTGCACCTGGTGATGGACTCCAATCACCCTTTTGATAACAACACGCCAGAGTCTTTCTCTTTGCACTCTCTGGACACCCACCAACCTTGTTTTCAGTGTAACTCTGTATGTATTCTCTGGTACCATCGGGTCTACACTCCATGTTAGGATCTGGTGCCCAATCACCGCCTTCTATGCAACACTCCTTCGGACGCCCCGAGTTTATACGGTCTTTTTCTCCGTGAGTTGCCCCACATGCTCTACCGCCAAATTGTGCTTCTTTTGTTATGGTGAAAATTGACTCTTTATATGGTTGCACACCACACGGTTCATCTGATTTGGGATCACTCCAAGCAGACCAAGACCCTTCGCAGTCTACTGGACATGGATCCCCTTGACACGCTTCCCACTTTACAAGCTCTGGGCACTCTGTTGGGTTTGTAGCCACGTTAAACGACATCTTCACACCCGTTTCACCACAGTTTACTTTTCTCGTACTACCTTCGTTTAGAACACACCCCAGACCCACATTTTCAACCCACCCCGTGTAATTGTTACACTTTGGCGGTTCCGGTTCGGGACAGGGAACGTTACAGTATCCACCCTTTGTAAATGTACAAGAACCACTACCAACAGCTGGCACGTAATCTGGTGCATCTGTATCCAGTTCTAAATCTGTGATACCGTCTCCACACTTACCCTCTGTGCCATCCAAAACAATCTCAGTCATGTTACCAGCCGTGTCGTACTCCTTTCTCACACACCGACCGGTATCTTTCCAAGTATCTCCTTCACAAGGCTTTGGACACTCAACTTCACAGTCTCTCTCCTGTGGTTCACACTTACCATCACCCGTAGCCGGTTTGAAATCCGCGTGGTCTGGATCTAATATCCAAATCTCTTTACCCGGACCACAGCTGCCTTCAGATCCATCCATGGGAGAACCATTCAAAGAACACGACTGCTGTTTTATCCACTGGGTCCCTTCGCAGTCCTTGGACTCCACAGGTATCACATCCTCTGAAAATTTAAATTCACCCTTATCTATGGCCTCTTGGGTCGCTGCATCTAAAGCCACCTCAAACTTTGTATCGTCTTTAATGTCTTTCATTAATTGACTCGCGAAATAGGTCATTCCGATTAATATAATTAGAATGGGGAATAGCTTCCACATATCCTATTTATATTAATGTATATTTTTTACATGATGGGATCACCTCTATAATTTATAATCGATACTTCGTAATATCGTCAGAACATTTACCTGTCTAACATTCATGTCCGTGTTTACCGCTACCAATGAGGGTTTTCACTCATCTCCACACCCTCTTTATTTTCCCGTGTTTTATTTTTAGTCGATTCCTCACCCTTCTTATTTGACATCACCAAATAAGCAAATATAGCTTATAAAAGTAGCGCGACCAAAACAAATGCTACCTTTATCATTTATATAAGTTTAGATTTTTTAACAGTCTACAGTAGTATAAGATCCTCCTGTCTTAGTCTTGCCAGACTTATGAGGGCATGCATTTCCGCCGTTTGTAGCATGTTTGGTTATAACATATTTTGTATTTTCAGTTCTAGATTTCCCTTTCTTAGAACATTTATAACTCATCCGCCCATATCCCCGTTTTACACATCTACAATCACCATAACTATACGACGTATGAACCCATTTACCCTGGCAATGATTACATTTTTGTGACCCAGTCTCCGAAGTAGGTGTACCGGACGGACAATTTACTACCGTTCTAGTACGACTTCTATAACGTTTACTGCCATTACACGCACCCCATCCACCCCAACCACTCCATGGTGATATATAACAACAACTTTCAGATTTTGTTCTAGGCTCTGAGCTGTTAATCACAGTTCTCTGGTACCACTGTTTACCATCAGCTCCACACCCACCACTCTTTACCCATGGACCCAAATATTCGCATTTGTGCTCTCTCTTAGCAATACTAGCTTGACATCCAGCTGTAGTCTGTTGTTGCGTTATGAACCCGGTTGATTTACAAACCGCACCTGGTGATGGACTCCAATCACCCTTTTGATAACAACACGCCAGAGTCTTTCTCTTTGCATCTTCTGGACATCCACCAACCTTGTTTTCAGTGTAACTCTGTATGTATTCTCTTGTACCATCGGGTCTACACCCCATATTAGGATCGGGTGCCCAATCACCACTTTGTATGCAACATGGTTTTATAGTTCCTGCATTACGTCTTTGTGTATCACCGTGTGGATAATCACACTCTTTTCCACCGTGTTCAGACGCCTTAGTTATAGTAAAAGTACGCTCTATGTATGGTTGAACACCACACGGTTCATCCGATTTAGGATCACTCCAAGCAGACCAAGACCCTTCGCAGTCTACTGGACACGGATCCCCTTGACACGCTTCCCACTTTATGAGCTCCGGACACTCTGTTGGGTTTGTAGCCACGTTATAAAACATCTTCACACCTGTTTCACCGCAGTTTACTTTTCTTGAACTACCTTCGTTTGCAACACACCCCAGACCCACATTTTCAACCCACCCCGTGTAATTGTTACACTTTGGTGGTTCTGGTTCTGGACAGGGAACGTTACAGTATCCACCCTTTGTAAATGCGCATGACCCACTACCAACAGCTGGTACGTAATCTGGTGCATCTGTATCCAGTTCTAAATCTGTGATACCGTCTCCACACTTACCCTCTGTACCATCCAAAACAATCTCAGTCATGTTACCAGCCGTGTCGTACTCCTTTCTCACACACCGACCAGTATCTTTCCAAGTATCTCCTTCACAAGGCTTTGGACATTCAACTTCACAGTCTCTCTCCTGTGGTTCACACTTACCATCACCCGTGGCGGGTTTGAAATCCGAGTGGTCTGGATCTAATATCCAAATCTCTTTACCCGGACCACAGCTGCCTTCAGATCCATCCATGGGAGAACCATTCAAAGAACACGACTGCTGTTTTATCCACTGGGTCCCTTCGCAGTCCTTGGACTCCACAGGTATCACATCCTCTGAAAATTTAAACTCACCTCTATCGATAGCCTCCTGTGTCGCTGCATCTAAAGCCACCTCAAACTTTGTATCGTCTTTAATGTCTTTAATTAATTGACTCGCGAAATAGGTCATTCCGATTAATATAATTAGAATGGGGAACAGCTTCCACATATCCTATTTATATTAATGTATATTTTTTACATGATGGTATCACCTCTATAATTTATAATCGATACTTCGTAATATCGTCAGAACATTTACCTGTCTAACATTCATGTCCGTGTTTACCGCTACCAGTGAGGGTTTTCACTCATCTCCACACCCTCTTTATTTTCCCGTGTTTTATTTTTAGTCGATTCCTCACCCTTCTTATTTGACGACGCCAAATAAGCGAATATAGCTGATAAAAGTAGCACGACCAAAACAAATGCTACCTTTATCATTTATATGAGTTTATATTTTTTTAGAAACATATACTGTATGTATTACTCTACTAGCAATTAGGTATATCTTTATTTGCCCCACCTTT
>Ga0255781_10003849_pt1 | contig 11601 bp, 9 predicted proteins | sample 101ome_21_FD_179979 | JGI IMG/M metagenome (GOLD analysis project Ga0255781, IMG submission 179979) | Coastal salt marsh microbial communities from the Groves Creek Marsh, Skidaway Island, Georgia - 101413BT metaG (version 2) | ecosystem: Environmental > Aquatic > Marine > Intertidal zone > Salt...
CTTCGGGGGGCTTCGGCCCCCTTTTCCTTTTGTTTGTTTTTCTTGGAGTAGGTTATGGCAACCACGATTAAGCTAAAGAATGGATCAGGAGCGCCTCTGGCGAGCGATCTAGTCCAAGGCGAACCGGCATTAGACCTGACCAATAAGCGGCTGTACTCAGAGGATTCTGGCGGTACGGTTATTGAGATTGGCACTAACCCAAGCACGTTATCTATTGCTGGAACCGCAGTGACGGCTACTGCCGCAGAATTGAATATCTTGGACGGCGTGACAGCTACCGCCGCTGAGTTAAATATTTTAGATGGGGTTACTGCAACGACAGCAGAACTCAACATCCTCGACGGCGTTACCGCTACTGCCGCCGAGTTGAACATCCTAGACGGCAAAGCGTTTTTGGATGAAGACGACATGGTTAGCGATTCTGCTACCGGGATTCCTAGTCAGCAATCAGTCAAGGCTTACGTTGACTCACAGGTTGCTTCAGCCGACACACTGGCAGAGCTTACAGACACTAACATTACGACACCCGCCGATGGGGCATTGTTGTTCTATGACACAACAACATCCAAGTGGATTGACAACGTAGTATCAGGCGACATAACGATTGCTGACACAGGCGTGGCGGCTATTGAAGCTGGCGTGATTGTTAATGCAGATATTAATGCTAGTGCCGCTATAAGCGTTTCTAAGACAGCTTTGGTAGATGGTACTGGGCTTACGCTTACTGGTGATACTTTGTCTGTAGATGCTTCTCAGACGCAGATAACAGCAGTAGGCACTATTGCTACAGGCACTTGGCAAGGTACAGCCATTGCAGATGCTTACGTTGCTGACAACCTGACTATCTCTGGCGGTACTGTAGACAACAGCGTTATCGGTGGTACTACAGCGGCGGCTGGTACGTTTACGGATCTGACAGCATCAGGCACGTTGACCCTTGGTGGTACAGCGGTAACGTCTACGGCGGCTGAGCTTAATATTCTTGATGGTGTTACAGCAACAGCGGCTGAACTAAACATCCTTGACGGTGTAACTTCTACGGCGGCTGAACTAAACATCCTTGATGGTGTCACAGCCACAACAGCAGAGATTAACTACCTTGACGTTACAACGCTTGGCACAACAGAAGCGTCAAAGGCGGTAACGGCAGATGTCAATGGCGATGTAACTTTTGCTGGCGATGTGACGTTTAGCAATGCAATTACAGAAGACTATGAATCTGTTTCTGATAGCTCTGGAACAACAACAGTAGACCTATCAACAGGCACTAACTTTAGTTCTACGCTTTCTGCAAACACAGAATTTGCCTTTACCAGCCCAGCTTCTAGCGGAAGCGTATCTGCGTTTACGTTAAAGATTGTGCAAGACGCTAGTGCTTCTGGCTACACGGTAACGTGGCCCGGATCTGTTAATTGGCCTAGTGCTACAGCGCCTACGTTGACGGCTACGGCATCAGCGATTGATTACTTTGTATTTATTACCCATGACGGTGGTAGTAACTGGTACGGGTTTACAGCGGGGCAAGCGTTCGGATGAGTCTAGCTTCTAGAAAGTTAATTCAAGCTACTGCTGGTGCGGCTGGTGCGGCTGACACTGGTGACGATGACTTCGCCAATGTTGTCCTGTTGTTAGACGGTGATGGTACTAGTGACGACAACAACGAAACCTTTACTGACTCGTCTACCAACGGCTTTACGGTTACTGAAAGTGGTGGTGTAGTACAGGGTAGCTTTAGTCCGTATGGGGATAATTGGTCTAATTATTTTAATGATGATGGTTATTTACAAGTTACAAAATCTACTGACTTAGATTTGGATACAAATAATTGGACTATAGAATGTTGGTTAAATTTAAAAAGTGCTTCAGACCCAGAAGTAGTTTTAAGTTTTGGCTACGAAACAGAAACTACTAGAGGTTATATAGTATATCTTAATAGTGATAGTACTTTGCATTTTGCTTATTCTACAAACGGAAGCAACAATACAGATACCAGTATGGGTAGCCACGGGATTGTAGCTAATGAATGGACGCATCTTGCAGTTGTTAGAAACGGAAGCACTATTACTGGCTATATAAATGGCTCTGCTTTAGGGACTACAATAAATATTGGATCTTCGGACATTTATTACCCGACTTCTGGTAACGTTAGAATAGGATCAGATGGGACAAACGCTTTAGCGGGTTATATTTCTAATATTCGCTTGGTAAACGGAACTGCTGTTTATACTTCTAATTTTACCCCTAGCACCTCTCCCTTAACTGCTATAACAAATACTAAACTTTTGACATGCCAATCAAATAGATTTGTAGACAATAGCACTAGCGCACACACAATAACAATTACAGGAACCCACAAAGTAACCCCGTTCAGTCCGTTCAAGAATGATGACGCAAGGGACATAACGACTGATGGTGGGTCTGGATATTTTGGTGGGTCTGGGGATTATCTAAGTATTGCTGATGATGCCTCTTTCACAATTGGGAGTAGCGATTTTACAGCAGAGTGTTGGGTTTACCCCACAGCATCTCCTAATAAGCCTTTAATTTTTGGGCAGTGGTCTGATCCGTACAGTTGGGTTATACAGCTTTCGAATGACGGAAATAGATACGCAAGGATGATTTTCCATGACGGAAATTTTCAAGACACTGTTACATCCACTCCGTTAGCTCTTAACGCATGGAGTCATTTGGCTATTGTCAAGAGTGGGAGTACTGCGACTTTATATGTCAATGGCGTATCTGTTGGAACAGATACAGTAGGAACGCTGACTGATTCCTCTAGCGCTTTGACCATTGGTGCTTTTGCAAACGGCGATTTTCCATTTCAAGGGAGCATTGCAGACGCTAGGCTTGTGGTTGGCACTGCCGTTTATACCTCCGATTTCACCCCCCCAACTTCACCCTTAACCGCTGTTACAAACACAGAGTTGCTAGTCAACTTCCAAGACGCTGGCATTTTTGACAGATCAGGCATCAACAACCTAGATACTGTAGGTGACGCTAGGCTGGGCTTTGCACCAATATACGGCACAGGGTCATTAGCGTTTGATGGTACTGGTGATTATCTTGAAACACCGTTTGACGATGTTTACGCCTTTGATACTGGAGACTTTACCGTTGAAGGCTGGGTAAGCATTAAGACGATACCTACTGGCATTTACTGGCGACCTTTAGTGTCTTTTGGTGGTGCTGGGTCAAACAATCAATCATCGTGGATATTTGGTTTATACGGCAATAACGGAAGTCCGCAATTAGTTTTTTATAGATACGATGGAACAACTGAAACATACCATTACAGATCATGGACGCCAAACACTAACCAGTGGTATCACATAGCCGCTTCTAGGAGCGGTACAGATTTAAGACTGTTTGTTGATGGCGTTCAGCTTGGCGCTACATTTACTGATAGCGTAAATTATGCGTCACAAACCACGCAGGGACTTGTTGTTGGTTTTCTTCGTACTGGTGCTGGTGCCGCAACATACAGCTATTTTGATGGGTACATAGACGATTTAAGAGTCACCAAAGGAGTAGCCCGTTACACATCAGACTTTACGCCACCAGACGAAATAGACCTATCTACTGACACCCACCGTGAATACGTCACGTTTTTCCTTGATGGTGATGGGACTGTTAACGGTCAGAACAATACGTTCACAGATTCATCTACCAATGACTTCACGGTTACTGAAAGCGGTAGCGTAGTCCAAGGTGTTTTTAGTCCATACGGTGACAACTGGTCTAATCACTTTGGCAGTGGGGACTATCTTAATACTGCTACTACCTCTGTATTTAACGTGGGCACTAGCACTGATTTTACAGCAGAAGTATTTTTTCTGTCGGATGGAAGCTACACCCCAGCACTTTATGATTGTTTTATGGGGCAGTGGACTTCAGGCGGGCCAAGCGGGTCTTGGATACTTGGATTGGACGCAAGCGGTTTTCCAATGTTTATGGCCGCAGACTATGACACTGCCGCTAGATTAATGACGGGAACAACAGATGTTACAGACGGCAACTGGCACCACATAGCTGTAACAAGAAACGGTAGCGTGTATAGGTTGTTTGTTGACGGGACTCAAGAAGCGACCGTAACCAACAGTGGATACAATGTAGGAAGAGACAGCACTGCCCTTTATATTAATGCGTATGAGCTTGGCACCTCTGCAAATCCCGAGGGATGGTCAAGCAATCACAGATTTGTTTCTGGCACGGCTTTGTATACATCCTCTTTTACGCCGTCTACCACGCCGTTAACGGCTGTCACTGGAACTCAGCTTTTAACAACTAGCTCAAACCGCTTTCAAGATAAAAGCTCCAATAATTTAAGCATTACGGCGACCCAAACTCCCGAGGTATCCCGCTTCAGCCCGTTTGAAAGCGACAAGCCGTATGACATAACTACGGATGGTGGTTCTGCGTACCTTGCTAGCTCCAGTGAATATCTATCTGTAGCAGATAATTCTGCTTTTGATTTTGGGTCTGGTGATTTTACTATTGAGTGTTGGGCCAAAACGTCATCGTTTTCATCGGCATATAACGTGTTAATTGCCCAATGGAACACTTCAAGTTATGCATGGGTTTTTAGAATAACATCGTCACTTGTAGGGCTTTATGCATATAATGGAGCAACTCAAGATTATACAGCGTCTGTTACAAATGGTTTAAATCAATGGGATCACTTTGCAGTTTCTAGAGAAGGTTCTTCATTAAGATTTTTTAAAAACGGGGCACTGATAGGAACAAGCGCTATTAGCGTAACTATCGCTAATGCAACGGCCAATATAACTGTCGGAATATTAAGTGATCTAAATTCAGTAACAGCACATAACGGATATATAAGTGATCTGCGAGTTGTTAAAGGCACTGCTGTTTACACATCAGCATTTACACCACCCACAGCACCCCTTACTGCAGTAACCAACACAGAGTTACTACTAAACTTCCAAGACTCTGCAATCCCTGACCTATCTGGGTTAAACAACATCGACACTGTTGGTAACGCCAAGGTAGGCGGCACAGACCCAACCAAGTACGGGTCAAATTCCTTGAAGCTGGATGGCTCCGGTGATTATTTGCTGTTTCCCTCTAGCGAATCATTTGGATACAGCACTGGAGATTTTACTCTTGAATGTTGGGTATACAAAGATGCTAATCCTTCAGCGGATGCAGGAATTATAGAACAACGTCCTGCTTCTACAAACGGTAACTATCCTATGCTTGGTTTAAATTCATCGGGACAGTTATTTTACTATGTTAATGCCGCATACAAAATTTCAGCAAGTGCGTCTACTGCATTAAGCAATCAAGCATGGGATCATGTTGCTTATGTTAGAAGCGGTGGAAATCTTGGTACTTTATACATAAACGGAACTAGTGTTGGTACTTGGGTAGATACTACGGATTATGTATCTGAAACCCCATTAAGAGTTGGAGAACACGCTTTTAGTGCCGCTCAATTTAATGGTTTTATAGACGACCTCCGTATCACCAAAGGCGTAGCTAGATACACATCTAACTTTACACCGCCTACTGACGCACTACCCAAGTTTTAAAAGGAGACAAATATGTTATTTGTTGAAGTGGCTACTGGAACGCCAAAAACAAAAGTCCAGCTAAGACAAGAAAACAAGCATATGTCTCTGCCTGAAGCATGGACTGATGCAACGCTAGAAGCCTTGGGTGTGGTGCGGGTAACAAAGACTGATGCACCTGATGTTGGCGAATGGCAAGTGGCTGTTAAGGATGGCGTAGAGCAAGTCGATGGTGTATGGCGTGAAAAGTGGGTAACTCAAGAGATGTTTACCGAATACACCGAAGAAGTCACTGATGACGAAGGCGTGACTACAACAGTTACTCACACTGTACAGGATCAGATAGACGCCAAGGTAGCCGCTGACAACGCCGCCCTAGAAGCCACAGAACGAGCTACACGGGACGATTTGTTGAAGGCTACAGACCACTATGGGTTGTCTGATGTAACCATGACAGACGCCATGGCGGCCTACAGACAGGCTTTACGGGACGTACCACAGCAAGCAGGGTTTCCCGGCACAATAATATGGCCTACAAAGCCGTGATATGTGAAAGTTATTGTCCTGTATTTGGTGTTGGACACCTACACTTACACATGGGCAATAGGCAGTAGAACGAGGTTAGAGCATTACAGAATTTGTCGATATAAGGAGCTAAATAGCGAATCAGATCAAACGTACACATGGTATTTGCCTTGGCCTAATTCATATTGTGATCCTTACGTTATTTACGAGGTGACAAATGATTGACCCAATTACAGCGGTAGCGGCGGCTACAAAAGCATACGCAGGGGTCAGAGCTTTTATCGAGGCAGGCAAGTCGATAGAAGATACGTTTCAGGTAGTAGCTAGATGGCAAGGCCATGCTTCAGATGTATTGTATGCAAGCCAAAGACAGAAGAAAAGAACAAACCCTTTTAAACAAGTAGTGTTTTCAGGGTCAGTAGAAGCAGAAGCGGCGCAGATGTTTGCCGCAAAAAAGAGGATAGAACAGCAACGCAAGGAATTGATAACGCTATTGCAGTATGCCTATGGTAATGAGGGTGTAGCAGAATATCGACAATGCGTTAAGGATGTAACTGAGCAAAGGCAACGCGAGGTATATGCTCAGCAGGAGGCGAAGGATGCGGCAGTTAAGTCAACTTGGATTGTTGTTCTTTTGGGCTTAGCAGGCGGATTGATTACTTTAATTGTAAAAGCAGTGATGAATAAGGGATGAAAATGGAAGAGCCTACAAAGCAAGTTTTAGATGCGGCTAGTATATTTACAATGTTAGGCGCTTTGGGATCTATTCTTCCGCCTGTTGCCGCGTTATTTACTATTGTCTGGACGGGCATCCGCATATGGGAAACCGATACGGTTCAGGAATTAACAGGCCGTAAACGTAGGCGGGATGCCAAAGGCCGCTTTATTAAGGATGATGACTGATGGTTTGGCAGGCATTAATTTCACCTGTCGCAAATTTGGTTGGGGGGTATCTCAATAATAAGCATGAGCAGGCCCAAGCAAAACACCAAGCGAAGTTACAGGTTATCCAGAACGACGCGGATTGGGAATCCAAAATGGCTGAAGCGTCTAATAACTCGTGGAAAGACGAGTTTTGGACGATTGTACTCGCAGTCCCATTATTCTGTTTGGGATATTCTGTTGTGGTTGATGATGCCTCTATTGTTGATCGTGTTCGTCACAGCTTTGACGTTTTATCTACTCTCCCTGACTGGTATCAGTATTTACTCTTCCTTGCAGTATCTGCGTCATTTGGCATTCGTGGCGCTGACAAGCTAATGAAGTTGAGGGCCAAATGAATCCTGACCAATTAAATTCATGGCGAATTATTCCAAGGTTGTTGATGTTGGCAATGTTGGTGATGACGTATCGTGTGGTCGAGTGGTTTATGGCGCTGTCTGAACCTACGCTGGAGCAGGCCGGTCTTGTGTCGGTAATGACCGGGGCATTGACGGGTGCGTTTGGTTTGTTCCTTGGAAGCGGGAAGAAAGAATAATGGCTACCGCAACTAACACTATTTCTACTCTTCTTGGTGGTACTCAGCAGGCATTGGCTGATCCAGAAAAAACACAACGCCGCGAAGAAATAAATGCTCTTTACCAAAAATATTTAGGCAGAGATGCAGAGCGCGCTGGTCTTGATTATTGGATGCGCGAGGGGCAGTACGCTGACCTTCCTCCTCTTACGATGGACGACATCGAATACAACATTGCTATTTCTGAAGAGGCATCAAATTACAACGTAGACCAAGCGTTAGATGCGCTTAGTTTTTTGTCTGATACCACAGCAGATGACGCTGAAACTGTCACTACAACAGATGACAAGGACGTTGTTGATGTTACATCTGGCGATATAGACGATGTTGATGTTACTGAAGACATTGGTGATCGACTATACGACTACACAAATCAACGTGAAACTGGCGATTCTCAAAATCTATATTGGAATAACTTTTCAAAACAATTAACACAAGAAGAGTTACAGCAAGAGTTTAACGCCCAAGATAACGGACAGCTTAGAAAAGCATTTGGCTCGTTTGATAATTACTTGGCATATATGAATGAACGCCAAGATTTAATTGATGCTGGAGAGTTGAAGGCTGATTGGTGGGATACAGGAGTAGCATTAATTGATCCAGAATCGTTAGGTCGCGAAGCTGGAATGGATGATAGGGCGCTTGAAGAAACAATTGTTCAATCAGGTGTTGAGAAGGCAAAGACGGCATATGAAGCTCAGTCAGCAACATTAAATAGTCTTTATGAAAAATACACTGGCACATCTGGGCCTTGGTATAACTCAGATGGCGACAAGTTTGAGTGGAATGGCACATCATTTGTTAAGACAGTAAAAGCTCCTGATAATTTAAATATGGGCAAGCTGATTCCAGCTATTATTTTGGGAGCGGCGGCAGGAGCATTAACAGGCCCGTTAGCGGCGGCAATAGGCGGTGGCACAGCAACTGCGGCAACCACAGCGGCGGCATCTACTATTCTTAATGGCGCAACTCAGCTTGCATTAACAGGCAATGTTGATTTTAAACAGGCGCTTGTAGCCGGGCTTAGTTCGTATGGCCTTGAGTCAATAGCTCAAAGCTCTGCAATACAAGAATATGGAGATGCCGTTGGAAATGCTCAAAGCGTTTCTGATTTGGCAAGCGCAGGCGTTCCACAAGAAATTTTAGACAATGTAATAAATGGCGTTAATCCATTTATCGAAGCGGCCAATCAAAGCGGCGTTACTCAAGATATTATTGAAGGTGTTGTAAACGCGGCAACTGGAGTCATTCTTGGCGATCCGGGTTTTGTAGGGACAGTAAGTGGCCCGTTATCGCAATTGCCTAACTATGGAATCCCTCAGCCAGAAATTACAGATGAGTCTGGTGGTGGCGGCGATTCTGGCTCTACTGCTACAGCCACTGCTGATGCTGATTCAAGTGCGGCAGATGCAAGTGCGGCTGATGCCGCGTCAACTGACGCAGATGGCGATGGAGAGCCAGCATCTACAGACCCAAATGATAATGACCCCAGCGTAACGTCTGAAACACAACAGGCTCCTAGCAATGTTCTTGGTGGAACTGGCGGAACTGGCGGTGTTGATGCGGGTGGTGAATCGCAAACTACTGTGCTTAAAGATGTGGGCGGTACAGGCAAAGACCTTGAAATTTTAAAAACAAATCCTTTTGGCGATGATGAAGATGGGTTTGCCGGATTTATCTTGGTTGATGAGACCGGCACTTGGGGAGTAGATGGCCGATCAACTATTCGTCATGTTCAAACTGGTGTTGAAATTGAAGTTGATTGGGAAACTGGCACTTACGATTCTGAATATGTATTTGGTGGCACCAGAACAACAAATGATGACAAAGGGCTTGATACTGCTGGAGATTCAACAACAACGGGTGAGGCTGGCGTAAATTCGGGCGATTCAAGCGTTGATGTAACTTCTACTCCTCCTCCAGCACCTAAGCCTGTTGGTTGGATTTGGGATGTATTAGCTCAGGTTTGGAATCCTATATTTACGAACTCCATTATTCCCGAAGGCGCAATTGTTGCTAAGACAGAAACAAAGCCAACTCAACCTCCTAGTAACACAGTTACGACTACAACTACTACAACTACCACTGGCGATGAAGTTATTACTAGCGGTGATGGTACTGGCGATGATGGTACTCGCAAAGGCGGCTATGGCACTGGTGGAAACGGTGGTGACGGAAGCGGTGGTAACGGCAATGGCGGCGATGGAAATGGCGATGGAAATGGCGATGGTGGCAACGGTGGCGACGGCGGTGATGGGAATGGTGGAAATGGTGGTGGCGACACTGGAGGCGATGATTTAGCTGGAGGCGATGATTTAACCGGCGGAGATGTTACTGGCGGAGATGATGGCGGCGACATTACTGGAGGAGATGTTACCGGCGGAGATGTTGTTGGCGGTGACATTGGTGGCGATATTACTGGTGGCGACATTAGTGGCGGCGATATAGGCGGCGATATTACTGGTGGTGACGTTGGCGGTGATGGTGGGGATGGCGGCAACGGCAATGGTGACGGTGACGGTGACGGTGATGGTGACGGTGACGGTGACGGTGACGGTGACGGCGATGGCGATGGGCTAGGCCAAGGCATGATGCTGACAGGAATGTTTGCTGGCGCTCAGCCTGCCGCAACACCTAAGTTTCAGCCGTTTATGACTGGAATTAACTATCAAGCACCACAGATTATGCCAATTCAAATGGCGCAAAAGGATTACGACAGGGAGCTAAATGACATGATAGCTCGGCTTTCACAGCAGAAGGGTATGCTGGTATGACGTACTTAAATCTAGTTAATAACGTACTTCGTCGGTTGCGTGAAGATACGGTGTCAACCGTAACGAACGATACCTACAGCACAATGGTTGGCGACTTTGTTAATGATGCAAAGGAGCTAGTTGAGACTGCGTGGGATTGGTCTGCACTGCGGACTACCCTAACGATTACTACTGCGGCAGATGACTACACCTATTCACTAACAGGCAGTGGTGATAAGGGCAAAGTGTTTAGAATTATTAACGATACGTCAAACCTTGAGATGCAGTATCAAACTCAGGCATGGTTTGATAACGAGTTTTTCGTAAACAACCCAACGTCAGGTGCGCCTAAATACTTTACTTACAACGGTGTTGACGCTAGTGGCGATACCCAGATTGACGTATACCCCAAGCCTGATGGCGTTTATTCGCTAAAGGCAAAGCTGGTTAATAGGAACGTGCCATTGAGTAATGACTCAGATACATTGGCAATTCCAAGCCAGCCAGTCATTCACATGGCAGTAGCCCTGTTAGCCCGTGAGCGCGGCGAGACAGGCGGTACGTCTACACCAGAATATTTTGCTATTGCTGACAGATATTTGTCTGACGCGATTGCTCTGGATGCACAGAAGCATCCTGAAGAAACCATTTTCTACACACCGTAGGAGTAGTTATGGCACAGCCCCTACAGAGTATTAACTTGGTTGCCCCCGGATTTAAGGGGGTCAACACAGAAGACTCGCCGATAGCGCAAGACCCGTCTTTTGCAGATGTGGCTGACAACGCTGTTATCGACAAGCGGGGTCGTATTGCCGCGCGTAAGGGTATCAGCGTTATTACGACTACGAAGACTGAGCTTGGTACTGACTACCTTCATAGAATCCACCAGTTCTACGATGATGCTGGCAATGAAGAAATACTGAGTACGGGCAACAACAAGATCCTGAAGGGCACTACAACCCTGACGGACATTACCCCTGCGTCATACACGATTAGTGTTAATGACTGGAAGATTGTTAATTTCAACGACAAGGCGTATTTCTTTCAGCGTGGCTATGATCCCTTGGTATATGACAATGCTAATGGGCTTAGGACATTTACGGTTGTAAATGGCTCAGCTACTGACGCTACGTTAAAGTGCAATGAAGTAGTTGCATCATTTGGTAGGTTGTGGATTGTTGATAACGACAGTGATACTCAGACTATTTACTGGTCTGACTTACTGACTGGCAATGATTTTTCCGGGGGAAGTAGCGGCTCCATTAATGTAAGT
>Ga0255781_10003853_pt1 | contig 11589 bp, 11 predicted proteins | sample 101ome_21_FD_179979 | JGI IMG/M metagenome (GOLD analysis project Ga0255781, IMG submission 179979) | Coastal salt marsh microbial communities from the Groves Creek Marsh, Skidaway Island, Georgia - 101413BT metaG (version 2) | ecosystem: Environmental > Aquatic > Marine > Intertidal zone >...
TTTTCTATCTCCGATCTTTGGAGATTCAGCAGCGTCCTATTATTATCCTGTAAGGTCTTATCTTTATGTACTGACATTAGTTAAGCGCATCCGTGTAAACAATAGTAAATTGGGATCTGGATAGATCAAGCTCTAACGCTTCGTTTCTAGTTGGGGTGATAGCACTCTGGTTACCAGGAACTGCAGAGATTTTAATGTAATTCAAACCACCAGTAATAGCTGATGGGTTAAAATAATTAATTGTAACAGTACCATTAGAAGAATTAAAGTTACCAATGCTAGAGTTAACGATAGTTGTACCATCTGACGATACGACCTGAAGATTATTCGAACTTAATTCGTTTCTAATAATACAATTTACGCCATTGTATACAAATTCGTTACTAGTAATAATATATGTGTCATCGTCTGTTGTAGCAATAGGAACAGGGAATAGCAGCTGCTGAGACACGTTACTCGCAACATCCTGGAGTTTCCCAAGATTATATGTTGTAGTATTAGTTGTAATACCCTGGTTTGCCATATAGTTTACAGCATCATTATATCTTCCTGCAACTACTAAGTCCACTATTAAGGAAAGAGTTTCATTTGCAACAGATGATGGATTAGACAATAGTGATTTTACAACAGAAAGGATTGTTGGGGCTGTAGGAGTAAACCTTTGCTGCATACGAATATCTGCACGGGATGATAGAATCGCTGGGCTTATCTCATCCACTTCAGTTAGCATAGGCGAACGTCTAAATGCCTGTTTAAATTTACCTGTAGTTGATTCGAAGTATGACTCTACCGTGTTTCTTACCGATGCTTGGGTAGATGCAGGTGTTAGGTCTGTTAGGTTTCTATTAAATTGGAAATAAACATCTGTTTCAATATATGTGGTAATAGGATCAACAAACCTTAGATTAAAGGATACAATGGAAAGCTGGTTAGCCAAATCCTGAATAGATTGTTCAGTATTAGTTATAGTGTCCTCGGATACGTCTTCGTTAAATTTAATCGAAGTATATACTGCGCCATACTCAGGTTTCAAAGCATCTTCACCACCCCATGATACAATATCATCGATTAGAGTAGAATAGTTACGTAGGATCAATGATGTATAATCCTCTGCAGTAACCATTCTGTTCTGAGTTGCATATTGGAATGGAGCATTTTTCCGGATAGATTCAACGGTCTCCTTAGCCTTACCACCTGCAGAAGTTTGTAATACAATTGGTCGTAATGTTTCTGTCTGGGGCTGATCCGTTGTATTCAGATTAATTTGGATATTACTAAATGATACCGCACCATTTGCTGCATCACCCTTTGTGGATAGATATTCTACCTCGATCCTACTACCGGACGCAGGAGCAATACCAAATGTTGAACCGTCACCAAATGAAAGTTCAAAGTCACCGTTTGGCGCTTCCTTTAAGATATAGACAGTAGAGGCTGAAGAGATACTTGAAACGTTTAGGATGTTTTGATAATCGACAAAGTCAGTACCGCTTGCAGCATCATAAACTTTTACTGAAACCGTATCAGCGTCAAGTGTAGAATCAGGAATGATATACACTGGGTTATCAACGTATTGGCCAACCACAAATGTCTTTGTTCTTAAGGTCCCTTCGTATATCGGAATAGATGTGGATCCACTTGCTGTCTTAAACTCATAGAATCCGCTGCCGTTATCAGTTGCATAGTATGGTTCGATAGTTCTGAATGTATAGGATATATCATCAACAGTTGTGTTAAAGCCTGTGTATGCCGGTAGTTGAACTGTAGCTTGTCTAGGTTGCAGAGCCGATGGAACAGTTACGGTAAGCTTTAAAGTGGCTCTGGAAGCTGTATCCGTATCGGGGATATAACCAACACCTTCAGCCAGAGACACCATAGAGCTTCTAAGCTGTGCAGTTGGTAGGTAAGATTCATTTAGTGCAAAGTTAGCAATAAGACCATTCATATGGGTGTTATGTGCAAGAACGTCTAGGATGTTGGATAGCCCAGAAGCTTCGAAGTTATAATCGGCAAACTCTTCCTTACTCTGTAGGTAGGTCTTCAGATTATTCTTTATGTTATTAAAGTCTAATGCGGTTGATCTAATTGTAGTTGCCATATTATCTTAGCCTTGATACTGATGTTGTAAGCGTTACGGTCTCTTGGGAGTTTATGACCTGATATTCTATAGTAACACTTAAACTGTTATAATCTTCTTCTGCCTTAACGTCTATATTTCTAACTATTGCTCTCGGTTCATAGATCTCGATTTGATGCGTAATATCATCAACCAATTCTTCTTCTATATCCGGGTCATCGATGAGCTCAAATAGCTTTGATGTAATGTCTCCACCAAAAAAAGGTTGGAACGGTTTTTCAAAATGGTTAGTTAGGATTAGATTCCTAAGAGCCTGATCTACAGCCGCAGCATCTCTTTTGACATAAAGTTCACCATTTGGTTTAGGTGTGAACGAAATATCAATATCCCGGAATATCTTGTTTCTACTAGTCACAAGAGTACTAGTATTCAGATTCCCGTCCTGCTTAGATAAGACTTTTGTTACTGCCATTTTTATACTCGTTTTCTATCTATTTATGCACCCTTGGCAGGAGTACTTAATTCAACAATCTCATTTTGGGAGAAATTAAAGTTGTTAAAGGTTGTGGACAGCTTCCGATTGAATATAGCAAAATAGTTTTTATCTATCTCTGGAAGTGTTACTATTAATCTACTGGTTAAGGACCCATCTGGTGCCATGGTATCATAAGCTACAGTTAATTCCTCAAAGTAGAAGCTATCCTTAATCTTAAGAGCAAGGTCATATGTCTTAGCATTATCGACCTTACCATATGCATTCACAACCTTATAGACTATGCTTTTACCAGTCTTCTTGTAATCGTTAACGCTCTTAGGAGTAACCTTTTCATTAGGACCAGGAGAATATATACCCTCGGATACTATAATACTTACGTCTGGTATAAGGTCTATCGCATTTACTCTAGATATTAACATTGAATGAACGTATAGATTCGGGAATATTACCTCACGCTCTTCCTTAGTTAATGTCTTGAATTTTCTAGATCCTGTTGGCGCAAAGAATGCTGATATCGGTGTTCCATTAAACTTGTGGGATATCTTAATCCGATTAACATCTCCCCAAGGCGAATCCAATCCTACAAATATTCTGTGTTCGGGATTCTTTTTCAACAAGATTGACGTCTTCTTTACATCGGCAGAGGTTATTCTTCTAGCAGAAAAGATAGGATCAGGTTTCTTATTGAATGATCTACCTGTTGGGGACTTAGGTTTTGCGTCATTATAATTAGGACCAATCACACCCTCTTTCAATAGGGTAGTCACAAACTTTTCGTTATTCTTATTCGCATCGTCCCTTAGTTTGGATCTAGCTAATTCGGGTGTTACGGTAAAACGATCTGCCATTAGAATATCCCATCATAGTCTGCGGTTCTATCGATGTAGTTTTTAATACCGTCTTTATGGTCAATTGTCACTGCTTTTATACCGCCTGCAGATTTGGTTAAGAATGTTTCGGTTGTAGCTGCGGTTGGCTTTTTGATTGTAGGGGTAGCTGTATTTGTATTTGTCCAACCCTCGGCAGGAACCGCCGCGCCAAGGGGTGCAGCCCCTGCGGTGGTGGCATAGTTTGCGGCGTCCGCTGAAATTGCTTCATCTGCTCTACCGGTTAAATCGCCATGAAATGTAGGAGCAGTAACACCTTCTTCAAACACCGCCCCCTTTGCACTAATCAACATACCTGTTCCGCCAATAGTTCCAGCACCGCCTTGTACAGTCATATTATTAGCGGATAGTGTTAAGTTATCAGATGCAAGATTCATAATGTCTGCGGATGTAGCAAAGAAGTTACCCTTTGTTGGCATATTCACATCGCCCTCGGTGTTTATAGTATAATCCTTTTTAACAGAATTGTAACTAGAACCTAGTACGGTTGTTGCAACGTTTTCGGTAACAAAGCTAGAAACTGATCCTTTCACTGTCTGGGTAATACCGCCATAGTTAGCTTTTACCTCGTCACCACCTACAGTTTCATTCTTATCGTTCTTTACATTTAAATTGAAATCTAAACAGTCAATGTTAAACTCTCCATCAACTTTAAAATCTAGATTACCTTTATAGTGGATGTTGCCGTTACCGATAATGATAACAGTTTGGTCACCACCTGTGCACTCAATCCTATTATTCAGTGTTGAGATACATATGCTACCATCTGTACATAATTCTATACCTGCACCACTGTTATGTTTGATCAGGATTCTTTCATTACCAGGTGTGTCATCCATTTCAAAGGTATGACCAGTTAATGTTTCTGTGATCCTATTCAAACCATACTCGGGTGTTACACCTTCTGTTGCGCTTAAATCTACATCCTCATCAAATGTAGGAAACACCAGAGAGTTTCGCTTTTCACCAGTATAGCTTTGGTTTAAGCTACTTCTGTACATATAGTCAGGACGTGGATGTTGTCCTGTATCATCCTGTGGTAGATTACTCTTTACCATAGTTAACTCCCGTACGACTCTTTAATATAATCTAATGAAAGCGGTTCACCTTTCAGCGGATCGAATTTTGTATTAGGTACTCTTTTATACCAGCTCTTCAGCCATTTGGTAGGATCTGAGTATGGTCTAGCATCTCTCCAATCCTTAGAAGGAAGCTTCCATCCAGCTTGCGCATCGTTGAAAAGCTCTACACCTGGTGCAGCATCCAAGATATCCTTATAAAGGTTAATCAATACTTTATTCTGGGCGGGAACTGACGGTTGGTCTAATTCGATACCCTCAATCGCTACAATAATAGATTTTTGATTATGATTATTTACCACACCTTGATATTTGGGGGATTCTTTCTCTAGTGGTCTTCCTCTGAAAACTAATCCCTGATTCGATACTAAGAAATGGTATGGAACACCAATGGATTGGGTTTCAACAAATTCCTCGTGTAGATCCTTCATAGTTTTACCAGGTTCGGTCGACACGAATATTACCTGGGTGAATTGTCTTTCCAGGTTGGATAACTCCGCATAGACTTCTCTTCCTATTACGGGAGAAAAGTTTCTTGGATCATTTAGATCTGTGGCTGTCTCTCTCCACTGAGAGCTTGTTAGATCGATAAAGGATACGCCAACATCTATTCCAGAGGCTGCGTCCTTACTCTTTACCTGTTTAGTATAACTGTTATCAATAGACTTTACAACGTCAATTGCTTGTTGGAGTGTTAGCTCAGAGGATGCTTGTAATATTTTTGCTGCCTCGAGTGTTTTACCACTTTGGAGAAGTTCAATAATAGCAGTGGTTTCTTTTTTGCTAAGAACAATCTTTACGTCGCCTTTGCCGGTCACAGTATTTAATATATTCCTAGCTGGGCCAAGTGTTTGCTCGATGGTGTTTTCTATAAAAGATCCGAAGCCGTTAGATACGGATCCTATGATTTTATCAGCTATACCTTGGACGTCACTTACCACGGATTTTAAACTGCTTAGGGTACTCTGAGGAGATCCTAGAGTTTCGCCTAGTACATTATCTAGATTAGAAGCCTTGAATGCAGCATCCAGTTCTTTACCGATCTTATCTAGATCCATATCCTTTTTCAAAGCAGATTCGATAGATTTAACAGTCTCTTCGCTAAAATCATCGATAGCACTGGCTACGGTCTCTGCAAACGGCGCTAGAACTACAACATCTAATGAAGCATCCGCAGATAATCTTGAATCACCGGTTATGGAGGTTAGATCAGCCTGAGATGCTCCGACCTCTTTTACCATATTCTTAAATCCGGTTTCTAATTGCGCAACGGCTATTCCTACCTGATATTCGGCATTATCATTTGCAGTAGTCGACTTGACTTTTACATTAGTAGCACTTTTTGGAAATGTTAACGATAAGTTATTTTCATTAACAGTATCCTTTACGGCTTCCTGAACTTGAGGACTGAGATTACCAACAGCACTTTCTAGAAATTCTTCTAACTTACTCATTGTACTCCTCCTGGTCTAGCGGGTTTTGATGCAGCTAAGGAAGCGTACCATTGTTTTTCTGCAATCTGTGCTTGTTGGACTCTTTGGGACCAATGTGCCTCAATGGCTACTTCATATTTCTTTAGGAACAACCAAGCAGGATTAGAATAATCTTTTATATCTACACTGATCTCACCAACTAAAGAATCATTGGATAGGTCAGTCCATACCTCATGAGCAGGATTGGTCTTCATATCATGTACTAAGAATTTAACCTGACCGAAGAAATCATTCCACGGGACAGGTGGATTTTGACTTGCGGTAAATCTTTCAAGCATCTGGTATCTTCCTACGTCTGCGTTCCATTGTGCTAGGCCGTATGAACTCTCCACGCTGTCAACCTTTGCAGCATCAGGATTAAATTGATAAAGAGATTCAACAGCTAAGTTACCAACCACTCCTGCTGCAGCTCTAGGCGATAATCCTTCGTCTGTTAGTACCTTCATAAGGATCATTCTTCTTTCGTCTGCATTAGCCTTACCATCGTTATATAGCGCCACCATGTCATCAGTTATAATAACTGGCGTAACCTTACCACTGTATATTGATGCGGTCTGTTTGTCACCATTTTTAAAGAAGTTAGAGCTGGATCTAGAGTTTTCCCTTTGCACTGAGGAAGGTACTTGTGTATGAGGCATAGATCCTAGTATCAAAGGTAACTGTGATTGCTTACCGTCTAAAAAGATACCAAATACAAATGCGGATGGTTGCAGCTGCGGTGAAAGACCCAGTCCCGATGTTCCTGGCTCTGTTGTAGGAATAAGTGCTTGTGCATATGGAAGATACTTGTCATCCACTTCATCACTGTGTAGTCCGTGGATCCTTACTTTAAATCTTCCCTGAGTCTCTGGATCGGTAGCTTTTACTGTTCCAACCCACCATCTAACATCATCACCGTAAAACACTAGTTTCTACCTCCCTCGCCAACTTTTGCAACATCCATTTGGACATTGTGAAGCCCGTCTAACACATTGAACACATGTTTGGTTCTTAGTATCATAAAGCTTCCAGATCTCTCCGGGTTTGTTAATTCGCTAGCCCCTAGGTCACTATTAAGAACCTTAATATCTATAACATTACCTACTGTTGTCTTTAGGGAAGGTGTCGAGAATAGTAATCCTGGAACTTGGATAGTTATATAATTCATTAGCAAGTATCTAATCATACTCGATCTAATTACCTTTAATATATGATCCTCTTCGTTGATCTGTCCAGCAAAACCTAAAACAGATTTATCTTTACTGGAGGAGCTTCGATCAATTGTGTCGCCAGTTATTATAAAGTTTACTGCAGAGTTATATTGAGATATTTTTCTACCTCCCTCTGGGAATCCTTCGTCGCCATAGATCCCGGTAAGGTTATCGAATATGTTCATTCTTTGTTTATTGCCAACCGGCTTAAACAACCCCAATTGGTCTCTATCATTCATAATCGATTCCATGTTTACGAATCGAGTATCAGGCTTTGAGGAGTTAGCATTAATAGTTTCTAGTCTAGATCCATAGGCACCAAGTCTAGCTAAGAGATGTGCATGATTAGTTTCTGATTCATATACTCCACTAATAACATATGGTAAATCTGCATCTTCATATTGTATCGCTGCTCTGGAATACACAAATGGTTTTTTAGGATTAAAACTTCCTCTTCCTAGAATACTTTCTAGATCGGTCAGAACTAATCTATTCTGATTTAAGGTCGAATAGCAAAAATATGGAAAGCCATTAGTGGTTGTCATCCTATTCAAAATAGTTTGAATAATTTCTAATGGGGTTTGCCATGGAGCTATGTATCTAATGTCACCTTGATGCGAGGGCTTCCAATAATAGAACGGATTGGAGTCATTACTTCTAATCGGGGATTTAACATCACTGACAGAATTCTTATTTAGGATTACCTCTTTGTTCAGTTCACCCCTGGCAATCTTTCTTATAATATTCTCACCAAATCCTTGATAGCCTTTATTAATCTTGTTCAGTTTATCAAAATAAGCCATATCCTCTAGAAGATGAAGTCTTATTAGGCTTAGGTTCGGATTACCCTCTACCGGAATATTATTACTAATAGAATCAACCCTAAATGTTTTCCTTATTACCGGCATAGTTTCGGATGCTGCGCTTTTGAAGGTAAATATAATTTTTTCAGTACCCTTAAAGCTACTGATAATGCCTTGGTCTTCCATAATAGAAAGTTCAGCGGTTAGGAATGGGTTGAACACACTTTCATACACCACAAGATCCACTACATTTGTTTCTTCGGTGTCCTTGTATAGGAATATCTCTTTTTTCGTCCGCTCAGGGATATCCAAGACAATACTCATTATGTGTATTTGTTCGGGTGAATACATTTTACAATCTTAAAGCTTTTTGGAATTCTGTATTAATTTGGGCTGCCATTGTTCTAGTGAACACTTTAATTCTACGTAGTTCATTGTTTTGTTCTTCCAGCCTATTTAGATAGGTTGTATTTACCTTATCTCGTACTGCTGCTTCGTTCGGTCTGTTATCAATGTAAAGTGTATCAGAATTAAAATCTACTGGTAGATCGTACCACGTACCATCTGTATTTGAATAGTGATGTGTCGCATTGTACTGTTCAAGTACTGTATGAACGTTCACACGCTTCACATTGTCTTCAGTCCAATCAGTAGGATAGGTCGAGTTTCTAGATTTTAGCTGTGCAGGTGGGCTGATAGTATAAGCCGACACGGTTGCAGTTGCAGTGGCTCTATCACCAGAGCTAGAGGTTGGGCTATCAGGTAGTCCGATTGTAATAGTAGGTGCAGATACATAGTCATCACCACCATCATCTACTTCAATGGATGTAACTGCGCCATTAGTAATAAACGCAGTAGCCCTTGCTCCACTTCCCCCACCTCCAGTAATAGTAACCGTAGGTGCAGTAGTATATCCCGATCCACCATCTGTTACAGTAATAGTCTTAACCTCTTTAAACGGTTTAACAGTAATCTGACCGAGATCCAGATTCTTTTCTAGGATCTTGCCTTTAAATGTAGGATTGTTAATGGATCCGGTAATAACAATGTTATTGACATAGAACTCATCGTACATTTTATTTGTAGTAAGCAAAGTCTTATTGGGATAGAATTCTTTTGCTAGTGCGCGTACATCTTGTTCGTCCAGTGGCCAACCCTGTTGTCTTAGGTTATCATTCAATAAAAAGAACGTCCAATAGTAGTCAATTGTTCCATATAACTCGTAGGATAAAACATCAGGTCTTATTCCATCAGGTATAAAGTAGTATTCATATAGAGCAGCATCATCTGCTACCTGGTCGATTAGGTCTACGTAAGTAGTAATATTTTGGAATAGTGAGGTTGTAAGCTCGTCCCCAAATCTATAATCTACTAATGGATAATTTGTAAATAAAGTCATGAGTGTTCCTCTTAATAACCCTCGGCAATATCTTGAGCAGTCAGTGCAACGGTCTCTGTAAATGTTAAGGTTATGTCGGTCTCTTGGAAGTTACCATCCGCATGGAAAGCCATAGATGATTGGTTATATACTACAGCCACATCAGTCAGATAGGAAGGTTTTATAAAACTAGCCACATTAGTGTTACGGTATTTCATTTGAATATCAAAAATACTAGGATAACGGAATGCAGCTTGTATTCCGGCTTCTCTCTGTGACTCTGGGTACATCTCCTCACGGAAGAATCTTACGATTCTCTTTACCTCTTCAGCTTCCTCGTGGCTATCGGGAATCATTTTAAACGTAAATCTAAATGTTCTAATCTCTGGCCCAGCTAGAATAGCTCTTTTGTTTGGATTTAGAGCAATACCAGTTGTACTACCAATAGCCGCAGCAACACCAGTGTTTAGCTTAGAGGCAATTCTCATTGCTGCAACTTGAGCACCTGGACTACCTAGTCCATAGTTAATCATGTCTCCAATTCCATTAAATGAGTTAAATATACCTTCTTTTATAGCAGCACCGAGGTTTCCTCCGGATTGCAAAGCAGCTTCTGTACCAGCCCCTAAAATACCTAGATCGATATTGTTATAGGAAACTCTATCTGCAAATTGCATAGACATAGGAAGATATAATGTACATTTTCTACCGCTACCAACCCTTTTCGGGAGCTTGCTTGTGTATGTGCTTTTTCCTTGAGCCGTTAAGGCCTCTCTGGCTTTTTCACGTGCATCAGAAGCTACTTTACTGGATTCTCCCTCGCCACTGAGACCAAGCTCAAGGGCTCGGTCTATTTCCACTGCCCCACTAATAATAGCATCAGTCACAGATTCTGATAGATTAATAGTTTCAGTCTTTCTAGCCGTGAATATAACTCGACCCTGATATGTCTCCTGATCAGTAAGAGGATACCGCATACGGTCTCTTCCGGCCAGTGACCGGGTTAGCCTTTGCTTAGCAGCACCAAATTGCACTTGAACATTCAACATAGTTTTATCCTTAATAAATATTAAAAAGTTAAAAGTATTTATATGGTAATTATGGCATACTCTGGAAGATATAAGGTAAAGAATCGAAGCAAGTATAAAGGTGACCCTGATAATGTTATCTTTAGATCATTATGGGAACGCAACGCATTTAAATGGTGCGATGATAATGCGGATATAAAGAGCTGGGGATCTGAAGAGGTCGTCATCCCATATTTCTATGATGTGGATAAGAAGTACCATCGATACTTCATGGACCTAAAGATTACCTATAAAAATGGCAAGACGGTACTTGTAGAGATTAAGCCAGCTAAGGAAACATCCCCTCCAGAATATAAAGGTAGAAAGACCAAACGTTATATCACAGAAGGTATGACATATGTCAAGAACCAGAACAAGTGGAAAGCTGCACAGGAATATGCAATGGATCGTGGTTGGGACTTCCAAATATGGACGGAGAAACATTTAAGTGCTCTTGGTATATTACCGAATCCCAAAAAGAAACTGAAGCCACTTGGTCCAATAAAAGTTAAAAAACGTACATAAATAGTACCATGAGCAACTTATTTAACAAACTAGAATTACAAGCGTTTAGAGCTGGGATTACACCCAGAACTAAAGAATCAAGGGATTGGTTCAGACGGAAGGCAATGGCACTCCGTAATGTTAGTCGTAGTGCTTTGATGAAGGAAGAACCAGTAACACTATCTGATCGATCCGTAGTTGGTTCGATGTATATGTTCTTCTATGATCCAAAGCATAAAGACACACTCCCATTCTATGATTCCTTCCCACTGGTAATCGTTATCGATAAAGCAGAAGGGGGATTCTTAGGATTGAATCTGCATTACCTTCCACCAGTTCTTAGAGCTAAGTTTCTTGACGCTTTGCTGGATATAACCAGTAATGATAAGTATGACGAAACTACTAAATTTGCTTTGTCCTATTCACTATTGAAAAGGTCGTCAAAGTACAAATATTTTAAACCTTGTATAAAGCATTACCTAGCCAGTAACGTAAGAAGTAGGTTCGCGAAGGTGCACGCGCCCGAGTGGGAGATTGCAGCATTCTTACCTACAGCTGATTGGCAGAAGGCTGGTAAGTCAACGGTTTATTCTAACTCCAGAAGGATGATTTAAT
>Ga0255781_10003876_pt1 | contig 11542 bp, 9 predicted proteins | sample 101ome_21_FD_179979 | JGI IMG/M metagenome (GOLD analysis project Ga0255781, IMG submission 179979) | Coastal salt marsh microbial communities from the Groves Creek Marsh, Skidaway Island, Georgia - 101413BT metaG (version 2) | ecosystem: Environmental > Aquatic > Marine > Intertidal zone > Salt...
TAAGGCTTGGTTGCGCATCAACGCTCCACAATCGCATTTTTTCGATGGTGACATTGGCTCCAAACTCCCAATGATCTGGGTGTTCGGTGAGATGTTCCATTTCCTTGATGTTGTGGATAAAGGCCATTGGTGCGATGTCGCGCAAATCCTTATTTACCCACAACCCGACATCCGTCGCGCCCGCGATCAATGTTGTTTCGGGATCTTCGGCTAGAATATTTGCCAATTCATCAGTTGTGGTGGGGAGTATTGCGTCCACAGACTGCGCAAGCGTCTTTAGATCGCTTTGATCGTCGTGAAACCACTTTGGTGCTTTCGTTCCTTCACACGCCTGTGCTGCACGAAAAATGGGTGCATATCCTGTGCAGCGACACAGATTGCCCGCCAATGTCACATCGTGATCGGCATCATTATTGATCTGTGCTGCAACCATCGAAGTGACAAATCCAGGCGTGCAAAATCCACATTGACTGCCGTGGTGGTCGATCATGCATTGTTGTGCGGGGTGTGGGGCGTCAGGTGTTGAAATACCTTCGATCGTACGTAACGCTTTATTTGCGATTTGGGGCAAAAATAAAATACATGCGTTGACCGCACGCGCACCGTTTTCGTCGATCACGATCACCGTGCAAGCGCCACAATCGCCTTCGTTGCATCCCTCTTTCGTTCCGGTCAGGCGTTTATTTATGCGCAGCCAATCCAACGCAGATGTCGTAGGTTCCACATCCTCAATGACTTGGGGTTCTCCATTTAGAAGAAACGATAATTTCATGAAACTATTGCACCGCGGTACCGAATGCTCATAGTAACCCCACCTTCGATGCGGCGTAGAAAGTAGGGAGCCGTTGATAAAACTTTAAGCCTGAGGAATAGTTTTTGGCAACAATTTTCTATTGCCGCTGACGTCATTGGATCACTATAACCTTGGGATGACAGGTTTTATTTAGCGTAAGGCAACTTTGTTCAGCATGTCCCGTTTTATCCATTTACGCGTTCACACGGAATATTCGCTTCTTGAGGGCGCAATGCGTCTTAAAAAACTCGCGGGGTTTTGTGCCGATATGGAAATGCCTGCGGTTGCGGTGACAGACACAAACAATTTATTCGCAGCGCTTGAGTTTTCGATCTACGCGGCGGATGCGGGTGTGCAACCCATTATCGGATGTCAATTCGACCTTGCCTTCGAAGATCCCCCCGCACCAGATAAACCAGCGCCGTTGTCCCCGATTGTGTTGTTGGCACAAAGCGAAGTTGGGTACGAAAACCTGATGAAGCTGAACAGTTGTCTTTATGTTGATAAAGGCGGTGCGTTACCACAAATCACCTTTGAACAACTGACCCAGCATTCAGAAGATGTCATTTGCCTGACGGGTGGTGCGTTGGGACCCGTTGGTGAAATTCTGCAACGTGGGACCCGTGCAGCGGCTAAGGCAAAGTTGCAGCAATTTTTGGATATTTTCCAAGATCGCTTATACGTCGAGCTTCAGCGCCACCCAGGTGAAAATGGACTGCCCGAAGCCGAGCAATCGACCGAGCGTGGATTTATCGAACTGGCCTATGAACTGGATATTCCATTGGTCGCAACCAATGACGTCTATTTTCCAAATTCAAAGATGTACGAAGCGCATGACGCTCTGATTTGTATTGCGGAAGGCGCCTATGTCGATCAACAAACACCGCGTCGTCGCCTAACAGCGCAGCACTACTTTAAATCGCCCCAAGAAATGGCAACGCTTTTCGCGGATTTACCCGAGGCGTTGGAAAATACAGTCGAAATTGCCCAACGCTGTGCGTTTATGGCGTACCGTCGTGATCCAATTCTGCCAAAATTCGCGGAAGACGAGGTGCAAGAATTGCGCCGTCAGGCCAAGGCGGGGTTGGAAAATCGATTGGCCGTTATCCCCCATGCGACCAGTGTTGAGGAATATGAAAAACGCCTGGAATTCGAACTGGATATCATCGAGGGCATGGGGTTCCCTGGGTATTTTCTAATTGTTGCGGACTTTATCAAGTGGGCAAAGGATCACGACATTCCCGTGGGGCCGGGTCGTGGTTCGGGGGCGGGTTCGTTGGTTGCCTATGCATTGACGATCACGGATTTGGATCCTTTGCGCTATTCGCTTTTGTTTGAACGGTTCCTAAACCCCGAGCGGGTTTCGATGCCTGACTTTGACATCGACTTCTGCATGGACCGTCGAGAAGAGGTAATCCAATACGTTAAGGAAAAATATGGCCGTGATAAGGTGGCCCAAATTATCACATTTGGTGCGCTTTTATCTAAGGCAGCGGTGCGTGACATTGGGCGCGTTTTGCAAATGCCCTATGGCCAAGTTGACCGCCTGTCAAAAATGATTCCTGTTGAGGGTGTCAAACCTGTAAGCATTGAAAAAGCCTTGGAAGATGAGCCAAGGCTCAAAGAAGAAGCAAAAGCAGAAGAGGTTGTTGATCGTCTATTGACCTATGGTCAGCAGGTCGAAGGGTTGCTGCGAAATGCATCGACCCACGCGGCGGGTGTTGTGATCGGTGACAGACCGCTTGATGCGCTGGTACCTCTTTACCAAGATCCGCGATCTGACATGCCAGCCACCCAATTCAACATGAAATGGGTTGAACAAGCGGGGCTGGTCAAATTCGACTTTCTTGGATTGAAAACTCTAACTGTAATTCAAAACGCCGTTGATTTGATCCTGAAATCGGGCCGTCAGTTGCACATCACGGAAGATGGTCGTGAACTTTATAAACCTGCTGAGGGTGCGGAGAACCAAATCAACGCAATCCCATTAGATGACGAACCCACCTATGATCTGTATTCAGCCGCAAAAACCGTCGCGGTGTTTCAGGTGGAAAGTTCGGGCATGATGGATGCGCTAAAGCGTATGAAGCCTACCTGTATCGAAGATATTGTTGCGCTGGTGGCGTTGTACCGACCGGGCCCGATGGAAAATATTCCCACATATTGTGACGTAAAGAATGGCAAGAAAGCGCGTGAATCCGTCCATCCCTTGATCGATCATATCTTGGAAGAAACCCAAGGGATCATCGTTTATCAGGAACAAGTTATGCAAATCGCGCAGGTCATGGCGGGATATTCATTGGGTGGTGCGGACCTGTTGCGTCGCGCGATGGGTAAAAAAATCAAAGAGGCGATGGATGCCGAACGTCCAAAATTTGAAAAAGGTGCTGCCGAAAATGGGGTAGAGGCCAAAAAGGCGAGCGAGGTTTTCGATCTACTTGAAAAATTTGCAAACTATGGTTTCAACAAATCGCACGCAGCGGCCTATGCCGTGGTGTCTTATCAAACTGCGTGGCTAAAGGCGAACCACTCTGTTGAATTCATGGCAGGCGTCATGAACTGCGATATCCATCTAACCGATAAATTAGCCATTTATTTTGAAGAGGTTAGAAAAGGGCTGGGTCTGAAATACGTGCCGCCTTGTGTGAATCGATCTGAGGCCAGCTTTGACGTTGTTGATGGTGCATTGGTGTATGCCTTGGGCGCATTGAAAAACGTTGGGATTGAGGCGATGCGCCTGGTTACTGAAGCCCGTGGCGACAAATCCTTTGTTAGTTTGTTTGATTTTGCCCGTCGTGTTGATTTGAAACGTGTTGGAAAACGCCCGCTTGAAATGTTGGCACGGGCAGGGGCTTTTGACATGCTGGATGCAAACCGCCGCCGCGTATTCGAAAGCCTTGAGGGATTGGTGTCTTATTCCGCCGCAATCGCAGAACAGAAATTGTCAAACCAAGTATCGTTGTTTGGTGAGGCGGGTGAAGACCTGCCGGAACCCCGCCTTGCGCCTGTGACGGATTGGTTGCCTGCTGAACGGTTGTCCGAGGAATTTCGTGCAGTTGGGTTCTATTTGTCAGGCCACCCGCTGGATGATTATTTAGTTGCCCTTAAACGCAAAGGTGTCATGACGTTAGAAGAGGTCATGTATAAAGCGCAATCAGGACCTACAGTTGCAAAATTGGCAGGCGTCGTCGCGGGCAGGCAAGAACGCAAATCAGCACGTGGAAACCGATTTGCATATTGCCAATTGTCCGATCCAACCGGGGCGTATGAAGTTACTCTGTTTTCCGAGGCACTGGAAAAATCGCGCGAACATTTGGAAACGGGTCAAAAGGTGGTTATCACGGCCGAAGCCACAATGGAGGCCGACCAACTTAAACTGCTGGGTCGCTCTGTTGCTCCCGTTGATATTGCCATGGCGGATTTAGGGTCCAAAGGTCTACGCATTTTTGTTGAGGACGAGGCTGCTTTCCCAGCGATTTCGTCTGTGTTGGATCAGGCAAATGCACAATCGGGCAGCAAGGGGCCCGTATTCCTGTGCCTAATGAACCCTGAACTGCCGGGCGAGGTTGAATTGGATGTCGGTCAGGATTTTGTGATGAACCCGCAAATTAAAGGTGCGCTGAAATCCCTGCCCGGTGTTTTAGAGGTCGAGGACGCCTGATCGGAGCGGTCACGACAAACCCACTGTACCATCCCGAATTTTGACGATATGGCTAGACGCTGAGGCACATTGCAATACTTATTTGCCAGGGCAGAGGCTATGACTGATCAATTCCGCATAACAATCGCACAATTGAACCCCACCGTTGGTGATTTGCAGGGTAATGCAGCCAAAGCGAAACAAGCATGGTTGCAAGGCGCAGAACAGGGTAGCGATTTTGTGACACTGCCTGAAATGTTCATCACAGGGTATAACACCCAAGATTTGGTCATGAAGCCTGCGTTTCAAAAAGATGCTATCGATGCGGTGTGGGCGTTGGCGAAGGACTGCGCTGATGGTCCTGTGATTGGCATCGGTGGTCCGTGGGTGGAAGACGGTGCACTATTTAACGCCTATTTCATTCTGAACGGGGGTGATGTTCAGGCGATTGTCAAAAAGCATCATTTGCCGAATGAAACCGTATTTGATGAACTTCGTATTTTTGAACCCGGCCAAGTCAGTGGCCCATATGTGATCAACGGTGTACGCATCGGCAGTCCCATTTGTGAAGATGCATGGCATAACGACGTTGTTGAAACGCTGGAAGAAACGGGCGCAGAGTTTTTGTTCATTCCTAATGGATCGCCCTATTATCGTGGCAAGCTAGATGTGCGTCTCAATTTGATGGTTTCCCGCGTTGTCGAAAGCTGTTTGCCCTTGATCTATTTGAACCAGACAGGTGGGCAGGACGACCAAATTTTCGATGGCTGTAGCTTTGCCCTAAACCCTGGTGGTGAATTGGCCGCGATGCTACCGATGTTTGAGGAAAGCATTACGGAACTAACCCTCAATCGAACAGATAAAGGTTGGCGTATTGCCGATAATGTGAAAGCCAAGATTCCGGATCAGCTTGAATCGGATTATTTCGCTATGACGATCGCGTTGCGTGATTATTGCGCCAAATCTGGATTTTCTAAGGTGTTATTAGGTCTATCTGGCGGTGTTGATAGTGCACTGGTTGCGGCTATTGCAGCGGATGCATTGGGTGCGGAAAATTTGCGCTGTATCATGCTACCCTCGGAATATACATCGGATGAGTCCCTGACCGATGCCAAAGACATGGCTGAGAATTTGGGCTGCCGATACGATTACTTGCCAATAGCAGAAGGGCGCGCGGCGATCACGAATACACTTGCCCCTCTTTTTCAGGGGATCAATCCAGATTTGACAGAAGAAAATATTCAATCCCGATTGCGCGGACTATTGTTGATGGCTGTTTCTAATAAGTTTGGCGAAATGCTTTTGACCACTGGGAATAAATCTGAGGTCGCAGTGGGATACGCAACGATATATGGCGATATGGCGGGTGGGTACAATCCGATCAAGGATTTGTATAAAACCCGTGTTTTTGACGTCTGTCGTTGGCGCAATGAACAGCATCGCGATTGGATGCGGGGTCCAGTGGGCGCCGTGATCCCTGCAAATATCATCGAAAAGCCACCAAGTGCAGAGTTGCGTCCAGGTCAGAAAGATAGTGACAGCTTGCCTGATTACTATGTTTTGGATGGCATTCTAACGATTTTGGTGGATCAGGATGGATCGATTGATGATTGTGTCGCAGCTGGTTTCCCCAAGGAAGACGCCCTGAGAGTTCAGAATTTGCTTTACATTAGTGAATATAAACGGTTCCAATCCGCCCCCGGCGCGCGTTTGTCACCCAAGGCATTTTGGTTGGATCGGCGCTATCCGATTGTAAATCGTTGGCGCGATAGCTGATATGTTTCCATTGTCGTTTATTTCGTAATCAAAGGTTTGAACTTTCCCTTTGGGAATTTGAAAACCTGTCGCAGCAAAACCCAACGGATCAATGTCGCAAAGATAAATGGCAACATCAGACATTGTGCCGACATCGTGACCCCAGGCGCAAGCGTTATGCCCATCACAATCGCGCCAAACTCATAGCCCAAGAACAAATAGGATAGACTCATCAATTCAAAGAGAACCACTATGGTGCAGAATGCGACCCATGCCCACCACGTTTCAATGATTGTCATTATCCGCCTCATTTCAACATTTTAAACGCATCTGCAAAGGCATCCAATTCCAACTTACGGATTTAACTGCGCACCCGACCAAAGCGTTCTACCAGGTGTTTTCTGATTGTGGGACGATATTTATGCCCAGGATAACTGCGGAAATAATCGCAATCTTCAGCAAGAAAATAACAATGTTTTCGTCAAGTAGCTGCAATAGCAATTTCGGTAAAACGGCGACGTTCATTTGTAAGGCTCCCTCTTAACCTAGATCAAAGATGTGCATTTTTTTGCTGCGGGTCGAGGATTTGTTGGTGTCGCATCTTTGCTTTGTTATAGATGTGCCATGTCTGCTTTTTGTCGCGATTGTACGAAAATCACGGAAAACACCCGACGGTGCGCGTATTGTGCCTCGCCCCGTGTATTTGCGCATCCCGAGCTTTTTTCGCTTGGAATTGCGCATATGGATTGTGATGCATTTTACGCAAGTGTTGAAAAACGCGATAATCCTGATCTAGCGGATAAACCCGTGATCGTGGGCGGCGGACGGCGTGGTGTGGTTTCCGCGGCCTGTTATGTAGCCCGCATTCGGGGTGTGAAATCAGCAATGCCAATGTTTCAAGCACTGCAAAAATGCCCAGACGCCGTTGTCGTTAAACCACGAATGGACGTTTATGCCGCGGTTTCAAAAGAAATCCGCAAGATGATGGAAGAATTGACCCCTGCAATTGAACCCCTTTCTCTGGATGAGGCATTCTTAGACTTGCGCGGAACCGAAAAATTGCATGGTCATCCTCCTTCTGTGATGTTAGCGCGGTTGGTCAAACGGATGCGTGATGAATTGGGTATCGGGGGGTCCATCGGTCTATCGCACAATAAATTTTTGGCAAAAATTGCGTCGGATTTGGATAAACCCCAAGGCTTTTCTGTGATCGGACAGGCAGAAACGCAACAGTTTCTAAACGACAAACCCGTAAGCCTGATTTGGGGGGTGGGTGGTACGACACAAGATGCGTTGGAGCGCGCTGGAATACGCCTGTTTTCTGATTTGCTTAGATGGGAGAGAGAGGATTTGAATGCTCGTTTTGGGTCAATGGGTGAACGTTTATGGCATTTAGCGCGCGGACAAGACAAACGGCGAGTTTCTCGAAACGCACCAATTAAATCGATTTCCAACGAAACCACATTTTTCGAGGATACAGCTGATCGCGAAATGTTATTGGGGCATCTATGGCGCATGTGTGAAAAGGTCACGGATCGCGCCAAAGCGCGTGAGTTAGCAGGCTCGGTCGCGACGTTAAAACTAAAGACAACAAAACACGGTACATTGACCCGTCGCATGACGTTGCGCGATCCAACGCAAATGGCCGAAACCTTGTTTCAGGCGACAAAATCGCTATTTGATAAGGTGGACCATGAACAGGGATATCGTTTGATTGGCGCGGGTCTGTCACAGTTGTATCCAGATACGATTGCCGATCGCACACCTGATCTGCTGGATCCAATGGCAGCACAGCGCGCTAAAGTTGAACGCGCACGCGATGAAATTCGCAAAAAATTTGGAAGAGATGCGATTATAAAGGGGCGCAGTCTGCGTTAATTTATTCAGCGGCTAATGGCAATTCTGGTGCGCCTAACCGTACGATCCCCTCAAATGCCTTACGTAATTTTTCGCGTGTTTCTGCGAATTGATCGCTCGGCGTAACTTGGGCTTCGTTCAGATAGATACCACGATCAATTTCAATCTGAATGGCATGCTGATTTGCTGAGGGGTGCCCATAGTGCTGGGTGATAAATGCCCCAGCAAAGGGTGTGTTACGCGCGGTTCTGAGGCCCGCGTTCGCAAAACAGGCCTCAACTTCTTCCACCAACGCACGTGACGCGGATGACCCATGGCGATCTCCAACCACGATTTCAGGTGGAGTTACAAGTTTCGATGGCGTTGAAACAGCATCATTTGGCATTGAGTGCACATCTATTAAAACACTGTACCCATGGCGTAATTTGGCAGCCTTTAAAAGGCGCAGCAACGCTTCATGGTAGGGGTGCCAATAAATCCGCAGGCGATCCTTTGCCTCTTGCATCGGGATTTTGCCGCGATAGATGGGGCGACCGTTTGCAACGACACGCGGAATAACGCCAAGACCTGATGAGATGCGGGGGTTCTGTCCACGCGTTTGTGCCCCGTTTACTACTGCAGGGTCTAGTTCATCTGCTGATCGGTTGAAATCAACAAACGCGCGCGGGGAATGTGCTAGCAAAAGTGGGGCACCAAATTCTGGTAAATAGTCGATCAGCTGATCCACGTAGGCATCTTCTGATGATCGCAGGGTCATAGGATCAAGAATCGATTGTCCTTTAAATGTGTTGTAATAATCGCGTCCGCTGTGCGGAGAGGCAAAAACAACTGCCGAGTCCCATACCTTTGGGGCCAGTATTTTGTATGCAGAGTTGGTTTCTGACCTAATATCCATAAGAGTCACCATAGACTAAAAACATTCTGGTGCAAAAGCCCTTGATCCTCTTGTAACAAGGTTTTATAGACCCTCCACCGGCGCGGGAAATCCGCGCCCCATTTTTTGGGGCTCGCTCGTCACGGTATGGGCGGTTAGCTCAGCGGTAGAGCACTACGTTGACATCGTAGGGGTCACTGGTTCGATCCCAGTACCGCCCACCATAAATTCACTGCCTCAATTCTGAGGCGACCTGCCAATGGCGCATTTGACGCGCCGCGAATGAAGGAGACGGCCATGAAGGTCAAAAACTCACTCCGCTCGCTGAAGCAGCGTCACCGCGACTGCCGTGTCGTGCGCCGTAAGGGCCGCGTATACGTCATTAACAAGACGCAACGCCGTTTCAAAGCCCGTCAGGGTTAAGAGCTTTGTCCCACTTGGGATCCTAAAAAACCCTACCTTCTGGCGGGGTTTTTTGTGCTTGAACATTATCTGTGTCGCGTCGGTAAAACGTAGGTTTCATGTTGGTGCAGAAATTAACGAAAAGTGAATTTGACTATTTGCATTTTAGTTTTTTCGGGGAGAGAATTTTCTTATTGTAACATATTCAATAAATTGTATATGTAACGGTATAGACGAAAGGACTCAAATTAATGGATCATAATCAGCAAGCCGTAAAAAAAATGAGTGATAAGCAGATGTTTGCTCTTGGACTATTTGCAGCGACGACAATTATCTCACTTTTGTTGACGGCGATGAATGTGCGAGCGGTAATTGAATATGGATGGCAGGTTGTTTTGCTATGTCAAATGCCAATGGCGCTAACTGGCTTTTATCTTGGGTACACCTTGATGACGGCAGGGCGTAAAGAAGGATTAAACGCGGATTAAGCGTTTATCTGTTGCAGGTGGAGTAAAGGGATCGGAAGGCTTGAACTTGAGATACTATTCATAAAATCTTGTTAAATTCTATTTACAGCAGTTCTTATAATTGGCAAGCGCCGATCTCCCTGAAGGGAGGCGCGTCAGCTCCATCCAAGGTCGGCTTGTTACAAGTAAGTGCCCTCAATGTAAACTGGGATTTTGAGCCGAGATCGAATATCAGATTAAAACAATAAGCCAATCTCTATATCCAAGGCATTGCGACTCAGCTACTTAAATTCGGCAATCACATCTAACGCGGCTTGACGCGGATCATCCGCCCGCCATATGGGACGGCCAACCACGATGTGATCCGATCCGTTTGCAATTGCCTCACCAGGTGTTGTGACACGTTTTTGGTCACCCAAATCCGCCCCCGCAGGGCGCACGCCCGGTGTGACGATCAAGCGGCCCGTCGATTCAGGCAATGCGCGGATCAAATCTGATTCTTGTGGTGACGCGATGACGCCATCGGCACCTGCATTAAATGCTCGGCCCGCCCGCTCGGCAACCAAATCAGGGATATCCCCACCCTTGATCATGGCATTATCCAAATCTGAGCGATCAAGCGACGTCAGAATTGTCACTGCCAGAATTTTCAAATTACTACCCGCGGCCCCCTGTTTCGCGGCGCGCACCACATGCGGATCACCGTGAACGGTTAGGAAATCTAATTCATACTGAGCTATACCGCGTACCGCTGCTTCGACCGTAGCGCCGATGTCAAAGAACTTCATATCCAAAAATATGCGTTTGCCGTGTTCCTGTTTTAATTCATTGGCAAGCGCAAGTCCGCCGCCCGTTAACATACCAAGGCCGATTTTATAAAAATTAACTGCATCCCCAATCTTGCTAGCCAAATCCAAGCCCTGAACAACATTTGGAACATCTAACGCAACAATTAAACGATCATCTGACACTGGGGCGCTCCTTTGAAAACTTGCCCCTGCTTTGTCAGAGTGGGATGAAATGGTCAAGCAACGGGGGAAACAGCATTTCATGAAGGGTCATGGTGGTCACTTCAGTGGGCAATTTGTTTCCAAGGCTTAATTTCTGCTTGACCTCTTTGATCATGTCTTCTTGGGGCATGGCTAGCTCGGCCTTGATTTCTGTTTGAACCGTGTACTTAAACATGAAATTCTCCTTGGTCCTTATCGAAAATGTCCATGCCAAAATTGATTTATTGATCTTCCAGTCTGCACACTTTTAATTTGTGTGCTGTAATTGTGTGAACTACTTAGACCTTTCGATTGGCGATATTAATTTTAAATATTAGCCTGATGGGTAAATTTTATATGAAATCTTGATCAGATTAGTTTGAATGCCCACATTAAAAGTGAGGCCAAGACCTGTGTGCCGATGTCGGGCTCAGGAAAAACGGTGCTTAGAAAAGGAGATTACCCATGGACTTAAGTAAGTTCACGGAGCGTGCGCGCGGCTTTATACAAGCGGCACAAACTATCGCAATTCGCGAAAACCATCAACGTATATTGCCAGAGCATATTTTAAAAGCGCTTTTGGATGATGATCAGGGGTTTGCATCCAATTTGATCACGCGATCAGGCGGCGATGCAACGTCGGTTCATGACCATGTCGCAACCACTCTTTCAAAACTGCCAAAGGTTGAAGGCGGTGCACAAGCCTATCTTGACAATCAAACGGTCAAGGCGATCGGTGAGGCCGAGGACATCGCCAAAAAAGAA
>Ga0255781_10003883_pt1 | contig 11536 bp, 13 predicted proteins | sample 101ome_21_FD_179979 | JGI IMG/M metagenome (GOLD analysis project Ga0255781, IMG submission 179979) | Coastal salt marsh microbial communities from the Groves Creek Marsh, Skidaway Island, Georgia - 101413BT metaG (version 2) | ecosystem: Environmental > Aquatic > Marine > Intertidal zone >...
CCCGATCACATGGGCTTCATGCTCATCAACGATACGGGTGCCACGATTGCCGGCGCAGACGCGTAAGCATAGCGGGCACGCAGACAAAAGGGGGAGGGCTTCGGCTCTCCCCTTTTTTTTCGGAAATTGCTGCCATGCGGTACACCATAACAGACGTAACGACAACGACTACCTCGGAAATAGTCAGCACCGCCGATCTAAAGGCATTTTTGCGGGTGACGCACAGCGACGAAGACAGCCTGATTGAGGCCATGCGTGACGCTGCGGTATTGCACATCGAGAACATGACCAACACCAGGCTTGGTGATCGCACTGTGTTGCTGACGTATGAAGAGGTCTATGACAAGTTTGAGATACCTATCGGCCCGGTATCGGGTACGGGCTTTATACTGTCGTACCGCACGGGGCCGACGACTACAGTGACGCTGACGCAGGACACAGATTACTATTTCAACTACCTGCGTAACCCTGCACAGGTTGAGCTGATTAGGACGCCGAGCGCATACGACCACACGTTCCTTAAGTTGAACCTGACGGCGACAGTGGGCTACTTCGAAGCAGCTGTGCCGAAGCCACTGGTTCACGCCATCAAGCTGCTGGTAGCACACATGTACGAACTGCGGCAGCCAGAGATAAGCGGCACGATTACAACGAAGCTGAAGCTGGGCCTGGAAGCATTGGTGAATCCCTATCGTATTATTTCGTTCCGATGAGGTTTAGCCAACTCGATAGAATAATTAGCCTGCGGCGCATCACCAGCACCACACAGGACGACTATGGACAGCCGAACCACACGACGACGGATACTAACGTATGGGCGCAGGTTATCTACGCAGGCTCTCCCAGTGAGTCCAAAAAGGCTTACCAGATATTTCCGCAGCGCGACGTGGCGTTCATCATCCGCCACCCTGATCCGACCGACGCCGGCACAGCAGCGATTGGTCAGGATGATACTATCATCTTCGAAAGCAGGGAGTACGATATTCTGGGATTTGAGGAAATAGGAAGGCGCGACGGGTTGCGCATCTTCTGCAAAGAGAAGGGAAGCGATGGCCGGTAACGTTGAAGGACTTGACGAACTGGTAAAGCAGATTGGCCGCTTGGGGGCGTTCCCTAAAGAAATGGCCAGAGAGCTGCGGAAAAGCAACCGCGATATAGGTCGAATGGCTGCCAAGCGCATAAAGCCGCAGGTTCCCAAAAGCCGCAAGGTGTTTAAGGTCTACGAAGGCACACGAGGCCCAGGGCGGGCAAAGCGTGGCGAAGGGGTAGTGCGCATGGAAATCACACCGGGCACCCTGCGACGGTCTATCGGCGTGCGCAACAGTAGGGGCAGTAAAATCAACGTCTTCGTTGGCCCACGATCGGGCGGGGTATCACAAAAGAATGACGGCTGGTTCGCCGGTATCGTCGAGAGCGGTCACGTAGGCGGGCGCGGTAAGACTATCGGCAGCCGCAACTACAATAAGATTGCACCGGCACTGACGCGCCTTCGCCCTGCGATGGAGCGGCTAATGATCATGAAGTACCGCAAGGTGTTCGACAAGTTTAAACTGTAATGGAGATTGGTAAGGCCGTATACAAGCTATTGAAAGACAGCGCCGATGTAGGTGCTATCTGTGCTGACCGTATCTATCCAGAGATGGCGCAGCAGGACGTTGATGTGCCGTTCATCGTCTACACCGTTACCGACACCACACCGAGCGGCACCAAGAACGCCACTTCTAAACTGGACACCGGGCGTGTTGAGCTGTACTGCATCAGCGACGACTACGAACAGGCAATGAACCTGGGCATAGCTGTGCGGTCAGCCCTCGACCGGCAGTCGGGCACGATCAGCGCGGTGGAGGTGCAAAGCATCGACTTTGACACCAGTGACATTCAGTTCGACCCTGACCAGCGGGTGTATGTCTTGGAGCAGACCTATGACGTGCGCATCCAGCGCACCGGCACGGCGCAGGTGGTCTCACAGTTCCCAGGCAACACCTTCACCGTAGAAGAGGTCGACGGCGACCCATCGGGCGCAGTCAACAAGCTGGTGTTCAGCAACGGCAGCGTAAGCATTACAGACCGCACCGCCACCATTACAACCGGCGGCGGCGCGTTCACCGACCTTTCCGATACGCCCGGCACCCTGGGCACCGCCGGGCAGGTGGTCGCCGTCAACACCGGCGGCACGGCGCTAGAGTTTGTAGATCAGTCGGCGGTGAGCGTACAGTATCACGGGCGCTATGACACGGAGGCAGAGACGGAGCGCAGCGGCGCCACCGCAACGCTGGAGGTGTACTACACCGCCCGCCCCGACGGTGACGGCTTCGCAGAGTCCGAGGTCAGCGATACGGGCGTCACGGATACGATTAGACGCAGACTATTTTATTCTACCAAGTTCCAAGCCGATGCCGACACCGCATCCGATTGGACGGAATACACGACACAGCCCGCAGACAACGCCACCTTCGCCACCGCCAAGGCTGCGCTTCTTGCGGGCCTGAATGAGACCGACGCCACAGCCGAGACGCGCGGCACCTTGCCGCTGTCGCTAAAGATGGTGCGGACGACCAGCGCGGCAGTTACGAATCTGCTGCTGGATGACTATCCCAATGCAGCCGCAGCCTTCAGCGTCCGCAAGTTGGACAAGGACTACACCGGATACTGCATGCGCGTGCGCGAGGATAGCGGCGACACTGAAGCAGATATTGGCTTTGACGGTAACGGCGACCTGGATACGGCATCTATTGCCACGCATTGTGGCAGCGCTAACGGCTACGTGGTAACGTGGTACGATCAAGCGAACATAGGCGGCACACCAAACAACGCCACGCAAAGCACGGCGAGCGCACAGCCGCAGATATACAACGGCACGGCGGTCATTACCGAGAACGGGAAGCCGGCGTTGGATTTTGACGGCAGCGGCGATTATTTGAATACAGTCACCTCAACGCAGTTTACTAATCACAGTTTATTCATTGCTCACGCTCCTGACGGCACTGGCAGTTTAAGAAGGTTCATTATAGAAAACACTTATAGCACAGATTTACCCATCAATCCAAGTATCGAATACATGGACTCTTCTTATCCCAGTAAGATTCGACAGTTCTCTGGTGATAGCGTGGTCGGTTATCAAAATAACACAACGACTGGAACCTATGACGCTAGTCAAAGATTGCTTACAGGCCTACGTGATGGCAGCAATACGAACGGTTTGAAGTTGCGTATTGATGGAACGCAGACTAATCAAACGACAGCCAGCACTATTACAGAACAAACCACAGGATTTAATTTATTTACATATCGTGACGCTAACGATAGATTTTTGGGAGGCACTCTGCAAGAGTTTATCATTTACAACAGCTTCCAAAGCAGCACAAATGTGGACGGCATCGAGACCAACATCAACGACTACTTCAGCATCTACTAATGGCTACCGTATACCTCCCAGTTACCGCCCGCCTCAACCTCACAAGCGAGCAACGCGCCAAGGGCATCAGCCGCGAGCTGTACAACCTGAAGCTGCCGAAGGTGTTGCACGAGCCAGGGCGCACTACCACGATGTTGCTGGCCACCATCCAACACCCGACAACGGGACAGTGGGCGTGTGTCGGTGATACGGATTTGACGATCACGGTGCATCCACAGCGCGACCTGCATGCGCTCATTGCATTGTTCCCACAGCTCACGCAGGAAGAGCGCGACGCGATGACCTACTACATCAGCACCAGCCCCGTGGTGATGTTCCAGTATCTCATGCCGTCGGACAGCGAGATACTGACGCAGGAACAAGCAGAGGCGGCAGGGTGGTTCGGCGATACCGATTTGCCCTAAATTGTACCCATGGATTTGATTTTCGAAAACTGGGCAGCGCTTGCCCTTGCACTGTTGGCCGCTGTCGATGTCTATGTCTCGCTTACACCTAGCAAGCGTGACGATCAGGTAGTTGGTTACCTTCGCATCATCATCCAGACCATCAGCGGAAAAAGCAAAAAGGCATAATCATGGCTATCATTAATGGCACAATATTCCTGTTGAAGATTGGTGCGGACGGCTCGGAAGTAGCTGTCCCCGATCAGACAGAAGGCAGCATCTCATTCAGCATGGAGACGCGCGACATCACCACCAAAGACAGCAGCGGTTATCGTGAGCTTCTGGAGTCGACCCGCAGCGCAACGATTTCCATCAGCGGATTGGTGGACGACGATGGTGCCGGCGGTGCTGGTGCTGACCTCTTTGCCGTGCTCGACGGTCGCAGCACTACTCACGTCATCTTCGGCCTCGATGGTGCAACGGACGACTACCACTATGAGTGTGACGCGTTCGTGACCAGCCTTGAGATTAGCGCAGGCACCGAAGACAATGTCACCTACAGCGCCACTCTGGAAGTGACCGGCAGCATTAGTGAGGTTACCGCCTGATGCAAATTGAATTAAGCGGCAAGCAGTTCACGCTGCGTTGCGATATGCGGGCACTGGCTAACGCCAAGAAGGAAGCGGGGATTGAGTTGGGCAAGCTCTCTGACGATGTGGTAGAGATCGGGACATTGGTTTATTATATGGCGCAATCAGGTGCCAAGCATGCCGACGTTCCGTTCAAATACAGCGCTGATGATTTCCTAGGGCTGATTGACATCAGCGACCTGGAGAAGCTAGGCGAGGCCGTGACCAACATGATGAATGTTGCAGCGGAAAAAAAAAGGTGAAGGAAAGCCGCTGAATTTTGACGACTGTTTAAAGGTGGGGTTGGGTCAATTGCGACTCGACCCCGCTTCATTTTATAGCATGACGTTGCAGGAATTTCTGCTGGCTGCTGAAGGATTTCACCAGTTGGAAGAGGTCAGGCAGCAGCAGGACTGGGAGCGCACCAGGTGGCTGGCTACGTTGATGCTGTCACCGCACGCACGCAAGGGCAAAAGCATCAAGCCTCGTGACCTTGCTATCTTCCCATGGGAAAAGAAACCCAAAAAGAAAAACAAGGCGCACGCCAACGTGATGCGCCAGATGATAAAGGCGCATAGCGATGGCTAAACTCAAGGATTTAAAAGTCACAATCGGCCTATCGAAAAAGGGCCTAACCAAGCTGAACGGTGACATCAGGCGCATGAAGGGCAACTTTCGGCGCAACTTCGGCGAGATAGCCGGCATGGTCAAAAATGCCGCGTTAGCCATTACTGGGACTTTGGTTGCAGGTGTTGGTGTGCTTATTAAGAAGGGTGCTGAAATGGAAACCCTACGCACGGGGTTTATCAGCATTGCAGGGGGTGCTAATAAGGCTGCGGCTATCGTTGCCGAACTCAATGACTTTGCCGCAAAAACACCGTTTCAGCTTGAGGAAATCAGCAGCGCGGCACGCAAGCTGCTGGCTACTGGATCAAAACGAAGCGAGCTAACCAAAGAGCTAAAGTTCCTGGGCGACGTTGCGGCCAGTTCAGGCAATAGCATTGATGACATTGCAGCCATTTTCACGAAGGTTCGTGCGAAAGGCAAAGTTGAACTGGAGAACCTAAACCAGTTAGCCGAGCGCAACATTCCAATTTTCGACGAGCTGCGCAAGGTTACCGGCGACGCGAACATGGAATTCGGTGCCGGTGCTGTCAGCGTTGAAGAATTTAGTCAGGCCCTGCGCGGTATGGCTGAAGAAGGCGGCATAGCTGCTGGGGCTATGGAGAACTTAAGCGAGACGGTTGAAGGCCGTATCACTACGCTTATGGACAACCTTGGCCAAGAGCTGGCGGGATTCGCAGAGCGCAGCGGCATATCAGATGCTTTCGGTGCCGTACTGAAAGACGCAACGGAAGCTCTGCAAGGCATTAGCGGTGTAACACAGACCGACATAGCAGCCGCATTGGGCAAAGCTGAAGAAGCCATGGAAGCCTTTGGCGGTGCGACCACAGCAAATGTCGATGAGGTTGAAACCCTTATGGCTGATGCTGCCGCTAGCGTCAAAAATTTGCAGGATCAACTGCAAGCCGGTGCGCGACAGCGGACAGGCATTGCTGCTTTGTTCGGTGGCATAAGCGGTGGTAAAGAAGCCTTGCGAGAGCAGGTCAAGCAGTTTACAGCCTTGCAAGAGGTTTTGGATAGCCTAACTGAAGCAGGCGTAGAGCTGAATAATGCCGTACAAGCGGGCACTGTGCCAGCAGAGACGCAGCAGATAGAGCAAAACACTGCACAGCTAAAACAAAACAAGAAGGTTAAAGAAGAGCTTCTGGAGGTCGAGAAGTCACGCCTGCTGACGTTGGGCACAATCAACGAGATGCAAGCCACTACAGCGGTGGACATCTTGGCGGCTGCTCAAGCCAACCACACGCTAAAGGGAAGCATACAAGCAGTACAGGCGGCCGTGATTCCGACCAGGGATGCGCTGGTAGCGATGGGTGAATATGCCGCTACCCAGCTGCCGGGTTTCTTTGAGAACGCTTTTGGCGTGCTCATGGACGGCACGCAAGACTTTGGCCAGTACATGATGACTGTGCTGGAATCGTTGCTTAAGAAGCTGGCTGCGATGCTTGCGGCCTTCGCTGCTATGTCGGTACTGTTCCCAGGAAGCGCTGTTGTAAAGGAAGGCCTGGGCAAGTTCCTTGCCGGCGGGTTCAATATCCCTGCTTTCGCTGCCGGTGGCTTGGTAAGCGGTGCGACGCTGGCAATGGTCGGTGAGGGTGCCGGGACAAGCCTAACCAACCCAGAGGTAATTGCACCGCTGGACAAGCTGCAAAGCATGATGGGCGGCAACCAAGTGCAGGTGACTGGCGTGCTGCGCGGTCAGGATATTCTGCTCACTAACGAACGCGCACTCATAGACCGCAACCGTCTACGTTCCTTCTGATGGCTGATACAAAGTTCTACTCGGAATTTGCTGATGAGCTAGGCGACACCTGGCGCATCAATATCATTGACACCGATTACACCGGGTCAGCTAGCGTGTTGCCTCTAGCCGTCGATGGTTTTACGTTGCGCTACAACGGCGACAACCAAGACAAATTCCAGCCGATACTGGGCAGCTCGGTAACCTTTGTCGTATTCAACCGTACAGCAGACTTTGACACGTTTCTAAATACGACCATCCCAGGAGGCGAAGAGGGTCAATTTCTTGTAGACATCTTAAAAGACCCCGGTGATCCTAGCGAGAAACTATGGTGGCGCGGTGTATTGCTTACCGAGCAGATAGAACAGCTCGATGAGCCGCAGCCGTCACCAGTGCAGCTCACTGCAAGCGACGACCTGGCACACCTCGACAAGCTGACCACCGAAGAATTCGACGACATCACGCTACCCAACACTTCGATTGCCGCGTTTATCTGGGGCTGTATTGCGTTCACCCGTCAATTCGTTCTGTACGGTACCACGGATTCTGTGCTACGGTACTTCAACGACATCGAGAAAGACGGCTATACAGGCAGCAACTACCTGAACGATACAGCATTCTTTGGGCCTGCGGTATACGATGAGAACAGCAACAGCGTGAAGTATCCCACGATACTAGAGCTGCTGCGTAGCCTTGCTATCACATTCAACGCCCGCGTGTTTCAGGCACAAGGCAAGTGGTGGTTTTTGCCGTTGAACGTGCTGAAGCGCAGGGCAGACGGCGACAGCTGTGGTGTCGACTTCAACATGTTCGGCACGCTAAAGAACCGCAGTGCGGAAACAATCAACTTTGCCGCACAACTGTCATTTAATAGCGAGATGGTTGAGGCCATCAACAGCACGAACGTTGTGAAAATGGCGGGCGGTACCATCACGTACTCACCAGGCGTCAAGAAGGTAAGCCGCCGCAGGCTGTATAAAGGCAACAGCAATATCTGGTTCCTTGGCGACTTTGATGCAACGTTCAACGCGACCGGTGCACAGCTGTCCTTTGCGGATAATGACATTGTCTACTATAGCGGCCAGACGTTCACGGTTGAGCTGTCAACGCAGATGGCCATTGCCGGCACCGGCGTAGCAGAGAACCCAGCTAACAACTACATCCTGCGTGCTGACATCACGCTGCAGATAGGCACGCAATACCTGACCAATAGCGGCTGGAGCAGTTCAGCGGGTGAGTACAGCATCGTCATTGCACAGTGGCAGTATGGCAACGGCCTAGACATCGGCACGGGTTACATAAGCATAGAAACGGACGGCCTGCCCAGCGATCAGACCGGCCTAGATGCGTCTATACGGTATCGCATCTTCAACGGTTTCGGTTCCGAGCAGACCAGCGCCGTTACGGTTGACTTCTTGAACATCTTGTTCCGTGGCCTTTACGGTGAGGTAGGGCAGGGGCCTGGTGACAGCGCTCTATACTCGGCAACAACCAGCCTGAACAATCAAGTGGAAATCCTGCAAGACAACGTCATTACTGGCGGCGTCTCGGTGAACTGGTATTCGGGCAACTTTGATGTTGGCGAGAGTTTTGTCAGCAGCCAAACGGCGACGGGATACCCGATACATCGGCTCGGCGTGCGCGAGGTGCTCGCCTACAACCAGCTGCCAACACAGGTTAAACGCGGCACACTGTACGCAAAGACGGTCACTACATATGTCCACCCGTTTACCCTGCTGCAGAATGGTAGCGATTACTACGCGCTGCATGAGTTCGAGTACAGCGCAAACCGCAGGGAATACAGTCTAGAGCGGTGGCTGTTGGACAACAACTTCTCGAATATTACGCTGCCTGTAGTAGACGTAGAGAACGACAACCCGCAGGCCGACTACGGAACCAGCGTAGGCAACGTAGCCAACAAGCTGGCCACTGACCTCGAGCGCCTCACAACAGGTGAAGGCACGGTAATACAGCAAATTATTCGCGTCGACCATAGCAGCGGCAGCACGTACACGGTAGACGTGGACGATACTAACGGTTATATGTATATGAACCGATGGGTAGACACCGCAACCGGCACCGGCACTATCTACTTGCCAAAGGTGGCAGACAACGAGGGCCGCATGTTGCGCTTTAAGTCCGACGACAGCATCAGCGCTAACGAGAATTATGATGTAAGCGTAGATAATACCGAGTACACCAACGGCGTGCGCATCGACGGCCAGCGCACGTTTAGCATGGCCCGCCCCTATGACGGTATCATGGTGCTGTGTTATAATGACCAGTGGTATGTCATTCAACGGAAGTCGAAGTGATGGAGTACAGGCATTTCACCTTGAGTGAGTTTGACAGCCCCGATAAGCCGGGCAGCGGTGACCGCATGGATCGCAACTTCGTAGCCATGCTCGACGAAGCCCGCGACATTGCGGGCGTAGCGTTTAAGGTGACCAGCGGATACCGCACGGAGGTCAGGAACCGTGAGGTTGGCGGCAAGGTCAACAGCAGCCACCTGGTCGGCAAAGCGGCTGACCTGCACGCCCCGACATCTATGCTGCGGTTCCGCATCATTGCCGCGCTGATAGCCGCAGGGTTCACGCGCATTGGCATCGGGCGCACGTTCATCCACGTCGACAACGACAGCAACAAGACGCCGGGCGTGGCGTGGCTCTATGGCTGAAGAGAAGCCGCGGCGAGGGGGAGCCGCACGCGCACTGGAGGCATTAGCTGAACACAGCGGCCAGCGGCTGCGGTGGTCAACGCGCAACACCATGGGCGGTGTCATCATCTCGACGGCGTGCGAGCAGATAGTCATCAACGGCATCACTTGGGAAGCGGTGGCGCTGTGTATTGTAGGAATCCTCCCGTTGGCATTGAGTACATTACAGCCATGAGTAACGGGGAAGATCTCTTGGCGCTCAACCTTGCCTGGGTTGGGTGGGAGCTAGCACGGTGGCAAGATGTCGTTGATTGGAGCATCAGCGCCATGGGTGCGCTCACCCTGCTGGCTTTAAACCTGTTACGACTGAAACGGGCCTTGAATAAACAAGGCAAAGTTGATAACGAGGGCGAATAAATTTTTTTCCCCTGCCATATCGGGACGTACTTGGGGCCATCAATCAACCCAATATGTCCAACGATATTTTCGATTTTTTGAAGCAGTCCGATTCGGCTGCCGGTGACTATGTCAAGCTGCAGGACGGGGATAAGAAGTCCCTGCGCATCATCAGCAAGCCTGTTATGGGCTTTCAACTCTTTGTAGACGGTAAGCCGCAGCGATGGGAACACGACGCTCCGCGCCCTGATCACGTGCCTGCTACCAACGAACGCGGCGAGAAGCCGAAGAAGTTTGTGGCGTTTATCGTTTATGAGTACGCCGGGCAAAGCGACAGCGGGCGCGTAAAGGTGTGGGAGTTCACACAGCGCAGCATCATAGATCAAATGGCTATGCTGTTTCGTGAAGAGCACTGGACGGCGTTCGAGCTGGTTGTAGCTCGTGTCGGTCAGGGCATGGACACCAAGTACAATGTCACCGGCATTAAGTCGCCTATCGAAGAGACGCTGCTTGACTTTGCGAGCAAAGCAGGCGACTACATTGACCTGGCGAAGCTGTACAGCGGTGAAAGTCCGTTTCTGCAGGAGCTGCCAGAACTCGACGCCAAGCAAACCAAGCAGGAGCAGGATGATTCACTCCCGTTCTAATCACTTGCAGCGTGTAGCGTGGCACCTGAAGCGCATAGCACGCAAGCAGCGCAAGGACGGCACACACCTGCCGCTGGATGCCCGCTGCACGCTGCACAGTATCAAACACTACTGCGAAACACGACAGGAGATATGGAAGAGCGTGAAACGGTGACATATGCGGATAAGATGTACGACGAAGAGACCGTGCAGCGCATCAGCAAGCTCCGACAGGAACGGTGGGCTATCCTGCACCTGTACGACGCGAATGCACATTCACCAGGAACAGTCTTAACCGAAGCGCAGTACCGCAACTATGACTTGCGCCTGAAGAGCATCACTCAAGAACTCTACGAACTAACCGGTAACCCAATATATCGTGCCAGATAAAAGCCAATACGAACCGCTGTCATTCAGCAGCCTGAAGGCGTTCAGCAGATCGCCACTACAATTCTTGCAATACAAAGCCCGCAAGCAAGCACCGTCACCAGCAATGGAGTTTGGGACGTTGGTGCATCGTGCCGTGCTGGAGCCTGAACGGTATCCAGATAGCATTGCTGTATGGGAGGGCAGGCGTGCCGGTGGACGCTATGACCGTTTCAAGCAGGAGAACGCCAGCAGGGACGTCATCACGGCGCAGCGTGCCTTGGAAGTCAGTGAATGTGCAGCGCGACTGATGGAGCACCCGCTAGCTGGTGGCCTGCTCGGTGATCTAGAGAACACAGAGCTTGAGTTCACCATAGATCAGCTGGGTATACCTCACCGCGGATTCATTGACGGCATCTTGCCGTGGGCCATCATCGACCTCAAAGTGACCAGGGCAGTAGACCACTACAGTCTGCAAAAGACCATATGGGACTATAAGTACTACATGCAGGCTGCCATATACGAACGCGCCGCTACTATCATGGGATACGAACCCGAAGCCTACTTCATCGTTGCTGTCGAGTCAGTGCCGCCCTATCACGTGTCTGTAGTTGAGTTAGAGCCACATTATATTGCACGTGGACACCTAGAGTGGGAGGGGCTGCTACAGGTATACAAGGACTGGGACGGTAGCCCGCTG
>Ga0255781_10003885_pt1 | contig 11530 bp, 9 predicted proteins | sample 101ome_21_FD_179979 | JGI IMG/M metagenome (GOLD analysis project Ga0255781, IMG submission 179979) | Coastal salt marsh microbial communities from the Groves Creek Marsh, Skidaway Island, Georgia - 101413BT metaG (version 2) | ecosystem: Environmental > Aquatic > Marine > Intertidal zone > Salt...
TTGACCGCGGTTATTCTTGCTGTGTTGCCACGAGTATCTGGTCCAAGTGCAATTCCTGCAGTTTGTGTTGTGGTATCAGAATTGTCTGTGTTGTAAACTTGTACTAATAAGGCACCACCAGTTTTTTCTTCTCTAACGTCTAGTCTTTCAGCTGGATCTGTAACACCAATACCGACATAACCATCTTTAATGAGAATATCTGCATGTGTTGTGCCAGAAATAATTGGCAATGAACCACTAGAAGTTCCTTCTCCAAATCCATAAGCACGATTTTCTGCATCATAGAACCAATCAACAAATACAGAATCAGAAGCAGAATCATCTATTCCTTCTAATCTAACTCCAGTAACGCCTGTATTTGTAGATTTTAAGCGCGCTATTAATTGTTCATCAGTTGCAACTGACAATTTAGCATCAGGACTTGTAGTACCAATTCCTACCTTTTCATTAGAGTCGATAGTAACTGCTACTGCATCTGCATTGTCATCAATACCAGTTGAGCTAAACGCTGTCAGCGGATATGTTAACATTGATGATGTAATAGAATTAGAAGTTGGAACTTGTGAATTTTCTCTAACACCACCTTGAAAAACTACATATACTGAATCATTATTTGCAGGAGCAGAAGTAAATGTTAATGTTGTTCCATCTACAGAATATGCTGCTGTAGGTTCTTGACGAACATTATTAACAAATACTTCCACACCTGTAGTTGTAGACGGAAGATCAAGTGTATACGCTACAGTTGATCCATCAGCAGTAAGTGTTTGCTTAGCTGTTGAAGTATATGTAGTTTTTGGTGTAAAACCAAGAAAAGGCATTAAGTTATCTCCATCACCCCAAGTACAACATCTATTGCTGTATTTGTTCCAGCCTGCACTTTTAATGAGTCGTTAGCTTCTAAAATATATTTTTGTCCTGCTAATGTTTCAAGTGTAGTTGAGCCTGGAATACTTACATTTTCGAGTAATTGATGTGTAGTACTTGCAGAGTTATCACTAAATTGAACTTGTACAGTTACAGCTTGAGTATTTTTATTTGAAATTGCAAGACCAAGTACTACAGTTGTCGTTGCAGCAGGTGCAGTATAAAGTGTATCGTATGATGTGTTGACGTCTGCTAACGCTGCATTTTTAAATGTATTAGCCATTTTTTATCCTTTAAACGTCTGTTATTGCAGTGTTAGGTAAACCTTGAACTACATTATTAGAAGTATTTATTGGTCGAGGTGTTCCGCCTGCATGTCTTTCTGCATCAACAATTTGTTCTTCAGTCATTGATGCTTTAACAAATGTTACTAAATTTTCTTGCGTTAACGTATCAAATGAAGTAAAATTATTTGCATCTGGTTGATTTAAGCTTGCGTCAAACGCAAATGCTTCACCGGTTTCGTCATTAATAATTTGAACTCGCACAACATGCACCACGTCTTGTAAATCACCATCTACAAGTTTTCTCGTTACATTTCTTGCGTACCAATTAATTGCCATGTTATGCCTCTGCTGCTATCAATGGTTCAACTATAACTTTGCCATCGTCGTCTGTCATAGTACTTTCATATATTGTAAGATCTTGTCTTTCACCTACAACCATCCAAAATACTTCGTCTGTACATGTAGGATCTTCTGCAGTAATTGTTAAAATATTATTTGCGATAGAAGATTTAACTGCAGTAAATCCAGATTCATTTGTGCAGTGTCTGCGAATTTCTCGACAAAGAGCAACAAATGTTCCTTCAGTCATTCCAGCTTCTGTATCAATGTTTATCGTTGCTATGCCATCAACAAGATTTACCATGCCAGAATAAAAAAGATCGGCGCCTGGACTTTCTGCAAATGAGTGTACTAAACGGTGAGTACCACGTTTTGATGCTAATGGATGTGGAATTCTAAATGAACCAGCACCTTTTGATAGTGTTCCTTGTACGTACCAGTTTGCAGATCCGCTGCTTACTCGTCGCATTTCACCACCACCACCAGGCTGAACCACAATATATGAATCACCGCCAAATGCACCATTAGAATAACATATATAAGATCCATCGATTAAGTTACTAGGATCGTCTGCGTTGTATTGTCTAAATCCATTCAATGCATTAAGTTTAATTTCTGTAACTGTAGCATCACCAGAACTATTGTTTGCCCATAACTTCATTATAGAGGCGTCATAATTAGCAGTAGTGCCAATTTTAAAAATTTCAGCAACGGTTTGAGTGTTAGTAGAAGTACCTTGAACTTTTAATCTCACTGTTGAACTAGGTGAAGAGTTTCCAATAGACACTGCACCATTTTCACTAAACAAAACTCTTTCAGTTGTATTATCACTGTAAAATCGTATTGGTGAATCTGAACCTCCAGTTGATGCTCTAATTTCTACGTTTGCTTTACCACCACCTGTATAATTTTTACTTTTTGTAATAGTCATTGACCGTGCTGTAGAAGCATTACCACAACCAATACGAACTTCAACATTAGCACCAGAATCTGTGTTATCATTGTCGCCAATAGCTAAATCACTTAATGGATTTGAAGTTTTAATTCCAACTCTACCATCAGCTGTAAATGTTGCAACAGTAGTATCAAATGTAGTATCCGTTACAAAATTTCCTCCACCAGATACGACATGAAAACCATCACTTATGTCATTTTCTCGTAATGCTAATACAACATGACCAGCATTGGCTCCTCTTAAAATAGTGCCAAATGTAGATCCAACTAATAAACCATCAATATCAGAATCTGACGCACTATCCCAATTGCCTATTGAAAAAGCATAATTACTATTTTCGTTGCCAATCGTTAAAATATCTCCTGTAGTACCAGCAACTGATAATAAAGTACCAGGCGTGTCTGTACCAATGCCAAGTCGACCGTTTTCATCGACTCTTAATTTTTCAGTGCCATCATCATATATAATAAGCCGAGTAGCACCTCTCATTTCCCATCCATTTCCTCCAGCATCAGATAATCTTAGATGGCTACCAGATGCACCTGCAATTTCAAGAGGTTGGCCCGGTGTTAAAGTTCCAATACCAATATTACTATTTGCTGCAATGTGCAAAGTATTAGCTGCTGCACTTTCGTTTGCAAATATGGAACTCGGCAGTCCTTCAATTCCTGTTAAAGCTGATCCATCACCAGTAAAATAAGATGCTGCAACATTATTTGTAAATGTTACGTCACCAGTGCTAGCAATCGTCATAACTGTACTAGTAGAATTATCATCAATTCCAGTTGACGCAAAATCCTCGATAGCATCTGTACCGAGGTCTAAAGCTTTACCTGTAAGTTTTGAAATTGACATTTATAATTTAATTTCCTTAGTAAATATCAAGATACAACGTATCTCCTGAAAATGGTGAACCTAGCTGAGAATTCACATTTGACCAATTTGTATTCTGACTTTGCCATATATAATACTGATTAATATTATTCATCGCAGTATATGGTCCACTTGCTGATGCAAAAGTCCAGCTAAAAGAACCGCTAGACCCAGTCACCGTCATTCCTGTTGCACCGGCTGTTATTGGATCTGTATAAGGATGACCTGTTAACCAATATAATTTTATTTGTGGTGTACCAGGAGCAGGGAATGCATAATATGCCCACCCGTCAATTGTCAAATTTGAAAAACCAAATGCACCGTTTGTACCAAACGGACCCCCAGCTGGTTGAGAACCAAATACAGGCGCGGTGACAAAGTTTCCATAATAAAACATGCCCGTACGAACTCCAATTCCACGGTGCGGATATTGAGATGCATTAGGATGTGACCACCCAACTGTAAACCGCGCAGCGCTTGTTGCTCCAAAAAAATCATTGAATCCGCGCATTTGCTGAGAACCAGTATTTAAAGTTTTTCCAACAGCTGGACTTAAAGACCGTATATCATTATCATTCATACTAACCTGTGTACCAGAAGTACCGCCGGCGGCAATATGTATTTCATTGAGGCTTAATGAACCCGATGATTTTACTGTAGGCATTTACTTTTAATCCAATTTAACTTTTTTTTTATTTATAGATAATTACTGTTAAGCTCTAGTAATATGATGATTTTCACCTGGTAAGCCTGCACCACCAATTGGCGCCCCGGCATTTGCATCCCACCATATTTCTGTAGGGCCTGGATAATGTACCAAGTTCAATAAATCTGGAGTATATTCATTTGTTCTCCAAATAATATCCCATCCATCTAATGTCGGATCGTCCCAAGGATCATAACAAATTGCAATTTTTGGTAGTTCAATATCGTGCATTAAACCAGCTTGTTCATATTCTTCATATCTATCTGCTAAAGGTTCTAACCAATCTATCCAACCACGTGTTCCAATAGCAAAATTAATATCCTGACATACGCCACCTATACGCGTGTCATATACATATGTGGGATACCGATCAGTTAATACTTTCATATTTAACCGACCATTAACGTGCTCGTTTTTTAATATAAAATATTGTAGCGTATCTTCGCCAATTCTGTGTCTTGTATCAAATCTAAACGCTGCTGCAGATTTTGAATAAAATGTTATGCGACAATGCGTTTCCCAATTATTAATATAACGATATGCATAGCTAGACCATTTATGATGCACATCAGCTAATCTTTGTGAATAACCATCATCATCTGGATTTATTTTAATAAGCCTACCATTTATAGCTTTTTCCCAATATGAAAAAGGTTGTAAAAACGATCGACATCCAAAACCATGTATTTGATCATGATCTTCTATATCTTCACACCCAAGATAAGGATTATAATAATGATTAGTTAAATAGCCACGATCAGCAAATATTCCATATTGATATTCTAATGCTACAACATCAGGACACGTGTTTGATTGTGCTAGTTGTTTATATAGCCAAACACCGTGTGGCGTGATAAAATCATCACCATCTACAAGAACCATGTAATCATTATCTGACTCAGTAAAAATATCTAATACAGTATTTTTCCCAACAGAAGGTGTGCCATCACTTTCTGTTACAGTGTATTCGATATTTGCACTTACACAATAGTCTATTGCAGTATTAACGTAATCATCATCAAGACTATTAATAACAATGTGTAGGTCCTCTTTTGGTATAGTGCGCTCATGTCTTTGTGTAGCTTTGAGGTTTTTACTACATAGCGCGTAAAATTTAAGACTCATATCAATCGGTCGGCTGGATAGGCCAAATTACAGAAGTTGGGAATGTATTTTGATTTGGAACATCTCTTAATGCTTGGCGATAATTGGTCATTTCGGGAGTCATAGTTCTATCAGACATTGCATATTTGTCAGTCATTTTTAAAAGGTGATCTCTTTTTGCTCTAATTTCAGCTGCATACATTTCTTCTGACTTATCCCATACTTGCCAACCATATGTAATAGTTGTATCTGTTTCAACAATATTTTCTTCAACATATTGTGTAGCATCATTATGATCCGGTGTATCTTCAAATATACAATCTTTACAAACTCCGGCGTCTGTATCAAGAGTAAACGTTTCGTGCATACGTTGCCAATAGCGTTCAGCGTGCACCGCTTCAGTTTTTGCAAAATTATGTACATCATTGGCAGTAAAGTCATCTGTTAAACCAACGTTAACAAAATAATCAGGCTTATCTTCTTTTGAATAACGAACTTGCATTCTTAATTCAGGAGCATTAACGCTCATAATCTTGTAACTTATCATTTCTATAATCTCCTATGTCCAATCTGCGTATATATCTAAGTTATTTGCTCGAGCATGTTCAAACATTGCATGAACATTGGACATTTTAGTTGTTGTATCCGAAGCTGCGTGATATTGAGAGCTTGTCTGTGAGCCTGGCATTGTATAATCTGTAAATGTCCATCTATAAGTGCCAGATGAAACTGTTGGATTGCCGGGTGAATTAGCATTGGTAAATTTACTTGCACTAGTGCGATTAAATGTATATTTTGCGCCAGTCGCGCCTTGCCTATAAAGTGTTACAGATGTCCAACCACCATTACTCGATCTACTTGTATGAATTTCTAAATGGTAATCTTGCCAATATTCAACAACAAAAAGTGCATATAACGTACCAGATGTAATTAAACCAGTTGTTTTATTAATAGATCCAAATGCAGCAGTAGTAGAGCTGGTGCCTTCAAAATGAAAATAATTATTTCGGGCATTCGCGCCATATCCTATTCTATAAGCATCACTATAACCATTATCTAAACGACCAACAGTAGTTATAGTTGCAGATCTTGCACTCTTACCGTAAAAATGATTCATACAATAAGCAGATCCGGATGTTGTATAACCAGCTAATGCACGTGCATCGCTATCATTCATACAAATACCTGTGCCAGAAGCAGCACCCAATTCTATGTGCACATCATTGAGACAAATTGTTCCGCTACTTTGCAATGTCATTGATAATTTCCTTTAAATCTTCTATTTGCTGTTGCTGCTCTTTCATTGCCTCAATTAACAATGGTACAATTTTTTCATATTGTACAGTTAAATAATTTTCACCAGATTTTGATATTTGTTCACCTGTGTTTACATCATATTCTGTATCAAATGGTGCAGGCGCTGTAGCTTGTGGCAATACTGCTTCTACTTCTTGTGCGAGAACACCAGCTTCATTATACATAAGTGTTGGATTAAATCCAAGATCTTTGACTTCTTCCTTCCAATCAAAAGTAACGCCATTTAAACTCATAAGTTTTTCTAAAGCGTTTTCAATATTTACTACATTAGTTTTTAAACGAGCATCTGAAGAATATGCGCAAATATTACCAGTTGCGCTTTGCGTTCCATAAGTAGTAACGCCTGCAGATGTAGTGCGCATTCTTTCACCACTATTTTCATACAAACTTAGATAAGGTCTCGATACAGCTGTATACATATAGAGCAAAGCGTGATTATCACCTTGAGCGTCTTCACCCTGCCAATATATATTTCCGCCAGAATGATTGTAATTTCTAAAATAATGATCAGTTCCATTGTGCCACATACGGAAATCAGAACCAGCGCCTAAGCGCAATGTATCACTGTCTTGCAATTCCACGTAGTTAGGACCAACTCTAAATACTTCACCACCTCCGCAAACAACTCGTATAGTATCTGCTGCAACTTGCATATCGATGTATGTATTTGTATCGGTTGCTGCATAAATATATCTGTTAGAACGTAAATCGTTACCTGTTATCGATCCACTACTAGATATGCTAGTAAAAGAACCAGCACCAGCAGTTACACTCATTCCACCAATTAGATTACCTGATCCGTCTAAACCTTTTGCCGTTCCATCAATAAAAAATCCACCGTCAGCGCGGATATATCGTGGTGTGTAAATATTCTTCGCTGTTGATTGGTTGATGCGGAGCCAAGTAGTATCTTGAGTCCCAATCTCGCCCATGCGAGTTGTGCCGTTGTAAAACTGAAGATCATCAGCGGTACCATCATCTGCAGGCTTAATAGCAATGTGAGTTGCAGTATTGGTGCCATTGCCTACAGTTAATGAAGATGCAGAAGTGCTCGTGATATAACCAGCGCCATTCGTCAGCTGATTGTTATTCGTTGGGATGGTTGGTAAATTGCCTGTGTGATAAACGGTATAATCAGTTCCACTAACGCGGAGTTGTAATTGACCATTTACTGCTTTTTGAATATCCCAAGCACCCCACTGAGATTGAAGGAAACCATATGAAGTGCCAGTCCCATACAATTGAAACAACCACGCGCCATTCGAGGTTTCTAAAGCAATGCCACCTGACCCTGATGTACTATTAGTAGGTATGATTAGGTTTCTACTACTATTCTCAAAAGTCCGCGAAACATACCCGCTTAGAGAACTGCTCGTAATATAACCAGCACCATTCGTCAGCTGGTTGTTATTCGTTGGAATGGTTGGCTTATTAGATAAATCGTTGTATGAGCCACTAAACGATGATGTTCCCGGCGTATAGCCAAGAGCAGTCGTTACCATACTGCTTGTAATGCCAGTAATATAACCTGGACCGTTTGTCAACTGATTAAGATTTGTTAGATTGCCGGCATCCCAAACTTTGTCACCAAAAACATATAACTGACTATCGCCGCCATCTAATCGAAGGCCTTCGACCCAAGAAATTGCTTCATCGGCGGCTGATATTGACCCATCGTAATAAATTAAAAAATCACCTGAAGTAGAATCATTATTGAATTGAAATTCCCACGCAGATCCATCTTCTACTGAATTATTGTAATTAGCATTAAACCGTATCCCTAAGTTTCCGCCACCGTCGTTTTGGAAAAATTCAATACTATTACCGACAGTTGCTTCACTGTTGATTTTTGTAATAGTGCCATCGGTTAAATCAGTAGACGTAGCATAACTACTAAGTGAGCTCGACGTAATATAGCCAGCACCATTCGTTAGCTGGTTGTTATTCGTTGGGATAGTGGGCTTACCAGTCAAATCAGCATAAGCACCACTAAAAGATGATGTTCCTTTAGAATTTAACTGAGTTTGAATATTTGAGGTCACACCGTCAACATAATTAAGCTCAGCAGTCGTTGCAGTAACACCATCAAGTTTATTAAGTTCAGCAACTGTAGCTGTGATACCAAGGTTAGTTAAAGCGTTTGTTCGTTGAGTACTACTAAGACTTTGATTACTTACGTCAATGCGCAATCGATTCCCTAATGATGTTGCTGTAGTAGCAGCAAAATCATCATCATCACCAAGTGCAGCAGCAAGTTCGTCTAAAGTATTTAAAGTTGTAGGAGCAGAATTAACAATAGCAGCTACTGCATCATCCACATATAAAGTGTTTGCAAGTCCTGAAGGAACATTAGTTAAATCACTATAAGATCCACTAAATAAAGATGGTTTGCCTGTTAGATCAGCATATGCTCCACTAAATAAAGATGGTTTGCCTGTTAGATCAGCATATGCTCCACTAAATCCTTGCGGTGCTGGTCTATTAACCCAAACATTTCCATTATAAGTTAAAATTTCTGTATTGGATGGAGATGTAATAGTAACGTTTAAAAGATCTTGCAAATTAGTATTACTAATAGTAGACTGAACTGTAGATAAAGTAGTTATCTGAGTATTAGTAGTAGTACCGGCGTCTTTTTCATCTTTAGATTGTCTTGTATTATTTGTTGTGTTAGTCAACAAACGTTTGCTAATGTTATCAAAGAAAAAACTTCTTCTGCGTCGTGCCATTATTGCGTTACCTCAATCGTTGTAAGAACAACTGTCCAACTATATGTTTTACTTGTTACGCCAGTAACATGCACCCCAACTGCATCATTAGTATTATCTGCTCGTATGTCTACAGCAAGGTTTACATCATCTTGGGCTACCGCAATTTCGTATACATCACCAACGTCAGCAACTGTTCCACTAAAGTTGTCTGCAACACCTTTTAAGTGCCATGCACCTGATTCACCTGTTGCGTCTGTGCGTCGGGCTACAAAAGATGCTTCATAGAATATTGTTGTATTTGCTGCAACTGGAACTCTTCCATTTGAATTGATAGTAAAAATTTCTGTTTCAGTTGAGTTAGTTGTTGTTCCGTGTAATACATATCTATTTTGAACGTAATTGCCAGTACCTTGCGTAAAAGTATTACTTATTGTCAAATCTACAATAGAAAGATTATGCGCTAACTTATCACTGGTAACAGAATCATTTACAATTTTTACTGTAGAAACAGTATTATCTGATGGAGTACCAATTGATTGAACATCACCTAATACTAAAATATAATCAATTACATCAGAAGCAGTCAAAGCTGATGCAAAAATAATATCAGAGTCAACAACAGTATACGCAGAAATAGGTGCTTGAGTTACACCATTAAGTGATACAATAAGATTTTGTGCTGTTTCAGGATAAAACGCAACACCATCATGTGTCAATGCAAATGTGTCAGTTGCAGAAGTAGTAATGCTATCGAGTAATCTGTAAGATCCTACTGCAGGTTGTTGTCCTATAAATGGCATTGATTATCCTATCATTAATCTGTAGTGTAAAAACCTTGGAAAATCCAAGAACCTTTACTACCTGTTCCAAGTTCACCTGCGGACATATCAAACTCTCCTTGAGGCGAGCCAGAAACCTCTGGTTCATGGTGTATCAAACGTAAATATGTTCCACTTACAGCATTAATATGAACTCTAGTGTGCTTGATCATTGTTCCGTATACAGAAACACCACCACTATAAGAATTACCTTCAGATGATGCTGTAAAAGGTAACCCATATATTCTCATATTTCCAGTACCTTGCGTAGTAACATTTATAGCAGAAATATAAGCAGAATAAAAAACAGTAGCTCCAATTTTCCTAAAAACAGCTTTTTGTACTGTCATTGAATATGCGCCATCAAAAGCGCTAGTACTCATAGATGGTGTCCAAGTTCCTTCCTCATAATCATCAAACGTGTGAGCACCAGTTGCGGTACCTCCAAATTGTATTCCTATATTAGTACCTGATTCAACAATAGCACCCCGCGTAGTTCCTGCTGTAGCAAAATTTATGTAACCAGCGGTAGCTGCAGCAGTTTTTGCTAAATAGAGTGCGGAATTAGTTGTATCTGCATTAATTGCAACGAAACCGGCATCAGGATATACATTCATTCCTCCGTATGGCTCAGTTCCAAAACCACCAAACGTCGCAGATGGCCCTTCATTCATAAAAACTCGGCCGCCGGACGTTATCTGCATGCGCTCTGTGGTATTGGTAATAAACTTTAAGGTATTTGACTGTGCCCTTAGTCTTACCTGACCAGTAGACGTTCCATTATCTTGAAGATAAACATCGGCAAATGAGGCTGTGCTTTGAAATCTAGCAACTTCTTCATCTGCACCAGAAGATACGTCTAGCCTGTACGTTGGAATTTTTCCAATCCCTACGCTTCCACCATTTTTATTTAAAATTAAATTATTTGAAGCACCATTATTACGTGCTTGAATCTCATTCGAATCAAATGCAAGATTGAAGGCTGTTAAACTACCCAAAGTCAAGGGATTATCAGTAATAGATAAAGAACTTAAACCATCTTCTGATGTAATTCTGACATTGCCATCATTAATTACTACATCAGCTTGGCCTATTCCAGAATTAATTGGTAATGATCCCGAAGCAGTTCCTTCTCCGAAACCGTATTGGCGATTTTCTGCGTCATAGAACCAATCTACATAAACAGTATCGGCGGCTGATGCATCATAGCCTTGTAATCTTACCCCTGTTATACTAGTATTTGATGAAGCAAGTCGAGCTATTAATTGTTGATCTGTTGCAACACTGAGTCTAGCGTCTGGATTTAATTGACCAATACCAAAATTACCGTCGTTACGTAATTCTATTTTTTTATCACCGGCGATTTGGAAAAACATATCTCCAGCTTCTTGTGTGATTTGGCCATCACTGGATCCGGTGTTTCTGAAATATAATTTAGCAATACTATCACCGTCATTTGAAATTCTGATAGTCGAGTTAGTATTTGCTCTTACGTCAAGTTTTGCTGCTGGATCAGTTGTACCAATACCAACATTTCCAACATCATCAATGCG
>Ga0255781_10003898_pt1 | contig 11511 bp, 9 predicted proteins | sample 101ome_21_FD_179979 | JGI IMG/M metagenome (GOLD analysis project Ga0255781, IMG submission 179979) | Coastal salt marsh microbial communities from the Groves Creek Marsh, Skidaway Island, Georgia - 101413BT metaG (version 2) | ecosystem: Environmental > Aquatic > Marine > Intertidal zone > Salt...
TGGATATGTCCACTGGGAATATTCAGGCTTTGGTCAATCAGATTAATACATATTCTGAATCGACCGGTATTTTTGCCTCAAGATCTGCTTCCAATGCGTTGGTTTTGGAGCATAGGGGTGGAAATGACATCAATATTGAAGCGGTTTCTATCTCTGGATCTGGATCGATAAAGGTTCGTCAGTTAGATCAATACGGAGAAGTGATTAATTCGCCACAGAATACTGCTTCACCGGCTCCTGAAATATCGACAGGGAAATATGCAATTTTAGGAGGTCAGATCCAGCTCACCAGCCCAAGTGATTTTGAACTTTCCACAAACGATGTTGATATCTCCGTTGTGCAATCAGAATTCGCAAGTGGCTTCATAAAGCGCGCTTATGATCCTGGTAACAGTTCAACAGGTTATTCGTTTAAGACATTAAAACATGCCGATAGCGCTGCAATTGGCGCCGCTGGTTTGGCTTCAGTAGCGGCATCAAGCTCCTATAAATTTGAGATTAAAGGCGATAATTCAAATTCAAGTTTGGTTGCAAATATTGCAGGCTTGAACTCAGAGGATTTAAACGGACAGACTGTTGCGAAAAAATTGGCTAGCGAATTGCGACAGAATTCTGTTCAAGCAGGCATTTACGGCAATACATTTAGCTTTGCAGATGGCTTTCCAAGCAATGGGGATACATTAGAATTTAGATTAGGTGATCAAACATATCGCGCAACTTTGAACGATGTACCTCTGTATGTCATCGAAGATAGTAACGTAAAAATTGATGGGAAAACGTACACTCAAGCTGAAGCGCTAAAGCAAATAGTCGCCTCATCAAAATTTACCATAAGTGGACCTGAAGATAATAGAATTCGAGTAGGCTTCACAGAAGCTACTGGTGGCTTTAAATTATATGCAGTTGCAAATGATGGAGTGATTTCTGGGCATTCTTTGAGATTAACAAGTAATAATTCATCAAGTAACTTAAATGCATTCCATTTTGATAATAATTCTTCCGCGTTCATTCAGGGTGGTGAATTTGATACTACCCAGGCAGTTAATCAAGTTATTGCGCGACTAAATGTAGGTGGAACTATAACTGATATTACATTTAATAACGGTGTGGTGACCCCATCAGTAACTGCAAACGGTGTAATTATTTCGTTAGAGCAGGGAAGCAGTGAAAATACTGGATTTTTGAAAGTCAGCATTCCCAACTCAGTATCGGATCAAGACATAAGGTTGAGTGCGACTGCAAACTCAGCAAACTTTGCTATTAACACTGCATCAACCCAGATGACCATCAATGAGGATGGGTTTAACTTGTCAGAGTATGGCAGTGACAGGATCCAAGTGAGTGGGTCAGTGCAATCTCTCGCAAGTGAGACCATATCGATTGATGGTCTTTCTGGCGAAGATCTCATTATTATCTCAACGGGAAATGTAAGACCCTCAATCTTAGGGGCGGCAACGTCCTCAACTCATAACTTAAACCCCAGGGAAATTTCTGCGCAGGTTACTTCAGATGATGGCCGCACGGTTGTGCTAAAAGACACAAAAACAGGAGATTATCTTGGGTCGCGTACTTTAAATTCTACGAATAACTTCCAGTTTCGTGGCTTTGACTGGCAGTTTGATAGCATTGGAAATAAAAATGATGAATTTCTGCTAACTACTTCTGGTAATCGCCAAGATGATGCCTCTAACTTGGTAAGATTTAATCAACTTGCGTCGTTATCTGAAAAAAATGGAAGAGGTGGATATTCGCAAATCTATTCTAATCTTGTTACAGATACAGGGTTTAAATCTCGAGAAGCTGAGCAACGATTAGAGACGACGCAAGCAATTCATGAAGTTGCATTGGATAGAAAGTCTGAATTCTCTGGAGTTGATTTGGATACCGAAGCTGCACGACTATTAGAACAACAGCAGGCCTATCAGGCATTAGCAAAAGTTTTAAGTACCGCAAAAGAGCTCGTAGATACTTTGCTGAGATCATTTTAAGAAGGTTCGAAGACAATGACGATAGGCACAACGCGTTTCTTTCAAAATAATAGTGAGCTATTCTCGCGTCTGAACGAAGATTTGAAAGCACTTCAGTCCCAAGCGGGGTCAGGCAAAGCTGATTTGAAACTTTCGCAGAACTTTCGGGATGTGGCGAAGTTAAGCGCAGCTGACGAAATGCGATCGCAGACTAAGCAGTTCATCGCTAATTCAGGGCGCGTGCAAACAGATTTGGAAACCCTAGATCTCGCGATGGATCGCTTACAAAACGTTTTAATTCGATTGCAAGAAGTTTCGGTGGAAAGTTCGAATGACGTTCTGTTACCCGAAGAGCGGCAAAGATTTATTGCTGAGGCAAAAATGCTGAAAGATGAGATATTTGAGATCGCGAATCAATCAGATAGCTTTGGTAATTCATTGTTTGGCGGCGTGTCAGGGAAAAATCTACCATTTGAAATGGCTGGAAATGGAAAAGTGAGCTTTGTTGGTTCTGCGATGGCAAAGCAAATTTCGGTTTCAAATGGTTTGTCTGTTATGCAAAATTTCTCAGGCGCAGACATTTTTCAAAATGCAGAGGGGCCAAACGGTAGATTTTCAGTTTTTGAGCTGGTGGATGACTTAATTAACAGCCTATCGGCTGATCTAAGTAGTACGGTTTCAACGAACCTATTAAAGAGTGCCAACTCGGCAGTCATTGAGCTTCCAGACACAGGTCCTGACGCTGAAATTTCACTGACACTAGCGACGGCTGCAGGGGACACATCATTTTCGGCTTCAATTTATGGAAACGATTACTCCGCGTTTGTAACGCACATTAATTCAAAGACTGCGACTTCAGGTATAACGGCCACGTATCTTGGTGGAAATCGCGTATCTTTGCAAGCGACATCCGGTGAATTGAAGGTGACCAATTTCGCGCAAAATGGAATGACGGATCCAAACAGTTCGCTTAAGGTTTTAGATCCGAATACTTTGGCAACTGTAGAGACGGTTGCGCAGAATAAGATTAATTTTGGCGACATTTCCGTGCGGATAACGGATGCATTTGAGCATTTTGCCACAAACCGTGCGGAAGTTTCCGCAGCTTCGCGACTGGCTCAAGATGCAGAAGCAGCCAATATGGATATTCTTGTAGGTTTAGAAGAAGATATAGCTGATATCGAAGACGCGGATCTTGCAGCAGTTTTAACACGTATCGAAATGCTCATGACACAAAAAGAGGCTGCGCAGGCGACATTTACTCGGATCACAAGTAAGTCGCTTTTTGATTTTCTAGGCTGATTTTCCATAAAAATTTGGCACGTAAATTGCTCCTATTTCTCAAATTAGGAGTCAAAGATGTTCTCAATTATTAAAGCTGGGATGGCGACTGCGAGACACGAGTTATCAGTAATCTCGAATAACGTGGCAAATGCTAATACAAACGGCTTCAAAAGATCCATGGCGTCGTATTCAGATTTAGCTCCAAGTTCTTTATCTGATTCAATCGCAGCTTCATCGTCTGGTCTCGGTTCATTGATTGAAGACACTAGAATTAGTCATTCTCAAAGTACACTGATTGAGACTGACAAAAAAACAGATTTTGGCCTGGCGGGAAATGGTTTTTTCGTTTTACGGAATCCAATTGACGCATCAATAAGCTATACTCGGAATGGTAGATTTGGGCTAGACGAAAATGGTTTCCTAACAACAACTGACAATTGCCTTGTACTTGGTCAGCCTACAGTTGAAGGTGAGTTTTCAGTCGATGATTTGAATGTTCAGAACTTACTCCCTGTTCAAATCCCTGTTTCAAAGGATGAAGTTCAAATGACAGAACTTCAAATCCAAGGAGATGGAAATATCACGGCTATTTATGGTGATGAAAATTACCAGAAAATCAGCACTTTGGCACTTGGGCTATTTACTAACCCGGATAATCTTCGTGAGTTAGGCAATTCTCGTTATGCGGCAACCAAAAATGCTGGGGCATTACAACTCGGACGACCGAGTGATACCGGGTTTGCGAACTTAAAAAGTGGTTGGCTTGAGGCTTCAAATGTCGACATAACAGATGAATTGACAGCCATGATTAAAGCACAACAACAATTCAATGGAGCCGCTCGCTTGTTGCAAACAAATTCAGAGTTGTTGGAAAAATTAACACGTTAATTAACTTATTATACTGAGGAATTTCGATATGGCGAATTGTGCAGAATGCAGCGTTAAAATGGGCTACACAGAGTCAAATGTTGCTCGTGATCATGAGGGCATGTGTGTTGCATGCTATGTAAAATCTCTTGTAAAAACAAAAGTTGAGGTTGCAAATAGCTCTCGACGTCCGAGTAATGTAAAGTCACTTGATAATTATTTTGAAAAATTTGAAAATATTCTTGTAACCAGTGAACTGAATACAAATTTACGGGTTCGTAAACGCTTTGGCATTGTTCATGGCGAAGCAACCTTAACAAGCTCGCCGCACAAAAAAGATTCAAGCTGGAAAAATTTATTCATTCGTAAGAAAGTCCCAGGGAACCATAAATCCCTAAGAAAGGTAATTGAAGAAGCTGATATAGAACTCAAAGCAAATGCGATTAAGCGTGGTGCTAACGCTATTCTTGGATATAGCATGGAGCTGTCAAACGCTTATTTGGAGCATCAAAATTATTTGATTGTGTCCGTATCAGGAACAGCAGTGGAAACTGCTTAAATAGGCGGCTCAAAATTTGGTAAAATGCTGATAAAAAATTATCAAATTCTGGAAAGAGAAATAGCGTCCACCTTCAGTAGGCGTTTTACAAAATTTGGCCCTCAACCTGAAGCTAGTTTATGGTTTAGTGAAGGACGGCAACGCGCACGGTTTTCAGTAATTGCAGCAATAATTTGTGAGAGAAGTCAGAACAGTGGAGTGAGCATTTGTGACGTTGGTTGTGGATATGGCGGTTTTTTGCAGTTCTTCCAAAACGAGTACAATAATATAGATTTTGAATATACTGGATATGATCTTGCGGATAATTTGATTGAATTCTGTGATAGAGAGATGAGCTCAAAAAATGCTCGTTTCATGCAAGGCTCAAGACCACAAGAATTTATGGATTTCACGATTATGTCTGGTACATATAACTATGCTCCGCAAACAACAGTTACAGATTGGCGGTCTTATTTTCGTCGCGAGTTAGAACACATTTTCGAGAAAACTAAAAAGTGTTTGATTTTAAATCTGATGATAGCAGATCTGCCTCGCATTTCTAAATCAGGTATTTTTTACGAGGAGTTAAATGACTTTAAAGTTTTCTGTGAAGAGCGCTTGGGCGTTGTAACGACCTATGATCATTTTCTTCTAAAGAACGAAAAGACATTTTGCATTACACGATGACACCTGTTTTCCAAGGTATCGATATACGCTTAAATTAGGATTTGGAGATAACTCAAAATGTTAAAACTTGTTCTTATTCCGATAATCAGTGTGGGCGTTTATTATGCATATGACCAAGATGTTTTCAAACCTGAGCGTAATCAAGAATTTGTGGCGCGTGTCTCACTCAAGACCAATTGTGAAATGGACATAAATTCGTTTGGCTTGAAAAACCTCTCAACTGGGAAAACAGTGAACTTTAAGCATGGAGAAGCCTTTATTCGTGCGAGTGGAAAAGATGAACTGCAAGTTGTAATGGCACCACAATTTAACGCTGTGCGTATAAATGGTGTAAAATTTGTAGCAGGTTCGAACGTTGAAGCTTTTCAAGATTGCAATAATAACCAAGTGACATTAGAAAACATCTTTGACAGCATGAATACGCAATTCGGGTCGAACTGATGCTTCGCTCAAAAAACTTTACTATGAGACCCCTTGCCGCTCTTCTTGGGATATTATAAAATCCTAATTTAGGATGTAAGCATCAGAAAATCCGACGAATTTTGTAATTTCAAGTGCTTTTTGGGCGCTCGTTTTGGAAGGGAAGGGACCAACTGTCACAAGTGATCCGTCTTCTTTTAGTTTTTTGTGTGAGAAAGGGTAACCTGTAAGCTCCAAAGTTTGCAGCGTGCGTTCTAAGTTTTGTTTGATGGTGAAATACCCAACAGCAATCAAAATTCCGTTGTCTAAACGTTGTGGTCTTAACTTTGGTTTAGGGGAAGAAGCTTTCCGAATTAACTTTGGTGCTGAGACACTATTTTGTGTCATTGCTGGTGGCAAACGATCTTGCATTAAAGTCACTGAGAAGAAACTTGCGTAATTTGAGGGCACGTTAAACTGAGCATTAAGAGGATCAAGGGTGTTTTCGTAGTCAAGCCCTTCATATGGCAAGGACTGCGCGCCTTTAGCTCCAGTCGCGTTGTCTTTTAGTTTGGCCCCATGATTTTCTAAAGAAGAAAATAGCTTGGGGATGCTTAACAAAAATTCACTCGCAAATAGGGGAGGCGCATAACTCTTTCTGATAATGGCGGGAGCACGCTCATCAGTGATATTTGATAGAGTGACATAGGGGACACGGACATTTGTGTCATCATCAGGGTATGAGGCAATTTTATTAATTAAGATGCTCTTTTCATGTGCAACAGTCTTTAAATCTGTATCAACTAATTCCGTGGTTGCATCAGGTATAGGCAGGTCTACTGATCCTTTTAGAAGTTGGCCAAAGATATTCAGCCATAAAGAAGAGAGGATAACAAGTAATAGGCCCCAAGATAGTAAAATCAGGTTTTTGCTTATCCAATTTTTTGACACAATGTTTTTCATAACTCTGTGAATGCAGAATAAGTGCCAAAAAAAAATAAATACATTTAATCAATATGTTAAAGTTAAATCAGAATTTTCATACATATGGCCTAAAAAATAGTGCATTCGCCATGGGTGCAATGAAACTAAGATATAGCGCTGTCGTGTCATTACTCTATGACAGAAATTAGAGTGCAAAAAATCCTTGGTGGGTTCATTGGAGCTTGGCCTAAATTTTGCTGTATATAGAGCGAATTATAATGAGCATAAGATTATGAACCGCTTGAAAGATCGTAAAATATCTTCGCTGCCACTCGCATTTTTATTGTCGGCCTGCGGTGGCGCGCGACTGCAAGACGCATTTAGCTGCGCCGGTAGTTCTATTTGTGGGAAGAGTACGGACGACACAATTACGGGTGGCGCGCTCGCGGACACTATCATAGGATTTTCGGGAAACGACACACTGTCCGGTCTAGGGGGTAATGATCTCATCAAAGGGTATGACGGAAACGACACAATCGATGGTGGTGATGGGAATGATTACATTGAGGGTGGCGATGATGACGACACGCTAAGCGGAGGTGTTGGTAACGATAAGATTTACGGTGGCTCAGGAAACGACACGCTGGATGGTGGTTTTGATCCCGACGAACTTTATGGCGGCGATGGCGCAGATAGTGTAACGTTTTCCCTTAATGATACAGTTGCTGATGGCGGAAGTGGGTCTGACACCCTTGTCATCACTGAAGTTTCGGACACGCGACCCATCACAATTTCATTTCAAAGCTCTAAGGCCTATGCCGGCACTACCTACGTCTCCACTTTCGAAAATATCAAAAACTTTGAAGCCGTAATCGCTGAACTGGGGAATAGTCTCATTGTAACAGGCGCGACAGACACGGTCTCAATTATCACTGGGACGGGAAGCGATGAGGTGAGCTCATACGGGGCAAGTGTCGCGATAGCGACGGGTGGTGGTGATGATGTCGTGACAAAATATAACGGCGGGGGCAAAATTGATACTGGGTCGGGAAATGATACCGTCGATTTGATCAATATGGGGCAAACCACAGTTATCCTTGGTGCGGGCGATGATAGCATAAAAATTCGGGGACACTTTGACACCATTCAAGGCGGCGCGGGAACAGACACACTCACTCTTTCAGAGAATTGGATATACCCAGACGTCACGGTGTCACTGGAAAGTACGTCAATTTACAGTGACTTCCCTGGCCTTATCCCGTCAAACTTCCGCATGTCTGTGAGCGAAGTCGAAAATATCTCCTACGCTGGTGATTTAGCACTGACATTTATTGGGGATGAGTCTGCCAATGTCATAAGTGGCGGTTCGGCGAATGACGTCATTAATGGAAATGGTGGCAATGACACGCTTTCTGGAAATGCGGGCGATGATACCCTTAATGGCGGCACTGGAAATGATACTCTAGTGGGTGGAGAGGGCGATGACATATACGTTTTTGGCAATGCAGCAACCGGTGGCATGGACACAGTTACCTTCACTATCGCCGATGACAGCATTGATTTCACAACTAACGAGGCAATCGAAAATGACGCTGCATCTACTCTTTATTCCGAGGGGGCGCTCGGAAACATAACGTCTGGGACTGGGCTTCAGATTTTCAGTGACGATATTGTTGTTGCAGATAGTGCTGCCGGGCCGACGGAGGCTGAGATTGAGATATACTTGGGAACAAATGAGGTGTTTGTAAGCGGGGCAACGGGAGATAGTGTCTATATCTTTGCCGATGACGGGGTTAACACCTACGGATTCCTTGTAACGGAAGGCGCGGGCGGCACGGATAAGCAATTTGATGCGGCAGACGATGCGGGCGTAACCTTTATCACGCTTGCGGGCCTCTCAGATGCGACGGAGCTTAGTGCCCAAAATTTTGTTGATTTTAACATTGCCTGAATTCGTCTTTATCTAGATTTTCCCTGAGCTTCGGGTATCGTGTCATCTGAGGAAACTGCAAAAGATCCAACTGCTTTGAAACGAAATCGCATCCAAGCCAGAACTCATGAGTTGCTCAACCCGGCGGCCTTTGGAGACATTACCAGTAAGCGCTGGGACCAATTTTTTTCAGGTCTCATCTTCTTAAACGTCATCGCCGTGACGCTGGAGTCCGTCGACAACCTTCACGCGGCATTCGAGCGGGCGTTTCAATATTTCGAGATATTCTCGATTATCGTATTTTCTATCGAATATTTGCTTCGAGTATGGGTCGCGCCGCTCAAATATGCGGACTTCAAGGGAGAAGGGGCACGCGCGCGCATAAAATATATTTTATCTCTCAACGGGATCATTGATTTTCTGTCAATTATTCCATTTTACCTTCAATTCTTAATGCCAGGCTTGGATCTCAGAATACTGCGCACGCTTCGGCTGCTGCGTATTCTGAAACTCTCGACGTATAATTCGGCGCTCTCAGACCTGATTGAGGCAATCCAAGAGGAGCGGCGTTCGTTTATTGCGGCTGGTTATATCTTTGTGGTGATGTTTATTATTGCCTCCTCATTAATTTATTTTGCAGAACACAAAAATCATCCCACCCATTTTACGTCAATTCCAGATTCGATGTATTGGGCACTCATCACGCTTACGACTGTTGGATACGGGGACGTCACCCCCGTAACTGCTTTGGGAAAATTAATATCTGTGATCTCTGCCATGGGCGGCGTCGTGGTGGTTGCCCTCCTGACGGGTATTATTGCCTCCTCCTTCAGCCTTCAAATGGAGCGCAGGAAAGCTGAATTTGAAGATGAGATCAGGGAGGCGCTCAAGGATGGGATCTTGGACGATGATGAGCTGGAGCATATTGAAAAATTACGCAAACACTTTGGAATTTCTAAAAGGAAAACGGAAAGCCTCATTCGTGAAATCAGCGTTGAGCGGCGCGGCTGAGTGTTGGATAATTTTTTCGATGAGGCGCTCGGGGAAACTGTCTTGATGGTGATAATAAGGCCTTATCGGAAGTCACTCCGCTAACTTGAGAGAAGCCAGGCAAGGACTACGCTGGAGCAGGCTAAAATTGTTACCAACGCCCACTTTCGCGTGGATGCATTCCGCTCCGATTGCTCACTTTCGAACTGGTAAGCCCTGAAATTCTTGAACTTGTAGTCATCTGACATACGATTTCGCCACTCAAATTAACATTGTAGCTCAGTATATCTTAAATCCTAAAAATGGCCACTCTTTTGATTATTCGGGGCACGTATGAAGCAAGGTAAGGTGAGGAGAGTTATCCACAGGTGTGGATAAATTGTTCATATGTGTTACGCTCACATAGAGTGAATTTTCGTTCACCGCACACAATATGTAGTCAAAAAACTTGATTTGCGCGGCAAAATGTATCACACTGATACTTGATTAAGGGTTTGCTACCTCTCCCCCTTAAACATTGGAGGCCTTCATTTCTCCCTAATAGTCCCTGTAGTCGCAAGAAGGCCTCCTCTCACTATTCACAGTAAAACGTCTAGCGAAATAGAAATTGTGCGCGCCGTTACAGGTGCGGAGCACCCTCTCACCGATTGGACTGAAGTAATACTGTTTAGTTAAACAGGCTGCCCACGGATCGCGCGTCGACAGCCATACCTGTTAACACCTCGCCGACGCCGTTCATAACGCCCTGGGCCGTCCCACAGGAACTTAGGGTCAGTGTGACCATTGCAATGCCAATAACTTTCTTCATGTCTCTGCTCTGTTTTTATTTCAACATATAACCCCGAGAGAGTGCGGTGCAATGCATTATTAGTTGTTTTGCGAATGAGTGGGCTTTGATAGGCCAACAGGAGTAAAGTTCTATGATTTGCGTCTGGGTCTGATATGTGACAGATGCTTAAAGAGCAAAGATAACAGTAGAGATATTGTCATGCAGAGTGAAGCCCTCACCACAATCACCGCGCGCTACAGCCTACGCGAAGATCGGATCGTCATTGATGGTGTCATCCACACTGGTAATGAGTTACAGCTCGCCTTTACGCAGCGACTTGCGCGTGCGGTGGTCGCTGAACTTGTCAGGCGAGTGAGTACACTTTCCGACAACCCTCTTATACATGACTTTGCGCAGGAAGAGGCCATTAGCACAAAGCCGCAGTCAGAGGCCGTGCAGGTGGCGGGTGATCGTCCCGCCTGGCTCGTAACCCACGCACATTTCCAAGAGCTTGATACCGGCGTCCGCGTCATATTCACGGAGGATGAAGAGCGCGCAGTTCACCTAGACTGCGCCGAGGCGGTCCTGAGAAACCTCATTGATATTTTTCATAAGTCGTTCGCAGCCGCCAAGTGGGATACGAGTGCGTTTCCGAACTGGGTAGTAGGCCAGGCGAGTGTGCCTTCGCAGTCGCAAGTGATTAATTAAAACTTAATTCATCAGCTGCATGAATATGCCGTCTAGCGACACGCCCGCTATGTATCCAGATTGATTAAAGATGGTCGTATATATCGGCTGCGTGGGCGAAAGTTTTCCGAATGTGTTTGTGACGCTCTCGCCGCGGCGTGCGTAATTAAGTGTGCCGTGAAGAGAAAATTTTCCACCTTGCCGAAAGGCTGCAAGCGTAGCGTCGTCCAGTATGTAGACAATTTGCGAGTAGGACTGCGCACCCGCATTAAATCCTGCGTTTCCCCCCGCGAGCCGAACTTGGGAGAGTATTATTCCATCCCTGACTAAGTAACCCTCACCATATGTGCCACCAAATAGCAAGCCAGCCTTGATGATCTTGGGGAACACAACCTGCGCTACTGACGCATCAAATAGGGTCTGGTTGTCTGGGTAGCGCGCACTTGCCGCCTCAAGAGTAACTTGAATG
>Ga0255781_10003908_pt1 | contig 11500 bp, 4 predicted proteins | sample 101ome_21_FD_179979 | JGI IMG/M metagenome (GOLD analysis project Ga0255781, IMG submission 179979) | Coastal salt marsh microbial communities from the Groves Creek Marsh, Skidaway Island, Georgia - 101413BT metaG (version 2) | ecosystem: Environmental > Aquatic > Marine > Intertidal zone > Salt...
TTCTACTATAATAAGTATTAGCTATAATTGTCACATTATCTAGATACTGTCTACCATCACTAAGTCTTGCAGATATGGTTCTGCCATTACTATCTAGTTTAATATCATGATCTAATAGCACCCCAGAAAATTCAAAAGTTACATTACCATTAATATCCTTAGCTTGGAACGTATAAATATTACCCAATACTCCTGTATAAGTATCTTGATCACAATCTGTAGCTTTAGACGCTGCTGTTGGCGGAGATAAACTTTCTACTAATTCTAATTGCAACACAGTTTCTTGTTGGCCGTAACCTAAATTAACAGTAAAACTCTTAACATCACACCCCAAAAAACTCAAGTAAGGTATTGGGTTACAACTGTTAAATTTGGATAATTTTCCAGGATTTTGTACGTGTAAATTATTATCGTAATTATAGGCCATAATATTATCTTATTAAACTTAGTGGTGAAAGAACCGGATTAACTTCTGCTAATTGATTGGCTATAAACTGAATAGAATTACTACTTAAATCTATAGTAATATTATCTGTATTATCAGCAATATCATTTATCATTAATGGTTTTTGATTTAAACTATCTGAAATTTTTAATTCATATAAATGTTTAGCATTCAGTTTTTCATTATGAAATTGACTAATAGATTTTTGGATAGTATCACCAGTTGTTAAATTGTGTAATTCTAAATTATATTTAGGCAAGGTATCTAGTATTGAAAATGAGGGGGAGCCGCCATAACACCTAAGATAAAGAGTAATATCTACATCTTGCTTGGGAGAAGTAATAGAATGAACTCCTATATCGCCAGCTTTGCTTAACCATTCTAATAAGTCTTCATAATGATAGAAATATAGGGATGTGGATTGAGAATCGTGCAAATATAATCCATTATTTTTTTGTATATTAATAACATCAAAATATTTCATATTAACAATATTATTGCCATAATTTATCAATCTACAATGATCTCCATCTTTAAACAGATTCGTATTAAATGGAATAACTATAGACCCCACAAGAATTTGATCAAAATTATTATCGTAAGGATCAAAAGTTAAATTATATTCATTACCATTAATAGAAATACTATATTGTGGTTTTTGTGCAGAAGGTGGGACGTATATTCCTGGAGCTATAAAAAAACCAGCTTCTGTTTTTTGTTTAACTACCTGCTCAATATTATTAATAAACAGCTTATCACCAATACTAATATTTTCATTATTTATAGTATTAGCTTTAATATAGTTATAGACTTTGTATACTTCTGTGGGATTATATAGCTCTTTGTTACTGTGTCTTATTTTAATTTCATAATAAATCCTAAACATAATTTTTCCTTTTTACAATACTGTCTATCTTTACGGTAAAGCTTTCGGAGATGTTGGGGTGCTTAAATCTCTATCTACAATATTTGGTTCTGACGGCTCTGTAGCAGCTATTGTGCCTTCTGTATTATTGTAAGCGGGCGGCTGGACACGAATATGATTTAATAAACTAGAAGTAGTAGCCCCATCATAACAACTGTGTCGAGTAAAAGTTACGGTTCTTCTATACGAACCATTATTAGCATAGCTTTCGCTATCTGCTGTTCTTACCCAGGTGTCAATATCATTATCTGACGCCCAATCGTTAATTGCTATAAGAGCATGTTCAGATACAGACCTGGCATGATCTACGGCTTTCTTAGGTTCTAATTGCGCATTTACTGTAACGCTATAGGTTTCTAGGGTGTCACATAATATGTCTTGTGTCAGAGGATAACCTCGTCCAGGAACAACATGTTCTACTAATCTTCTGGCAGGCATCTGATGTTCAATATTCATTTCTGCCCATAATGCATATGGTATTTTGTGTCTGCTTTTATTAGAATATGTTAATGTAAAATCTATAGAGCTATTAGTATGATTTCTTTTAAAAACTTTTTGTAATAAACGAAACTCCTTAGCAATAGCATCACTACCACCATAGGATGAACCATCATTAAAATGCTCAAGATCTTCGGGGTCGCTATCTCCCACAGCTGAAACAAAATTAATTAAATTATTTTTATTGCGAATATATTTCCATATATTATCACCATCACTATTAACAATATTGTATAAACGATTTTCTGCAGCGGTCATAGCGGCTGCATTTTTGCCGATACCAGCATTAAGATCTGAGATATTTGTGTAGGTATTTTCTACTAAACCACGAATGTTTCCATTGATAGTAATATTTTTCTCACCATTTTCTATATTGCTGTCAGCATTAGTATCCATAGTAATTAAAACATCGCCACGAACGCCACTAGGTCTAATGATATATTCTCCATCAATAGATATAGTTCCATTTAATTCGTCCACATTAACATTTCTGGTATGATTATATCTTTTAGTTGTATCATATTTATGATCAGGGAATACATTAACACCACTACCACAACCTAGAAAAGTATCTTCTTTAATGGTTTGTAAGTTAGCTTCTCTCGCAGTGATGACGTCATCTGCCGCTTTTAATCCTGTTGTCACGCCACTTTGTTCACAATTACTACATCCTCCCAATCCTTGCACTTGTAAATTATATTTAACTAATATGTGTTCATTGCTAAAATAGTGATTTGTGTTAAGAGAACCTACGCCGCTAGGACTATAAGATTGCCAAATTTTATCATCCATACTATAACTAACATTTTCACTAATACTTTTAATATATTTACCATTAAGAACATAATGACTCGCAATATCAGAATTAGGCTGGACGAGCTGAGTTCCATTCGATTTTAAAACAACCAATTCTATATTGTAAGGAACAATATTAGCCCATGTTTTTTGATCTCCTTCTGGAAAAGAATATCCTCTAATCCAACCAATTCCACTTTCTATGATGTTGGTAGACCCACAGCCTATATTTATATCATTTATGCATTTATTTTTACTAGCCAAAGACCGTATCTTGGATTTAACTTGATTTGCAGTATTGGAAAAATCAGTACCATGTATAACACCATTAAGATTAATAACCATCACACCACCAATAATATGTTCGCCAGCAGTATACTTCTCTACTGTCATAGAAACAGATGGCGCAGGTTCCCAACTTATGCCAGCAAAATATATACCTGATCCAGTAGCTGTCTCTTGTGTTGAGAAATAATTAGTTTGTGTATTTATGTTTGTTAGATTATAATCCATTTTTTACCCTTATTAAGCAATGGCGCCCCGTATATCAATTGTTCTATTACTTTGTTCTAATATTGCATTAGCTATTTTGCTACCTAATTCTTGTTTCATAGCTTCGCCCATTTTACCAAACATCTCTGCCTCGTTTGCTGCGAAACTCACAACAACATTCATAGCGCCCTTAGGTACTAAATCCACGCTACCTTGTGCTTGTAATGTATTCGCTGCTGCTGTGACTTGTTCTGCTATTGGTACGCCTGCTTGTGCTTGTGCGTCTGCAGTAATCTGGTCAAGCCGTCCAACAGGAGCAGTTACTGATGCTTGTTGTGCAGGTGCTTGTGGTGGTGGTGGAATTGCTCCAGGAGCAGGAGCCGCAGGAGCCGCAGGTGGTGGCGCTTCAGGTGCAGCGGGAGCAGCACCCCCAGCGTTAGCAGCAGCCACGCCATTACGGAATTTTTCAAGCTCTGTATTAATACTTTCAACTAATGGTCCAAGAGTTTGTGTTAATTGATTATCAATAGCTGTAATGCTCTCCGTAAGGGCGTTAGCGGAGGTTTTTTCTAGTGCTATTAATTGATCCATAGCAGATTTTCTAACCGCATTAATTTCTTCAAGATTTTTCATCTCTGCGGCAATGATCGGATCCTTAGCTTTTCCTTCCATAGTAGATGCTGCGCCAGCAGCAAAAGGAGCCATTTCTGCACCAAGACCCAACGATGCTCCTGTACCTTGGAAGAATCTTTCTCTTAATGCATCAAATTGTTCTTGTGGTATCATTCCTTCTAGCTGATTTAGGGCAGCTCTACCTCCAGCAATATCCATCTGTCCACCTTGCCCACTTAAAACTCTACTAAGCGATTGTGCCTGACCAATAAATTCAAGAGCCTTGGTAGGATCACTAGCAAGATCAAGTGCAGTTTCGCTTTGCTGTCTAAGTTGTTTATCTCTATCAGCAATTCGCTGTAAAGCCGCATCAGCAGCTGTGGTATCATTAGCAAGAAATTCTAGCGCCTGTCTTGATTGAGCAATAGACTTGTTTAATTCGGCTAGTTCGCCGCTTGTGGTAGCTGCACGAACAGCTTCTGGACCAGCTTTTTCTATAGCTTCTCTTTTACCGATATCTTCTTGCAGTTTCTTAAAAATGCCCTCAGGATCAGTTGGGCCTTTATCTCCCATCAAACCACGCACCCTGGCCTGACTAGCAGCCACTTGTTCGCCAGGAGTTAACTTAAATCCTAATGCCTGCTTAAGATTATTAGCGGCATTAATCTCAATTTCACCTTTTTTGATTTGTAATTCAGTAGTTCTCATTAAGCTTTGTGTAAGCTTATCTGATTGTTCTGCTAGTTTCTTTAAGCCGTTAGCTGATAATTGACTATATTCTTGTAATAATTTTTGTGCTTGTGCAGATTTGGCAAGGAAAGCGTCTATATTTTTAGCCCCGTCACCACCAGCAGTAATCTGTCTAGATGCCGCATCAATAAAGCTTTCTTTAATGCTTTCATCAATATTAACACCCTCAAAACCCTTCTCTAGCATTTTTGCCACATCATCTTGACTAAGAGCAGAGCCACCAGACTCTTTAAGGGCAGCTTCTATAGAAGGACGAATTTTTTCAAGTACTTGTTGAGCTTTAACTAACTCGCCAGCTTGTTGTATAGGCTCACTACCACCAAGACCAGCGGTAACTCTGCCCAGTGTTTGTTCTAGTTCTTGAGAAGAGTAAGCTGATAAATTGCCCAGAACTTCAGCATCTCTAGTTGCCCCGCTAGCCGCAACACTAGCAACAGCAGTCGCATTACCTTGTAAAGCATTAGTATAACTATCTGTTTGAGCCACAATATGATTTATCTCATCTCCTACCCTCTTCATTCCTGCACTAAGCCTGCTCATGATTGCTGTAAGACTAGCAGTTTGTTTGTTAAATTGAGCCATTTCCCTAGCTGCTCGTGCTGCTTTGGCAGCTATTTCTTCCTGTATACCAATTTCTAATTCTGCTCTTTGTTTTGCGGCTCCCATAAGATTACCATTTTCATCTGTACTCGCTCTGAGCTCCTCATTCAATCTAGTTTGAGCCTGTTCTGCTGTAAGTCCAGCAGCAGTATATTCTTTCATTTTGGCAGTAATAAACGCGTCTCTTACTAATCTTTTATCTGCTGTCTTGATAGCTTCTTGAGCTTGTTGTTTTTGCTCATTTGTTAATTTATTATACTCATCACTCTGTAAAAATTCTTCTACAGTTTGATCTGGTCTTAATTCTAAGCCCTCTATATTATCTACAAAAGACCTTAAACTTTCTTGTCTAGCTTGTTCTTGAACAAAGCCTGCCGATGCTTGTTCAGATCCAGCAAGTTGACCCAAAATTCTACGCTGAGATTCTAAACTACCACCTTCCTCTCTTTGTGTTTTAAATCTCTCAACAGCTCTTTGGGCTACAGGACTTTCTAATCGACCAACACCACCCCTCATTCTAGCGCCTTCAGCAGTTCTACCAAAACGAGATTCTGCTGCTTGTGTCATTCTGATTTTAGATTCAAGGTCTGATCCAGTAGCTTCAGAATAAGCCGATGCTATACCAGGAGCAGCAGCCGCCCCGAATGCTAATGCATTAAGTCCAAAATTTAATAAGCCACCAAATCTACCACCTCTTCTTCCTCCACCACCAAAACCTCTACGTCTAGGACTACCTGGTTTTCTTGGTCCACCGCCACCACCAAACCCAAACATTCTCTTGAGAAATCCTGGCTTTTGTGTTCCTCTTGTTGCTGATTCGCTAATATATCCACTAGCCACCATATCATCAATAGCACTAGAAGTTTGTCCAGCAGCTTTTTTACCGCCTCTCTTACCAAACAATCCGCCAATCTTACCAAGTATACTGCCGCCAAAATCTCCAACGCTCTTAGTTGCACCTCTAACTTTACCAAAAAAGCCAGTTCCGGCTTTAACTATAGTATCTCTAAAGTTTTTGAAAGCTGGTTTCACATAACTTGTTAATAATTTTGGAAATTCTTTAATACCCTTCTTAAGGCCTGCTTGAGTTGTATCTGTAGCAACCTGAAGGGCTGCTCCGCCACCAGCAGCAACAGGAGCACCAATACCAGTAGCGTATCCAGCAGCCTGAACGGTATCAGTTACGGCGTCAATAGTACCAAACAACGCATCTATTGCTGCGCCTGTATAATCACCTCGCTGAAAATTAGTATAAGCAGAAGCATAGTCAAGAGCAGCGCCAGCATAAGGAACAACGCCACCAGCTGCAGATTTAACTGCAAAACTTGCAACATTTGTAGCTGTACTGTCACTAGTTCCTGTAACAAAATCACCAACAGCACCGCCCCATCTTTCTCCAGACTTTTCTACATCTTTGCTAGACCTGTCCATGGACTGACTGGCGTTTTCTATTGATCCGGCAACCTTATCTACAGAACTAGCAAGTCGTTCAACAGAAGAGTCTGATGATAGTCCTCCTTCTTGTAAATATTGCACACCTCCAACAACACCACCCCTGCTTTTATTTATAGCTTTTAATAAACCCATATTCTTTTTTGTGGATTTTGCATTAACAACAAATTCGCCAGGAGTAAGCATAGCTGGTACAGTGTCCGTGCCTTTGGGTTGATAGTCTACCAAGGTTCCACTAGAAGCATATACTACTCCACCATTAGCGAAACGCCTACCTCCACGCACCGCTCTTAAGCCGCCTAATGCACTTAAGCCTGCTATCAGTGCATCTGTAAACTGACCTACAGCCCTGCCAGCTCTGGCTGTTGAACTCATATACTCTCTATTAGCAGCATCAATACTATTGGAATATTCTGCCGAAGCTTGTGTAAAATCAGCTAATGATTCTAGTCTTTCTCTTTGAGATTCAGACTCACCAAAATCAGCTTTCGCTCTTTCCATTCTTACGCTAGCAGCACCACCCTGCGCTCTAAATTCTGCCTCTCTAGCCTGCGAAGCACCTGCTATCGCTCCAGAAACAGCACCTCCTGCAAAACCAAGACCACCAACAATTGCGGTGCCCCTTCTGCCTAAACCAGCTTGTTGAGCAGCAATAGAGGCGCTCAAACCTCTACTGGCACCCTGCTCCAAAGCTCCTCTGAAAGCTTTGAATTCTGCACTCATAGCTATTGTGGTATTATTGAGATTATCAAAACTAGCTACTAGATTATCTATTTGAGGAATAACAGCAGCAAGACCGCCGCTAAATGTTCCTACAAAACTGCCAGTAACATTACTAAGGGCATCTATCTTTCTGGTAACTCTTTGAAATGCTGTCTCTGTTTGCTTGATTGTTTGCGGCATTTTTTGCATAGAGCCGGGATAACCAAGGCCGCCAGGACTTTGCTTTCGTTTATCAGCAATATTATATCGTCTCTTGAAATCGGCCAATCCATCTATCATCGTACGAATTTCTGATCTTAGATCTTCTTTTGCCGAGGTGATTTCTCCTTCGTCTCCACCAGCTTCTGCTCGATTCACAGCTCCAACAAGATCTTCAAATCTTTCCACCAGTTCAGCCTGCATCGAAACATCAGCATCAGTAGCTACTATAGTTTCTTGCATGACGCTGCCAAGACCTCTAAGATTAGCATCTAATCGATCAATGGCCCTAATCAATGTTGGATCTACTTTTCCTCCTCCTGGAGTAAATGCAGAACCATCTTCAGCAGTTACTTGACCGCCATTAATAAAACCAACAGCGCCACCCTTATTAAATCCCTGAATTTTATCAGCATTATTTAATTTATTTAAAGTAACGCCGCCAAGCTTCTGTGCTGCTTTTTTGTTTAATACAAATTCACCAGGAGTTAGTAGTGCGGGTACTGTGTCCTCGGCCGTTCCGCCCTCAGCAAATTTTTGCACCATGCCGCCGACAGCTAACTTACTTCTTTCTCTATCATAAACAAGTTTTTTATTACCCATACTTTCAAGAGTTTTTAATTGAGCGGCCCTTACTTTTTCATCTCGCTGCTCAAATCCTGTAGCAACATTATTTTTCTTATCTGTTCTAATAGCAACACCTTCAGCAACCATCTGGTTGACAATACTATCAGGAACACTATGTACAGGTCTACCGCCAACAGATCGACCCTGTGTTAATGCCTTACCTAAACTATGATCAAGAGACATTTGGCGAGAATCAGTAAAAGCTCCTTCAGCAATTTCTTTAGCTCTTTGACCTAATGCTTTTTCCCATTGTAAACCTTTGTTAATTTCATAAGCATCATAACCGTTACCACGACTAGTTGTTGCTACAACATCAGTAGTCGGTATATAACGCACACGCCATGAATCACCATCGTATGCACCACTGGTTTCTATCTCAGCGATTCTACCACCTCTATTGTACCCCTTAATTCTACCGCCACGATTCAACTGTTCAAGATTTTCTGCACCTATTTTTTCAACAGCTTTCTTACGAATAACAAACTCGCCAGGAGTTAACATGGCAGAAACAGTATCTCTATTACCAGTACCTGGAACACTACCACCTTTAGCAAAGGTCAAGCCTTCTGGATAATTGCCACCAGCAGATATTTTACCAATAGCATTAATAGCATTAGCAATAACTGTATTAACATTATTAAGAGTGGTATTAAGCTGATTAACAGATCCAGTTAAGGTGGTGAGTGTTGTTGTATTATTTGTAAGAGCAGATGTATTATTTTGTGTGTCTTGTGATTGTACGGTTACATTAGAATCGCCACCACCGCCACCTAATGCACCGCCAATAGTCTTTCCAATATCGCCAATACCGCCACCACCAAGACCGCCCTTAAATCCGCTAATAAATTCTGTGATGAACTTTAGGCCCTTCACGGCAGTTAGTGCAGTTAATAGAGGTAAAATTGGTTTTAAAGCACCGGCAACACTAATAAAAGCTGAGGCTAAACCTAATACAACTTTAGTAATAGTTTGAAATGTGGCGCTTTGTCCAATCTCTCTAATCAAAGCTGCAAATTGTTCTCTAGTTTGTTGGAATTGTACGGCTAATGATGCTTGTGCTTTAATAGCATCGGTAGATAGTGAGGCGGTACCTCTTTGTGCTACTCCAAGAGCTTCTTGGGCAGTGGCGAACTCTTGCACTAATGGGATAACTTTGCCGATCTGACGGAACCCACCAAGCTCTTCAACAATACGAGTAAATCTGACATCTCTTGGGTCTAGACCTTGAAGCCCTTCACTAAGTCTTTTAATGGCTTCGTAAGCACCAACGAATTTACCTTGACTATCTTGTAATTCAACACCAAACTCTCTGAGGAATTTGATAGTACTACCTCGTTGAATACGAGTAAAAATAGTTCTTAAGCCTGTTGCGATAGTTTCAGCGCTTTCACGAGTAGTAGCACGAACACTTGTAAATACTGCTACGAATTCATTCAAAGCATCTTTACCTTCACTCACACCTTTACTCGCGGCAGCAAACACACCACCAGCACGAGATATTGCGGTAATAATATCACCTGCTTCAACAGCAAAAGCACCCGCAACAGCATTAATACTACCTAACGCAGCTTCTAAGTCTTGTGCGCCAATTTTAAACTGACGCATTAAAGCGATACTACCCTCAGTTGTACTATTAATGTCACTAAACGTTGCTGCTAGTGAAGTTTTAGCTAATGCTTCTAGTGCGGTTTTCGCTTGGCTAGCACTTAAACCAGCCTGAGCTAATGTTACAGAAACTTCTGCAAGATCAGTGGATGCAACACCAAAATTTTTAGCAAGTTTAGATATTTCGTTAGATAGTGCTTGAACGTCTGATTTAGATCCGTTAGTAACCTGAGAAATTCTAACAAGCTGTCTTTCATATGCTATAAATGCTTGAAAGCTATCGGTAACAGCACTACTAAACCTATTAATGATAGATGTAACAATACTAAAGGCGGCAAATCTTTTTACAGCTAATGCTGATTGTTTACCGAAATCTTGAATGGCAGTAGTAGCTTCTGCGACATCTTTAGAACTTTTCTTAAGATTGTTAGAAGTGTCTGCAGCTGTTCTATTGAAAGTTTTGGCCACATTATTGGTTTGACTAAAGCCTGATGATAATTGTTTTAGAGCATTACCTAAGCTTGTAACATTAGCATTGGCGCTTTTAGCAGCAGCCGAAAGGGAGCCTAATTGTTTGTTTATATTGGCTATATTTTTTGCAGAGTCTGCTTGTATATTGAGTGATACATCGGCCTTAATGCCAGTAAGTTGTCTGCGAATATCTGCGACAACCTTTTTGACATTATTGGGGCCTTGTAAATTAAGAGCTACTGTTAAGTTAAATGGTTTGGCCATTTGTTATCTCCAAAAGAAAAGCCCTATGCTTGCACACAGAGCTTCTCGTTAATGTACTAATAGGATAAATATTATTCATCAGCTTTTGAACTAGCTTTTTTCCTAGTGCGCTTTGCTTTTGGTTTAGCTGTAGTTTCTGGTTGTTCTTCATCTTTTGGTTCTTCATCTACAATAGGTTTGCCGTTTTCGTCGAGAAATGGGCTAAATTCAAAATCATAATTATCATCTTCTTTTAATGGGTTTCCATCGATATCAACACGCTCATTATTTTCATTAATAAACCTGCCATACTCATCAATAAGTCTACCTTCTTCATCAATTAGTCTACCCTGTTTATCTACCGGTCTTAAGTTATCATCCACAAAATGATATTTAGTTAAGAATTTATTTTCCGGTAAATTTTTCTCAAAATTATCATCTAACCCATATAACATATTAGCCAATTTTTGCGCACCAATAATTGCTGCTGGTTCAATCGCCCTATTAGTATAGTCCTCATATCCTGAAAAATAAGGCTGATTAGTATCTTTATACACCACACAGGCAGATACTAAGAAATTAAATTTAGCATTATCAGCCTGTCCTTCAGCAGTATGAGAGTCTAGCGTTGTTCGTGTGGAAATAAGGTCTTTTAGCTTATCTCTACACTTTCTCATTTCCATTGCGGCTGCTTTGGCCTGCTCTAGACTAATACCACCTTTGGCTAATTTTCTTTCATTGTCGAGAATTTGTTTTTGTGTAGTTTGGTATTCCATCTCTTTTTTGCTATCCCACAAGCCCTGCTCATGCATCACATCATCAAGTCTTGCTCGAATAATAGATCCAGAATTAATAGCATCAGAAAAAGCGCGATTATATATTTTTTGTGCTTCCCTTTGGTTTTTGGGCGAAGGCGATTTAACATAAAGCTCTACATCTTTTCCGTCTTTTTTAATCTTAAAAGCATTATCATCCATTGTCTTTTCTCCTGTTATTCATAATGAATTTGTATTCGTACATATTATCGTCTACTGTTAGTAATTCCTCTATTTCGTCCAATCCTT
>Ga0255781_10003913_pt1 | contig 11489 bp, 5 predicted proteins | sample 101ome_21_FD_179979 | JGI IMG/M metagenome (GOLD analysis project Ga0255781, IMG submission 179979) | Coastal salt marsh microbial communities from the Groves Creek Marsh, Skidaway Island, Georgia - 101413BT metaG (version 2) | ecosystem: Environmental > Aquatic > Marine > Intertidal zone > Salt...
CATAAATCTCTCGTGATCGTTCATTGATAGCATCTTCCATGCAAAATAGGGATTTGCCCCACAAGTTTGGCTATTTTTGCGGTTCAAAGAAGTAAGACATGTACAGATCTCACACGTGCGGCGAATTACGCGCATCTCATATCGGACAAACAGTAACCTTGGCAGGTTGGGTACAACGCTCGAGAGAATTGGGCGGGATGACCTTTTTGGATTTGCGCGACCGCTATGGCATTACTCAAGTTGCGTTCAATGAAGAATGGGATGCAACGTTATTGCAAGAGGCGAGAAAGCTAGGTCGCGAGTGGGTCGTACAGATCGAAGGTGAGGTCATTGAACGTCACAGCAAGAATGCCAATATGGCTACGGGCGATGTGGAGATCAAGAGTGCGAAGCTAAAGGTGCTCAATGCCGCGAAGACGCCTCCCTTTACTATTGAAGAAGAAAGCGACGGTGGTGAGGAGCTTCGTATGAAGTACCGCTATTTAGATCTTCGCCGCAGTCCATTACAGCGCAACTTGGCGCTGCGTAACCGAGTGAATATCGAGGTACGCAAGTATTTGGACGAGCAAGGTTTTATGGATATTGAAACCCCGTTCTTGATAAAATCAACGCCAGAGGGTGCACGCGATTTTGTGGTGCCTTCGCGCATGCAAGAGGGTAAGTTCTATGCTTTGCCGCAAAGCCCGCAGACCTTCAAGCAATTGTTGATGGTTAGTGGCTACGACAAGTACTACCAGATTACGCGTTGCTTCCGCGACGAAGATTTACGTGCAGACCGTCAGCCAGAGTTTACACAGATTGACTGTGAGATGGCCTTTGTAGAGCAAGAAGATATCTTGAATACGTTCGAGGGATTGTTACTTCACTTGTTGAAAGACGTGAAAGGTGTTGAGATTGATAGTGTGCCGCGCATGACTTATGCAGAGGCGATGGAGCGCTATGGAAATGATAAACCGGACATCCGTTTCGGGATGGAATTGGCCAATCTAAATGCACTCACTCAAAATCTCGGTTTTATGGTCTTTGACCAAGCTGAAACTGTGTTGGGTATTGCGGTACCGGGTGCCGCTTCTTGGACGCGTAAGCAGATCGATAAGTTGACCGATTGGGTGAAGCGTCCAGACATCGGCATGAAGGGCATGGTGTACTGTAAAGTCAATGAGGACGGCACGTACAAGAGTTCAGTAGATAAATTCTATACGCAGGAGCAGCAAGCTGCATGGGCAAAAGCTGCGGATGCGAAGCCAGGTGACTTAATCCTGATTTTGGCAGGTGAAGAGCGATTGACGCGCAAAGCAACTTCTGAATTGCGTCTTCACATCGCAGAGGAAATGGGCCTAAGAAATCCTGAGGTCTTTGCACCATTATGGGTGATGGACTTTCCACTATTGGAATGGGACGATGAAACAGAGCGTTACCACGCGATGCACCACCCGTTCACCTCTCCAAAGCCAGAGGATATCGCGTTGATTGATACAGACCCAGGAATGGTTCGTGCCAATGCGTACGATCTTGTGTTGAATGGAAATGAGATCGGTGGGGGTTCTATTCGTATCCACGACAGAGCATTGCAGAGCCGCATGTTTGATTTGCTTGGATTCAGCAAGGAAGAAGCAGAGAAGCAATTCGGGTTCTTGATGAGTGCCTTCGAATACGGCGCGCCACCACACGGTGGTTTGGCCTTTGGTTTTGACCGATTAGTAGCCATCCTTGGCGGCGCTGAGGTTATCCGTGATTTCATAGCTTTTCCGAAAAATAATGCGGGTCGTGATGTCATGATTGATGCCCCTGCAACCATCGACGAAGCACAGCTCAATGAGCTATGCCTTGTTTCTACTGCGAATCCGGAGGAAAAGTAAAGCTTAGTTTTTGTAGATTTAGGGATATTAAGATTACCCTATGCTACGTAAACTATTACTATCGTTTACCTTTTCTGCCACTGCCCTTTTCGTCACTGCTCAAGATCGTGCTTCTAATGCGCTGACTAAGAGTGAGATTGAAAACATGACCTGGGTGGAAGCCATGCAGGATTACCGCGTGAACTTCCACACCGTGGTAGACAAATTCGAATCTGAATTTACCGGCAAGCCTTATGAAAAAGGACACGGTTGGAAACAATTCAAGCGTTGGGAATATATGATGGGCCAGCGCGTCGGAGAGACAGGTGTTCGTCCACATCCAAGTGTATTATACAATGCCATACAGAGCCAGTCGAGTTCTAATGAATACGGAGATTGGCGCCCTGCCGGTCCGTTTGATGCGCCCTCCGGTGATGGAATTGGCCGAATCAACAACGTTGCCTTCCACCCTCAACACAACGATACCATCTATGCAGGCGCACCGGCAGGAGGTTTATGGGTGAGCTACGACGACGGACAAACTTGGCAAACCTTTACAGACGAGTTGACAAACATTGGGGTGAGTGATTTAGCCATTGATCCACAACATCCGGATACCATGTATTTGGCGACCGGGGACCGCGATGCTGCGGATACCTACAGTTATGGATTGATGAAATCTGTAGACGGCGGGGTCACTTGGTCGCCGACAGGCTTGTCATTCAACGTCAGCAATAATTACCGCATCGGCCGCGTGGTCGTGCACCCTGATAGCACCAATATTGTAGTTGCTGCCACGAACGGCGGAATCTACCGCAGTACCAACTACGGCCAGACCTTCAGCCTAGAGCAATCTGGATTATTCTACGGCGTGCACATGGGCCAAGGCGATACGTTGTTTGCCACCACTTCTGGCTCTAGCCCAAAGGTATACCGTTCTGTGAACGCAGGTGATACTTGGACTCAAATGTCCAACGGACTACCGACATCCGGTGTCTATCGCTGTGAGGTGGCAGTGAGCTCAGTACCTGGATTACTCTATGCCGTTTTTGGGAGTAGTAACTATGGTTTTGGTGGATTATATCGCTCGACCAATGGAGGCTCGAATTGGTCGTTGATGAGCTCTTCGCCAAACATCATGGGTTGGGCTTCAAACGGAGGAGGCTCAGGCGGCCAGGCATGGTATGATTTGAGTATTGCCTGTGATCCTTTAGATGAGAATACCATTTACGTAGGAGGGGTGAATATTTGGAAGAGCACGAATGGTGGTGCCAATTGGTCTATCGTCGGCCACTGGTACGGTGCTGGATCCATCCCTTATGTTCACGCTGACCATCACCACGCCTCATTCCGTCCAGGAACGTCTCAGTTGTACGTAGGAACCGATGGTGGAGTCTATAAAACAGCCAATGGCGGTACTTCATGGAGTCATTTGAACGACGGCATGAACATTACCCAGTACTATAAAATCTCACAGAGCACCTCGGATACTACAGTAATTCTTGCAGGTGCCCAGGACAACGGTTCACACCTTCGCAGCTCTTCTTCTTGGAGCCGCGTCACAGGTGGCGACGGGATGGACAATGGTGTGGATGTGACCAATGACAACATCATGTACACGTCCATCTACTATGGAGATTTCTACAAGAGCACCAACGGAGGAGGATTCTTCTCGGCCATCAATACCTTGAGCGCATCGGGTTCGGGGAACTGGGTGACGCCGTTTAATGTAGATCCGGTCAACGGCAACACGATCTACGCCGGGTTTACTAAGCTTTGGAAGTCGACTAATGCGGGTGCCTCATGGACGGCTACCTCCTCATCCAATGTGAGCGGCGGGTCGAACATTGATGAATTCGAAATCGCTCCGTCGAACACGAACTACATCTATGTGCTGGTCAACAGCAATATTTTCAAGAGCACCAATGGCGGTAGTACTTGGTCAAACATCACCCCTAGTGGAGGGTTGAGCCCTTCACCACATAATATTTCTGGAGTCGCTATTGATCCGGACGACGAGCAACACATCGTCATTTCGATCAGCGGATATACCAGCAACAAGAAGGTGATGGAATCTTTCAATGGCGGTCAGACTTGGTCGAACCTGAGCTCGGGACTGCCGAATATTCCTGCGAACTGTGTGACCTTCGAGAGCGGGTCGTCAGACGGCATCTACGTGGGAACGGATATCGGAGTGTACTACCACAGCTCAGCATTTTCGAACTGGGTGAGCTACAATAAAAACCTACCTAACGTGATCGTCGTAGATTTTGAAATCTATGAAGACGATGATCTACTGCGCATTGGTACCTACGGCCGTGGGGTATGGCAGAGTCCACTAATGGCCGGAAGCGCAGCGCCACCGGTAGCGGCATTTATAGCGGATCCTGCGGCACCTTGTGGTACGACGGATACCATTTCATTGATCGACCAAAGCCAAGGCTTGACCACAAGCTGGCAATGGCAAATCAGCCCATCTACCTTCAGCTATGTGAACGGTACGACGGATTCGTCTCAAAACCCACAGGTCATTTTCTCGGCTACAGGAGGATATACGGTCACCCTTACCGCAACCAACGCCTATGGTTCTGACGATACCACGGTATTCCAAGCGATCTCTGTGGGCGGTTCGGTGCTGCCGTTTGTGGAAGATTTCGAAAACGGTCTAAATGGCTGGGAAATCGATAACCCTGATGGCGGTATTACTTGGGCATCAACCACGGTGAACGGGACGAGTCCTGGTACGGTTGGAATGTTCATGAATCACTATTCCTACAGTGGTTCAGGTCAGCGTGATGAACTCATTTCACCAGCCCTTGATTTCTCGAACGACACGCTCGTGAGCATGAGTTTTGAATATGCTTCAGCATACTACTCAAGTGGATATTCTGACAGCTTGTTAGTGTATGTGAGTGATGATTGTGGTGCTACTTGGAATGAAGTGGCGGCATACGATGCGACGGATGCTTCCTTCACTACAGCAGGCGCCATCACCTCTTCTTTTGCACCGGCTGATTCTACGTACTGGTGTCACGGTTCGAGCTCGGTTACGTGTCCGACCATCGATCTTGATGCCTACAGCGGCATGAGCGGTATCCGAGTGAAGTTCGTTGCCGTGAATGGTTATGGCAATAACACCTTCCTAGATAACATCAATATTAGCGGACAGGCCCAAGTAGCTCCAGTGGCTGCCTTCGGAGGCGATACTGCTGCTTGTACAGGTAAATCCGTGACGTTCTACGATTACTCGGCGCCGGCTCCAACAGCGCGTCTATGGTCTTTCCAAGGCGGTACTCCCGCGACCTCGACGGCGGCGAACCCAACGGTGACCTATGCAAATGCAGGCACTTACGATGTTAAACTCGTGGTTTCAAATGCAGCGGGTATTGATTCTGTCCTATTGACAAATTACATCACCATCGTGACGGCACCTTCGGCGGCTGTTTCGATGGCCGTATCGGCATCTACCTTATGTAATGGCGATAGCGCCACTGCCACTGCCACCTTCACGAACGGCGGTATGAGCCCGTCCATCGATTGGTTGCTCAACGGCACTGTTGTCGCCTCCAACACGACGACTTACGCCAACCAGTTCGCAGATGGGGATGTCCTCACTGTGCGCATGATCAGCTCGGACGACTGTGTGGCCAATCCTACCGTAATGGATTCTACGAGCTTCACGGTCAACGCTCGTCCTCAAGTGAGCCTCGGGTCACAAGGCTATGTTTGTGAGCTTGACGGTCCACAGGCCCTTTCGGGCGGTCAACCGGCAGGAGGGATTTACTCGGGAACGGGTATTACGAATGATTCCATTTTCCCATCCATAGCCGGAGTAGGATCGCACTGGGTCTACTACACCTATACGGATGCCACTACGGGATGTACGAACACGAAGAAGCGCGCCATTAGCGTACAGGCAGCACCATCACAACCGACCGTGAGTCAGAATCCGACCACGGGAGAGCTTGAAGCCGCTACTCCAGCAGGTACCTTTACCTACGAGTGGTTAGATGATAACATGGATCCAATTTCCGGAGCCACTTCGGCTACCTACTTGCCGACAGCCAATGGTACCTACTACGTACGCATCTTCTCGAACATCCTTTGTTCGAATGTATCAGACGCCTACACGGTGGTGAACATTGGCCTAGACGAAGAGCTGTTGAACGGCTTGGAGATCTATCCAAACCCCGCTCAAACGCAGGTAAACATTGCCCTCCCTGGAAGCGCCCAAATCCGCATCCTCGACGCCTCTGGTCGCGAGGTGTACAACCAATGGGTAGAACAGCGTACGGCCATCGATGTCCAGCAGTGGGCGCGTGGGGCGTACATTGTCCAAACCATTCAGGAAGGCGCCAGCACACATATCCCGTTAATCCTTCAGTAGGAGGAGAACACTTTAGGGCATAAAAAACCCGGGCGCGCAGCGCCCGGGTTTTTTATAGTTTCAGAGCGTTGGAATTTATACCAATGCCATATGTGCGATCATGCTCTTAAACAAGGCAAGACCGTCTTGGTTGTTGAGTTCTTCATCGGCTGCACGCTCAGGGTGCGGCATCATACCAAAGACGTTTTTACCCGCATTACTTACCCCGGCAATGTTCTCCAAAGTACCATTAGGGTTCACAGCTTCGGTCACTTCACCGTCCTCAGTACAGTACTGGAAGATGATTTGATCGTTCGCCTTTAGCTCTGCTAGTGTCTCTGCCGAACAGTAGTAGTTTCCTTCACCGTGTGCAATAGGAATCTTGTAGCCTTTGCTGTGGTCCAAATCTGCGCTGATTCCCGCAGTCTTCGATGCAGGCTTGATGAACACGTTCTTACAGATGAATTTGTGGCTATTGTTATGGCGCAATGCTCCTGGCAACAATCCACTTTCGGTAAGGATTTGGAAACCGTTACAAACGCCCAACACGTATCCGCCGTTATTGGCAAATTCGATGACGCTTTGCATGATAGGGCTCATCTTTGCGATGGCACCACTGCGCAGGTAATCTCCATAAGAGAACCCTCCAGGAAGTACCACACAGTCCACCCCTTGCAGGTCGGTATCTTTGTGCCATAGGTTCACAGTTTCGTAACCCATGATGGTTTCTAATACGTAAATCATGTCTTGGTCACAATTTGACCCTGGGAAGGTGATGACACCGAATTTCATAGCAAATCTGCGCTTAAGAATTTGTGCAAAGTTACGCCCTTTCTTTGGAATAAAACCTTAGGACAAGCGGTTAGATAGGGTATATAATGCACGGGCGCCCACATTGGCATCCCACTCATCTTCTCCCGGGCTCACTTCCACTAAATCCATCCCAATAAGGGTGCGTCCCGACGCCTTCACAGCATCGATCAGATACACGACTTGTTCCAGTTCCATACCGCCAGGCACAGGGGTGCCGGTGTTTGGACAAAGCGATGGATTGAGTCCATCGATATCAAAGCTCAAATATACTTGCTGTGGCAGGGTGGCGATGATCTCAGCCACTTGGTCGGCCCAATTCTTTCCTTCAAACCGCGCCGCCTTCACCTCTTGGTCCGTGAACGCATGAATGCGCGGATCGCTCTTAATCAAATCGGCCTCTTGGTGACAGTAATCGCGCAAACCAACGATGGTCAATCCTGTGACCAGCTGCTCTTTCAGCACATTGTACATGATGCTCGCGTGCGAGTAGGTAAAGCCCTCATAAGCCGGGCGCAAATCTGCATGAGCATCTATTTGTAGGATGCCGAAATCACCAAATTTCGACTTGTGTGCACGAATAGCGCCTAGTGATGTGCTATGATCGCCTCCGAGCAACACCGCCTTTTTCCCTTGAGCCAGGATTTGGCCAATGCGCTTCTCGACCCAAAGGTGAAAGGCGGTACACTTATCATTGATTTGGTCCAGCGACTTTTCCTCCTCGGCCCCTACTTCATCTATTTCTAAGGCGTGGAGGTATTCTAGGGCCAATTCTCTCAAACCCTCACCCGTTTTCCGCCAACGCTCATCTTCTTCCAACATGAACACACCCTGCTGCCACCCTTTTGGGTATTTGGCATCGTAGAGGTCCACCTGAGCCGAAGCGTTCAAGATTTCTTCAGGTCCCGCTGCAGTACCGCTTCCATAACTCACCGTTACCTCCCAAGGGGCGGGCAATACATGGATATCACTTTGCTCTGCGTCAAAAGGCAAGCCGAACAACCCGTTGTTCAGCGCCGGTTCATTGGGGTCGAAACCCGCAATCAAATCCTGCTTTTCCATGGGCGAAAATTACGGATTGTAGATTGATAACGGCAGAATTTTTTTTCGTGTCCCGCGCGGTCCTTCTAATCGACATCGAACCCAGTAAATCCCTGAGTGTAAGTGTCCTTCGCCCCAATTCTGCGGAGCCAAAACAAAAGGAATAACCCCCTTTTTTGCCGCCGGCAACTCGTGACCATCGACTAGGGAGTGGAGGAGCCGGCCGTTGCGGTCGAGGAGGGACACGAATAGTTGGTCGCCGCGCTCAGCGTGGAGCCATAAGGTCGCGTGGGGTCCTGTGCCGGTTGCGCCTGAGCCATTGCCAGCGCTCGATCCGGAACCACCCGATCCTGAGCCAGCGCCGGAACCTGAGCCGCCCCCTGCGATTGAGTTTGGGCTGAGGTCAATGAAATTCGGAACGATGGAGGCTTCGAGCGGGAGCGTGGGAAGAGCGCCTGCGACGCTGTTCGGCTGGTTTGGGCTCGCCTCGGTCGATGCCGAGAGGGACGGAAGGTGTGGATGCCAATTCGCTTGCACATCCCCGGAAGAGTGCCAAGAAATGCGCTCGAAGCTTTGATGGTCGTGGGGAGTCTCGAGGGGGTAATAGGTCATTCGATCGAGGATTTGGCCGGGTGCGGTGATTAGCTCGAGGGTGAGCGAGTCGTTGGGTAAAGTAAAGGGTGATGGAAGGGCGAGAATTTCGTTCGGGAGAAGTATGGGTGAGAGTTCGGTGTCTTTCATACGTGGGGCGCGTGTGTCCAAAGGTTCGGCGCGCAGAAGGTTGGGGCCATCCCAAAGTTGTAGCCAAAGATCAGCAGTGGCGATGGGGTGGTCGGTGAGGTTAGCGATTTCGATGAATTCGTCGAGGTCATCAGGCGCGAAATGTATTTCGTTGAGGAGGATGTCCTCTGAATCGGGCTGGGCGGCTATGGTGGTTGGCGGGAAGGACCACGGCCAAGTTTGTCCGGACGGCCAGGGAGAGGTTGAGGTAAGATAGGGTTGGGCGGGGTGCCAGGAATGGGGACGGGGTACGAGGGTGTAGGCGTTGTCGGACCATTGGAGCCATAGGGTGCCGTCGCTTTCGGCAAATAGTTGGTCGGGGTTGGGTGTGAAGGTGGAGGGTTGGAGCCAGTTGGGGTCCGTTGAGGAGGGTACGACCGACCAATGGCGCCGACCGAAGCTGAGGCTGTCGCATTGAAGCATGTGGTAGCCTTGACGTTGGGCAGGGTTGAACCCATCGTCGAAGGTGTGGTGGGCCAGCAGAATTTGCTCGTGTTCGATCCAGATGACACCGGCGGTGGGTAGATCGAGGTGGAGGGTGGTGAGGCCGGAATCGATGGTAATGGCATAGGAGCGATCGGTGCCGGAGAGGGACCGCCAGTGGAGGGTCGCGGGAGTACTGTGGGAGCTTTGAACGCGCAGGAAACTTGGGAGGCTTTCATCGAAGGGTTGGATGGCGGTGATGGCCATGCATCGCTCGGGTAGGTAATCGATGTAGAGGAATTCCCAGAGGTTGCCGGAGGGGTTTTGGGCGGTGTCGACGGCGTTTTGAAGTAGAAAGGCCAGCGCGGTGCGGGGTAAGGGTTGGGGAAAGGTACAGGTCCAATTCCGTCCATCAAGCTCAGGGTACAATGCGGTGTCGATGGCTGTGCCTTGGTGGTAGGCAATGAGGCCATTGAGAGCTCCTTGGGCGGGGACGCAGGCCTCGTTGAACGTGAGGCGGATGGCGCGGGGAGATTCTTGGGCGATGGAGATTAGACGTGGGGCTAAAGTATCTTGGAAGGCATGACCTTCGAGGTGCAATGTGGAAAACAAAAACTTGTCCACACGAGAGGCGGTGTATTTGCAGTAGAGGGTGAACCGGCGTGAGTTGCGCAGGGTGCTGTCGGTGGCGCTGAGCAGGAGGTTTTGGTCGTCGTACACCCTGAAGGTATAGGTGGAATCACGGGTGAGGCGTAGGCGAAGGGTTGGGCTGCTTTGGTTAAGGTAGCCGGGAAGGGAAGCGAGGGTGGAGTCGTTATGGCCGGGGCGGCGTAGGAGGAGGCTCAGGGCATCGGAGGAATTGCCGGAGAGTTGCAGGACGTATTGTCCCTTGGGGCCGTCAATGAATTGGACCTCGCAAAAATTACTGGAAGACGGGTTGAAGTCCAGGGCGATGTTGAGTCGCCACTGTGCATTGACAGCGGCGTTTGAGGGCAGGGACCAATGCAGTGATCCGGCCCCAGGCGCGTTCGTGCGTAGGCCCTCACTTGTGAAATTCATCCAAGCGGTATCCCCCGACCACAGTGGGTTTTTGGTGAGGAGGGAGTCCGAAAAGGAGGTCGATTGGCCGTGTAGGCTGTTTAAAATGAGGCAAAACAGAAGTGTTCGTACACTTCGAAACAAGGTGCAGTTCATAAGGCGGATTAGAATTAGTTTTGTGGGGTTCTATTTAAGTTAAGACATTTTATGAGAGTCGCGGTTGTGGGTGCCACTGGAATGGTGGGCCAAATCATTTTGAAAGTATTGGCAGAGCGCAGTTTCCCGGTCACGGAATTAATTCCCGTAGCCTCGGAGCGCAGTGTAGGTAAGAAAGTTGGCTTTGGGGGACAGGATTGGACCATTGTGAGCTTGGCCGATGCGGTTGCTGCGGCTCCAAATGTTGCCTTGTTCTCAGCTGGCGGTGAAACTTCTTTGGAGTGGGCGCCAAAATTTGCCGCTGCAGGCACGCGCGTGGTCGACAACTCCAGTGCTTGGCGCATGGACGCCGATAAGAAATTGGTCGTACCAGAAATCAATGCGGATGTCCTTGAAGAAGGCGATATGATCATCGCGAACCCGAACTGTTCTACGATCCAACTCGTCGTGGCCCTCCACCCCCTTCACCAAGCTTTTGGCGCGAAACGCGTGATCGTCAGCACTTACCAAAGTGTTACGGGCACTGGGAAAGCGGCGGTAGATCAGCTCGAAGGCGAGCGCAATGGCGAGGATCCTCAGATGGTTTATCCGTACAAAATTGACCGCAATTGTATCCCGCATTGCGACGTGTTCTTGGAGAATGATTATACCAAGGAGGAAATGAAAATGACCCAGGAAACCGTGAAAATCATCGGCGATGCGGGCATCAAACTTGCGGCCACTGCCGTTCGTGTTCCCGTACAGGGTGGGCACAGCGAGAGTGTGAACGTGGAGTTTGAGCGCGATTTCACCTTGGAGGAAGTGCGTAAAATCTTGAGCGAGTCGCCGGGGGTAACCTTGCAGGATCGCCCTGAATTCAACACTTACCCCATGCCTTTGATGGCCGAAGGCAAGGATGATGTTTTTGTGGGCCGATTACGTCGCGACTTCACCACCGATCGTGGCCTCAATATGTGGATTGTGAGCGACAACCTTCGCAAGGGTGCGGCGACCAATACCGTTCAGATTGCAGAAGTTTTGATGGCCAAAGGCTTTAT
>Ga0255781_10003917_pt1 | contig 11480 bp, 5 predicted proteins | sample 101ome_21_FD_179979 | JGI IMG/M metagenome (GOLD analysis project Ga0255781, IMG submission 179979) | Coastal salt marsh microbial communities from the Groves Creek Marsh, Skidaway Island, Georgia - 101413BT metaG (version 2) | ecosystem: Environmental > Aquatic > Marine > Intertidal zone > Salt...
AGGCCCTTTTTATGAGTCATGACTCGTCGATAGTTCGTCTTGGTGCGTGGACTTGTGATCCGCGCGCAACTCTCCGCGCCGAACGATCGCTCCGTGCGTGCGCCACGTACCGACGCGGGGTGGACGATACCGACGCTGGATGAGCGGCGCGGGGGCGCAGGAACAGCCGGCGCAACAGCCGGCGACGCGGGCGAGACAAGCGAACCGACACGGCGGTGAAGATCACCTCGCGTTCGCGTTGCGAGGACGCGAAGGACCGGAAGCTCGAAGCGCGCGACTCGGGGATAACCGGGTGGATTTCATCCGCGGGAAGGATTTCTACGCGACGCTGCGAGGGCGAACGGATTTGTTAGATGAGCTCGTGCCGATCGATGGGAAGGAGCGAAGCGCGTGCGACGCGGATGCGGAACGGGCGAGGAGAGTGACGGATGCGAGGATACAAAGGTGCGGGCAAGCGTTGTTGCAGCGAGGTTATTTGATTCGGTGTGAACGCGTGTTTAAGGATCCGAGAAAGGGGCGGGTGAAGTTGGTCAAGTTTCCGCATTATTTGTCGCGGACGAGGGATCAGACGTTTACGGAGGATGCGTTTTACGCGTGGACGTATACGCCGCCGATGAGTTGGACGAGCATCTTTGTCAGCGCGTTGTTCGCGTTCGGTGTCGTGGCGATGTGTTTGTTTCCGTTGGCGCCGATTTGGTTTAAAAAGGTGATTTTGTACGTGTGTTTGTCCATCCTCGGGACGTTTGCGGTGGTGTTTTCGGTGCGCGCCATCGTCTTTGTCCTGGTTTGGATCGTCACCGGGGAACACTTTTGGATTTTGCCAAACCTCACCGATGACGAGATTCCGATCAACGAGTTGTTTACCCCGCCGTGGGGGTTTGATCCTCACGCGAAGAAGATCGGTTTGCTTCAGCGTTTCATCGGTCTGAGCATTGGGAGCGCCGCCGTGTACGGATTGTATAGCGTGGCGCCGGAAACCGGAGGCGCGGTGGCCAATTTGAACCGTGCGCACGATTCCATTCTCGATTTGTTCAACCTCAAGGACGGGCCGAAGAGTCTCGGTGGCGCGATGAACGCGACGTCTTCGAACGCGACGGGCGATTCGGACGCCCCGGTGGCGGCGGAAACGTCGGCGACTTTGGAAGCCAACGTCACGGCGGAGGCAAACGCGACGGAGGTCAACGCCACTGTCATTCCGAGCCTCGACGAGATTTTAGCCGAGGTTGGCGACGATTTCGAGGATGAACCGCCCGCTGCGGAGCCGAAGACGGAGCTCTGATGCGCGCGAGGAAACGCGCGCTCGATCACATGCATTACCGTACGCACGTACGTAGGAAGATTTTAATCGAAACATTGTGTCATTAATTCGTACGAATTGCTAGCAGTGCGTCAACAAAAGAAATGAAATTAAATCCAGCATCGTTATAGCGCGCGTCAATGTCGTCGCCATTACTCGCGATGTCGCGTTTCGTTAATACTGAACGAAACCCAAAGCGTCGCGAACGTCTCGCAGGGTGATGTTGGCAACCTCGTTTGCGTTATCGGCGCCGCGCTTCAACACGCCCTCGAGGTACGCCGGATCAGCCATAATCTCGTTGTATCGACCTTGAATCGGCGACAAATGTTCGATGACTGCATCTGTGAGACGTGGCTTGAAATCACCCCAACGCATCGAACCGCACTCGGCCAACACTTCCTCTTGCGTCATACCAGTGCAAAGCTGATAAATCGTGAGCAAGTTTTGCGATTCCGGACGCTCGGCGTTACCGAACTCCAAACCTTCAAACGCATCCGTCTTGCATCGCTTAATCTTCTTCGCAATCTCATCCGGGGTGTCCAACACGTTAATTCTAGATCCCTCGGCCGGGTTCGATTTGCTCATCTTTGACGCGCCGTCGGTGAGAGACATGACGCGTCCGCCCTCCTTCGGCGTAAACGCTTCGGGTACCAACAACACATCCCCACCGCGCGAACGTCCACTCGGCGCCTTACCCTTGCGCTTTTTCCACTTCTTCCCTCCGTAGAGCGAGTTGACTCGTCCCGCAATGTCTCTCGTCAGCTCCAAGTGTTGTCTCTGGTCCTCTCCGACTGGAACCAAATCCGCCTTGTACAACAAAATATCCGCAGCCATGAGCACCGGATAATCCAACAATCCAACGCTCACCTCCTCTCCCGCTTTCCTCGCTTTTTCTTTGAACTGAATCATCTTTTCCAACCACCCGATCGGCGCCACGCAGTTGAGCAACCAACACAATTCGCTGTGCGCCGGCACGTGACTCTGCACGAAGACGTTCGCCTTGTCCGGGTCGACGCCCGCGGCGAGATAAATAGCCGCACTCGTCTTCGTGCTCGCCTCCAACCCCGCCGGGTCGTGTCCACCCGCCGTAATGGCGTGTAAATCCACGACGCAATAAAACGCGTCGTAATCATCCTGAAGCTTGACGTAGTTTTTAATCGCGCCGAAATAGTTTCCCAAGTGGATGGACCCGGTGGGTTGGACGCCGCTGAGCACGCGCTTGCGTCTCGTCGGCTTGCTCTCCGTCGCCGCCCCCGCGTCGGGTTCGGTCACACCGGACCCCCCCGAAGAGGAGGATGAAATCGAACGCATCGCGACGCGTCCGCGACCCCCGCTCATCGTCGATCGACGATGCGAATCCACGACGCGCACGACGTCGTCACCAAACTGATGACGAATGCACGACGTCGTCATCGTCGCGTTTCGTCGTTGGTTCGTCGCCGCCGCCATGCGCGCGATTCTCGACCCACCGTCCGTGGGTGCGCGGAGCATCATCGCGCGCGCCACCGCCTTGGATAACATGCGACGTTCGTTCGCGTCGCCGTGGGTGTGCGCGCGACTTGGAGTGACGTCGTTAGGTTCGCTTTTTGTGATTTTGGAATTACAATCGTCGACAGACTCGCGCGCGGGATCCCCGCGTGGAGACTGACGTCGAGCGCGCGAAAGGAGCATAGCGACGCAAGCGGCGTGTGTAGGCGCCATCGATCGTTTCGCGTGTGTCGCCGATGGCGTCGAAAGACACGACGAAGGGTGATGCAGCGAGCGCACCGACACTGGCGTTGAACGACGAGTCGTCGTTGTATTGCGTCGACGCAGCCAAGAGGGCTCCGAGTGGGCGGGTGCGGCGACGCCGGACGAATGCTCGGAACGGCGCGGCCACGCGCGAGACCGGACAGGGTGCGGTAGGGGGATCTTCGGGGGATGAACCGATGGGTGAAGAGGAAAAATGCGAAGACGAACACGAAGACAAGTCAGAAGACAAGTCAGCGAGGACGCGTTGGAAACCTTGGATCATGTGGCGTATGGATGTCTTGGTCGTGATGTTGGATTGGCTCTTTACGCTCTTGTGGGTTGCGTTTCGTGCGAGATGGTGCGCTGGGCGCTTGACGGCGCGAGCGGCGGTGGAAGAGACGAGAAAACGGTTGGACGAGCGAGCGGCAGAGAGAGACGAGGACGTCGATGATGGGGTTTTGATGACCGGGTGGAGCTCTGGGTTGGGGCGAGCGAGCGCGATGGAACTCGCCAAGGCTGGGTTCGCGGTCGTCGTGCCCTATCGACTCGGGGGATTGGACTCGGCGCACGCGTTTGCGCGCGACTGTCGCGAAGGCGCGCCGAACGCGCGAATAGAATTTATCGGACCGCTGGATTTGGAGAACGAGCGCGACGTGCGCGGGATCGACTTGAGCCGATTAAGAGCGCGAGGTATTGTTTTGCGCGCTATCGTACACTGCGCTGCCGTGTTTAGCGTGTTGGACATCCATGCTAGATCGGATGCGGACGCGGATCCGTCCGCAGTCGTAAACTATCGAAACGTCGTTTTACTCACCGAGACGCTGCAAGAGAAACTCAAAAACGAATCGCACCCAGTGAGATTTGTATTCGTTGGGTCGTTTGTGCATCGCTGTGCGACCGCCAAGGTGCTCGGGTACGATTGGCTCAAAGATTGGCACGAGACGCCGGGCGCTGCTCGAGCGTATCGCAACCCGGCTCTCGGGTACATGTGGAGCAAGGTGTGCGTCAGTGTCTACGCCTCTGTGCGGCACAAACTTTGGAAACAAGGTGAGTCTAAAAAGTTCTCCGCGGTTCTCGTGGACCCGGGGATGGTGGACACGCGCCTAACGCGCGCGTGGCCGTCCGCTCTGCAAGCGTTGTTTCGGTTCGGCGGCAAGTCGCTCGGGCTGATGCAAAGCCCCGCACAGGCGGCGCGGGCCGTCGTCCATGCGGTGTGCATGGATGCCGAACGCGAAATTTGCCCAAATATTTATGGACCGTTGGGCGTAGATTTAGGACTTAGCTACTGGATGCGCGACGAAAAGGCGCGAGCGTTGATATCGCAGATAAATGCCTTCTAAGCTGCGAATGTAAAATAATACAATTGTTGTTCTACTCGTACTACTCCTTCGTGCTGAATTCGAACATGACCCTAGTTGCGGACGCAGAGAGACTTTTCAACTGCAGGCGCAACTTGCTGGTGAGTTTGTACATGAGCGAAAGCTCGGTGCGCATTTCGTCAACGTCGAGGTTACGACTGAGCGTCGCCTGCAAAGAATCGCCGAATGAAATTTCAGCTTCAGAACCAAGAGTGAATGATCCAGTGTTGCTAAACGGATCCAAATCGGGGTCGAGAGATAACAGGCCGGGTAAAGATGGCGCCGCGGTGAGCCTCCACCTCGCTTTACCGACGTTGCCGCCCGCCTCAATCTTTGGCATCAAAGACGCCAACGTGGTTGATGCGAGGTTACTAAACGCTATCTTACCGTCTTGTTCCAGCAGTGATTCGATAAGCTGGCTCTCGAAGATTCGTGCAGCCTCGCTCGGAGAGAGAGTAGCATCGCCTTCGCCGGGCGTTGCTTGCGCAGACGACGTCAACGTGAGGTTGTCGGTCCATCGAGAAGCGGGACCTTGGATCAAGGCTCGAATGTCCGTTCCGAGAAAGGAGACATCGATCAACGGATCAAGACCTTGTTCCGGGGTGAAGACAACCTTGTTCGGGTGATCACGATCCAGTCTAATCTGTGTCGCGACGAGGTTGACGTCACCACGCTCAAACTGAAGCGTACCGTTCGGTCGAAGGTAATCGCTATCCACCGCACCATCGAGCATCAACTCGCCGCTGACGCCAAAGTTGAGCACGAACGGATAGACGACTGACATTTCCGGACCCACGTAGAGCTTGAGATTTTTCAGCCGCATGTTTTGCAGCTTTTCGAGGTTTCTCTCATTCATCAGATCGCTTTCGACGCCACTTTCACCGTGGTTTGGATCGTTAGCGCGCGCGGCACGTTCGAGGATGCCCGCAAGCACACCTCTGGAATCTTCGTTACTTGGGAAAGTGCCCGAGCGAATTTGGTTTAGTGCCTCCTCCGGTGCGGCTTGCTGTTGCTGAACGAAAGCGGTGCCTCGGGAGAAGCGGACATCCCCACCCAGCTCAGGCGCTGTCACGGTGCCCTTCGCCACGATGTTGGCGTTGAGCTGACCGTTAAAGACGTTTCTCGCGCGCACATCGAGTCCGTCAATGTTCAATTTCAAGCCACCCTGCGTATCGGCGCGAGCGACGAGTCCTTCCCACGTTTCGCCGCCCGAGCTACGACTAGGTTTAAGGACCGGGATGGCGCCCTTGATTCTGACGCTACCCTTACCGCTTCTCGCTTCAACGTCATCTGCATACAGCGTGTTGCGTTGGATTCTTATCGTCGCATTCGCTGGATAGATTGGGCGCGCGAGTAGCGGAGACATGATTCGACCCTTACGCACTTCCATGACGCCATCGTACACTGGGGCCGCTGGCGTACCTCGAACATGCAAGGAAATGTCGGCCGCGCCGCTCTGCCAGTCCGCAACCTCTGGAACAAAGGCCGTCAACAGCGACATGCCGTGCTCTCGAACGCGCCAATCCACGGCCAAAGACTGGTCGATCGCCTCGGGAAGAGGCACAGCGCCAGCGATTCGCACGAGACCAGTGCCTATGGCGGGCATCGCTTCGCCTTCAAACTCGGCGCGACGAGCTTCGTTCAATTCTGCCGTCAACTCCGCGCTCTTGAGCTTTACGCTGCCTATCTTACCATCACGCAAACGCATCATCAACTCACCTTCGGGAGCCTTTACGGATCCTCCGAGATGACCCTGGACGAGAAGATCGCCACCAACCGGCGGAAAAGCACCGTCGCTTTGCTCGGGTAACAGCGGACCGATGAAAGATCCGAGCAAGGGTGCCGGTAAATCTCTGACTGAAAAGTTGGCGTCTTGATGCTCGCCGCCGATGGCACCAGAAATCGAGAGGCTCGCCGCGTCGGACGTCACCTCCATCTTCTTGAGCGTCAATCCCTTGGTAGAATTAGCGTCACCTTGCGCTTCGACACGTTCAACCTTGTAAGGACCCCACTGCCAATCGCCACCGGCGATGTCAAATCTCACGCTCTCCGTCCGCTGAGGCGAGTCTAAAGATTTATCATCCCCGCCTCCGTTTGCTTGAATCATACCGTGCCAGCGGCCTTTCAGTTCTTGTAACCCTGGCAACTTCGTCTGAGTCCTGGAATCCGGTTTCTCTTCGCCTTCAGAAAGTTCCGACTCGACAACCGGTTCGCTCTTGGGCTTGGAGGAGACGTCTTCTACTTGACGAGCAAGATCGATGAGAGCAGTGCCACTTCGTTCAACACCGGCAAGGAAGGCTTGTTTCGCTCTACCGTACTCTTCAGGGGTGTCACCCTTGCGCAAACCAGTGATAACGCGAAGGGCTGGAAGCATTTCTTCAATATCTGCTTCTGGAATAGCCAGTCTAAAGCGCCAAGCCCCGGAGACATCAGGTGTGAATTCGGTCTCATACGGTGGTAGCGATACGCGAGGCTTCTGGATGAGCTTCTTCTCGTTACCCTTGTTCGGCTTGACCACGTTTCTCGCGGATCGAAGCACCGACTTCAACATTGTCGGCTTTGTGCTCATCTGTTTGAGAGTCTTCTTCACGGTTTCCGTAGCGTCGCCGACGCTGGCGAGCTGTCGCGCGACGTCATCCTCCTCCTGGACAGTCTCGGCACTAGAGACTTCAGTCGATTTAGTCGGCTCTGACAAAACCTCCTCTTCTTCTGTCGTCTTAGGAACTTCATCGGTAGTCGTTTCAGACATGAGCTCTTCCGAATTGACCTCCATGAATACGCCCTGTACCTTTTCTCCTTCGGGTTTCTTGGAAACCATCACCTTCACGTGATTCACGGCTTGATCCAAGAAGGCTGGGCGACGCATCTTCAAGGGCCACCATTTCTTGGATGCAGACGCTGATGCCGTCTCTTCTGTGGGCTCGACGTCGATCACGATCGATTTAACAGATTCATCGTTGTTCTCCTCCGGGACTTCAGCTTGTTCCAGAGCGGCTTGATCGATCGCTTCGACGTATCCGCCGACTCCTTCCTCCATCTCGATCGCCACGCGTTCGCTCGGGAGCGCATACCAGATGGCATCGGGCAGCGAGTAATCGCCATCCGCTTCGTACTGGGACTTTGTTTGCTTGAGAACGGCGCGCTGTAAACTGACGATTCGATCGTTCCAAGATACGTCTGCTTCCAACGCTTCGCCAGAAATACCACTCAGTCTGGGTTGCCGCAACTGCAAAGACCCTTCGCCGACGCGATCGCGCAAATCGATCTTGGCGCTCGCACTCTCAACCTTGCCACGCAGAGAAGCAATCTCCAAATCATCGAGCAAGAGGCCGGCGACTTCCATGCTTCCCGCGTAATCGTCAAAGTCTGCAGATATTCTAAGGTTGTTTCTACGAATGTTGACCATGGACTTGCCATCCTTTTCAACCGACGTGTCAAAGAATTCACCCGCTCTGTTTTTGGTGCGCAAAAACAAACCGGATTCGGACGCATTGAGTCTTCCGGCGATCTTCGGGGCGAACTCGAGTTTATTGACACGCAAGTTGTCCAATTGCACGTCACCAGAAAACGACGGTAACGGCTCGTCGGCACCCAATGCATCGAGAGTTGCGCTCTCAGATTGGTCAAATCTACCGGCGATGCGCGTTCTACCACCAAGACGAAGTCGAAGACGGTCCGGTGCGTCCACAATCTCGTCCGTAACCATCCAAGAAGCAATATCTGCCCCGTTCAAAGTCAAGTCAGCCTCTGCATCGGTCACCTTTGGTTTACCCGCGATGAGGGCTTCTTCAATCGTCGTCGCTTGGAGCTGCGTCTCGAGAGGCTGGAACTCCGTGGCGAGCGACGCCTTCATTTCGAGCACAGGAGTCTCGATGCTCGTGGTGACGCCCTCGCGCGTCATTGTGAGATGACCCTTGTACTCTTCATCGTCCACAGTCCACTGTGTGTTCAGCACGGGCTCTGAGAGCGCGCCCACAAAGGTACCGGAAACGTTTGCGGGTGAAGCCGGACAGAGTTTATCCAGCCATGGGGGTTCTTGTCCTCGCGCTAGTCGCTTCGCCAACTTGAGAAAGTCGAGATCTACCGCCGTACCTTCCACATCTAGCGCGTCTGGATCATACAACGCGTTCGGCTTGGTTGAAATTCTACCCGATGCGCGGAGTTTACCCCCATCGACAGGCGTCGCCTCGGCGCTGTGCAACATTAACTCGCCCTTTTTAATGTCAGCTGTGAAGACGGCGTTGGCGGATTTGAACGGTACGCGATCGTACGCCGCGACCGCACCTTGACTCTCCGCGGCCTGAATTGCCTCTTCGGCCCACGCCAGCTCAGTGCCTGGCTTTTGTGTGGTGATGTCTTTCTCTACCGGTTTCGTTGTTTGCGCTCTCCCCGTGAACACGGGCGCTTCGAGCGGTCCCGAACAATAAAGGAACCCCTTGAGGCTACCCGCCATCGGTCGCGGTACCGGGCGAACACCCAACGTTTCGCGTAATTTATGCGCGTCTACTGGGCTCACCTGAGCGCTCAAACGATACTCGCCTCCAGATGAGTTCAAATCTAAATCTCCAGTCACAGTGAGGGGCACATGTCCAAACGAGCCCTCTCCGCCGTGAATGTACATCCGCTGTCCTTCGAACACGAGATCGACATCCGTATCCGCAAAGTCATCCGTCGAATCGAAAAAGTGAAACCAGAGGTGCTTGCCCTTGAGCTGGCCTCCGAAATCCGGGAAGGTCCAAGTCGCCTGGCTGTTGCACATGATCCGAACTTCTCCGTCCAATCGGCCCCCCTTTATGTCAACGGGAAGTCCGGGAATCATGCGTTCCATTACCGCCGCGCTCGTGTTGTTTAACTGGGCTCTCACGCGCAAATCTGGATACGCGCGCGATCGGAAACTACCTCCGGTACGCAAATGAGGCGGCAGGTACGTCATGAAGACGCGAATTTGCCCCCCGTTGCTCCCTCGTATCTCCTCCGTCTCGAGCGATCTCTTCTCTGAAGCCGTCAGACCAGAGCGTAAGTGCCTCACCGGTTCCGGCGCCAGCATTGTGGTTTGACGCTTCAGAGGTGGTGTTTTCCTCGTATCAGGAAGCGTGGTGATATCAAGATCGATGCGCCCTCTGTGATTGATGACGGCTTTACCGTGAAGATTGTTCAGTTGTCTCGGCTCCGGGTCGCCATTCAGATGCAGCGCGGCGACGCCCCGATCAACGCGCACAACTCTCAATTCAAACCCGGGGCCGACGGATTTCTTCGATTTCGATCCGCTTGCAACGTTTAGCGTCGGTCTCGAACTCAACGGTTGCGTGTCTTCGGGGTAACCAAACCAAGATGAATTTTTACCTTGTCGCAGCGTGGCGGTGACGCCCTCCAAGGAAATTTCTGTGACAATTTTGCGGCGCAAAATGGATCGAAAGACGTCGTACGAAACCTTGACGGAATCCACCTCGACGATGCTCTTTTCCGTTTCAGACGGACCGAGGACGACCGGTCCGACTTCAACCACCTTGCCAAAGCCCAGCACGCCCATGAAGGAGAGGCTTTTACACCGCCCCACTCGCACGGGGCGTCCCACCGCCGAGCTCGCGACGTCGCCAATCATTGGCAATCGTGGTGATATGAACGCCGGACCAACGACGTAATGAAACGCTGCAGACATGACAGCGGTCAAACCGAGTGTCCATTTGCCCACTTGCTTCAACCGCGAGCTCCAGCGGTACCAAAGCTCTCGCCACACTGCCGACAGCGCAGTCGACATGGCCATGGTCCACTCGTCCATCGTGATCGGTCCCGTACCTCTGAGCGCCTCCGCCGTCACCTTGGCCAACGCCATGGCTTCACCCGCAATCTGTGTCGTGGTCGTCCCGCGTCCTTCACCGCCCGCGCCTCCGTCGCTCTCGTCGCGACTCGCTCGAATGTTCTCCAACACCTCGGCGGCGTCGTTTCGAACCTTTTGCAGCGCCTCGCGTGCATACGAACGCCTCATCCCGACCCCTCTGCTCGGATCCACCCTCTTACGCACCGTCCCCGTTGCCGTCACCTCCAACGGTTGTTTCGATTTCGCTGACTCCGCCGTCCGACGGCGCAATCGCACCGTTCCACCGGGTCCAGTGTCGCCCTGGTCCTTTGAGCTCACCACGGTTTCGCCGACGTCGACGATCATCTTCGCCGAACCACCCTTCCTCGGCGTCTCCACGACCCCGTCATCGCCCCCGCTCGTCGTCGCATCCTTTGAACTCTCCGCGCGCGACGACATCTCGGTCGGTACCTCACCATCGGCGTTCCCATCCGTCTCTTTTGTCGACGAAGCCGCGGCGGCATCCTCTCGCGCCAAACTGTCGCCTCGCGCGTCGTCCGCCAGCCGGTGAACCTTTTCAAAAGACTCCACCGAGTCACGCGCACGATTACCGTCGATCACATCGTCCGAACGCATCGACCCATTCGACGCCGCGCCGTCTGCGTTCCCGTCATCCTTCGAACCCATCGTCGCGTTCGTCGTCGTCGTCGTCGTCGAACGAACGTCCGTCGTCTTTGGACGTCTTCTCGCCACGGCGCACCGAACGCCGTCCAAACGAACCCCCGCCGCGAATCTACTCCTCCGCTCCGACGTCGTTCGTCTCGGCGGAGGCGCGCCAACCATCATCGTCGTCGTCGCGTTCGTCGATCCGGGCGTCGCGCGCATGATGAATCGACGATCGACGACCGAAACTCGACGGATAGACGTCTCACTCGCGCGTTCAAATCCAAATCCAAATCCAAACGACGAAACGACGCGCACCGCGAGCCGACGCTCCGTCGACCCGCAACGCCGAAAGCGCGCGCGAACGAGCGCGGCGAATTTATTTCTTCGCGAATCGGTCGCACCCGCGCGCGAGAACCCGTCGCGCTTCGCGTGGACGTTTGACGCCGGTCGGCCGTCGGTCCGCGCGCGCGAACGGCTCTGTGTGCGCGTCTGGAGCAGATTTCACGAAACCCGGTCGCCACACCGCGACGCGCGCGACGGGCGAAGTCGATTCGGATGGGTGAGACGTAATTTTTTTAATCGCGTTGATTTTCGGCGCGTTCGAGCTCGGATACCGACGCGATGACGGGTG
>Ga0255781_10003923_pt1 | contig 11473 bp, 8 predicted proteins | sample 101ome_21_FD_179979 | JGI IMG/M metagenome (GOLD analysis project Ga0255781, IMG submission 179979) | Coastal salt marsh microbial communities from the Groves Creek Marsh, Skidaway Island, Georgia - 101413BT metaG (version 2) | ecosystem: Environmental > Aquatic > Marine > Intertidal zone > Salt...
TAGCAAATGCAAAAAAAGGAATTTCTCCTTAAGAAGAGCTTGTAAAAAAACACCCTTCTCATGATTTTAAGATACCCTGTTTTTTTTTGAAATTAAAAAGGAAAAAAAGTAATTTTATAAAAAAAATATCATAGATCAATTACGCTCAATATTATTTCTAAAGTGCCCTAAATGCAGAAAGGGCGCTCTTTTAGAGGGACACCCATACCAATTAAGAAAACTCAATAAAGTCAATGAAAATTGTTCTGTATGTGGACTACATTTTAAAATAGAACCTAGCTTTTTTTACGGTTCAATGTATGTGTCCTATGGTATTGGTGTGGGTTTAAGTATTGCTGTTTACCTCCTTTTATTTCTTTTGGGTTATGGAGATCAACTTTTGCAAAATTTTTTTGTTATCTGCGGTACACTAATCCTACTAATGCCCTACATCAATGCTTTATCCAAAGTGATTTGGGCAAGTTTTTTCTTTAAATACGACCCCACTATCAAAACAAAAAGTGAGGTAAATGTCCCAAAAAAATAAATCAAAAATAGATTTACCTTTTGAAGAAACTCAAGCAATAGTTTCTGAAGCCTTAGCGCAGTACATCAATCAAAATAGTACGATCCAAAACAAGGTGTTGAATCAGAAAACACCTGAAATTATTGCAAAGCAATTGAAAGTAAAAGAACTCCTTCTCAAAGGTTTTCAAAATACAGATCAAATAAAAGATTTTGTAAGCACCTATTTAGAGCATACCAACCACTTAAAAAACCCAAGATATATGGGGCATCAGGTAGCTGTACCTCATGATTTGTCTGGGATTCCAGACTGGATGCACGGTACAATAAACAACCCCAGTTCCCTCTACGAAATGGGACCAGCAGGAGCTACACTTGAGGGTTTTATGATCAATTGGATGTTGCAACAACTGGGTTGGTTTAAAGGAAATGATCTGACAAATTTTAGCAAAATAGAACGAAACGGAAGTGGTATATTAACTCATGGAGGATCAATAGCAAATCTCACAGCACTTTCTGCTGCTCGGGCTGCTGTTGCTCCAGAAGCTTGGGAAGAAGGGAGTCCTGACGATCTAGTGGTATTGGGTCCCAGCACCTCTCATTATTCAATTGTTAGGGCATTGTCTATCATGGGAATGGGGAAAAAATCCTTTGTTCCTGTTCCCGTAGATGAAAACGAGGTTATCATAACCTCAGCATTAGAAAAGAGTTACTACCAAATAAAGAAGGAAAACAAAAGAGTGATGGCTGTTGTTGCTAATGCCTGTGCAACTTCCACAGGTCTTTTTGATCCGCTCGATGAAATGGCAGATTTTTGCGAACAAAACAAATTGTGGTTCCACGTAGATGGAGCCCATGGTGCGGTTGCATTACTTTCTCCCAAACACAAACACAAAGTAAAAGGAATGGAGCGAGCAGATTCAATTATATGGGATGCACATAAAATGATGAAGGTTCCTTCTCTTTGTACTGCAGTACTTTTTAAAGAGCAAAATAATATGTGGAACATTTTCCATCAAAAAGGAAGCTATGTTTTTCACGAAAACGAGGTTATAGGAATGGACTCCATGCCTTTTACTATAGAATGTACCAAGTCTGCTTTGGGTACAAAATTGTTCTGGAGCTTTGCCTTAGAAGGGGAAAAAGGGATCATAGATTTCATAGAAAATAGCTTTGAAAAAGCAAAAAAACTTTACACCTATCTCAGGTCAAATAAAAATTTTTTCTGCCCCTACCCCCCCCAATCCAACATTTTATGCTTTCAATACAAACCGGATTCTTTAAATGATCAACAACAACTTGCGTTGCGATATGCATTAATCAACTCGGGTAGTTTTTACATTACCTCTTGTGTAATTAAGGGGAAAAGGTACTTGAGAACAGTATTAATGAATCCTTCGAGTGATCTAGAAGATTTTAAAGCATTAGTACAGTGTATAGAACACAATGCTTCAGTTTTAGAACAAAAATAAATGTACTTTATTTAAAACAAAAACTATTTACATTACTGATTTTGAAGTAGAGTTGAGCAATCCACAAGAATAAATTACTTTAGCTAAAATGATGATTTATGAATTCTCTAAATTTTAAAACCTATTTGATACAAGTTTTTGAATCGAACGGGCTCAACCCTTTTTGGGCTGAAAACATAACGTTATTAGTTCTTTTTTTAATCATCTTACTTCTCGGGGCGCTACTTTTTTGGGCATCTCGAAAAATTATTATAGGTATTTTTAGCCGATTGGCTCAAAGGACCAAATCCTCATTTGATGATTTATTGTTAAAAAACAAAGTACCCAAACTACTCTCCTACATCCCCTTTTTATCCTTTTTGTACACCTATCTTCCCGATCTTTTTAATTCAAAATACGAAATTCTCTACAGTGGGATTATAAATTTATTGGAGATTGGAACCGTTGTAGTGGTCATTGCAATGATTCGCGCAGTACTTAAAAGCCTTAGTGATTACCTCAAAACCATTGACGCATTAAAGGATAAGCCTTTAGATAGCTACCTTCAAGTGGTTATGATCTTTTTATGGTTTATGGGCGGTATTCTCATTCTCTCCATACTAACAGGAAAAGATGTTTGGAGTTTTGTCACAGCTCTAGGGGCATTGTCGGCTGTACTACTGTTTGTATTTAAAGACACCATATTGGGTTTTGTTGCCAGCGTTCAAATTGCTATTAATGATACCGTACGTATAGGCGATTGGATCAGTATGCCACAAAATAAAGCAGATGGCGATGTTATTTCAATCAGTCTTTCCACTGTACAGGTACAAAATTTTGATAAAACCATCACCTCCATCCCGACCTATAAGCTCATATCGGAATCTTTTATTAACTGGAGGGGGATGAGTGAATCTGCCGGGAGGAGAATTAAACGCTCTCTTCTTATCAAGATAAGCAGTATTCGTTTTTTAGAAAATCAGGAACTCGAAAAATTAGAACGAATAGAACTCCTTAACCCTTTTATAAAGAAAAGAAAAGCAGAAATTGAGGCATCAAATACGGAAAAAAAAGTAGACAAAAGCCTATTAATAAATGGAAGAAATTTCACCAATCTAGGGCTTTTTAGACATTATACGGAAGCCTATCTCGAAAAACACCCTATGGTGAATTCAGAAATGACCGTAATGTGCAGACAATTAGCACCAACTTCCCAAGGAATTCCGATTGAAGTTTATGTCTTCAGCAAAGACAAAGAATGGAAAAACTACGAGCACATATCCGCAGATATTTTTGATCATCTATTGGCTTCTACTACCTATTTTTCATTGGAGTGTTTTGAACTGAGTCCCAGCCTCCCTTTGCATAATTCAAACACATAAAAAAAGGCCGCAAAAGCAGCCTTTTATAAGAGTGTTTCAAGGTTTTAATTGATTCCTTGTCCCATAATATAGGGTGCACCTGCTGCTTTTAATTCAACCTCAAGTGCTGGAATTCGATTTTCACTTATATCTTTTACCTCAGCTTTTAAAGAGACGAGCAAGTCCTTTGCAATCTCTAAGCTTTTTGCATGCAGCGGTGTTGGTCCATAGGTGCCTCCCAATCCTGCCATGGCATTAGACAAAAATTGTCCTATACCAGAAGGGTTACGCTCCCCTACTTCACTTCGCGAAGGGCTACCTGAAATGCTGTTGTTCAATCGAGTTAAATCTCTTTTAAGAGCTTCTAATTTTGGCTCGATGGAACCTGGTAGTATCTGAGCTTTCTCCAGTGCGTTTGCAAGAGCCTTATGCATTTTAGTACTCTCGGTTAAAACATCTCGTACTGCTGTAATCGCACTATATACCTCCGTGATTTCATTCAAATACGAATTGTATTGTTCATGACTGATCCCCTGCAATACCCCTGTTCTAATTGCTTTTACCTCAAAAGAAATTGGCCCATCCAGAGGGGTAACCTTTCCATTCTGAACCAAAGCTAAAGAAGCCTGATACGTACCTGGTTTTGCTAATGCACCCCCACGATTGAAACGTGTAGTCCTGTCAGACACTGCATAGGGGTTGAAATGGGTCATGTCCCAGGCAATGCGATGACTTCCCTTTTGTGCTTTTTGGCTTACCTTATTGATTACATTTCCTTTTTGGTCTTGAATACTCAAAACAACCTTTGCCGACTCTTCTACACCTTCAGCATCAAGTGCCTCCCAACCCGGAAAAGGAACATTTTCCCTTTTTTTGTTTAATTCAACTTCTTTCTTTTTTCGAAGCTGTTGGGCGGTTGGATAAGAATCTGCTAAATGATATGTAAATACAGCACCGTAGGTGGGATTTTTAGCAAAATAGTAGTCTGCACCCGTATTTCCAACATTACTGCGCGGAACAAACCATTTAGCGGGTCGGGGGCTGAATAGCTTTCCTTGCTTTTTTAAATTGTCTTCTGTAAATGCTCTTAAAGCACTATAGTCGTCCAAAATAAAAAAACCACGACCGAAAGAGGCAGCAACCAGGTCATTTTCTCTTTTCTGAATGGTAAGGTCACGGAAAGAAATAGTTGGTGCTCCTTTCAATTTTTGCCATGAATTACCACCGTTTAAAGAAGTGTAAATTCCAAACTCTGTTGCCGCAAAAAGGAGATTCTTTTCTACAGGATCTTGAACCATACGCCATACAAGGGTTCTGTCCGGTATGTTTCCACTAATGGACTGCCAAGTTTGTCCTTTATCTGTACTTTTAAACAAGTAAGGACTAAAATCTCCTTCTTTGTGATTATCCAATGCTACATAAACCGTGTTGGCATCAAATAAATCGGCTTTGATATCATTGACAAAGGTTCTTGGAGCAAGACCCAAAGCCGTTACAGGAATTTTATTCCAATTTTCACCCCCATTTTCTGTTACTTGGATGAACCCATCGTCTGTTCCTGCGTAGAGTAAGCCTTCTTGAACTGGTGACTCTGCTAATGAGGTAATGGTGTTGTAATTTGACATAGCACCTACATCCCATGCATTATCCCAGCTTTGCTTACGACCCATAATAGGCAATGTTAATCGTTCTTCGTTTCGGGTCAAATCTCCTGAAATGGGTTCCCAATCATCGCCTCTGTTTTCTGATTTCCAAACTCTATAGGATGCAAAATACAGACGAGCAGGATTGTGCGGACTAACCAGTATGGGTGCATCCCAATTGAAACGCTCATGAGGTTCTCCCTTACGGGCTTTAGGCTGTATGGAGAGGGGTTCTCCCGTTGTCAAGTCAACACGATAAAGTCCTCCTTGTTGGGTTTCTGCATAGATAATATCATTGTATACAGGGTCGGTAGCTGATTGATGTCCGTCTGCAAATAAGGTTTTGTACCAATGTTTATTAGCAATTCCTTCTTGTTCGTCTGTTGCAGAAGGGCCTCCCGCTGAACCATTATCTTGTGTTCCTCCAAAAATATGATAGAAAGGTTCTGCATTATTTACCGCAACTTTATAGAATTGTGTGAGGGGCAAGTTTTTAATATAACGCCAGTTCTCAGCATTGTCAAAGGTTTCGTAAATTCCAGCATCGGTTCCCAACATAAGGTAGTTAGGATCGTCATTTTTAAATACTAGGGCGTGATTGTCTGAGTGCTTATTTCTTTCTTTAAGTTGTACAAAAGTTTTTCCACCATCGCCAGAGGTTAACACGCGTACATTCATGAGATACAATCGATCAAACTCATGAGGGCTCGCATACAGCTCTTGATAGTAATGAGGACCTGTTCCTCCTGAAACGGTATCTGACATTTTATCCCAAGAGGCTCCTCTGTTGGAGGATCGATAAACAGCTCCTGATTTTCGGTCTAATTCGATGGCTGCATATATTATGTCAGGATTTTGTGGAGAAATAGCCATCCCTATTTTACCCATATTAGATTTTGGCAACCCATGAGTAAGTTGGGTCCAATGATCCCCTCCATCTTCTGAACGATACAATCCAGTTCCCGGACCTCCCCCCATTAAAGCAGCTACAGTTCGATGCCGGTCCCATGTAGCAGCATAGAGAACACGCGGGTTTCTTGGGTCGATCATGATGTCGGTTACACCGGTCCACTCAGAGTTACCCAAAACTCGTTTCCATGTTGTTCCCCCATCCGTTGTTTTATAAAGTCCACGCTCCCCTCCTTTGGTCCATAGGGGTCCTTGTGCGGCTACCCAAACTACATCAGAATTGTCTGGATGAACAATAATTTCAGAAATGTGTTCCGACTTTTTCAAGCCCATGTTCTTCCAGGTCTTCCCGCCATCTGCACTTCTGTAAACACCATCGCCATAGGCAACGTGTCTTCCCCCTACATTCTCACCAGTTCCCAACCAAACAATTTCTGGATTTGAGGGATCCAAAGTAATACAGCCGGTTGAATAGGATGTTTGATTATCGAATATGGGAGTCCAAGTGGTCCCTGCATTCTGTGTTTTCCATACTCCAGAAGACCCTGTGGCAACATACCAAATGTTATTGTTATTTGGGTGGGTTACGATATCTGCAATTCGACCCGATAAAAAGGCCGGTCCTACATTACGAAGTTTAAATGCGTCCAAAGAAATGGACTGCTGTGCTTTTGACGGACTACTTTTTTTTCGCTTTTGGGCGACTACTTCTTGGAATGGAAGAAGTAAAAATACCGTCAAAAAACTCAATACTAATTTTTTCATTTTTTAACTGTTTTAAAAATTCAATGTACATTTTAATTTACGCTTTAGCAATTCAATTCATTCCTTTTTTAGATATTGTAAAAAAAACGAATGAAACGCGCTTTACTATATTCATTGCTTTTTCTCTTGAGTTGTATCTTAGTTACTGCTCAAAAACCAAAAGAGAAACGAAGCAACAAACCGATAGACTCTTTAACACAAGAATTGCAAAAGCAACAGGGACTAATCACTACCTATCATAAAGGAAATCAAATTTATTTTGAGATATCCGAGGATCTTTTAGGAAAAGATGTACTTATGGTCACTCGATTTATTCAATTTCCTACTGATTTTCAAGCTTATCAAAATGCAGGATCAAAAACCAGTGAACAACTGATCCATTTTACCAAAAAAGGAGAACAACTGCTTCTTACACAAAAAAGTTATGTCAACATTGCTGACCAGAAAGACCCTATAGCATTGAGTGTTTCCCAAAATAACTTTGCTCCTATTTTAGCTGCTTTTCCGATAAAAAATAGTGAAAGTAATCGTTATTTGATTGACGTAAGCGGATATTTTAACACAGATTCTCCGGGTTTTAATATAATAAGGGACTCGCAAAAAAAACAATTTGGAATGGGTAACGTAGATACTAAAAGAAGTTTTATCGACGGTGTAAAAAGTTTTCCTAAAAATGTGGAAATTAAACATACTCTAACCTACAGCGCAAATAAAGCACCTAGGTCAAATCAAGCAAAAACATTTAGTTTTCAAGTCAATCATTCACTCATTTTACTTCCTGAAGACCCTATGCAGGTGCGTTATGCAGACCCTCGTGTAGGCTGGTTTAGTCTTAAAAAATACAACTACAGCTCAGAAGCTTTAAAATCTGATGAAGTAACTCTAATACGCAGATGGAGGTTAGAACCTAAAGATGAAGAAGCTTACGCAAGAGGAGAAATGGTAGAGCCTAAAAAACCAATAATTTATTATCTCGATCCAGCCACACCAAAAAAATGGCGTCCCTATTTTATTCAAGGAATTGAGGATTGGGCGGCTGTATTCGAAAAAGCAGGATTTAAAAATGCCATTCAAGCGAAAGAGCCACCAACTCCAGAAGAGGATCCGAATTTCAGTCCAGAAGACATTCGTTACTCAACCGTTCGCTATGTTGCCACCACCACGAGAAACGCTACAGGACCCAGTGTTTCAGATCCTAGAACAGGTGAAATTATTGAAAGTGATATCATCTGGTACCACAATCACTTAAGATCCTACCGAAACCGTTATTTATTAGAAACAGCTGCTGCTAATCCAAAAGCACGAACCTTAGACACACCCGAAGAAGAAATTGGTGAGATGATGCGACGTGTGATTTCACACGAAATTGGTCATGCCTTGGGATTGCCCCACAACATGAAGGCTAGTTCTGCCTACCCGGTAGATTCCTTGCGTTCTGGATCTTTTACTCAAAAAATGGGAATAGCTACAACCATTATGGATTATGCGCGGTACAATTACATCGCCCAACCTGGAGACGAAAACATTCGTTTTGTCCGTCAATTAGGACCTTATGATGACTATGCCATCGAATGGGGCTACCGCTTTTTTCCTGGGGAAACTTCAGAAACGGAAAAAGTTTCCTTAATAAAAATGGTCGATGATAAAAGCATGGATCCGATGTATATGTTTGGATCTGGAGGAAACGATCCAGACACACAAACTGAAAATATTGGTGATGATCCCGTAAAGGCGAGTGGTTATGGATTAAAGAATTTAAAAATAGTTGCAAAAAATTTAGACCAATGGACAACGAAAGCAGGACAGTCGTATGCTGATCTAGACGAATTATACAATGAACTTCTTGGGGTATACAGACGCTATATATATCATGTCGTAAAAATGATTGGGGGAATCAATGAAACCCTAATGACCAAAGGACAACAGAATACTCCTTATAAAAATGTGTCAGAATCAGAACAGAGACGTGCTTTACACTTTCTAAACGAGCAGCTGTGGAACACTCAAAACTGGCTTGTCACTCCTGAATTGATTTCAAAAATCAAAGGTGAAGGGGGTATGGAACGTTTGCAAAACATTCAATACAGTGCTTTATCGCAAATATTAAATAGGGAACGTCTCAACAGGATGAGTTCCTCAGAATCTACTTTAGAAGTCAAAGGACTTTCCGTAAGCACACTTTTAGACGCCTTGTATTTAAGTTTTTTTGAAACCAAATCACCATTGGATCCTTCCTTGATGGCACTACAAATTCGTTTTATGGAACAACTCGATACACTTCTGATGGATCAAAAGCTCAACCCAAGCATTAAACCTGTTTTAAGTGCGCTACAAAATCAGGTTCTTAAAACTGCAAAAAAACAGTCCAAAACAGGAAGTGTATCTCAAAAAAACCACTACTCCTATCTCATCAATCGGTTTGAAACGGATTAATACCTTGGGATGGCTTTACGCTCACTAAATGTTTTTACTGTGCTTTACATTTTCTTTTTGTAGGAATACTACCCAACAGCACAGCTGTAAATAACAGATAGTAAGTAAAAAAAGTGTTCCCATAAAAAAAGAGGAGTAATCCTACTGCTAGAAAGACGTAATATACCCATAGATACCTTTTTCGGTCCAGAAGGGTAAATAACCTTCGGTACACCGATGTAAGAAACAGAATAACAGCTGCACAAAATAAAAGTAGCGGAATAATAATTTGAAAACCTATTAAGATGGATTCAATTGCATATTCTTTCTTTTCGAACACTACGTCAAATTCTACGCCAATCATTGTTAGAAATAGCCCCAGCGAACTGATCCATACAAGAAATGAGATTGATATGCTAAATAAAAACTGAGAACTCCTGGTGCTCTTTAAAAAGGTGAGAGTGTGTTTTCTAAACATTGAAGTAGGTTTTAGGAGGCTCAAGCTAAGATAAAAAAAATTAAGAAAATACTAGCTTCCAAAAACCGCATCGATCACTTCAAAGGCGGTCGTTGCCATACGATTTCCTTTTTCGTCCAGCAGAGGATTGATTTCACAAAGCTCGAGAGCTACCACTTTATTACTTTTTTGAATCTCTTGAATGAGTTGAATCACCTCCTTCGGATCGAACCCTTTGGAAACGGGAGTCCCTGTTCCACGAGAGATTAGATCACAATCCAAAGCATCCACATCAAAAGTGATGTAAATGAGATCGACTTCGGACAAGGAGTCTAGGGCTTCAGTACAGCACCGCTGCAAACCACGGTGTCGTATTTCATGAACTTTGTAGTTGCGAATCTTTTTTTCTTTGATGATCGCCTCTTCTTCTGCCTCCGTATCCCGCACCCCAAAATAAATGAGATGTTCGGGTTGTAGGAGGGGACAAACGGCCCCTAAGTTTTTCATTTGCTCCCAATCCAGCTTCGTTTGCTTACTTACCGAATTCACTTGATAGGCTGAATTATCATGGCCTAAAGCTGCAGCAAGGGGCATGCCGTGAACGTTTCCTGAGGGTGTACTGTAGGGTGAGTGCAAATCGGCATGAGCGTCTATCCAAACCACCCCCAATCTTTTGTTGGGATAAGCGGCTTTTATACCTGCCATAGATCCCAATGCAGAAGAATGATCGCCCGAGAGAATCAATGGAAAATAATTGTCTTCCAAGGTTTCCTGTGTTACTTTCTTTACCCTTTTGCATTGTTCCAAAACAAAATTAATGCGTTTAGCGGTTGTGTTTTTTACTTTGTTGTAAATGGTTTCATTGTGAGTTTGTATATCGCGATAGGGATGCTGGTTAAAAAAATCATTGTTTGCATTTATAGCAGCAATTTCTATAGCATCGATTCCTAAATCAGAGCCCCGGGTACCTGCACCAATATCTGATCTGTTTTTTAAAATTCGAATTGGATTCATGACATTTTTGACAGGAATAAAATTACATCATAAAATATAACGTCGTACAATTCCATTTTTTATATTTAACAAAATTATAATAATGTCCTTCTCAGACCTGTACACCCCTGGATTTAAAATCCGTAACAGAGATCATTTTGCAGCTATTGTTCGCGTAGCACTTGCAGACGGTAAAATATCAGAGGAAGAACAAGCTTTCATTAACCGTACCGCAATAAACCTAGAAATTGAAGCGGATGAAGTTGCACAAATTATTGAGCATATTGAAGAGCACCCTATCAACCCTCCCTCTACTCAACAACTTCGTTTGGAACGGTTGTATGACCTTACACGTATGGTTTTTGCAGATGCTATTGCAGACGCTGCCGAAAAAAAGCTTATGTTACGTCTTGTAGTAGGGTTAGGTTTTGATCACCACGAAGCAGAAACTGTAGTAGAAAAGGCTTTTGGAGAAATCTCAAAAGGAAGCAACGAAGACAGTTTTATCGCCGCTTTCCACTAAATCTCCATTTTTACTTTTATTACGATCGCCTCACCTACTAAACCAATACCAGCATTAAAAGTAGCAAGGGCTGCTGTTCCCCAGTAAAACCAATTAAAATCGTTTTTAGATTTATATAAGATTGCTTCTCCAAGAAAGGAAAGACCTAAGCCTAAAAGCAACATTCCTGCAACCGAGTAGATGAACCATTTTGTTTTCATATTTTGTGATTTGATGTTGTAATTTGAGTTAAAAAGTTGATCTCTAGAGACCCATTTATATTTTCTCTCTTTTCAACTAGGAACATAAGTTTAATTTTTTTGAAAAAAATCAATTTAAAGCTTTTAAGTCGCTTATTGAATAATTAATTTCTTCATCAGCAATTTGAAAACTCAAATCAAAAAAGATGGAAGTTGGGTAACCCAATCGAGAGTCATAGGCAATCGATTCTTTGTCGGGGTTTTTTTTTCTGGTTT
>Ga0255781_10003930_pt1 | contig 11462 bp, 11 predicted proteins | sample 101ome_21_FD_179979 | JGI IMG/M metagenome (GOLD analysis project Ga0255781, IMG submission 179979) | Coastal salt marsh microbial communities from the Groves Creek Marsh, Skidaway Island, Georgia - 101413BT metaG (version 2) | ecosystem: Environmental > Aquatic > Marine > Intertidal zone >...
GACTAGCCGCGATCTCTCTTAAGCTCATAGGTCACTCTACTGATTAGGATACACTAGACGTCTTACTTCAAAGCTTAAATTCTCGCTGAAAATTGAGCTCGAGTCTACTCTAAAGTTGCGCGTAGTGGGTCTGCATCCCTCAAGCGTGATCAATGCCCCTCCGCTTGATTCGTCAATGATCGCCATATCGATTCCCCCCGCGTTGAGTATGTCGGTAGTTGATCCTTTTTGCCATGCTCCATTGTCTTCAAGGGCTTGCTGACTGATTTTAATTGCGTCAACGGTAATTGTTGCGGTGCGCCTCACGGGGATGATCTCTTGTGAGTCAATCTCACCGATCACGTCAACGCGCTGAGTTTGTAGGTTTTCTGAAACATTAACGCCCGTAGCCCAACCGATTTCTTGGCCCGTACCTGTGAGAAAAACTTTGCAGCTCGCGCCGCTGATACCTTGATAGTTTGGCATTTTTAAAAACCCTTATTTAGAGGCGCACTGCTACGGCGGTAACGCTGATGAAGTTTAGTGGCTCGACGGGCGCGACTTCATAGCTAATCGCGATCTCATCGCCTAGATCTTCCAACGTGATGTTTTGGAAAGCCTTAATCACACCATCTCTCACTTGTGCCGTGAGGCGGCTTTGGACTCTGCTTGAAATCAAGGAGATCTGAGAAGCGCGCGTGGGGCGTCCTATTTGATCCGCGAGCGCTATACGAATATCTCTCAAACTCGTGAGCATGCTCTCATAAGCGCTGATCTCCGAGTACACGGGGTTGTTGTCCGTGAGATAGGTGGTAATCGATCTCTCAACGCGAGGCCCTAGATTATCTGTGGATATCGTAATGATTCCGCTTTGTAGCGCCTGCTCAATATCATTGTGAACATTCCAAGATTGCGTTGTTTTGGTGATCCGCGGGCGTTTGCGCGTCAGGGGTTCCCCTATGTCTGATCCCGCTTGCATCGCGGCCAACATCAGCGCGGTATAGCGGGGATCAAGCGTGACGCTTTGACCGCGTGGAGAGATGAGATCAATACTTTGTGCTGTAAGCGCGATCCCCGGGTTATTCAGGCTTGCCGCGCGTGTTTTCACGCTGGCGAGTGATTCAGAAGAGGCAATAGCACAGTAAGCTTGGCGCTCATATCCTGCTGTTGCGCTTGCTGTGAGGTGCTCGCTTAGTTTGCTTTGAGAGCTCGCGTCAAGCGTGAAGAGCACAACAATTTGAACATCTGAACTTTCTACACTTTGGAGCGCTTCAGTGTAGTTGAGGGTGGCCCCGTTAACGCCGCCCGAAGCCGTTTGAGTGGTTGCGCTTAATGTGGCGGCGGGGCTGATGTTGTCCAGTGAAGCCGAGACGAGCACCGAATTTAAAAGCGTCTGGTGGAGGCGATAAGCAGGCGCCTTTAGCGTCTCAGTTGCACTTGTGCCGATCGTTTGGTTAAGAAGATCAAGCTCTAAGATGTTAATACTACGTTGCTCAATGAGTGTAGCGCTTACATCAGCAACACCGTTAAGTAAAGTAACCAATTCTTTGAGTGTTGGCGCTTCTGTAGAGTTCACGGAGATCAATGTTACGCTATTGCGTGTGAGTGTCGCAACACCGTTTTCTAGGCTAAAAATCAAATCATGAGAGGCGTCTTCATTTTCGAGGCTGAAGAGATCGGCGTTATCGGCCTCAAACTGCTCAGTGAGCCCATTACGCGAAAGGTTCAAAGTGTATGTATCACCTGCAATGGTGAGCGTTGCGCCTAGTCGATTCCCCCGCTCTCCCCACACTTTAGATTTGAGTGTTAGAGGGCCAATTTCTAAACTGGCCTGAGTTGTGTTCTCTCGCGCGTTTACCATTCTCACGCTAGACGCGCCCGCGCTAACGGCGGGGTCGTCTGAGGGGCTGAAGGCGAGCTGAGCAAGCTGTGCTAAATCATGATCGCTCAAATCATACGCCTGTAAGGCCCGTCGAGATGTAAATTGTGAGGGTTGTTGACTGGGGAATTGTGGAAAGTCGCCCACAATAGCGATGTGTCCGCTGGTGATATCCCCACCGCTTAGAGCGCTCGCGTCAATCCTCGAATAGATACCGGGTCGCGCTGTACGCGGAAAACCTGAAGAGTTTAGAATACTAGGCATTGATTGCACTCCTATGGGAAATTTAAATAGGTCTCACTCTACCTAAAGGGGATAGATTGAGGGTCAGTGTTCCGATGATTTCATCTGTGCTAAATGAGTTACGTGATGCCGTATCGTGCAGCATCGCGCTAATGTTAACCCGCCGTACAAAGACGCCTAATTCTTCGGCCGCGAGCTGTTCTTGAGGTGCTAGTTCTGCGACATCCTCGAACTGAAATGATAGATAACCATTCCGCAAAAAGTCGGACCTGAGCGCGTGCAGTGCGAGCACAACCATTTGGGAAAGCGTCTCTGTAGCCTCGACACCTGCCGCCATGATCTCAACCATAGCCGTTTGGCGGCTGATCGTCTGCTCTAAGCCTCCTGAGTGTCCCCCTAACGGGCGATGAATCACAGCGCGGCTGAGTTGTTGCGCGACGATGAGCGGGAGTTTTTGAGCTCCTGCGGTAGCATGAGGGATCACTTTAGGCGGAGCGTTGCGCAACTCCTCGATGATCTGAATCAGTGCCGACTCATCATGAGCGGGAGCATAGAGCTGAGCGATTGTTGAGGCTTGATTATCTGCGTCTAAATAGTAGTTTACAGCAACTCTTAAAGCCGTTGTGAGGTGATGATGTATCATAGGCCCGCACTCTCTACAATCTCGCTGATATTGCGGATAACACTTTGAGCGAGATTGAGCGCTTGTCGGCCGGGGTGTTGCCAAGCTTCAGGGCGCTTGTAGCTCACGGTACGCCACGTGGCGTAAGTGGTGTTTGCGCCTCTTTTGGCGCCTTCAGAGGTGCTTACACCAACAAGCTTGACCATACCGCTCAAAGCGTCTGATACAGATCTCACGCCGCTCTTGTTGATATAGTGAGCCGCGCGCCCGCTCTCCATACGTGAACCGTAAATCAATTTACCCTCACTACCGCTCATAGTCGCGGTTAGGGTCTTCGCGTCGCTGTAAGCGCTCGCGTCTCCCATGCGCCTAATTTCTGTGACTTTGCGCCTAAACATGATGAAGCGATACGGTCGGCCTTTTTTATCGCGTCGAATGGGAGCCGCGCCGGGGCGCACTGTACGCAAGAGATAATCTCTCATATCATGTGGCGCTTGACCGCGCTCTAACAAATTAGGAACCACACCTTGTAAAGTCACGATCACGAAATCAGGGCTCGTTTCCGTGATCGTGATACCGCGTTTATAGTCTCTGAGCACCGAACCGAGATCATCACCCGCATCATGAGCTGTGGCTTTCCAAGCTGCCGCGATCGCAACGGCAACACGTTTAGCGCGCGCTTGGCGGTTGCGCGGGTCGAGCCCGTAATCTCTGAGGTTGATCATCGGTTATCATCCTGCCCGTAGAACTCTAATTGTAGTTCTGCGTATATAGGAAGCTCTTGGTGATAAGGCGCGGTTGCTTTGAAATTGATGTAGGTGTCTCTGATTGCGTGGGGGTGATTCGTGACGATGTAAACAGGGTGCGCGTAATAGGTCACGCTGAAGCGGTCGCCTTCATTGGGTGCATTGATCCACTCAATAGCGCCATCTCCATTCACCGTGAAATCAGAGCCCTCCACCAATGCCCCCGAAGGATCAACAACCCCTTGAGCGTTGGCGGGGATTAGGTGCCGTACACCAAAGCTCACCGCGCCGCCTGCGAGGTCATGTGATCGCGTGGCGATAGGATACCGTGTGGTGTCTGTGGCACCTGTACCGCGCTTGATTGTCTCGCGGTACACGATCGCGGAATCTATGAGCGTGAAACGGTCCCCATACACAGGTAAGTGTTCAGGTAATAGTGTCATCCCTATAGAGCCGCGCCCGTATTCGGTCGCACCTGCGGGGCCGTGTCTCTGCTCTTCTTTCCGCGCCCCTGTGACCACGGCTTTAACCGTCTGCGCCGAATGGTAGAGGTAGCCTCGACCGTGGCACGCGGGGCAATCCACGCGCGCCTGTTCGCTTGCGCTCGAAGGGGCCCCGGGAAGCGAGAAGCCGAAATGAGATGAAGGTTGAGAGCAAGGACACTCGGCGGCTTGTTGCCATTCGACGTCGAGGCCATGTGATATGATCACCTTACGGAATTGTTCAGGCTTAAAATCCGCGCGCGGATTGAGCTTTGGGGGGATGCGTGAACCTAATATCATCTTAGAGAGCCATGATATTTATTGCGCGATAGGTTGCCTTGAGTGTGGCGATTAACTCCTTATATTCTTTAGTGAATTGGAGCACACGTGCACCATAACCTGAGTTTGTCGCGCTCGCCGTGGTGTTGATGTTTTGTGATAGGCCATCCATCGAGGTAGAGACCATCGCGAGACCTGCGCCCGCGATGAGATCACCTGCCACATCGAGCGCTAAGAGTGAGCTCTTGAGCATCACCGCGCGCGCGATATCTTGGGGCAGCGTGTCGATTGTCCATGATATATCTGTGTCTTGTGCTGCGGGGGCGCTCAAGCTCAAGGTGAACTTATCGTGTCTTTTGGCGCTCACCGTGGCCCCGGGCGCCTTCACGTCGTAGCGATCAACAAACCTCTGAGGCGTGCTTACTTCCACGGAACTCTGACCCGCGCTAATCGTCGCTGTGCCCTCGTAGAAGGGGAAGCCCGCGCGATAATCAAGCTCAAAGTAAGCGGGGATATAATACTCAGCGTTGAGCCCGCCGAGTCCCAAAATAACAGGCGTACCGCCCGCGATGATGTAGCTAGAAGCACCCTCTGTTGTGGGGATAATGTGAATTTGCCCTGCCATGGGCTCTGTAATCTGAGCCCATTGCGGGGGGAGCTCTGCGCGCGTCGTGCTGTTACCGTACACAATGTTTAGCGCCTCCACATCAATTATCGGCCGATAGCGTGACCTAATAGGATGCCAAGCGGGCGCCGCGTCGGGCTCTTTGTCGTGACGTTCTGAGAACATCTGCACGTCAAACACTAAGCCGAGCTCGTCGCTGACTGCGCGCGCGGCTTGCTCAATGGACGTTGTAAAGATAGTTTCGGGGTAAGGTGACCCATCATCAAGAGTTAAATCTACACCTAGCAGATAGGTGTTCTTGAGGTACTGCACATCATACCCGCGCTCTTGAATGGTGGCCATATTAGGAATCCTTACCCGTCTTGATCGCTTTTAGAAGCGGTCTTTTTTCGCGTCGTACGCCTGCGCTTAGGCTTTGGCGCCTCTTCGCTGATCACTTCCCATCCCATCAGGGAAGCTTTAGCCCGCTGAGCTGCTGAAAGATTACCCTCGATGATCCCTTCTGCGTTGACGGTTACCAGACCATCAGCAAGCGAGAGCTCAGCGTTCTTGAGTCGAGGATGTTTGATCTTGATTGTGCTCATTGGGCTTCCTCAATCAACTCTTAGGTGTGAAGACCGAGAAGAGCAGCATCGCTGATGCCCTCAAGGCCACTAGAAGCGTTAATACCTACGTTGCGTACACAGTACATCTTAGTTGGCAACTTCACAGCGGGCGCCCCAAACATCATGAGAAGGAATGGGAATGTGGTTGAGATCTGCGCGAGCGGGCGACGAACCAGACTGAGCATCTGATAGTAGCACATGTAGTCAGGCGCAAAGTTCAAGAACAAGATCTCAGACGTGCCGGGGATGTTCTCATTGTTATCAATGATCACGGTATCTTGAGCAGAGACAGCAACCTCATCAATCAAGAGCGCGCCGTTTGCGTCAATGGCGTTTTTAGCGGAGCGGTAGACACGAAGATATTTAACGTTGGTGTGATCCGAGTGGCGAATGGTGAACGTGACCTGCTCACCTGCCGCGACCGTTACCGCCGCAGTGTCAACCGGTGCTGAGACGCCGTTAGAGCCAACCGCTACAACACGGTACACATAATCTCCAATATCCGCCGCGACGAATTTAGACGCTGCGTTAGCACCCGCCGCGCTCTGCACCTGAACAGTTGGAGCCGCTAAGGAGCCTTCAAACACTGAGCTTTCACCGAGCGCGGGCGCGATGCGATCATGACGCTCCAAGAATGGTGCTGAGACCACCTGAACAGGACCATAAGGCCCAGTGATGGTGAGTGAAGCCGCGCCGAAGGTCACAGCGCCGCTATTGACCTGAATCTGATCATGGCGGCCGTGATGGACGGTCTGCTTGATCAACTCAGAGAGCACGCGAGGCGTTACCATGATATGAGTAACCATACCATAGAGAGGCGCGCTGTAGAGATGGCCGAGGATCTCAGAGAGATAGACCGCGCTTGGTGCTTTTCCGCGCAAATCGGCTACGTTACCACCATCTTTGATTTGCTTGATGATGCCGTTGAAAGCGTTAGAGTCCTTGCTCTCATCAGCGTGGAAGAGGTTGAGCTCAAGGCGCTGAAGTAAGCTCTCAGTTCCGCGTCGAGTCTCCTCTGCGATAGCATCAGCGCTAGGGCCTACGATAGAGACCATTGATGCTTGATCAGTGACCTCGCGGCGCTCCGCCATGTAGCGGATCTTGGTTGCGACCTTCTCGTAGGTTGAACGGTTCAAGATCCCGTTGCCGCCCTCGCTGATGAAGGGGCTGTGCTGTCCGCCGTGCTTAAGTACACGGTTATATTCAACAACTGTGTTCAGAGCCTGCACCTTAACGAGCATCGGCCAGAGCTTGAGATCGTTCATGCTACTAGTAGCAATGCTCAAGGTCTGCGCGAGCTGCTGGGGTACGAGAGGCGAGAGGCTATTAGTTCCGCCCGCGGGAACGAGGGGTGTTTGATAGCCCGCGTTAGTTGGGCGTGGTAGATCGAGAGAGCCCTTTGAGAGAGAGCCCATGAGAGCTGCCATATCGGCGCTTGAAGGAATGCCTTGCATTGATTATACCTTTAAATGTTGAATCGGTTCTTGATTGTTTGAGGGTCCGCACCTGACTCCAGAAGCGCGGCGGCCTCCATCATCTCAGCGGCGCGCGCTGGCTCATTCACGGTCATAGTAGAGAGCGCTTTAAAGAGGTCATCGCGAGATGTATCTGCGCCTGACACCTCACCCGGCGCGGGGATGTAGGATACGCTCTTGGCCATAGGCTCAGGCTCTACAGCGACGTGAGCGCCGCGAAGGCCCTTCACCTCTGTTTGAAGCGACTTGATGAGCTCAAGCGCGCCCTGAAGGCCCTTACAAAGAGCTTCATTCTGTGCGCGTTGTTCTGTTAACAGCGCGTCGAGTGCGGGCGCAAGTGCTTCTGCAACGGTCTCTTGGCCATCGTTAAACGCCTTGCTCATACGCTCATATTGCGCCTCTTCCGCTTCGCGTTGGGCCTCTGCTACGTCGTCAAGCGCGGTGAGGGCTTTCTCAAATCGCGCTTCGTCCTGTCGGTCTCGTAGATAAGCGGCAGCTCTGCGCTCTGCTACGTCGCGATCAACTCCCGCGCTCATCATCATGTCAATGAGATCATTACTCATAAGACTCCTGTTAGTTCTTGAGCGGCGCGGGTTAGCGCGCCTCGTTCAACATTGGGGTACAATTTGCTTAACTTAATGATTATAGAGCTTAAACGCTCATCATTCAAGGCGTTATAGCTTGCGTTCACAGTAGAATCTAATTGTTGGGGGATTAGACCTTGTAGTGATTGACCGTTCACTTGACTAGGTGTCTGATAGCCTACTGAGCCCTTTTTTAACCACGCGCTCACGCTCTTGATCAGCTCTAATGATGTATCAGGGTTGATCGGGTTGCTTGTGATCGCGCAATTGATCACCTGAGCTTTGCGAACGATTTTAGGGTCTTGTGGGTCGCGCTCTATTACGCGGCCTTCGACCGAAAAGCCCAAAGTTCGATGCCCGCCCGCCTTGATCATCGCGCTGGCGGTCTCGAAGATGTCACGCGCCTTCGGTTTGTCTAGGAGTAGCACGCCCTCAACTTCTGTATATCCCTTGCGTTGGGTCACTTTGGTGGGATAGCCTAGCAGGTTCTGCGCGCCGGGCTGATGTTCATAGTTGAACGTCCCCTTTCTTAAAAAATAAGAAAAATCAAGCCCTTCTTGCAGTACCCTCTCTCCTTGCAGGTCAACTTGATCTGTAGAAATCACACCTGCAATTTTAGCCGTATTGCGAGTATCGGATTTTTCAGCCTTGAGTAAGTCGAATTTCATATTGCCTCCAACCTACCAGAGCGGGTGATCGTCTGGTTAGGACTTATTGGGATAGTATCACATCTACAGTGAGGGTGCATCGGATAGAGAGAAGGCTTCCAGTCACGGCGCCTTCTTCCAACATTTGAACCATTTTCAACAATTTGAGCAACCTCAAAGATTATAGGGCGTTGCGTCTCCGAGTCGATAAACGCGCTCAAACAATAACCACACGCGCCGCTCTCAGGGATGCGTGCAACACGCGCCTCTTCACCGTCCAATTCGACGGCTTGTAGAACTTGCCCTTCGTTATGAGTGGCTTGAAGTTCGGTTTCTGCGATTCGCTCAAAGTCTCGCGCCAAATCGCCTGATCTTTGGCGGATCCGCCGCGCAACATCACGCGCTTGATCTTTCGTGAGCACGGCCGCGCCGACTTCCTCTCTAATCACTTTGAGCATACGCGCTCGTTTGACGGGGTTAGGGGTGCTCAGTAAACGCTCACCTCCCCATTGTTCATAAAACTCAGCGCTTGCTTCATCGGCAAAACGTGCCCCCAAGCCCCTAATATATGAACCCGCGCTCTCAAAGGCGCTCACAACTCCCACACGCTCTGCTGTGGTGAAATATTCAGGCACTGCGCGGGCGTGAGGCTCAAGCGCAGGGCTGAAAGCACTCGTCTCTCGAGGCGGAAGCGGAGGTAAGGGTTGTATCGTGGGCGTGCGCTGGTCTACTCCGCTTAAGCGCTGCCTCCATCTCGCGAGGCTCCATGTTCTCATACGCGCCCTCTCTTCAGGGTTCGCGCGGGCGTATGGGGTGCCTATGAGCCTGATAAAGAGTATGGGGTTGGTGGGCCCTGAGAGATTGCCTACATCGAGCCCTCTGAGTTGATCCGCGTCTAAGTGTCCTGACCGTACCAGCGCCTCTATTCGCTCGCGAGATAACCCCGAAGCGCGCGCCCCCAATAACTGTACGCTTAGCGCGTCATCGTGATCTGTGATTGTTTGACGCGTCCGAAGCTCAGCATCTAATATTAGCATTTCAGCGCCTTATAAAGATCGAGTAGAGATCGGGCGCTCTTCTCCTGATCTCGTGAACTCGAAGAGGCCTTCTGAGGTAATTCGTACAGCCGCGCAGGAACATCATGTGTTTTCGCGAGTTCCTTTACAAGCTGGTTCGCGGCTTCAGAGTAATCGAGCACATCATCACCGCCGAATAAGCTAGACTGCCCTGTATCTTTGGTTAGTTCAATGAAGCGCTCTACTGTATCCTCAAGGCGACGTGTACCCGGGTTAAGCGTGAGAATCTTCAAAAAGGCACTACTCAAAGGATCCTTTCTCACTCGTTCCTTAATCTCTCCTATAGGGATCTTTGAGACGCTCAATTCATCACTATCGCTACCTTCTGCCCCCGCCTCTGCGAGCCCTAACTCTTGCTCCTCTAACATGATTATATCGATCGCGCGGTTACGCCTCGAAATCAGATTTTTACCACCTTTTTGCGGCAGCAAATCACGGCTAATCGCGGAGTTATAAACGGCGATTGCGTTCTGTAGACTGGCGCGCTCCGTCTCGCCTATCCCCGCCGCTGCTAGCTTGCCGAGGCTTACAGTAAGCTGCTCCATTGTTGCATAGTCGAGATTGGGAAGTAATCGATCATCGTTCACCACATAGCCTGTCAACATATATTGCATATATTCGCGGCCTGTAGCTGTGAGCGTGCCGTCTTGTGAGCGTATGAGCTCAGATGCATTTTGAGCGTTTAGAATACCGTCTCGGTACAGCGCCTCTTTAAACGCTGTGAGCGCCTTTGATGGTTTGGTGAGGAATCGGTTAAAGGACGAGGAAGGGGATTTGTCTAGCCCTTGCTGAAGTATTTGAAGAGTGCGTTGTGAGACCTTGGCGGCGGCCGCGCGTCCAGCGGTGCGCTCATCCATCCCCTGTGTCTTGTTCTCGTTCATCGCTCTAACGAGCTTAGCAAGGTGCTTCTTATCGGTCTGCTCTGGCTCATACACTCTCACAAGCATTGGGTTATCCATCGCGTCAATATCGGCTTGATTAAATCCGTAAATCGCCGCGTCTTGTGAGAGTTTCTCTCTATAGCGCTCTCGCCCTTCGGGGTTGTTCATGTGTACAAGCTGAGTGCTCATTACTCGGCTATTGCCACCTAACACAATCCCGTCAGGCGTCACAATCGGCGGGCCGTTGGTCGCGTCTGGGTTCGTGTTGATCAAGTATGATGGCTCATACGCTCTCCCCGCGTTGCGCTGAACTTTGAGCTGCTCCATGCGGTCTTGGTGGTAGATGCGCTCTTGGATGCCTTCGGGGTAATCCTCGCGCTTACTGAAGCTCACGGGGTCATGAGAGGGAATGCAATCACCAACCTCAACAAGCTGATATCGAAACGCGGCTTTGCGCTCTTTGCCGTCCACTGTCAAAAACATCTCATCGCTTCGCCCTTCGCGCTTCGGCTTGGACTGCGGGCCTATGAGCGCGGCTACTCTGGGATCTGACGCGAGATCAGGATTCTTCTCTAAGAGCGCCTGAATCGCGCTAAGTGCCTCATCAAGCTTCTGCTTAGGCACCGGTGCGCGTTGCTCTTTACCCTCCGGTATAGCGCGTTGGTCGCGCTCATTTGGTGGTCTGAAGTCTGTTGTTTTAAGCGAGTACCGATCACCTTGAGTCAGTAAAGTTAATGAGCGGTCTGGATCTGCTGAGCTGTTGAAGACGTACACATTCAGACCATCTTGTACGCTCGCGAATAAAGCCCCTTGCTGAGATGCTGCGCCAAGCGCGTCGATCTGCTCAGGTGAGAGATTGCCACGGCTCTTGATCTCCTTTGAGCCGTCGTCAAATGTCGCAACCTCACCCGCGCTGATCGCTTGGGAAAACAACTCATCGACTGTACGGTTTCCTGTTTGGGCGTAGTCGATTTGGTCTCTCTTGATGAGCTCATGGGCCGCGTCTGCGTCTCCCTCTCTGAGCGCTTTAGCGAGATCACTATCAAGCGCTTTGCGCTCACTCGCGCTCATGCGCTTGATCTTCGGCGCGGTTGTCTTTGGTGCTTGGCGCTTGGTGCTCTTGCGCTTCTTGCGCTGGGCCTTCTTTCGGCTCTTGGTCTCGGCTTTAGAGTGCTGTTTCTCAAGTAGCGCTCTGAGCTCATCGCGGTGGATTGGCGGGATCTCTACACCGGGGCGCGCGTCATGGGAGATGGTCACCATGTCGCCTTCAACGGCCTTGATGTGGAAGTGTCCGCGCCTGCCTCTGAAGGTGAGCTTGAAAGCTGAGCCTGCTTCAAAC
>Ga0255781_10003933_pt1 | contig 11456 bp, 13 predicted proteins | sample 101ome_21_FD_179979 | JGI IMG/M metagenome (GOLD analysis project Ga0255781, IMG submission 179979) | Coastal salt marsh microbial communities from the Groves Creek Marsh, Skidaway Island, Georgia - 101413BT metaG (version 2) | ecosystem: Environmental > Aquatic > Marine > Intertidal zone >...
ACTGGTACAGATGTATTAGGATTTTCATTAACTAATGGTTCTAACGGAACTAATGCAATGGACGATGATGAATTACAAACTGCATTTAACTTTTTGGCAGATGCAGATACAGTAGATTTAAGTTTATTATTCTGTCCATCAGCTGATGTCTTGACAGCAAATCATGTAATTGGTATTGCTGGAACTAGAAAAGACTGTTTAGCTTTTGTGTCACCAGAAATTAATGACACCGAAGGTCTATCAGCATCAGCTGCTCTTACTGCAGTTACTGGTTTCGCGGCTGGTTTAGATTCAAGTTCATATGGCTCATGTGATTCAAGTGCATTATATGTATACGATAAATATAACGATGTTTATAGATACATTGCTGCTTCTGGACATATGGCTGGTCTATGTACTAAATCTGAAAGATTAGCAGATGCGTGGTTCTCACCTGCAGGGTTTAATAGAGGTAACCTATTAGGAATAACTAAATTAGCATTTAATCCAACACAAGCTCAAAGAGATTCTCTTTATAAAGCAAGAGTGAATCCAATTATATCAGCACCAGGACAAGGTACTGTATTATTTGGAGATAAAACATTGCTTAAGAGACCATCTGCGTTTGATAGAATAAATGTAAGAAGATTATTCATTGTCTTAGAAAAAGCAGTAAGCACTGCTGCAAAATTCCAGTTATTCGAATTTAATGACGAATTTACAAGAGCACAGTTTAAAAACTTAGTTGAACCGTTCTTGAGAGACGTAAAAGGAAGAAGAGGTCTAACAGATTTTTCAGTAATCTGTGATGAGACTAATAACACATCAGCTGTAATTGATGGTAATCAATTTGTTGCTGACATTTTTGTCAAGCCAGCAAGAAGCATCAATTTCATTCAGTTGAATTTTATAGCAACAAGATCCGGAGTAGAATTCTCCGAGATTTCTAGTTAAGGGAGGAAATAGAACATGGCAATTATGGGAGTAGACGATTTTAAATCAAAACTCGTTGGTGGCGGTGCTAGAGCCAACCTTTTCAAAGTAACGCTTAACTATCCATCATATGTAAATGGTGATGTTGAATTAACATCATTTATGTGTAAAGGAGCTCAATTACCTGCATCACTAATTGCACCTGTACCTGTATTATTCAGAGGCAGACAATTACAATTAGCAGGTGATAGAACTTTTGAACCATGGAATGTTACCGTTATTAATGACTCAGGAATGGAAGTCAGAAACGCTATGGAAAGATGGATGAACGGCATGAATGGCAATGTAAGTAATGAGGGTTTATCAAATCCTGTTGATTATATGTCAGATGCAATAGTCGAACAGCTAGATAAAGGTGGTAATGTTACTAAGAAATATGACTTTAGAGGAATATTTCCAACTAACGTTGCTGCTATCGATCTTTCATACGATAACGAGAACGCTATTGAAGAATTTCAGGTTGAATTCCAAGTTCAATATTGGGAATCAGACACAACTTCATAAGTATAAATAATAATAGAGGAGGGGCAATAGTCCCTCCAATATTATAGGATAAAATATGGCAGAATTTTTTGGATTTGAAATAAAAAGAAAATCGGACGAGCCTTTAAGGCCTTCGTTTGTACCAAAGACAGAAGATGATGGTTCCGGTGTTATAAAAGCTGGAGGCCACTTTGGTGCTTATATCGACATGGATGGCGATAAGGCCAAAACCGATGTTGATTTAATTTACAAATATAGAGATATCGCAACTCAACCTGAGTGTGACCAAGCTATTGAAGATATTATTAATGAAGCAATTGTAGGGGATTATGATGAAGCCCCAGTAGATGTTATACTTGATAAATTGGACATTAGTGATAAAATTAAAGATAACATTCGTGCAGAATTTAAATATATTTTAACTTTATTAAGCTTTAATCAATATTCACATGATATATTCAGAAAGTGGTATGTTGATGGCAGATTACCATATCATATTATTATTGATGGAGATAATCAAAAAGCAGGTATAAAAGAATTAAGATATATCGATCCTACTTGTTTACGTAAAGTAAAAGAAGTAGAAGAAAAAGAAGACCCTAAAACCGGGGCAAAAATAGTAACAAAAATAGATGAATACTTTTTGTATCAAGATAATAAGTTAGGAAAATATAACCAAGGTGTTAAAATATATCCTGACTCAATAGCATATTGTACATCAGGTGTTATGGATCCTCAAAAGAAAAGGATCTTATCATATTTGCAAAAGGCTGTTAAACCAGTCAATCAGTTAAGAATGATGGAGGACTCTCTTGTTATATACAGAATAAGTAGAGCTCCAGAAAGAAGAATCTTTTATATTGATGTAGGTAACTTACCAAAAGGTAAAGCTGAAGAATACCTTAAGGGTATTATGAATCAGTATCGTAATAAATTGGTTTATGATGCTACTACAGGTGATATTAAAGATACTAAAAAACATATGTCAATGTTGGAAGACTTTTTCCTACCAAGAAGAGAGGGCGGAAGAGGTACTGAAATTTCAACATTACCAGGTGGTGAAAACCTTGGACAGATTGAAGATATTATATATTTCCAAAAGAAATTATATAGAAGTTTAAATGTTCCAGTAGATAGATTAGAACAAGAATCAGGATACACCTTAGGTAGAACCACTGAAATAACAAGAGACGAAGTTAAGTTTAAAAAGTTTGTTGATAGATTAAGAAAAAGATTTTCTGATTTATTTATGCAACTACTTAAAACACAGTTAATACTAAAAGGTATTATAACTAAAGAAGATTGGAGTAAGTTTAAAGAAAATATAGATTTTAATTTTATTGAAGATAACTATTTTTCTGAACTAAAACAATCTGAAATGATAAGAGAAAGATTTGATTTATTATCATCCGTACAAGAACATGTAGGTAAATACTTATCTCATGAATGGGTAATGAAAAATGTTTTACAAATGGACGATGATGATATTAAAACAATGGAAGATCAAATCGAAAAAGAGAAAAATGATGGAAAAATCCCTAGCGGAGACGACGAAGGGGACGATGATTTTTCATTTTAGTGCATTTAAACACTGAAAAATTATAAATAACAATGGAGAATAAATTATGACAGTAGAAAATTTAGTTAACCATTTAAAAGATGGTGATAACGTTAAAGCTAATAAAGAATTTGATAGTATCTTAGGTCAGAAAATAACTGATGCACTTGATGCTAAAAAAATCGAATTAGCATCTACTTTGATTCAGAGAAACAAAGAAGAACAGGAATAAAATGAAACTTATTACTGAACATATAGACCAAGAGTTAGATATTATATGTGAGGCCAAGAAAAGCGGTGAAAAAGATTATTTCATTGAAGGCGTCTTTATGCAATCTAACCAAAAAAATCGAAACGGTCGTATTTATGAAAAGAAAACACTTGAAAAAGCTGTAGAAAAATACGTTACCGAACAAGTTAAAACGGGTAGAGCTGTTGGGGAATTAAACCATCCAGAGGGTCCAACAGTAAACCTAGATAAAGTTTCGCACAAAATCAGTTCACTGCATTGGCAGGGTAATGATGTTGTAGGAAAAGCATCAATACTTAAAACCCCAATGGGTAAAATCGTCGAAGGTTTGCTCGAAGGTGGTGTTAAGCTTGGTGTGTCAAGTCGTGGTATGGGAAGTCTTGTAGCAAAGAATGGTGTCCAATACGTGGGGGATGACTTTATGTTAGCCACTATAGATATAGTTCAAGACCCATCTGCTCCATCTGCATTTGTAAATGGAGTTATGGAAGGTGTTGAATGGGTATGGGAAAATGGACTCATTAAGCCACAAGATATTGAATTAATTGAGACTGAAATAAAAAGTACTTCGAGCAGAAACCTCCCAGAGGTTGAAATTCGTGCTTTTAAAAATTTCCTCTCTAAACTAAACTCTCAAAGATAGGAGAATAAATTATGTCAGAAGACGCTATTAAAAATGAACTAGCAGAAGACATAGCTACAGAAGAGGTAGTACTTTCAGAAGAGGAGAGTTCAGAGGAAGAGATCGTTTTAGACGAGGGAACTGAAGAACTTGAAGAAGGTAAACACGGTGATGAAGAAGAGGAAGAAGAAGAGGAGAAGAAAGAATCTGTAAAAGAGGAAACTCCTTCTGTTAATATTCCAAAAACTAAAGCCGGTGTTATTCAAGCTGCTGTAGATATGCTTAAGAAAGCTAGGAAAGAAGACGCGCAAAAACTATATGCTAAAATGGCTAAAGTTGATGAAACTTCTGAAGAAGAATCAATCGCATCAGTTGATGCTGCTTTAAAGAAAGTCAAAAAGGCCGCAGCGCCTAAGGCTAAAGCTAAAGTAGAATCAGTTGATTTTGATGAAGATTTAGATGTATTGGTTAAAGAGGAAGCAACTCTTTCTGATGAATTCAGAGGAAAGGCAGGAGCTATATTCGAAGCCGTATTAACATCTAAGTTAACACAAGAAGTTGAAAGACTAGAAAGTGAATATGCGCAAAACCTTGAAGAAGAGGTATCTGACTTACAATCTTCACTCGTAGAAAAGGTAGATTCATACCTTAACTATGTAGTTGAAAATTGGATGAAAGAAAATGAAGTTGCAATACATAACGGTTTAAGAACTGAAATTGCTGAAGACTTCATGGCTTCACTACAAGGTGTGTTCAAAGAGCACTACATCGAAGTACCTGAAGGTAAGGTTAACTTAGTTGATGAACTCAACGAACAAGTTACTGAGCTTGAAGAAACTTTAAATAAAACCACAACTGATAATATCGAACTACACAATAAAGTTCACGTTTTAGAAAGAGCTGAAGTAGTTAGAGAAAAATCAGAAGGGCTTGCTGAAACAGAAGCTGAAAAATTAGCATCTTTAGTAGAAGATATTGAATTCGATAACAAAGAAAACTTTGAAACAAAAGTACAAGTTGTTAAAGAATCATACTTCAAACAAGAAGTTACTGAATCAGTAGATGAAGTGGATAGTCTATTAGGTGAAGACAATCAAGAAGTTGACATGTCTGATTCTATGGCTAGATACACACAAGCTATAACAAAATTTACTAAATAAATTATAAGGGGAAACAGAAATGTTTAATGCAGACGCAAAACTTATGGAAAAATGGGGACCAGTCCTAGAGCACGACAGTGCACCAGCGATTGATAACCAATATAGAAAAGCTGTTACAGCTAGACTATTAGAAAACCAGGAAGTTGCTCTAAAAGAAGAAAGACATCAAGTTCAAGGTAATATGATTTCAGAAACTGCAGCTAACGCTACAGGTTCAAACATCGATAACTTTGACCCAGTTCTTATTTCTTTAGTTAGAAGAGCAATGCCTAACTTAATTGCTTATGATATCGCTGGCGTTCAGCCAATGAGTGGTCCAACAGGACTTATCTTTGCAATGAAATCAAAATACAGCACTCAAGGTGGTACTGAAGCTTTATTTAATGAAGCTGATACTGACTTCTCAGGTGCTGGTACTCACGAAGCTGATCCTACAGGATTAGTAGGTGTAACAGATTCCGACAGTAATGATGGAATTTTTGACGAAACAGATACAGTATCAGGATTCGGTACTGGTATGGCAACAGCTACTGCTGAAGCACTAGGTAATACTGGTGACGCATTTGCTGAAATGGCATTCTCAATCGAGAAATCAACTGTTACAGCTAAGTCAAGAGCTTTAAAAGCTGAGTACACAATGGAACTTGCACAAGATCTTAAAGCTATCCATGGATTGGATGCTGAAGGCGAACTTGCTAACATTCTTTCTGCTGAAATTCTTGCAGAAATCAATAGAGAGCTTGTTAGAACAATCTTAACTAAAGCTAAAATCGGTGCTAGACAATCAAACGTTACTGTAAAAGGTGCTTTTGATGTTGAAACTGATTCAGACGGCAGATGGATGGTTGAGAAGTTCAAAGGTCTTATCATGCAAATCGAAAGAGAAGCTAATGTTATTGCTAAAGAAACAAGAAGAGGTAAAGGTAACTTTATCATCTGTTCTTCAGACGTAGCATCTGCTCTTGCTGCAGCTGGTCTATTAGACTATACTCCTGCTTTAAGTGCTAACTTAAATGTTGATGACACAGGTAATACATTTGCTGGTGTTCTTAACGGCAGAGTAAAAGTTTATATTGATCCTTATGCAACAGGCGATTTCGTATGTGTAGGTTACAGAGGTACTAACCCATACGATGCTGGTATGTTCTATTGCCCATACGTGCCTTTAACAATGGTTAAAGCAGTGGGTGAGCAAGATTTCCAACCAAGAATCGGATTCAAAACAAGATACGGTATGATTGCTAACCCATTCGTAGCCGTTGATGGTACTACTGGTGCTAACAGAGCTAACCAATATTACAGAATCTTCAGAGTTGATGGAATCATGGAATAAGGATAGTTTATAACTATTTTTTAAGGGGGTTCTTCGGAACCCTCTTTTTTTATGTATAAATAATAGTATGAGTACATTAACAACAAATAAAAACTTTTTGAGTCCAGTTGGATTCCAATTTAAAATCAATAGTGGTAGGTATGCCAATATTGAGTATTTTTGTATAGCCGCTTCATTACCTTCTGTAAATTTACCATCTGTACCTGTACCATTTAAAGGTGTTAATTTATCAGCAACAGGTGATAAGCTACAGTTTGAAGATTTAACACTTCGTATAAATGTTACTGAAAATATGGAAAACTATATTGAAACATTTAATTGGATAAACACAATATTACAAAATGGAACTGCTGAAGACCATAAAGAAGATGGTACGTTAATGATATTGAGTTCACACAATAATGTAAATAAACAAATAGAATTTAAGGGATTATTTCCAACAGGTATAACTGGTGTAGAGTTTAATACACAAACTACAGATGTTGATTTTGTTCAAGTAGATATCACATTCTCTTATACCTACTTTGAAATTAAATAAAACTATTTACATTTTTACTAAACTATGGTATAATATTATAATATGAATAATTTGCAACAAATCTTAGAAATGTGGAAAGAAGATTCACAGATAGATGAAATGAATCTTGATGAATCTTCTAGACAATCCGCTAAATTACATTCCAAATATTTAGAAATCTATTCAGTTCATAAAATGAAACTGAAAAAAGCTGAAGCTGAATTTAAAGTGCTAATTAAAGACAAATGGCTACATTATAACGGCAAGTTAACACAAGAAGAAATTGATGAAAAAGGATGGGATTATGATCCTTTAAATGGTCTTACTGTATTAAAAGGTGATATGAATTATTATTATGATTCAGATCCTGTCATACAAGAAAAACAAGGGCAGATTGATTACTTAAAAGAAATTTGTGATACACTTAAAGAGATAATGGAAAACATTAAATGGCGACATCAGAATATTAAAAACATGATTGAATGGAGAAAATTCACTAGCGGAATCTAATCATGGAATCCATTACTATTAAAAAGAAGAATGAAGTCTTCATGCATGTTCAATGCGAACCTTCAATAGAAAAAGAATTATCAGAACACTTTTGTTTCTTTGTACCTGGTTATAAGTTTATGCCTGCATATCGTAATCGTATGTGGGACGGTAAAATACGTCTATATGATATGAGAAAGAAAACTCTATACTGTGGGTTACATAAATACTTACAGGAGTTTTGCACAATAAGAAATTATACCTTAAATGAGGAAGAGAGTGAAAAATATAGTACGGTAAATCAATTAGTTACACATGACATAAATTCCTTTTTATCACAAATAGTCCTTTCTGTGAAAGGTAGTGATATAACCCCTAGGGATTACCAATTAGATGCACTCTCGCAGTGTTTATCGCATAATAAATCTTTATTATTATCACCAACAGCTTCTGGTAAGAGTTTAATCATATATTTAGCAGTTAGATATTTTTTAGAACACTATAACCAAAATATATTAATTATTGTACCTACTACATCTTTAGTAGAGCAGATGTATTCTGATTTTGCTGATTATTCAGAAAAGGATAGCTGGGATGTAGCGGAAAACTGTCATAGGATATATTCAGGTAAAGAAAAGTTTGGATTAAAACAAAGAGTATTAATAAGTACATGGCAATCAATATATAAATTACCAGGTCATTGGTTTTTAGATTTTGGTATGGTACTTGGAGATGAAGCCCATAATTTTAAAGCTAAATCTTTGACATCTATAATGGAAAAGTGTACAGAAGCTCAATATAGAATAGGTACAACAGGAACACTTGATGGTTCTCAAACTCATCAGTTAGTATTAGAAGGATTATTTGGTCCAGTGTATCAGGTAACTACAACTAAAGAACTTATTGATAATAATGATTTATCACAATTAAATATTAAAATATGTTTATTAAAATATAGTGATGAGATATGTAAAATAGTATCAGGATTAAAATACCAAGATGAACTTGACTTTATAGTTAAGTACGACGAAAGAAATGAATTTATATGTAATTTAACTAATGAAACATGTAAGAATGGTAATACATTAATATTATTTCAGTATGTAGAAAAACATGGTAAACCATTGCACTCTCTATTACAAAAAAGAATAAATAGTAATAGAAAATTATTTTACGTATCAGGAGAAACAGATGTCGACACGAGAGAACAAATCCGTGAGATTACCGAGACCCAGAAAGATGCCGTTATTGTTGCTTCCATGGGTACTTTTTCTACAGGTATTAATATTAAGCGTTTACACAATATTATATTTGCTTCACCAAGTAAGTCTCAAATTAGGGTTCTCCAAAGCATCGGAAGAGGATTAAGAAAGAGTGGTGATGGTATAAATACTACTGTATACGATATTGCAGATGATTTACACTGGAAATCGAAAAAGAATTATACATTACAACACGCAGCAGAAAGAATTAAAATATACAGTAAAGAAAAGTTTAATTACAAATTATTTGATTATAAGTTATAAATAATAATATATGGAAAGTATTCAATCTTTAAATATCAGACATTTTAAACTCGTTAACGGAGATGAGATTGTCGCACTAGTATCAGTGAAAAACGACAACAATTGGATTCTGGAAAGACCATTAGTAGTATCATCTAATATACTTGGGTCATACCAGTTCTCTCCTTGGTTTCCATTCTCAGATGCTAAAGTGTTTAAAATATTAAAAGGTCATGTTATTCAGCATGTTCCTATTTCAGATAAAGCTAAGGAAAGTTATGTTAAGTTGGCTCTGTCAGCTCAACAATCAGTTCCTGAGAAACAGCGTTCTGAACAGGAAATACTTGAAGAATATGAACAACAGTTGATTGAAAAGTATTCGGACGACGGCGTGGACATTGAACCTGATGTTCCTGAGACTATACATTAAATTGTATATACTCCCCTCCTCCGGATATCTATATTATTATACCACACTTTTTCACATGTGTAAATAGCTAAAGTGAAAATAAACTAAAGAATTTACTATTTACATTTACGCAAAACTATGGTATAATATAATCTATTATGGAGGAATTATAATGGCTAAGAACAAAGCACATTATGTAAACAATAAAGAGTTTTCTCAAGCAGTGTATGATTATGCATTGTTAGTTCAAGAAGCTCGTTCTAATGACGACGATATACCAAAGGTAACTGATTATATCGCAAGATGTTTTATTAAAATTGCAGAAGGCCTGTCCCACAGACCGAACTTCGTGAGGTATACTTATCGTGAAGAAATGGTCATGGATGCAGTAGAAAACTGCTTAAGAGCTATCGGTAATTATAAAATCGAAACAGCTACAAGAACAGGTAAACCTAACGCATTCTCATATTTTACTCAAATTTGTTATTTTGCTTTTATTAGAAGAATCACTAAAGAGAAAAGACAACAAGATATCAAGTTTAAGTTTATAGAAAAGATGGGTATCGAAGACTTTACACAAATGGGTATGGACGATGCTGGAGCTCAAGAAACTATGGCTTATGTAGATACTTTAAGACAGAGAATTGGTCAAGTAAGAACCAAAGACGAAGCTATTAAGGTATTTGCTAAAGAAGAAAAGAAAAAAGAAAAACTAGAACTATTTATGTAATGAAAAAATTAAGCACTAAACAATTATTAAGAGCAGAGAAAAGACGAAAGAAACTCTTTGCAAAAGAAATTAAACGTAAAGCTAAAAGAGCATATGTAAAACAATATTATCGTGAGATGGCTGTTAAGTACAGACGAGCGATGAGAAAAGCTAGAGCTAGATTATGAAGGTAGCAATATTAAATGATACACATTGTGGTGTTAGGAATTCATCTGATATATTTTTAGAATACCAAGGTAGATTTTATACTGAAGTATTTTTTCCATATTGTCAAGAACATGGTATTAAAAACGTATTACATTTGGGTGATTACTATGAACATCGTAAATTTGTAAACTTTAAAGCATTAAATACCAATCGTAAACATTTCCTAGAACCACTTAAACAATATGGTATGACTATGGATATTATTCCAGGTAATCACGATGTATATTATAAAAATACAAATGAGTTATGTTCTCTAAAAGAGTTACTTGGTTACTTTACATCTAATGTTAATATATGTATGAAACCTACAGTATTAGATTATGATGGTTTAAAGGTAGCAGTTATCCCATGGATTAATAATAGTAACTATAAAGAATATACCGAATGGGCTCAAAAGTGTGAAGCATCTATACTTGGTGCTCATTTAGAGTTAAAAGGATTTGATATGATGGCTGGAATACCTAATCCTCATGGAATGAATGCTGATATATTCTCAAGGTTTGAGTCTGTATTAAGCGGACACTTTCATACAAAATCTCATCAAGGAAATGTACAATATCTTGGTTCTCAAATGGAATTTACTTGGGCAGATGTAGATGATCCTAAATATTTCCATGTACTTGATACGGAAACAAGAGAGATTGAAGCAGTAAGAAATCCTATTACTATATTTAAAAAAGTAGTATATGATGACACAAAAGTGGATTACGATAAAATAGATATGAAACAATTCGAAAAGAAATTTATTAAACTTATTGTAATAAATAAAAATGATTTGTATATGTTTGACAAGTTTATTGACAAATTACAAAACGTAGATACATACGAATTAAAGATAGCAGAATCCTTTGAAGAGTATCTTGGAGACAGCGTAGAAGACGAGAAGGTTTCCCTTGAAGATACTACGGAATTGCTTGATTCATATGTTGAAGCTGTTGATACAGATTTAGATAAAGAACATTTAAAAATTGAATTAAGAAAGCTTTACACAGAAGCACAAAACTTAGAAGTAGTATGATACATTTTAAATCATGTGAGTGGAAAAATTTCCTCTCCACGGGTAATGACCCAATAAAAATATTATTAGACCGTTCGCCAACAACATTAATAGTTGGTCAAAATGGTGCAGGTAAATCAACATTACTAGATGCACTATCATTCGGATTATTTGGTAGAGCACATAGAGATATTAATAAATCTCAACTTATAAACTCTATAAAC
>Ga0255781_10003938_pt1 | contig 11450 bp, 2 predicted proteins | sample 101ome_21_FD_179979 | JGI IMG/M metagenome (GOLD analysis project Ga0255781, IMG submission 179979) | Coastal salt marsh microbial communities from the Groves Creek Marsh, Skidaway Island, Georgia - 101413BT metaG (version 2) | ecosystem: Environmental > Aquatic > Marine > Intertidal zone > Salt...
GGACGCATATCGACAGGCACTTTATGGAAGTGACGAAGGTAGATTTGCAAGTGCTGGACTAAAAGAAAGTATACAAAATATAGCAAGAAACAACCCTAATATAACAGCAGTAGATTATCTACTTAATTACGGTGTTGACCCCACCTTATTATATAGATCAGGTGCCGGGTCTGTAGGTTATGACGTATTAGGAGAAGAGTCTCCTTTGTATCAACAACTTTACGGTGGGGAGTATCGCAGAGCCGGTGCTGAGGGTACGTTTGATACAAATAGAATATATAAAGAAGCTTTTGCAAAAAATCCTGATGCTACTGTGTTTGATACTTCACTTGGTCGAGAAGTTAATCTTTTTGAACAAGCCCCTCTTGGTGGCTTAAAAGCATGGAATCCACAGTATGATAACTACCAACTTTCTTATACACCAAGCCTCGCAGAAATTAGAGACCAATACGGGCTACAAAGAGCCATAGATGCTTCACTAGGTTTGGAGCAAAATGCAGGATATTACTCTACCGATTTTGATACGGCAGCAAATGTTTTAGGTATTGATCCTGCTGTGTTAAGAGCTAGGGCAGAACAATTACCGGAATATAAAGTATTTAGCAGAGACGAAAATTTTGTCCGCAACTATACCGGCGACCCAGCAAACTTTGAGCCACAGGCAGAGGGTGAGCAGCTAGGTCGATTATATCTGGGAAATAACAAAGTACAGTATTTTTCTCCTACCCGTGATGTATTCCAGACGGGTACAACAGCAGGCACAGCAGCAACTACACCTGTTAGTAGAGAAGATACAATGGGAGAACCGCCCAGCTACACTCCGGCACAGTTAAGAGATATGGTGTTGTCTGGGGCTATGACCTATGCAGACGCGGCAGCAAACGATTCGCTTCCTCAAGATTTTTCTTTTAAATCTATGTTTACGGAAGACCAACAAAAGACACTTGGCATACACGAAAGTCAGCGCACTGGGCAGGGGTATAAATTCGACCCTATTACCGGTCGAAATCGTTTATACGACTACGACTCAAATACCTATGTAGATACAACTACAACAACAGACACAACAACAGACACAACAACAGACGACACAACAGACACAGACTACAATAATTTTGTTTCTGGTTTTTACAACAAAACCCTTACTGCTGACGACTTATTAACTTTAGCAAACAGTGGATATGACGTAAGTAGGCTTGCAGATACGCTTAGTGTAGACGCCGACGCACTAAGTAATGCTATAAGTGGTGCACAAACCCAAGATGTCTTAGATAAAGTTGATCCTACAGATGGATTTTCTAAAGAAGAGCAAGACGCTGTAGCTCAATTACTAACAGAAGACAAAATAGGGCTAGGCGATATAACTAAGCAATACGATCTGGATACTATGGATGTTATAGAGGGCGTCCTTCGTGGGGGGTATGAAACCCCAGCAGAGATGGTAGAACGTCTTGCCCCTTATAATGAAGGGCTTACCGAAGTAGACCTTATAACTAATTTGTTAGCCAAAGGACGTACAACACCTGAAGAAATAGCTGCTTATTACGGTAATAATCCTGCTTATCCCGAATATGAAGGGCTTACAGCAGAAGAAGTTGCAGCTTATGCGGCATCTAAAGGTATTGAAGGTTACGAAGATGGCGGCAGAGTAATGTTTGACCAATACGGAAGAACTAACCCTCCTCCCGGTGCATTCATAACAGAAATATCAACTAAAAATCCTATGGGGCCACCCGATCCTTCTTCGGATGAATTTTTACAACTTATAGAAGCCTTAGATAGACAAAGATACAGAAAAAGCACCAGAACAATACCTGAGTTACTCCGCGACATTCTTGATGATTACGCCTATGCAAAGCCTCGTGAGCACGCGGGTACATTGCAGAGAATGCGTTTTAACAAAGAAAACCCAGACTTCTTAGACAGACTAGAAGATATGAAAGAAGCACGACAACGGGTTTTAGACGTTCAAGAAGGTTACGCAGCAGGTGGTATGGCTTCTTTAGACGGCATGGGACAAGGCTACTACCTAGGTGGCCCGACTGATGGGATGGCTGATCTGGTACCTGCAACGATAGACGGAACACAACCCGCTGCTCTGAGCGACGGTGAATTTGTAATACCTGCTGATGTGGTTAGTCATTTAGGCAATGGCAACTCAGAGGCAGGAGCACAACAACTATATTCAATGATGGATAGGGTGCGTGAAGAACGCACTGGGACTACTAGACAAGGCCCAGAGATCAACCCTACCAAGATGATGCCAGCTTAGGAGAATAGAAATGCCTGATCCAGTAGGTCAAATGTCTGCACAAACGGAGTCACTCTCTCCCTATGCTGCGCCTTATGTAACTGAGATGTTGGGCAGGGGTCAAGCTCTTGCTTCTACACCATACCAAGCATACACCGGCCCTCTTACGGCTGGGCCTTCTCAGTTACAACAGCAGGCTTTTAGTGGTTTAGGTTCTCTAACAACACCTTCCGCATTAGGAACTGCAACTACGGGGGCAGGCAGCGTAGCGCAAGATATGTCTAGTTTGTCATACAGTCCTACACAATTTACCACCGGTTCTTTTGCTGCCCCGGGCACAGCACAGCAATATATGTCGCCTTATCTTCAAGCGTCACTGGAGCCACAGATTGCAGAAGCACAACGTCAGGCGGAAATACAAAGGGTGCAGACTGCGGGTAGACTAGGACGCGCTGGAGCTTACGGTGGTAGCCGCCAAGCTATTATGGAAGCAGAAGGGCAGCGTAACTTGCTGCGTAACTTGGCTAACATAACAGGTACAGGCTATCAAAGAGCGTTTGAATCCGCGCAAAATCTTTTCGGTCAAGAAGCCGACAGAGACCTACGTGCTCAACAATTGGCGGAACAATCCAAACAGTTTGGAGCGGGGTACGGATTAGATGCACTTAGAGGCGAACTTACTGCAAGACAAGCCCAAGGACAATTAGGTCGTATGGGTTATGAAACAGCAGCAGATGTACTACAACGCCAGCAAGTCGGCGGTGCACAACAACGTGCCATAGAGCAACAAGGTGTAGCGGCTGACATAGCCCAGTTCCAAGAAGAGCGAGATTATCCGTACAAGCAAGTACAGTACATGCAGTCACTATTACAAGGTCTGCCTATCGAAGCTGTGTCTCGTGAGTACATAGAGCCAGATAGCTTGAGTAAATTTTTAGATTACCTAGGTCTCGGTGCAGGTATTTTTGGTACCGTGGCGGAAGGTATATCAAACATTAAAAAGTAGGGGACGGTAAATGATTAACGCACAACAAGGTGGTATTGCTGCCCTTCAGCCTACTCCACAGCAGCAACTAGGTAGCATGGTAGGTGCACCCTCTGCCAGATTAGGAGCGCCTAAATCTCCTCAACAAGCTGCTGCTGAACAAGTAGTAGAAAGCGATGTCCCAAAAGAACTTGAAGCACTTCTAAAAGAGCGTAAAGCTCTGGAGCTTTTGGCTTCAGCGCAACGAGATAAACAAGCTCAACAGCCTGTACAACCTCAGACTATAAAGGCTCAGGTAGAGGGTGGTATTGCCTCTATTATGGACAGATTAAGACCTGGCATGAATCAACGGGGCAGACAGATGCAAGTTGCGCGTAACCGTCAAATGATGGGTTTACCTGCTGCGGGTATGCCACGTATGGCCGGTGGGGGTATTGTTGGGTACGCAAAAGGTGATCTTGTACGAGCCGGTGATATAGATATGGATAACCTGCTTGACGCACTTATGATTGCAGAAAGTGGGGGTAACCCTCGTGCAGTTAGTAGAGCAGGTGCGGAAGGTGCTTATCAAATTATGCCTTCGACTGCGGCGCAACCTGGATTTGGCGTACCGCCTATGGAGGGGAGCAGGTTTGATCCAGAAGCTAGCCGAAAATTTGCTAGACAGTATTTACAAGCGATGATAGATCGTTATGACGGTGACGTTGAAGCCGCGCTTATTGCATATAATGCAGGTGCAGGTAATGCCGATAAATTTGTAGCGGCAGGTAGAGACTATGATGTGCTACCTCAAACAATGCAAACACAGCCTTACGTAGACAAGATTATGAGCCAGCTAGAAAGAGAAGGCCGTAGAAGAGATATACAGCTAGGCGGAGGTAGAACCATTTCTACAACTGCACCTGAGAGCTACACAGAAAGAATGCGTAGGGAGAGAGCTGACAGACTACGTGGTATAGAAACTGCGCGTATGCCACCTCGTCCTCCGGTAGAAGCAGCAGTAGAGACCGCAGGTATACCTCAAGCATTAGCTGTAACTAAAGCACAACAAGAACTACGCGACCCTGGTAGCACTCCAGATAAGTATACTCCGGAAGAAAGAGCCGCTGGTGGGCTTGGCTATTTACAGTACCTAGCTAGAAAGCAGCAAGAAAAGAAAGATGAAGCTGGTCGTGCCGCTAGATACATGGGCATGATGCAAAATCAAGAAGACATTATCAGTCAAGCCAACCCAGCTACAGGTCTTGCTGGTATTGATACTAGACAAGAACTCACTTCTGAACGCAGCATGAAGAGTCCAGCACAACGTCTGGAAGAAGCGGTGCCGGGTATAGGCCAAGCGGCTGCACGTTACGCTATGAGCAAGAACATGCCTGAAGCGGCAGCAGAGCGTATAGACGAACGTCCAGAAAGCACCAGAAGCAGGAATCCATTTGTTAATCTGCGATCTGACCTTGGTGAAATAGGTAGTTACTTACGTGACATTCTTGGGTTCCAAGAGGGCGGAGAAATTAAAAAGTATGCTGGCGAAGATGGAAGTTTAGTTGAAGGCGACAGTGACCTTGGTGATGCTTTACTAGCAGCTTTGCAAGGTCGAGGTGAACCTCCAGAGGGTTTTACCGGCCCTCCTACTCCTTCGCCCGGCTTGTTAGCTTCACGTAGAACCGCTACAAACCTGCCTAGCTTCACTGGATTAACAAGAGGGCAATTAGCAGCACAAGAAAGAAGAGAGGATTTTAATCGCATAGTACAAGCAGGTAATGAGGCTATAGCACGAGGTGAAGACCCCGATGCTGCTAGAGCTGCTGTACGAAGTGAAATAGAAGCTGAAAGAGCGCGAGAAGAAAAAGAATTAGAACCAGCAGGGCCACAAGGTACGCTACAGCAGTTAGCTGCTACTGGAGAAACAGGCGCAGCACTCGCTGGTTTGTTTGGTGAGGGTCTTGAGCGTCGTGGTGACGATGACCCAGTTAGATTTAGAAATGTAGAAGAAGCTCGTGAGCAAGCAAAAGATACAGGAGGCATAATGTCTCGCATTGCCTCCGCAGCTACATCTCCTCGGGCTTTGGCTATAGCAGATGCGCTAAGTAAACTTAGTTACGCTGGTGGTGCTACCGAAGGCTACATGGGTAGAGGACTTAGAAGTGGCCTGCAAGCAGAAGAACAAGCAAGAGAAAAACTACGCCTGCAAGAAGCAGCTATTGAAGCAGACAAACTGCGGTCTGAAGCTACATTGGAAGCGGCTCGTGCAACGCAACAAGCTAAGCTACGGGCTGATCTTGTGGACGCTATAGGTGAATACGAGGGAACTCTTCCTTACACACAAGCTGTAAATGAAAGAATAGAAGCAGGTGAAGACCCCGCAACTGCTAGATCAGAGGTAATAAAAGCTTTTATAGCAGAGCGTATGCCTATACTCACCGGACAAGGCGGTCTTACGCAGATGACGGGTTTAGGTAACGGTGTAACTTCAGAAGATGTTGCATCAGCCCAAGCTTATTTAGACGCACAGACGTAAAAAATGGCCGACTTAGACGTTATAAATCAGGCTTTTAAGAAAGCGCAGGCCGCAGGCGATACTGAAAACGCTACGCGTTTTGCTCAGATGCTTGTAAATGCGGCTCCTCCAGCACCTCCTCAACCAGAGGTAGGTATAGGTGAGGCTTTTGGTCGTGGGTTTGAGCGTGGTTTAGGTCGTCTAGGTTCTACTGTAACGGACGTTATCCCTGCGTTAGTAGGCAGTGCTTTTGGTGCAGAAGAATACGCTCAAGAGCAACTTGCCGAAGCTGCTGAAAAACAAGCGGCTTTACCTGCTCCAGTCTTTGAAAGCTTCAGGGATATTGAAGGTGTAGGTGATTTCACTAAGTTCGTCTCTGAAACTATCGGTGAGCAGATACCCAACCTTGGCGTTACCCTTACTACAGCCTTGACAGGCGGTGCTGCTGCACCTGCATTATTGGGTGGTAGAGCATTAGCTACTAAAGCAGCGACAGAAGCAGCGAAAACAGCAGCGGCAGGTACAGTCGCAAGCCAAGCAGCTTTAGGACAACTAGCCGGTGCAGGGTTTGGATCATACGCACTGAACGCTCCCGAAATATTCCAAAACATATACCAGGAAACCGGTGAAACTGCTGCCGGTACCGCTCTTTTGTTTGGCTCTGCTGCCGCAGCACTAGACTCCATACTTCCTGCTACTCTAGCTAAAAATCTTTCTGGGCCTATGAAAGTAGGTATAACAGAAAAGATACTAGAGAAATCCGGTATGGCTCCGGGTGTATTGCGTTCGGGTACTGCGGGGCTTGCCAAAGGGTTTGGTACAGAAGGTCTTACAGAAGGCGCACAAGAAGCCATAAGCATAGCTGCCGAAAGATTCATTGATGAGAACCCAGACATATTTGGTAGCGATGAATGGAACCGCATCATGGAAGCTAGTGTACGTGGTGCAGTAGCTGGTGGTGGGTTTGGTACTGTTGGTGGCGGTGTAGAGGGCGCACGAGGTAGAGCCGAGAGAGGGCGGCGTCTAGCTGATATTACAGAAGCTAGACAGCTACGTGATAAAGCGCGTAAAAAAGAAAAGATACTTGGTGGTCAGTTAGAACTACCAGGCGTAGAAGGATTAACTGTAGAAGAAACACAAGCCGTTGTAGACAAGCGTGTCGAAGGAAGCGAAGAGACCTTACTAGCTAGGATTGCTAGGAAAAGGGCAGAGGATAAAGTAGAGCAAGAAAGGCGGGCTGGCCGAGTTATAAGCCCTAAAGTATCTTCTTTGGTTCCGGTAGTGTCTGCCGATTACGCGCTTGAAGTGGTAAGAAGGACAAACCCAGAAGCTGTGCCAGCAGAAGGTACAGTAAAAAGTTTGACTGACGAGCAACGCAAAGTAGTTGAAGCTGCACAAGTAGAAGAAGGACAAAGGATATTGTATGAGGATGCCGCTGCCGAAGCCCAGCAGCAGGGTATTGATTTCGATATTAACAAGCCGGTAAACGAGCTAACCGCAGCCGAAATAGAATTGTTGGACACTATGTACCTCAGAAGAAGAGGTAGATTTAGTGGTGCACAAACTAAACTATTCAAAGGTAAAACTGGAGAACTTGCGCCCTCTGTAGAACGACAAGCTAAAACTTTTGAGCGTGAGCAGAAAGCACTGGATAAAGCTGCTGAGAAAGAACGTGTTGCACAGGAAAAACAAGAGGCAGCGCGGACTGAACAACTACAAAAAGGAGAGCAGACGGCATTACCACTTGAGCCGTCACCCGAAGAACAAGCTGTTGCGCGAGAACGAGAAGCACTTGATGAAGCTGCGATAGAGCAAAGAATTAGAAATGAAGCAGAACAAACGGTTCGTGCTCGGTTTGAAGGGTCTGCGTTACCGGCTAACTTTGAAACACAAGTAGCAGAAGAAATAGAAATAATTAAAGGTCGCTCTGACGAAGCTCAAGGTGACATCTTTGCAGGTATGCCAGAGGGCGAGATAACACGCGCCCCAGCCGTAGGCCGTGCGCTCAATGATTTCCTCAAAGAACAAAACTTACCTGTAAACGCTGCTACCAAGAAGGCTTTTGCTGGTTTAGATTTGGCAATACCTGAGCAGCGTACCCAAGCTATCAATAACCTTAAAGAAGTTGCGGAAAAAAGTGGGTCTACGGCCAATATTGAAAAGATAGATGCTGCCATAGCACGTCTGGGCGGCACCCCGTCACAGACCATAGAAACTGTTGCGGCTACAGAAGTTACACCTGCTGAAGAAGCTCAGATAGCGGAACTTACTACAGAAACACAGGAAACACAGGAAACACAGGAAACTCAAGAAGAGGAACTACCGGCCGGTAACGATGCTATACAATCAGAGATACAGGAAGCTCGTGATTTAGCAGCTAGAGTAGAATCAGAAACTACAAACTTTATTAACCGCGAGATATACGACGCAAAATACGAAGCTGGACGTATACCCAGAGCTAAAGCGTTGTCTTCACTTAATGCACTGGAGCAAGAAGAAGCAATAGCAGATAATGTATTTCCTGAAGATACAGAAGTTGTTATAGAAAATGACGGTTTGTACTTAGGACTTTCTAGGCTATTAAGTGCTTATAGAGGTTACACAACAGGTTCAGATACGGGTACAGCTAACCCTGAAGCCGCACAAATACTAGTAAAACCTATAGAAAAACTGATAGGCAAAGAACAAGCCGCTGCTTTGCTTCCCAGTATACCTACTATTTCTGCGGAACAATTTAATGAGTTACTGTCCACAATTAACAGCGACGCAAGAACTTCTGTCGAGACAACAATTCGTGAGGAAATATTACCTAAATATCCACGTTTGGATGAGTCGCTTGCGTTAAAAACTTCTGCATACAAAGGTAAAGCACTTAGCAGTGAGCTAATAGACATTGCCAGGCGCGGTAACTTCAAGCAGCTTCTAACGCGCCTAACTCCTTCACAATCTCCAGAAATAAAGCGCGTACTACGCAAACTTAGTAGTCTAGGTTTAACTACTAAACTAGTCGTTGCACCTGTAGAAGGGGGGCAAAATAGTTCATACGATCCTGTTACGGATACCATAACTTTAGACCCGTCCAGGGGGCTTACCGAGCATGCTTTCTTGCATGAGGCTACCCACGCTGCAATAGCACAAGCATTAAACGATAGAAACAATCCGCTTACTAAACAGTTTTTTGATTTTTATTCCAGCATAGTCGTGCAGTTTGGTGATACGTATGCGGGGTCAGACTTTCAAGAATTTGCTGCTGAACTTGTAAGCAACCCAGAATTTCAAGCATTATTAAAAGAAACAAAAGCTCCACAAAGCGAAAGCATGTGGAAAAACATTATGGAAGCCATAGCCAGGTTCTTTGGTTTTCGGAAAGGTCAGAATAACTATACAAAAGGTTTAGACTTTATAGACAAGATACTAGACGTATCACAGGGTGTAGAACCTACTCTGACGGACAAATTATTTCTTGGTACACCCAATAATGCAATGCAGGGTGTAGCAGATGTGTTTACTAAAAAACCTCCTTTGCTTGGTAAGAAACTGGACGATCTTCGTAATGCCTTTTCTCGCATGTACGATGAGGGTGGTGGCGGTCTTGTTAGCCGTGCATTGAGTGCGTTACGTTTGCAAGACTTAGCAGCTATTGTCAAAGATAGCAGTCCTGAGTTGTATAGAAACACTAAAGCTTTAGTAGACGCCATTACCACACGAGAAGGCGCTAAAGATGCTTTAAACAGGATAGGGTCTAACAAATATATAAGAAACGAAAGGGTACAAAAGAAATTTCCTGAAGCTGTGCTGAGACTGGGACGTATAGCAGCGGCTGCACACCGAGGGCAATTTGATTTAACCGGTAACGTAGACCCGGAGTTTGATATAAACGTACTTAATCGTAATGCTTTAAACTCTGAAAACAAACCGTTCGTTGACCTGGCTCAACAAAAACAACAGTACAATAAACTAAAGCGCGAGTTTGATGCACTTCCTGCGGAAGTACGGGATATGTACACGGAGATGCGTCAGGACTTTAAAGACAATTATATAAAAGTAAAAGAGTTTTTAAAAAGTCTGGCTGAAGATGGAAACCAACGAAAAGCTATAGAAGATGCCTTTAGTGTAGATCAGCCTATCATTGGTTATTTTCCAGCAGTACGTTTTGGAGACTATTTTCTTACTTATACAAAACCCTCCGGTGATCTTGTAACTACATCTTTTGAGTCTCCTAGGCAAAGAAATACCTTTATACAAGAAAATAACCTTGAAGGTAGAAACATAGAGGTATTCGATAAAGGCGAAGCTACTTATAACCCTGCTAACATACCTCCTGGTTCTTTTATACAGAAAGTTATGGAAGTTGTACCTGAAAATAATAGAAACCAGGTATATGAAGTATTACTTGATACGATGGCTCAGAACGCTTTTGAACAACGCTTTAGGCAGTTTAAAGGTATAGAAGGGGAGTCTTTTGACGTAGTAAAGGTTCATGCCGATACCTTCCAAAAAGGCCAACGAAAAATATTGTCTATGGAGTATGCGCCAGCGATACAGGGTGCGTTTGATGCAATAGCAAAGGATAGGAGCACTGGATTCGCCGCTGCTGTACGGGACGAACTAAACAGAAGAAACAAAAGCGGTTTCGTTCAGAACCCGAATTACAATCGTGCAACCCAGTTTCTTGCCACGGGCGCGTTTAACCTATATCTATTAGGTAATATATCATCGGGTTTTGTTAACACTAGTTCAGTATTGCTATTAACTTACCCCAGGCTTGCTGCACGGCACGGATTTAACAAAGCAAATAAAGTTTTGTTGAGTGCTATGCAAGAAGCACTTCCATCTTTTCGCCCTAAAGGACAAAGAGCTACTGAAGGACTACTGGAATATAAATGGCAGTCCGATCCTAAGTATAAAGCCCTTTATGAAGGGCTAATGGAAAAAAGCCAACTGGAACATACCTTGTTTCGAGAACTATACGAGGGTTCCAGAGTAGACACTCCTGATTACAGTTCGCGTAAAGTCAAATTAGCAAACACACTTAGCGCCCCCTTCTCTGGTACTGAAAAATTTAGTAGGGCTACTACAGCAATAGCTTCTTATAACCTGGCAAAAGCAGCAGGTAAATCTGATGCCGCAGCGGTACAAGAAGCAGTGAATGATGTAATGGACATACATACATCAGGTATTGCAGCGGAAGGGCCAAGTCTAATGCAGAATGGCGTAGGCCGTGTTGTGTTTACGTTTAAGTCTTTCATTTGGAAAAGTGCCACCGTTACTGCAATGGCTATGTACGATTCAGTGTACAACCAAGACAAGGCCGCAAGAGATATAGCACGCCGACATGTGCTAGGTATATACGGAATGAGTGCCGCCCTGGGAGGTATAAATGGTTTACCCTTTTATGGTGCAGCGGCTACATTTGCCAATATACTAAACGCACTTAATCCGTTTGAGGATGAAGACGAACCTTTCAACGCTAAAGAAGCTATGAGAGCCGCTACCAACGACTTTCTTTACAAAGGCCCGCTAAACTACCTTACAAATTTGGAGATTTCTAACCGAATCGGTTTGGCTAACGGGTTGTTATTTAGAGAAGACCCTTACATGGTAGAGAAAAACGGTTACTTCATAACGGCAGTAACCCAAGCGTTGGGGCCAGTGGGAAGCTATGCCGCTAGTGTAGAGGATGCTTTTGGTTTATTGGAAGACGGCAAGTATCTACG
>Ga0255781_10003946_pt1 | contig 11429 bp, 26 predicted proteins | sample 101ome_21_FD_179979 | JGI IMG/M metagenome (GOLD analysis project Ga0255781, IMG submission 179979) | Coastal salt marsh microbial communities from the Groves Creek Marsh, Skidaway Island, Georgia - 101413BT metaG (version 2) | ecosystem: Environmental > Aquatic > Marine > Intertidal zone >...
TGCTGGTGATACAATGATTACTGCCATGAATAAATTGGCAGGTGCAGAACCAGGTGAAGGATTTAAAAAGCTTTTAATTAATACTGCTGATGGTGTTGAAAGATTTGCTAATATTGATGTAGATCCAAACAAGGTGTCTGGTCTTGCGGGAGCATTAAACAGTGTTTCATTAGCAATGGTAGGTTTCTTTAGCGCAGATGCGTTTGGTAAAATGAAATCTATCTTTGACGCAGGTGTTGAAGGAGTGGCTGGAGTTATTGATTTCTTCTTTGGTTCTAATATCGCAGGTAAAGTAAGTGAAGGGCCAATTGAACGAATTGTCAAAGGCATGAAACCTCTGCAAGATTTAGAAATGGCAGACATCGATAAGATGGATAGGTTTGCCGATGCTTTAGATCGTTTCTTTGAGTCATTTAACCGCATCGCTCAGGTAGACGTATCAAATAGTTTCGCTAAAAATGTTGCTAGTATGGTAACAGACATTGGGTTTGCTCTAGAAGCAATTCCAAAATTAATTAATGGTGGCGATTTAACAGATGGTACAAGTAACTGGTTATCAAGAGCTTTAGGTACACAACGTGGGGTTATTGCTAGTTTTGGTGATGGTCTAGAAGCATTAAAACAAGAAGACCTTGATAAGCTAAAGAATGGTGTTGATGCACTATATGAAGCTCTTGGTCTTAGAATTTCTGCAGAAGATATTAACCCACTTAATCAGGCGCTTACTGGAGCCACTGCATCAATCGCAGCATTGGATGCATCTGTTCAGAATATTAATATAACAAAACAGGCACCACGTCAAGTGGCGCCTGCAGTGCAACAGAATAATAATGCTTATCCGTATTAATCTTCAGCAGCTAGTTTAGCAAAGTATGACATAGTATCATCGTCATCTTCCATTACTGACTCGGCAGTAGCTGGTTGAGGAGCAGGCGCTGCTTTTGGTTCAAAGGCTGGGATCTCATCATCAATTGCAATTTCTTGCTTGACTGTCTTAGGCATTGCTTCGCCTAGGACTTGATGTAGTTTAGCCTTTAGTTCATCATAAGACTTATATGTCTTAGGATCGTTGTACTCTGCAATGTCATGCAGTTGGTTATACACTTCTTCCAAACGAGCTTCATCACCATCATGCAATGGAGAAGGACCACGGAACTCTGACTTATCATAGTTACGGTAACCTTCGACCTGACGAATCTTTAGTACAAAGTCTGCACCTTCCCACATGTCAAATGGGTTAACAGGCTTTTCATCTGGAAACTGTGGTTGCATTTGATCCATAATCTTATCAAAGATTTTCTTACCAAACTTATAGATCATTACCTTACCTTCATTGGCAGGGTTACCTGGATCCGATACTACAAGTACGTTGGTAACATAGTGAAGACGACGTTTCTGCTTGCGAGCAGTTTCCTTGTCTTCATCGTAACCAGAGTTCCAAAGACGAGAGTTAAGTTCACCAACTGGATCTTCTTTACCAATAGATGTTAGTGACTTCTCGATGTACCATTGACCTGTTGGTCCTTTAAACCCGTGGTCCCAATAACGGACCCAAGGAATGTCTTGACCTTCTTTGGCTGGTAGGAATCGTAGGATGGCATAGCCATTCCCTGCTTTGTCAACTGTAGGTTTCCATTCACGGTCATCTCCATAAGACCGCTTTTCTCCACCACCTGCATCCTGTGCAGCTGATACCAATTTAGAAAAGTCGACACGGTTACGTTTTAGATTTGCGAAAGACATATTTGTATTTTCCTTGTATATTTTTGTATTGCTGAATTGTCCACGTTATACATGATATGATTATTATATATTAGTTTACTCAATAGGTAAACTGTTTTGCCGCGGTAAATAATTTAATTTCATTGCCTCGGCTTCAAGTTTGTTTTTGATGATGGGGGATATGAACTTTCTCACATCCTCCAACTCAACTTCGTGCTTCTCGCACAAATGAATAATTGCGTCCATATAAGACGACTTATGATCCTTTACTGTTTTTTCAATTAGCTTTCCGAACTCGCTTTTTGTTAGAAACTGCTTTTGCTTTTGCATGATCCTCTGCTGCCATTTCATTTGTGTATTCTTCTCCAATATCAGGATAAAAGACTCCAGGAGTCCGTTTAGGTGTACCATCAGGATAATAAGCCATAGCTACTGAGCGTAAACGAACAGTGTTCTGTTTCTCAGCACCATAACGATTATCGCGATACACGCCATCATTAAGGTAACGCTGAAGATTAAAGATATATGCTTCTGTATCCCAATATAGTCTACGCATTTTCGGATCGCTACCATTCTTAGCGTCACGGCCTAAGCCTTGTAGCAAATCCTTTTGTTCTTTAATCCAAACCTTGACTTTGTCAGGGTTTAGTGGATGTTCGGCTGGAAGATCACGGATGCTTTCATGAATTGAAAGGTTCTTAGCAGGACCTCTTGCTTCACGCGCTTTTGCCATACGTTCAACTAATGCAGCTTTCTGCTCTTCGGTGAGCTGACGCTTTTTCCGTGTTTTCTTAATAGGTTTAATTTTAGAACCCATTTCTTCACGGATTTGCATGCGTTTGGTTTTTCTAGCCATATTGATTTCCTCCATCATATAATACTATTCTACCACAGTTACGTGGTAAAGTACACTAAAAAGTTTTGTTGGGAATCAATTAGTTGTGATTTTTTTCATCCAACGGTAAAAGTTCGATTTCTCCATTTTCATCGTACTTCCACTTTACTAGCTCATTGTCAACAAGAAACTTAATCGTGTTTTCAATCACAAGATCAGTATCTCTTAATGACATATGTCTACCGATCATGTAAGCGCATAAAGATGCACCAAACATGAGTATCCAAAGCATGTAGACCGTAGGAATTAATATCATCACATCTCCTTATGTCTTTTATAAGTCTATTTATTAACTAAACGAGATCACTCTATCGACACGAAACGAACGCCAGCCTTCAGCATTAACATCCCAAACAGGGATAACTTCTTCATTAACAGAACGGACTGCTTTTTGCGTAATTGGCTCATCCTTTTTTGCTGGTGGTACAACACCTTCTTGCAAAGTGCAAATCATGTCTCGCTCTTCGCCATTCATTTTTGTAAAGATTACTCGGCATTCACGCTTTTGCAATTCAGCAACCATCCATCCACGATCATAAGTCATAGTACCATCCTCATTTTCAATTAAAATCATTATAATTTCCACTCCATTTTTTCATCCAGTGCATACCTTGCACATTCAATATAATCTCTATCTTCATCTGATAAAGCTGACCAAAATTTACTGACTAACGATATCTGATCAGACACTAGAGTCGGATCCATGATATGCAATTGAGTTTCCATACACCATTGAACGGTGTCCATACGTTGTGTAATTTTTTCTTTAATATTTGTCATTTGAGTACCAGCCACATCCTTCTAAATTGCGTTGAGTCTTTAGGATCGTGGATATATCCTTGGGCGTTATTGTAGTCCCAATCATATATCTTACGGACCCGGCGATTATTATAAAGCCAACTCCAACTGGTATTCAATTCACTATTGTCAAACCTTAAAAATTTACAACCTAATTCAGTTAAATGCTGTTCAACTGACTCTTGAGTAAACGATGGTTCAATACCATCAATGCTGTCATACTGATAAGTGTTTCCGTGGACATGGATGTCATCTTGAGATCCTTCAATTGGAGAAACAATAGTCTCCAATACCATAGCGTCTGTATGTCTCATTGCACATGCCAGATCACGTTTCCAGTTAGCAACATGATATAAAACTCCAAGGTGCAAAACTAGATCAAACGTTTCACCTAACTCATACCTATCATTCTGATTGAGTAGTTTTGTCCTTGGAGTAAAATGAAGCTTGCCAAGTGATTGGTTAATCGTATCAAGATGTTCTTGACGAGCATCAGTAAATAATACATCAGCTCCAATTTTCAAGAACTCCATGCCAACATCACCGTGACAAGCTCCAAGCTCAAGCACTTTCTTATGATGGAACCAGTCGTGGCCGAAAATATTCAGAATTTTCTGGACTCGTTTTTCGGTCCACTCCTGGTACATAAGGTGCTTCATAAATTAATCCCAATCGTTATCGTAACGAGTTGTTTGGTAATATGTTTCGCCATAGTATTCTTTGGCGTATTTAGATGCATCAGTGTATGCATACATATTAGATTCCTTAGGGATCTCAATTTCCTTTTTCTTAGTAGGCTTAGGCTGCACTGCTTTAATAACCTTTGCAGACTGTTGACGAACCTTAGACATACGCTTACGGCGCTCAGCGATCTTCTTGATAAGTGCCATACGGTCTTCATAAGTGGTTGCTACTGTAGTCATAACGATCTCCTTCATTCCTTATAGATCTAATATAATCATTAATTCGAGAATGTAAACCCCTTGGGCCGCATTTTTTTCATTTTTTTACCATTCTTTTTTGTGGCCCATATCTTCGTTATATTCATAGCCAGCATAGTACTCTTCAATAGCCTCCATTGACATTCCATACTTAGGAACTAGAGTAGAAGTCCCAGTTCCGCCAGTGTAAAAATGAGGCTTGATAGGACGACCGTAGTAACTATCAGCCGCTCCCCGGTCGAAAGGTCCGCCATGACGCGCATCATATTTTTTACCATCATATTCAACATATCCCATAATTATACCTCTGCAAAATACTTATTGTATAGACCAATGATAGTTTCATCTGATTCCATTAGAATGCGGAAAGTGCTAAGGTCTAATTCATAAGATAGACGGTGTGCCATTTCTTTAATAGTCATTATGCTACTCCTTCATAATCATCTGCTAATACATCAAAACACTCAATGATATAGTCTGAGCTATACCATACTTTCAAGTCGAAGAACATGTCTGCCTCAACGTTGTTCCAGAAGCCAGTAGTACCAGCACCCTGTTCGATATTCTCAGGCTGATTAACAGCACGGTTGAAGCAATCAATTACGTCTTGTTTGATCATTGAGCCATTTGGTAGTAACATTTGGATTCTCCTTTATTCCTTATATAACTAGTCTACCATATTACAAACCAAATGTAAACAACTTTGTTTCGTTTAAAATCAACTACTTAGCATTTTTTTCTAAAATAAATGTTCCTTCTGGACATTGCCATGCCTTCATAAGTTTATAGTACATCTCTGGTTTCATCGTTACAACATCAAACCTTTGGCGCTTTTCATTCCATTGGCGGATATGACAATAGTCTTCATATAGTAAAGCAGATACGTCTTCTAGTTCTCCTGTTATATCCATAATAGTGATTAGTGTTTCATCTTCATCAAATTCTACTGTGAACATATTTGTTTTAACTCTGCTGCAATTGATCGTGCTGACTCTTCAACTGTGTATTCAATTCCTGGATATACATTAACCTTTGTAATGTATCCATCATCACTCGGTAAGTCAAGGATGCTTATAATGTGGTTTATATTAATTATAATGGCATCTCCTTTGTGCTGACCCAAGTTATTTGTTAGAGTTATAAACTTACTCATGCTGCTACCTGAAACCATTCTGGAATATTACGTTTAGTCCATGCCATTTTAAACCGGTCTTGTTTGGTTTGGTAAAAAGCACGGTATGCTTTGACAGGATCGCCAAGAGCAATACAATCGGGATGATCAGCCATAGCTAGTTTGAATGGTGTTTCCTCAATGGTTGGAATATTACTTGGCGGAGTGGCCAATATATCTTTAAGCTTGGCAGTACCATGTTCTTTACCATAACGGTATGTGTATTCATCCAATAGAGCCACAAAGTGGTCATAATGCCATTGGTAGTTTTCAATTGATTCCATAGTCCATACAGTAGATGGATGACCATGATGTACTGCTTTGTATAGTACATCCTCCATAGACTTATCAGGGTGCACCCAATAGTTGACCATACGTTTACCAGACTTGGATGGACGCTTCTCCACATAGCCATCAAGCATACGATGCGCGGTTGATAGCATTTGTGCTGACTCCACAATCATTTTGACTACATGCTTGTCACACTGTAGTTGTGCTGCGATGATTGGGTCATTATCTAAACGGAATATATTCATAAGAGTATTCTATCCTGTTTTCTTTTTATTGTAAACATTAAAATGCATCTCACAAGCTTTTTCTGCTTGTTTTTCTGTCCAATCAAATTGCTTCATTGCTGCTTTGATTATGTCCTTTTTCGAAGAATCTGATCCATTCCAAACTGATATCATGTTCCACAAGATTTTGTCGATCTGTAGCCAGTTCATGTCTAGTCTTTTCGAATTCTTTTTTGATCCACTCATGGTAACGCTCCTGTTTTTCCATCCTGAGGACTCCTTCTTATAAATACTAATACATTTCATATCAAATGTAAAGGAAAAAATGCATGGCAGATGATTTAAAAAATGCTCCAATTGATATGCCGGAAGGCAAAATGGAAATATCATTGCGAGTTTTGGGTAACGAACTTGTTGGCATTAAGATGGTAGTTGATGATTTTAAAATGAAATGGGCTTTGATTGGTGTGGTTGGAATCGCAGTAATATTGGGTGCAGTATCATACTTTGGTCCAGCGATCACAGGGATGATGGGTCAATAATGATATGCCGGAAAAGAACGCCTTTGGCGTGGAGATGAGGACAATGGCAGATAAAGAAAAAGAAGAGGGCGGTAAAGTCCTCCAAGAAGGTTCACTATATGCATATTTAGATGCAGATGGTGATGGTGTTATCACCGACGAAGAGATGGCTCGTGCTAAGGAAATTGCTGAGTTCGACCATAAACGTAAAATGCAGGAAAACGAAGATGCTAAGGAAGACCAAATTCGCCAGATGGCATGGTTTGCTCTTTGGGGCATGCTTCTATATCCTGTTACTATTATTCTTACATCAATCCTCGGTCAAGAGGATGCTTCTCAATTGATTGCAGATATCGCACCTACTTATTTTGTTGCGATTGCTGGTCTTGTTGCTGCTTTCTTCGGTGCGCAAGCCTACTCAAAAGGGAAAGCACCAGAGAAAAAATAGTCATCCTTGATAGATCTTTTGTAAATGGTCTTCAAACTCTTCAACTTTGGCCAGCCTGTTTGGCCAAAGGATATAGTCTTTCTCAGGATTTTTCTTGAGATTGTTTAACAACGGAACAACAGCGTTATAGAGTTTATCCAAACGCTCTTGTGTAGTTAGTGCTAGCTGCTCTGCGTCATTGGCCAGAGCAGCTGTTTTTTGTACGGCTTGCAGTTCTTCTTCATCAACTGCTGTAAAGCCAAAGTCAAATATGTCTGACATTAGTACCTCTTTGGAATCACTTCCTTGTATTTTAAATTTGTATCCACAGATCCAACCAAAGCGAAATTATCATATTCACTTACAGCATAAATCAATGCAGTACGAAGACGATACATTCCAGCATCCTTCATTAACTCATTGGCATATGCTATAGCCCATTTTAAATTTTCAAATGATTGGAAATGACGATTGCCTGCACCAGGACGGAATCCTACAACCGTATAATGTTTTGGGTTGTTACGGATTGTTTCTTCCCATTCGTCGACAGGTTTCAAATCACCACGTTTAGCTACCATAAAAAATCCTCCATATGATATTTTTATTCTACCATATGGAGGACATAATGTAAACTATTTTTTCTTATCCATTTTAGCTTGAGCAGCTTGGACAACTGCTGGGTCAATAACCCCTTCTTGCATCAGCTTATTTCTATTTGCCATATGTGCTGCTGCAACGTCTGCTTTGTTTTGGCCATAGTACTTTACAGCGTGGCCTTCTTCAATTAAGATTTCTGTAAGAAGCTTTGGTTGGCCTTCCCATTCTTCTACAATAAAGTCACCAAGAACGCGGCCAAACTTGCCTTTCATATCCTCACCATCTTTATTGACTTCTGTTTTTAGAATAGCATATGAGCCTTTATCACCTAATAGTTCTTTGACTCTTGCTTTTGCAGCTTCTCCAAAAACATCTTCTACTTTGTCAGAAGTTCTAGATTCGGGTGTATCAATACCCATGATACGTACACGTTCATCAGTCAAAACGATACCAAATCCTAGTTCAATGTCAACATCAACAGTGTCGCCGTCGACTACCTTTAAAATCTTACATCTATATTCGTACATAGTTTAACCTATCTTCTTGTTATGGTTAAACTATATTTATAAAATTTACAGTACGAGACGGCGTTCTACACCAACACGGACTTTTGGGTTAACCTTAATTAAAAAATCTTGGTCTCTTAGGTCCATGCAAAGCGCTTCTGTTGCAGAGGACATATCTTCATGGCCAGGTGCAACTTCAATCATACGTGGCTTAAACCAAGGGTACTTTAGTGTCTTCATAACATGCTCTTGCATTAAGCAAAAGCCAAGGTCAATAAATTCTGCAGTAAAGACGTCTTCCTTTTGTTCCATTTCTTCTAATGAAACTGTATTACGTACACCCCACCGTTGGAAAAACTTTTGATCAGTTTTTTCTACAACACTCGTATTACCACCACGTTCTGTATGCCAACCAGATGCTACACCAGTATTCATTTCAATTAGCCGACCAAAGTCTTCACCTTTAAACGAACTTACACTACTATCAATCCACAAAATATAATCATGATATAGATCACCAAATAAGTATTGATCCGGACCATGTGTTACATTACCAACCAATAGTTTATTCAAGCTTTCGTTATGCATAGGGTTTGAGTGATGGGTGATAGAAATTCTACCATCTCTATGGTGGACATATGCAATTACATCCATCAGGTTTTTAATGAACTCTCCACTAAAATTATCACCATTTAAACAAATAATAATGCTTCTGCGTTTAAGCAATCTGTTAATCAATTCATTATCCATAGTCATTCCTTATCCAGCAAACGATTTTAACATCCATGCGTGCTTTTCATGAGCACCAATCCGTGATTCCAAATAATCTAATGTACCTGCTCTGTTAGCTTTTTCTGCCGCTTCTCTTGCGTCGTACATTAGTCCTAATAATTTATCATTATCTGCTGCCAAAGTCCCCAACATCTGTGCGGCGGCAGGGATATTTATTTCATCTTGGATAATAGATAACTGGCCAAAACGTGCAAATGAACCTGGAGCAAATGCACCAAGTTTACGGATTTCTTCTGCAGTATCATCAATTGATCCATGAACTTCTTCGTATAGGTCTCCAAAGAAATCGTGGTACTGTGCAAAATTAGGACCAGTAACATTCCAATGATAATTATGTGCTTTTAAATATAGTGCGAAAGAAGAGCCAAGCACTCTTTTCATATATTCTACTAATTCTTCCATATGTCTCTCCTTAGGGGTGATGAATCCTCATCATTTCTTCGAGGTAGTCTGTTTTATTTTCCACTCTCTGTATATACTTATCAAGGAACTCGTCGTTATCTTGAAGTCTTTCAGTTTCAACTTTATCTCTTGCTGAAACAGCTGCATGCGAAGCAGCAATTTTTTGGACATTCGAATCCAAAATTTTGATATGCTCTCGCATTTCCATAGCTTCGGTTTCAATTTGATCGATATACGCATTTAAGACAATCAACATGGTATTCAAATCTTTCATTTGATTTTCATGTTTTATGATTTGTTCTTGTTGTTGTTCGATAATTGAACCTTGTAATGCGATCAACTCGTTTTGATCCATTTCCTTTTTCATTTCACCCATTGTCATAAATAACATAAATGCTGCTGATGTCGGTTCCATACCAATACCTCTTTTGGATTACAGCACTATTTATAATATCCTACATCCTTTAGATATGCCGCAGCATCTTCGATTGATTCAATTCCGTATGAATTATCTATATCTTTGACTAAAATGTATTGCTGTAAAGGCGTACCGGAACTGACTATTGTTTTTTCGTTATCAACATTCCAATATAATTGTACGTTTAAAAAATTATTACCCCGCAATAATCCTACTGCTGACATAAATCTTTGATCGTCATTATATGGAACAGGCATTGATAAGAGAGCATAACCTTTAGGGATTTCTACAAACCAAGGTGATTGGATTTTTAATATAGTTTTTTGTTTTATTTTCCAATCACTATAAAATTGTGATAGCTGTTCTTCACTATGGTAATGGATATAATCACCTATTACTTCCCCATTTTTATTTGCAGATTGATTAATTTCAGTGTACCATTGTATGTTTTCTTTGGTGGTATCAATCATAATATTTTGGTATGAAGTTTGGATCCATCCAGTGTTCATAATAGAAAATATTCCAGGACACCTAGTAGTATTAAAATTATGTGTTCCAGATTGGAAATATGAAAATGCTTTATTTACCCAATCATGCTTTATTTCTTTTGCTTTTAAAATAGGGAATGTGTTAGCGACTTCTGGTACAAAACATTTAAACTTTATCATGTTACACCTCTAATAAATCAGGAGAGGAACCTTCCTAGGTGCTCCTCTCCCTATCTTCACTGTACACCGGAAGACCGTGCATCATTACGAGCTGATGGTCACTCACCATTCCAAGAACTGCAGACTCTTAGGTGGATTTTAACTGGTGCCGGTCGAGGGACTCGAACCCCCGACATCCTGATTACAAATCAGGCGCTCTACCATCTGAGCTAGACCGGCCTGGCGGATGGGGTGGGATTTGAACCCACGGTAGAGTTTCCCCTACGCTGGTTTTCAAGACCAGTTCCTTAAACCACTCGGACACCCATCCAATTTGGCGACCCCTGTAGGATTCGAACCCACGACCTAGTGCTTAGAAGGCACTTGCTCTATCCTGCTGAGCTAAGGAGTCAAATTCTCAAATTCTTTTTCTTTCAGTGTTTTAAGCATACCTTCAAAGGTATTAAAAAGAATTTCAAATTTCCAATGGTAGAGTTGCTGCATGCCCATAAGTGCATTTGTTATTTCATCAATAGTTGGTTCACGTTCTCCATCACAAATTTGTGTATAAGCAGTCTTCAAATCATTACAAACAGACCAACAATCCATAATCTTTTCTTCTAACTCATAAGGCTTAGTCATTTTTTGCCACCTCAATTTTCATACAAATTGCTTGCATATTTGCTGGAAAGTAACCATTGAATCCACCTACTTCACTACTTAGTTGTTCTCTTGCAGCAAAGCATTCTAAATGTGTTTCAAATACACCATTACCAACAGTCATTATTTGGCCGTCCCAATACGTCATGAATATTAATAGCCAAGCCATTATTTTATAAACTCAAGAACGTAACGCTTACCGTTTAAATAGAATCGGATTGTAGAATGGCTATAGCGTTCTTCTTTCTGATCGACATACACAACCACTTCGCTACATTGCCGTTTGTTTTCGTATCCAACAACTCTACGTTCTGTCTTAGGTTTAGATCCTTTATCAGCACCGATAAGTCCACCCATAATTGCGCCGGCTGCAGCACCATCATCATTACCCGAAACACCTTTACCTAAGATGCCACC
>Ga0255781_10003955_pt1 | contig 11406 bp, 9 predicted proteins | sample 101ome_21_FD_179979 | JGI IMG/M metagenome (GOLD analysis project Ga0255781, IMG submission 179979) | Coastal salt marsh microbial communities from the Groves Creek Marsh, Skidaway Island, Georgia - 101413BT metaG (version 2) | ecosystem: Environmental > Aquatic > Marine > Intertidal zone > Salt...
TACCTATGAAGGTTTAAAGGACAATGACAATGATGGAGATGTGGACTTTGGAGACACTTGGCTTGGTGACTTACTAGGTTTTGATAAAGATAGAAAGGTTGGTGTGCAGGGTATTGGTTTGTCAGAATCTAGGGCTGGTGCAAGGCGATACGCTAGTATAGATGATGCTGATGAGGCTTTAGGTACACTAAAAAATAAAGCAAGCTCCGTTAAACCAGTTCCTGCCGCACAGCCTGATACTACTTACAGGTATGCAAATGCAGACGGTTCAGCTAGGACAGTTGTAGACAATGCCTTTACAAGAACCTTTAATAGTGCTAACATAGGCAGAAACCTAGATGATGTAGAAAAGGATAACTTAGCTAGGTCTGCAGGTGTGTCTAGAGAACAGTATGACAATATGTCTGAATATGAAAGATCAGAGAGATTAGCAGGAAATGCTAAAGGTGGGCTGATGACTAAAAGTAAAAAGAAATAAGGCTACCCGGCAAAAGCTGGCCCCATATAAGAAAGGAACTAAAATATGTCTATGCCTGAAGTTAAAGTAATAAAAGATAGAATTAATGTAGATAGTTATGCCCATGAAAGAAATAGGCAGTTATTAGAAAAAGAAGAAAGAGAATTACAAGCCTTGCTAAAGGGTAACACAAATGAAGAAGAAGATGATCAAGAACCCAATAGCGAAAGTACTGAGAACCCCCAAGTTTCGGATGAGGGTAGTGAGGAACAAAAAGAAGTACGAGTTGTGGAATCCCAAGAGCCTGAAGAAAGTGATACAGGAACAGATGAAGGATTAACAGCAGAAGAGAAAACCTTCAAGAAACGTTATGGTGATATTCGTAAATTACTACAGGATAAAGAGAAAGAGTGGGAAGAAAAATATGAAAAGCTTTCTAAACAACTGGACAAGGCTGCAAAGAATGAACTTGTTCTGCCTAAGTCTGCTGAAGAAATTGAAGCATGGTCTAGGAAATATCCTGATGTCGCAGGTATTGTTGAAGCTATTGCAGAAAGTAAGGCTAATGAAAAAGCCGCCTCACTAGATGCAAGGCTACTAGAAATAGAAGAGATGCGTACACAGGCCAAACGAGAGAAAGCAGAAGCTGAATTGTATGCTATGCATCCTGACTTCGAAACTATACGTAAGGATAATTCTTTTCACGATTGGGTTAAAACACAACCTAAAGTAATACAAGATGCTCTTTATGATAATGCAGAAGATGCTAAATCGGTAGCAGTAGTACTAGATAGGTATAAATTAGAAAAAGGTATAGAAACAGTAAAGCCAAAAGTATCGTCAGATAAGGCTGCTGCATCTTCCATTAAGTCAAGAAAACGTGCTGCAGTAGAAGCAGACGAAACGAATAGCTATCTGACTGAATCAGCAGTAGCTAAGATGAGCTTAAAAGAGTACGAAAAACGTGCAGAAGAAATCTTAGAAGCTCAAAAATCTGGTAAGTTTATCTATGATCTTTCAAGATAATGCTTGACATTATCGAAGTATGTGATATAACTTATTATGTAATAGCCACTAAAGACTACCCAAAAGAATGTGACCCTTATACTTCAGTAGGCATATTGGACTATAAGCTACTCACAGGGCGTTGGCCTCTATTGTGGATATGAAAAATTAACAGTCATATCTATAAGGAGTAAATATCATGGCTGCATTTGGAAAAGCTTCAGGTTATACAAACCTGGACAATGGCGTATTTTCTAGCGTCATTTATTCAAAACAAGCACAGATTGCTTTCCGTAAAGCTTCTGTTGCACAGGCAATCACAAACTCAGAATACTTTGGGGAGATTGCCAACCAAGGTGATACCGTCAGAATCCTTAAAGAGCCTGACATCACTGTAAATGCCCTTCTTCGTGGTACTACGATTTCAACACAAGACCTCGTAGACAACGACTTCCAGCTTACAATTGACAAAGCTAACTACTTTGCGTTCAAGCTTGATGACATTGAAGAGCAACAGGCACATCACGATTTCATGAGCCTCGCTTCCGATCGTGCTGCTTATAAAATGGCAGACTCTATGGACGCAGACTTGTTGTCTTACATGTCTGGTTACACAACAGCAGGTGCTCTGATTACTACTACGAGTGGTACAGCAGCAGCATCTTCAGGAGCCAACTCAGGCGCAGAAACTCTTGCAGCACACACTATGGACGCTACTGACTTTACAGGTCAGCTTACAGGCGTAACTGGTGAGGCTTCAGGCGACTCTATTCCTGTAGCACCACGTATGCCAGGCGCAACAGGGCTGTCAACTTCTTCAGTATCTCCACTTCAAATCGTAGCTCGTATGGCACGTTTGATGGATGTACAGAACGTTGATACTCGTGGTCGTTGGATTGTTGTAGATCCAGTATTCATGGAAATGCTAAAAGATGAGGACAGCCGTGTACTTCAGGCTGACTGGGGTGGATCAGGACTTATGAATGGTCTTGTTCTTAACTCACTGCATGGCTTCCGTGTTTACATGTCAAATAACCTTCCTGCAAAAGGTAGTGGTCCTGGTGCCTCTACTGCAGCGCCACAGTCTACTAACTATGGTGTTATCGTTGCAGGACACGATTCTGCTGTTGCATCTGCACAGCAAATCTCAAAGGTTGAGACATACCGTGACCCAGATTCATTCGCTGACATTGTTCGCGGTATGCATCTCTATGGTAGAAAAATTCTTCGCCCAGAAGGATTGGTATCAGCAATTTACAACGTTGCTTAATAAAAAACTTTGGGGCTGCTTCGGTGGCCCCATCGTATCTAACAAAAGGTTCTAGACATGTCAATCACTACTGCAGTATGTAATAGCTTTAAAGCAGAACTGCTAGGTGCAACACATGATCTAGACTCTGACGACATCAAGGTTGCATTAATAAAATCAAACCCTAGTGGTACATATGATGCAACTACAACAAACTACTCAGACGTTACAGATAATTCAGACGAAGTTGTAGGTTCTAATTATCTCTCTGGTGGTAATACACTAGGAGGTGCAACTATAACTTTAGATGGTTCTACTGCTACAGTCGATTATGACAATACCACATGGTCATCTGTAACTGTTTCTGCTGATGGGTGTATCATTTACAACTCATCTAAATCAGGTAAGGCAATAGCTGTAGTATCTTTTCAAAGTACTAAGCAGTCTATTAACGGGGATTTTACGATAGAGTTTCCCACAGCAGACGCATCTAACGCCATAATTCGTATTGCATAAGGAGTAAAATAATGGCAACTTTTAATAAATTCAACTCATTCGTTGAGGTTGCAGTTGAAGGCGCAAACTTAGGTTCTGACACATTTAAGGTTGCCCTTTGTAATACCGCACCAACGGCTAGTGACAGTGTACTTGCAGATTTGACACTAGCATCAGGAGCACCTGCAAATCTTGACAGCGTTACACTAACTACAACTTCATCCTCACAAACTAGTGGAACGTATAAGCTAGTGTTGCAAGACAAAACCATGACAGCATCAGGTACTGTAGGTCCATTTCAGTACATTGTTATCTACGATGATACTGTTACATCTCCTGCAGATCCTTTGGTTGGATACTATGATTATGGATCTTCTATTACCCTAAACAGTGGAGACAGCTTTACCGTAAACTTTGATGAATCTAACGGCTTCATTCAGTTTGCGTAATAGGTGATTCATGGCATTAGTTGTCGCTGATCGCGTACAAGAAACCACTAGCAATGCTGCTGGTACATCTGGCTCTTATACATTAGATGGTGCTAAAGCTGGATTCCAGTCATTTGCTGCTGTAGGTGATGGTAATACCACTTACTATGCCTGTACTGATGGTACAGACTATGAGGTAGGTATTGGTACTTATACGGCATCAGGGACAACTCTTGCCAGAACCACTATTATTGAAAGCTCTAACTCTAATGCTGCTGTGAATTGGGGTTCTACTACTAAAGACATATTTGTTACCCTTCCAGCATCTAAAGCAATTTTTGAGGATGCCAGTAATAATATTTCAGTAGGAAACAACATTACAGTAGGTGGCACGGTAGACGGTGTGGATATAGCATCTCGTGATTCTGTGCTTTCTTCAACGACTACAACTGCAAATAATGCCATGCCTAAAACGGGTGGTACTTTTACAGGGGACGTTATTTTTGATGGCTCAACTGCGGGTCGTGACATTACCTTCGATAGATCTGAAAATGCTTTAACATTTGAAGACAGTGCAGAAATTAAATTAGGTACTAACGATGATTTAAGAATTTATCATGATGGCCTTAATAATTACTGGAAAGGCTCAAGCGGTTACAATTACATTGACTACCAACAAAATGGTGGTGTTTACATTCGAGGCGACCATAATGGTAATGGCACCTATGAGAACACAGCAATTTTATCTGAAGCCAATATGGTCTTTTATAGTTCAGGTATTGAGCGATTAAGGATTAATAATAATGCTCCGGGTGTTGAGGTTCAGAATGGCCTTAGTGTAGACACTGGCGATATTGATATAGCTTCTGGAGCCTTGGAAATAGGTGGTAGTGTTGCCATTCCTTCTTCTTTTGGTGCTAACGGTACAGTCCTAACATCAAATGGGACAAGCGCTTCTTGGCAAACTCCAAGTGGAGGTTCAGGATCTCTCACTGTTCAAGACGAAGGTACCAGCTTAACTACTGCTGCCTCAACATTAAACTTTACAGGTAATGGTGTTTTAGCCTCTGGAACAGGTTCTACAAAAACTATAGCAATTAATGGTCAGCTTAGTTATGACCCTAACCCTCAGTTAGGTGGTAACTTAAATCTAGCAACTTATGAAGTTATTACCAGTAATAATGACGATGTAATTTTTAACCCTGGTGGATCAGGGCAAGTTGTACTAAAAGGCAATTCTACTCGTGGCGCTGGGCAGTTTGTACTTAACTGTGAGCAGAACACTCATGGCATTACTATTAAAGGGCCACCACATTCTGCTGCTGCAACTTACACCCTTACTCTTCCTGACACTGATGGTAATTCCTCTGAGTTTCTTCAAACGGATGGTTCGGGAAATCTTAGCTGGGCTACTGGCACTAGCTACACCCACCCCAACCACACTGGCGAAGTAACCTCGACAGGCGATGGCGCAACTGTAATCGCAGACGATGTTGTAGACGAAGCCAACCTTAAAGTAAGCAACACCCCTACAGACGGTTACGTGCTTACCGCTCGCTCTGGAAATACTGGTGGTATGACATGGGAAGCAGCCTCTGGTGGCATTGCTCTTACTGACCTGTCTGTCACTCAAAACACCGCATCAGGCTCTGGCACTTTAAGCTATGACAACACGTCTGGTGTGTTTAGTTATACTCCGCCTGTTATTAGTGGCGGTGGCGGGTCAATAGCTTCTGCGCTTACTGAGCAAGAATTTACTGCTACGGCTGGGCAGACTGTTTTTACTGTCACAGGCGGGATTACCAACGCAGATAACGTGGTCGTGTTTCTCAACGGCTCACGATTGTTTTCTACAGATGTTACGGTTTCCGATACGGCAAATACAGTTACGCTGGCGGCTGGTGCAACTGTGGGTGACCTCATTACGGTCAGTGAATTTGGTGCCGCTTTTGGCTCTCAGTATTCTTCTACTATTTTCACTGTTGGCACCTCATCCGAATATAATACGACCTCGAAGGTACTCACCACCAGTTACACTGCTAATAGAGTGGCGGTCTACCTCAACGGCGTCAAGCTGCTTGTAGGCACCGACTGCACAGCTACCAATGGAACCACAATAGACTTAACTAATGCCGCTCCCGTCACAGGCGATAAGATCGAAGTAGTCGAACACGGGACGCTGGCAGATACAGTGACCACACTCACAGGTCTAAGCGATACGCCTAGTTCACTAGGAACAGCGGGACAAATTCTTCAAGTCAATTCGGGCGCTACCGCCCTTGAGTTTGCAGACGCCTCAGCGGGCGTCACAACAGGCAAAGCCATAGCAATGGCAATCGTATTCGGAGGCTAACATGGCTGCACCAAACATAGTAAACGTAGCAACAATCACAGGTAAAACAGCGGTTCAAGCTGTTGGAACATCTGCTACGGCAATCGTTACAAACTCAGCAAGCTCTGGCAAAGTGTTTAAGGTCAATGCCCTGTACGTCAGTAATGTCGATGGCACAACCGCAGCAGGCGTTTCACTAGACTTGTATCGTTCAAGTGTTGCCTATCATGTCGCATACACAATCAGTGTCCCTGCTGATGCAACTTTGGACATTATAACCAAGCCTATTTACCTTGAAGAGGGAGACTCCCTTCGTCTGACAGCGACCGCCGCAAGTGATCTTGAGGCCGTTTGCAGTTACGAGGAGATTAGCTGATGGCACGTTTCAACAGTAGTATTTTAGGGCCTATCCAAACCGTAAACAGTACTACTGCGACTGGTATTTTTACTCTGAATAATATATTGGCTCAGATGCCCTTTAATTGGCCCATGTATATAGGAAGCTGGACTGATCCAGACTTAGCCATTGCTAGTTACGATAGTGTTAGTTATACCATAACTGAAGATAGTAATTTACATGGGATTGCGTTTAAGCCTGATGGAACAAAACTATTTATTGTGGCTAACCAAAATGACAAAGTTTATGAGTATAGCCTTTCAACTGCTTGGGATTTATCTACTGTAACATTTACAACAGATTTTTCTACAGCTACTCAAGAAGCTGCTCCATGCGCTTTTTTCTTTAGACCTGACGGTACAAAGATGTACGTTTTTGGTCAATCTCAAGAAGACGTTTTTCAATACGCATTAAGTACAGCTTGGGATTTATCTACGGCAAGTTATGAAAGTAAAAAAGTAGCTATTACTCAAGCCGATAATGGCACTGGTTTGTATTTTAAATCAGATGGTACAAGTTTATACGCATGTTGCAAAACTAATGATAGAGTTTATCAATATGACATGACAACGGCTTGGGATGTATCAACTGCATCATATGCTAGTAAATCTATATCGGTTGCTTCTCAAGAGACAAACCCAGAGGAAATATTTTTCAATCCTAGTGGCGATAGAATGTATCTTGTTGGAACAACCTCTGACAGCGTGCACCAATATTCATTAAGTACAGCTTGGGATTTAAGCACAGCATCTTATGACAGTATTTCTTTCTCACATTCTAGCCAAGCCGATAATGTGCGGGGAATTACATTCAGAACGGATGGCTCAAAGATGTATCTCATAGACTTGGTTAATGACAAAATATTCCAATACTCAACATAGCAGCTAAGATATGGGTACATTTAATGATGGCAATATGTACAGATGGGACGAAGCCACACAATCGTGGAGTTTGATTGAATGACCAAATCCAGAGATCTCGGAAACGTAGCACAAACCGTAGCGGTGAACCTGCCCACAGCATTAGGCACGGCGGGTCAGACGCTTGTGGTCAACAGCGGTGGTACAGCTCTGGAGTTCGGAGCGGCTTCTGGCGGCTCTGGTGTAACAGTCTACACAGGTCTGTCTGGCACTGATGGCACTCCTTCTGGTGCTACTTACTTGCTTAATGCTTCTAGCCCGTCAGCGGGGGATCTCGCATATGTTACTGCGAACACTTCGCTTTATCAGAACAACGGAAATGGCTGGTACAGAATTGCAGTTATCAACACCACCCCAACTATTTCAAGTGTAGAGGATGCTTCAAGCAACACCACGCCGTTTACTTTAACTGGCGGCACTAATACCGTTATTACAGTTACTGCCTCCGATGCAGAAGAAGGCACAGATCTGGCATATTCTCACAGCGTTACGTCAGGCAGCTTGAATGGTACTACTGTTACTCAAGGCACAGGTGCGAGTGAAAATGTGTTCACTATTACCCCTCATACCTCGAATGCCACGACTTTCAGTTTAACTTTTACTGTATCTGATAGCATTAACGCAGCGACATCTGTAGCAGAATTTTCCTTGTCATTCGTAACTTGGTCCAACGCCACTCAAGAAGCTAAAATACAAGCCAGTGATGCAGAAGCATCTGATCAATTTGGAACGGCGGTAGCTCTTTCTTCTGACGGAAATACAGCTATTATAAGTTCGCTCAATGAAGACACGACCGCAACTGATGCTGGCGCAGTGTACATCTTCACCAGATCAGGAACAACTTGGTCACAAGAAGCAAAACTACAAGCGTCTGATGCAGGAGCGAGTGATAAATTTGGCAAGTCTGTATCAATATCTAATGATGGAAACAGAGCCATTGTAGGCGCTCCTCAGGAAGACACTAGTGCTGATGATAATGCTGGTGCTGCATATATTTTCAGCAGATCAGGGACAACGTGGTCACAGGAAGCTAAAATACAATCTAGTGATATAGAGGCAGGTGATCAATTTGGCACTGGTGTATCAATATCTGGTGATGCAACCAGAGTTATCGTTGGCGCTGTATATGAGGATACCACTGGAACAAATGCTGGTTCAGCTTACATTTTTACCAGATCAGGCACAACTTGGTCACAAGAAGCTAAAATACAGGCCAGCGATGCTGCCAACAGTGATCACTTTGGAGAAAGGGTTTCTATAGATAACGATGGAGATACGGCACTTGTAGCCGCTTCCTATGAGGACGCTGGCGGAAGTAACGCTGGCGCTGCATATATCTTCACCAGATCAGGCACAACTTGGTCCCAGCAGCAAAAACTAGTGGCGGGTGATCCTGAGAGTTCGGACCGCTTTGGTTCTTCTGTTTCTATTTCTGGCGATGGTAACACAGCGCTCATAGGTGCTTATCAAGAAGATACCACTGCAACAAATGCTGGCTCTGCATACATTTTTACCAGATCAGGCACAACTTGGTCACAAGAAGCTAAAATACAGGCCAGCGATGCTGCCGCAGATGATGACTTTGGCTTAGCTGTATCAATATCTGCTGATGGCGACACCGCAATTGTAGGCGCTGATCAAACTGGCAATGCTGTAGGGTCAGCTTACATCTTCACTCGCTCAGGTACAACGTGGTCACAGCAAGTTAAAATAGCGGCTTCAGATGCACAGGCTAGTGATAAATTTGCCATTGCTTTAGCTATATCTGGTAATGGCGGCACCGTTCTTGTGGGCGCTATTGGTGAAGACACTACCGCAACAGGCGCTGGCTCCGCTTACATTTTTGTTAAGGGGTAAGACATGAGTAACACAAAGAACTTAGCTAACCTCGCCGCCGCCTTAGACGATGGCACAAGCGGTCAGGTACTCCAAAGCACTGGCTCTGGTGGAGTTCAGTTTGCGGATAGCTCTGGAAGCGGTGTAACAACGCACACAAATCAAGCCGCAATGATCTCTGCTGATACTTCGTCAGCCTACACTGAAGGATCACTTCATTTCGACCTTAACGCAAACGTGCTGTATGTAAAAATAGGCAGTGGTGCAGGTGATGGGTTTTATGCGGTTGCAACTGTTGAAAATGCAGCGCCAACTATTAATAGCTTCTCTGAAAACACAGGCGGCGCTGGAGCTAACAACCTCACCAACGCAACTCCACCAAACACATTTACTCTTACTGCTGGCAGCAATACTGTCATTACGATAAATGCCACAGAGCCTAACTTAGAAACGATCAGCTACTCCGCAACGGTTACAAGCGGCACGGCGACTGACGTATTTAGCTCTCCTAGTTTCCCCGTAAGCAACCAAAGCAGCAATGTCTTTACTCTAACGCCCGTAACATCTGGGACAGGCGGGACTGTGACTATTCGCTTTGATGCGTCTGACGGGACAAACGTAGCGAATGTAAGCCACAGCTTTGAGATTGCTTTCATTATCGCTGATAGCCACTACACGACTTTGCTTATGGCAACAGATGGATCGGCTGGTGATAACAACGATATTACCGACAGTTCTTCAAGCAATCATACGATTACAGTAAACGGTGATGCTCATGCTGGTACGTTTAGTCCGTATCGGCACGGTGGATATTCTGTTGAATTTAATGGTACAAGTAGTCGGTTAGACCATACTTTTACCACTGGAAACTGCCCCAATTATTTTGCTGGGGCAGCTTGGTCGCTTTCTGTGTGGATATACCCAAGAAATTTTAGTGCTCGTGGATATATATGGAACTCTAATAGAAGAAATATAGGCTCAATGGACATAACTACTGATGGTATATTGAGGCATACGTATCATAACACGGCAGGGTCTAACGCTTACTACAATACAGGTATTACTCTTTCAGCAAATGAATGGGCGTACCTTCAAGTTGTATATGAAGGCACTAATACTCAAACATGTAAATATTATCTAAATGGCACTTTAGAAGCAACGCTTACAAGTGCAAATTTTATCGGTGACGATGGTGCGGATACATTTAGGGTGGGTGGTCTGGCTGCTTCGGATTATTTTGATGGATATATTGCTGATTTTCATGTGTCCAGCAATGGCTCTCCGTCTACAAGTGTTCCCACGGAGCGAGCAGTGGCAGATAGCAATACTGAATATCTAATTTGTCATCTTCCATATATTAAAGAAGGCTCAACAAATAATTACAGTCAAACAGTAGTCGGCGACATTGCCGTAAAACCAATCGGCCCTTACGATTACAATCAATACTCAGAAAGCACTAACGGGGGGTCAGTACATCATACTGGCACTGGGGGGAATTATTTAAGTTTACCAACAGCACCAACTATAGGAACTTCAGACTTTGAAATTTCTATGTGGGTGTATCCAGAAACAATTTCTGGTGACGATGTAATAATAGATTTTCGTCCAGCTTCAACGAATGGTTCTTACATAAACCTTTTGCTTTCAAGTGGGGTTCCTAAACTACACGTAAATGGGGATCAAATTACTGGTTCCTCTGCTCTTCCTCTAAAAAGTTGGTCGTATTTAACCCTCACGAGAGTAAGCGGAAGTACCAAATTATATGTGAACGGAACACAAACAGGAAGTACATACTCTGACAGTAATAATTATCTAACTGGTTCGAACAGACCTACGATTGGGCAAGCTGGGTATAGCACTAGTTCAACGCTAGGTTTTAATGGTTACATGTCTGATTTAATCGTAAAGCTGAGTGGAAATTCATCCCCATCTATTCCAACAGAACCTGTATCCTCTACAGGAACAGCGCTTCATATAAAAGGTACAGACGCTGCTATTATTGATAAGTCTCAAGGTAATAACTTTTTATTATCAAATAATATAGCCCCAACATCTGTACTAACTTCAAGCACAACTCCAGCTTACATAGGCGCAAACTGGGCTAATAACCGTGCTATTTCATTTGGAAACAGCAGTGGGAACTCAGCTAGAACAAGATCTTTCCTACCAATCAACGAAGGTAGTTATACGGTTGAGGGCTGGATAAACGTAAACTCAAGTTCTGGAACGCATACGTTCTTCGACACAAGAGTATTTGATCCTGCTACAAACACTAGCGCTGGCTTTT
>Ga0255781_10003957_pt1 | contig 11401 bp, 10 predicted proteins | sample 101ome_21_FD_179979 | JGI IMG/M metagenome (GOLD analysis project Ga0255781, IMG submission 179979) | Coastal salt marsh microbial communities from the Groves Creek Marsh, Skidaway Island, Georgia - 101413BT metaG (version 2) | ecosystem: Environmental > Aquatic > Marine > Intertidal zone >...
TTTTACATCTTTTGGAAAACAAGAACCGCCGTACCCAATGCCTGGGTAAATGAACTTGTTGCCGATGCGCGGGTCAGAGCCGATGCCTTTACGTACCCAATTCACATCTGCACCCATCTTCTCACACAAGTTCGCAATGTCGTTCATGAAGGAAATCTTCGTGGCCAACATGGCGTTTGCGGCATATTTGGTCATCTCCGCAGAAGGGATGTCCATAAAGATCACCGGGTGGCCGTTCAAGGTGAACGGACGGTAGAGCTTGTCCAATGTTTTTTGCGCCTGCTCGCTATCTACACCGACCACAATGCGGTCGGGCTTCATGAAATCTTCAATGGCTGCGCCTTCTTTCAAGAACTCAGGGTTGGAAGCCACGTCAAAGCCGAAGGAAACGCCGCGGGCGTCTAGGGTGGATGCTACAGCAACACGTACCTTTTCAGCCGTGCCCACAGGAACGGTGGATTTAGTGATGACGACCAAGTAGTCTTCCATGCATTGGCCGATAGATTTTGCTACGGCAAGCACGTATTGCAAATCTGCAGAGCCGTCCTCTCCTGGGGGCGTTCCCACAGCGATAAAGGCTGCAGAGGAGCCTTTAATGCCTTCGCTTAGGTCGGTGGTAAAGTGTAATCGGCCCTTCTCAAAGTTGCGGAGAACGATGTCCTTTAGTCCAGGCTCATAAATAGGGAGAATGCCATTTTTCAGGCCGTCTATTTTCTTATGGTCAATATCAACGCAGCTTACCTCGATGCCCACGTCCGCCAAACAGGCGCCGGTCACCAAGCCTACGTATCCAGTTCCAATGACTGTAATCTTCATGCTTAAGCTTTAGGTCGTTGTAAGAACGATTTCAATGCCCTAAAATTACATTATTACGAACGACTTATTGCCCTTACCTTGCACTTAAAGCCCACTGCATCTATGAATCCTTTGCGTTTTTCGCTTTTTGCAGCACTGTTGTTGCTATCCGCTACAAAATTGAGTGCCCAATTAACTACGAAAGACAGTACCCGAACAGTACAGTTGTGGGGTCTTGGACCGTCTACCACTCTACCGGCTGCGGACCTTGCAGCGCGGTATGCGTATTTTGGCGGGGCGAGCTTGGAATACTCGAAGAAAAATAGAGACGGTTGGATTGTTGGGGGCGCCTTCGATGCCTTCTATGGAAATTCGGTCAAGAATTCTTCGGAAATCTTTGGTGGATTGGCCGATTCCGCGGGCAATTATATCGGAGTCAATGGCGAATTGGCCATTTTGAATACAGGATTGTCCGGAGGTCAAATCACGGGACATATCGGGCATATTTTTCAGTCGCATTATAACCCCAACTCTGGTTGGTTATGGATGCTCGGCTTTGGCGGTCAACAAACCCAGATCAGCTTGCGGAATGAACGCGGTAATTTCCCTCAATTACAAGGCGATATGCTACGCGGTTACGACCGTTTGCACATTGGGCCGGTATTGAAGGGTCAGCTGCGTTACTTGCACTTGGATAATGATGAACGGATTAATTGGACCCTCGGTGTGCATTCGATGCTCGCGACGACAAAGAGTATGCGAGGTTTCAACACAGATACGGGACTGCCTGATAATTCCATCAAGTTCGATTTAGGATTGGGTATACACTTTATGTGGTATTTGCCCGTTTATGCTAAGCAGGAAAGCTACTTCTTGACCGACTAATGATACTGTATCCAATTATTGCTTCAGCGGTTTTTTCCCTTGGCGGCCGATTAGGCCTTCTGGGCAGTTGGGGCCGTGCAGTCAGGTCTGATAAAGGTTGGATGTCTTTGCCGCCAAAGCAAGGAAAGGTGGTATGGATGCATTGCGCATCGCTAGGAGAGTTTGAGATGGGGCGACCTGTATTGGAAGGCTTCTTAGATGATCATCAAGATTGGCAGGCGGTGGTAACTTTCTTCAGTCCTTCGGGCTATGAGCCACGAAGAGGGTATGATCGGGCAACAGTCCATTACTTGCCTATGGATACCCCGGCACAAGCGAAAAAGTGGCTGCATTATTGTAATCCATCTTTGGCTGTTTTTGTGCGTTACGACTTGTGGCCAAATCATGTGCGCAATCTCAAAAAGAGAAACATCCCGGTGGTCGTCATGGCGATGAGTGCACCTAAAGCACCATGGTATTTGAACCGAGCCTTACCGTTGATTCGCAAGAACTTTTTGGATGGGGTGCGTATTTGGGGAGTGGTAAGTGAGAAAGATGCTGCGACCATGAGCTTGGCGGGAGTCCATTCTGAAGTTTTAGGAAATCCGAAGTACGACTATGCAGCTGCTTTGGTCGGGTTGGATGCGAATGAAAAATTTAAGGCTTGGAAACAGGCACAAGAAAAGCTGGTGTTGCTTGTGGGCAGTGCGCATTTGTCGGATTGTGAAGCATTGAATGGTTTTGATTTAAAAGATTTTTCACTTTGGGTTGTGCCCCATGATGTCACTGAATCCACGAAGCTTCAGGGTGTATTGACACAGTATGAATCTCAGCAAGTACTCGATAGTACTCGAGACGAGCCCAAGGCTGCGGATGTGTTGATGGTTCCTGAGTTTGGTGTGCTCGTGAGTTTATATGGATTAGCCGATGGTGTTGTCATTGGCGGCGGATGGGACAAGGCTACTCACAATGTCTTAGAAGCGACGGCTCAGGGTAAAATAGCTGCTTGTGGTCCTAATTGGCAGAAGATTGCAGAAAACCATGAATTGGTTGAGCCGGGTTATTTACACCCTATGCATTCATTCGGTGATTGGATGACGTATTTAGATCAGGTGGGCACCGAAGAATTGGTCACCAAAGGCAAGCAAGCTCAAACCTGGATGCTTGAGCACCGAGGAGCATCCAAAAAAATCGTGGAAATCTTAGAAGAGGCCGTTCAGCTCTGAATCAATCTGCTGGATGATCTGACCTAAATCTTCCGGGTTCTCCGGGAAGTTGTTCTTATCAACATTTACAATCAAAACTTTACCCTTGTCGTAAGAGTTGATCCAAGCTTCGTAACGCTCGTTCAAGCGGCGCAAGTAGTCGATACGAATGCTGTTCTCGTATTCACGACCGCGCTTTTGGATATGATCTACGAGGGTTGGTACAGAGGCACGCAAATAGATCATTAAATCAGGAGGTTGCAGGTGCTTTTCCATCAACTCGAACAGACCTTGGTAGCTGTTAAAGTCGCGTGCAGTCATAAGTCCCATGGCATGCAGGTTGGGGGCAAAGATGTGCGCATCTTCATAAATGGTTCGATCTTGAATTACGTTTAAACCTTCCTCGCGAACTTGGGTTACTTGTTCAAAGCGGGAACGCAAGAAATAGATTTGAAGGTTGAAGCTCCAACGCTGCATTTCTTCGTAGAAGTCATCGAGGTAAGGATTGTCATCCACATCCTCGAAATGCGGTTGGTAGTTGTAGTGCTTTGCTAATAACTCAGTTAGTGTTGTTTTACCTGAACCAATATTTCCTGCGATTGCTATGTGCATGACTACTATTTTTGTACCCGCAAAGTAATAAAAGTGTCGCAAGTAAGATGCAAATTCAACACCTAACTAAACAAATTCAATCTACCCGCCAAGAATTAATTGACCATCCAGCTTTTGGATGGGTGAATACGCTTGATAAAGCCCAAGTGTTTATGGAAACACACGTTTGGGCCGTTTGGGATTTCATGGTTCTATTGAAGGCCTTGCAGCGCGAGCTTACGTGCGTTAACACCTATTGGGTGCCAAAGGGCGATCCAGAAATTCGTCGCTTGATCAATGAGATTGTTCACGGTGAGGAGAGCGATGTTGATCAAGATGGTGTAGCGACCAGTCACTTCGAATTGTACGTGCGTGCTATGGAAGAGGCAGGTGCGGATACTGCACCAATTTTGTCTTTCATCGAAGCCTTAAAATCGGGCCAGTTGCCTTTTGAAGCACTGGATGAGAGTGGAGCTCCGGAAGGGGCAAAAGCTTTTGTCCGTCAAACATTGGAAGTGGTTGAAGGAGGGAATGCACACGAGATTGCGGCTGTGTTCACATTTGGTCGTGAAGATTTGATCCCGGATATGTTCATGGAGATTGTAGGGAACCTGAAGAAGCAATTTCCGGATGAGCTTGGATTGTTTGCGTACTACCTCGAGAGACATATCGAAGTGGATGGTGATTTGCACGGCCATTTGGCTGAGCGAATGGTTGAGCTCTTGTGTGGTGATTTAGAAGCTAAATGGCAATCGGCAGCTGAACTTTCTGAAAAGGCTTTACGAGCACGAATCGACCTGTGGACAGCAGTTATGCAGGAATTTGATGCGCGCCATTCATCGACTCCAATTGTGTAATCAGATCTCTGTTATTGCTAAGGCGAGGCACTTTGTTCTGTCCGCCTAGTTTGTTTTTGCTTTTGAGCCATTGATGGAACAAACCGGGCTTGGCTACAACAACATTAGGCAGCTGAAGTACAAGATCTCCTTTTCGTTTAGCAGCATAATCTGAGTTCTCTTCTTTTAAGGCGTGATCCAAATCCTTTACAAATGCTTGTAAGTCCTCTGGTGGCGTTTTGAATTCAATAATCCATTGGTGGCCTCCTGTTTTCTCGCTATTCATGTAGCAAGGCGCCGCATGAAACTCGACTAAATCGCAGTTGTTTTTCAAACAAGCGGATTGTATGGCATTTTCAGCATCAGTAACAATAACTTCTTCTCCAAAGGCATTGATGAAATGAGCTGTACGCCCACTGACCTTAATACGGTGTGGGGTTATGCTGGTGAACTTTACCGTATCCCCAAGTAAGTATCGCCAAAGACCCCCGTTGGTAGTGATGACTACCGCATAGTCCTTATTTAGTTCCACTTCTGAAAGCCCTATTGTAGGGCTGTTTGTTCCTTCATAGGAATCCATCGGAATGAACTCGTAGTAGATGCCATTGTTCAACAATAAAAGCATGCCGTCTTGCGTGGGGTCGTCTTGTACCGCGAAAAACCCTTCCGATGCATTGTAGTTTTCCATGAAGGTCACCTGGTTGCCGGGCATAAGTTCGCGGAACTGGTCCTCATAGGGAGCAAAGTTGACCCCGCCGTGTGCAAAGAGTTCGAGATTCGGCCAAACTTCCAGCAAATGCTTCTTGCCGGTACGTTCTAAGACCTTTTTAAACAGAACTAAGAACCAGCTGCTCACGCCCCAAAGTGAAGTGATGTTTTGTTCTACAGCTTCGTCGATGATTGCATCTATTTTCTTTTCCCAATCACTCATTAGGGCGGTATCACTGCTTGGGGCGCTGCGCAGTTCTGCCCATAGGGGTATGTTTTGGATAAGAATGGCACTGAGATCACCACTTTGGCTTTTGCCTTCCGTCTGTATTTCGGTTGAGCCACCCAGGCGGAGCCCAAGGCCCTCGAAGATTTTAGTTTCAGGAACAACGTTGCAATACAGGGCCAATTCGAATCGGCCACCGGAGAAATGGCAATCTTCAATACTCTCCTTTGAAACAGGGATGAACTTTGAGACTCCGGAGGTGGTGCCAGAGCTTTTCGCATACCACTGTACTTTTCCGGGCCAAAGGATATTCTTCTCACCGTTTCGCATGCGCTCGATATATGGTTTCAGGGCAGCGTAGTTTGAAAGCGGCACCCGGGTACTGAACTCCTTCGCGTTGTGGATCAAGTCAAAGCGGTACTTATGTCCGTATTCTGTTTCCACGCCTTTGGCCAAAAGGTCTCGTAACAGCTGCTCTTGAAAATGCACGGGCTGGTCCATGAAGGCGTAGATTTCCTCCACGCGATTCCGCATGTTTTGGCGAATGACTTTGTTTACCCAAGAATAGATCATGGCTTTAGGACGGCGGTGCTTTATGTGCTAATTTCACGGGTAATTAAAGTTAAGAGAAATTATGCAGTTTTCAGGTCCATTGCGCAAAATGTCTACCCAATACGGCCAAACGGTTCGTTATTCATTGCGTCTAGGTGATGACCTGTTGTTGCTTAATAATCTCCTCGGTAGAAAGTTGCGGATTCAGTTCACCGGGACCCATCGCTGCTTCTGCGGTGAGTTGGTGCCTGAGGTGTACCGCCAAAATTTTTGCCGAGAATGCTTTTTCACAAAGCCTGAGGCGTCGCCGACCATCATGAAGCCCGAGCTTAGTAAGGCGCATCTAGGTATTGCGGAACGCGATTTGGAATTCGAACAACGATTGCAATTGCAGCCGCACCTCGTCTATTTAGCAAAGACGGATAGAATCAAAGTGGGCGTTACGCGAAAAACTCAGATGCCATACCGGTGGATGGATCAAGGAGCAGATGAGGCGTTGGTACTGCTTGAAGTGCCCAATAGATATTTAGCGGGGGAGGCAGAAGTTGCATTAAAGGATCACTTTACAGATAAAACTTCTTGGCAGGCGATGTTGAAGGGTCAAAGCACTGACGAAAACTTAGAAGATGCGTATAATTTGGCTGTTAAAGTATTGCCGGGCCATTTGAAGGATTACGTTCAGGTATCCCCAAATACTTGGTCATTGGCCTATCCTGTGGAACAGCATCCGTCAAAGGTTACGAGCCTCAGTTTAAAAGAAGAAGGAGATGCGTGGGAGGGTGATCTATTAGGGATAAAAGGTCAGTACTTGATCACAACTGCAGGCGTGTTCAACGTTCGCGCCCACGAGGGGTGCATTGTAGAATTTGAGATCAGCTAGAGTTCTATTTCTTCGCCAACTTCGAGTTTGAAGTAGCCGCGCGCCCATCCCATAAAGGCATAAATAAAAATGGTATCTACAGCTGCAGCTGTGGCTTTGAAAAGCCATCCGTCCCAGATGTAGTCGCCCATGGTTGACCACGGTAAGGTTCCTACAAAAAGTACAATGACAACGAGAGTGGTGTCCACCATTTGGCTTACGAGGGTGGAGAAGTTGTTACGGACCCAAAGCATCTTACCGCCGGTGAGGCGTTTCCAGAAATGAAATAATCGGACATCTACTAACTGCGCTACGATATAAGCGAGCATGGATGCGGCAATGACACGCCACGCGTTTTGGAAGACCTGATTGTAAGTTTGATCGGACACTGGTGAGGTTTCTATGGCCGGGAATTGGGCACCAAGCCACAAGACGAAGAGTACGAAGATGCTCGCCACGAGTCCGCTGAGGACTACCTGGGTGGTTCGCTTTTGGCCGTAAAGTTCACTTAAAATATCAGTGATCAAGAAGGTTAGTGGATAAGGCAATACGCCAGCACTGATGACAAAGGTTTTAAAGCCAAGGTCGACCGTGATGAACTTATTTGCGATGAGGTTGCAAGTGATTAATGCTGCAATAAATAAGGCGCCTAATACGTAATAGAGGCGCTCGGCCTGTTGCTGACGCGGTCCCATTATAAATTCATGAATATTGGATTCAAGCGTGCTTGCATTCCTGGGTTTTTAGCTAAAAATAACAAGTCGTCGAGTGCAGGATGGTCCATTAAAGGCAGTGCTTCCGATTTGGCTACACCAAAACTTTTAAGGTAGCGTTGCAATCCATCTTCCACGGTAGGAAGTTCATAGAGTTTGTATTCCTCTATACCGGCTTGTTTTGCAGCATAGGCAATGGCGTCGCTGAGGTTTCCTTCGAGATCTGCAAGGGCATTGTCGACAGCATCTTTACCCGTCCATACTCGGCCGCCGCAGAGGGGGAGGAGGTAGTCCATTTCCATGTTTCTGCCGGAGGCGACCTTGCCAGTAAAGTCAGCATATCCGCGGTCAATCATGCGTTGCAGGATTGCATATTGCGCGGAATCCGGGTGCTTAGCAAGGTTTGGGAAATTTGCCATGGGGTGAGTTTGGACTTCTTCAACCTTTAGACCCAGGGTTTGCGTCATTAATTCTTCTGCTGTGAAGAGGCTCATGAAGATGCCTATGCTCCCGGTGATGGTCGTGCTGTTGGTGAAAATGGCGTCGGCGTTACAGCTGATGTAGTATCCGCCGGAGGCTGCATAGTTTCCTTGACTCACGATCAATGGTTTTTCTATGTCCGCGATGGTGTGGTGGATGATGTCCGATGTTAGCGCCGAGCCGCCTGGGCTATTGACGCGAAGGACGATGGCTTTAACTCTGCTGTTTTCATCGGCTTTGCGAAGTGCTTTGACGATGTTCTTGGTGCCAATTGTATTCTCATCACCACTGCCGTTACCAATGCTTCCATTTGCATAGATTACTGCAATGCGGTCGCGTGATTTAGATACGGGGAGCTGGGTGGCGTAATCGGACCAATCCAAAAGATCATATTTAGATTCAAAATGATCGATAACATCCTCGCGGTATCCCAATGCGTCCACTAGACCGGCCTCCAAACAAGCATCGGCATCCATGCCTATAAAGTCATTTGCTGCGGCGTCTAGCTTCTCGCGATCAATGCCTTTGTTTTCAAAACTCTGTCCTATGAAGTCCCAAAACTGAGTGAGTAGAGTGGTTAATTGGAGACGGTTCTCATCGCTCATCTCGCTAGCGATGTAGGGTTCAACCGCACTTTTGAATTTATTTCCGGTGCCACGAACCACAAGCGGTTCGATACCAAATTTGTCAAAGAAGTCTTTATAGTAGGTGCTTGCTGTTCCAATACCGCGCAACTCAAAAATCCCTCCAGGATGCAAAATGGTTGAATCTGCAAATGCACTGATGGCGGCGCCTTTTTGAGTATAGTATTCGCCATATGAATAGATGGGCTTGCCACTTATTTCTTTGAATTCATTTAGGTATTCGGTGAACTCTTCGAGTGCGCCATAACCCGCTGCAAAGGCACTTTGGTCTAATAAAATTCCTTTAACGCGATCGTCAGTAGCGGCATATTCCAAACCTTCCATAAAGCTGTTCAGTCCAAGCACTTTTGGAGCCTCCATACCTAGGACTAGGGCGTCAATACCGGCTAGTGGATCCTCCGTGGAGCGATCTTCTAAGGTTCCGTTCAAAGAGATGCGCAATAAGGTGTTCTCGCCTACCTTTGGCGTTGGATCCTCACTTGTGATGCTTGCAATTACCAGCAGGCCTATTAGCAGAAGGAAGGAAGCAATGAAAGCAGTGAAAACTGCAAGAACCGTTGAGAAGAAATTTTTCATGGGCAAGGCCATTATTTTATTGGGAACGAATTTAGGGGATAAGCACCAAAACCTTGCCAAGGCTAGGCAGGCAATTTCGGCCTATGGAACGCTTGTGCAAAAGAGTGGTGTATATGAGAGCCCGGCGTGGGGTTACGACAGCACCAACACCTATTTCAATCAAGTGGTGGTTCTGAGTACGGAATTGGACCCGGAAGCAGTCTTAGAGAATCTTTTGGCCATTGAAAATGCCATGGGTCGAATTAGGCTTGAGGATGGCTATTCCGACAGGACTATTGATTTAGATGTTTTGGATTACGACGGCATTATAAGTTCTTCACATCGTTTGGAGTTACCGCATCCTAGACTGCATTTGCGAAAGTTCACTTTGCTTCCAATGGCAGAGGTGGCCCAAGAGTGGGTGCACCCTGTATTAAAGTTGTCTATGGATGCCCTTCTAGCGCAATGCCCCGATGAGGTCTTACCTCTGAGGCTATAAGTTCGCATTGCGTACATTTGAAGCCTAACCTGCTGCCATGCTTCTAGATTCCCTTTCACGGTGGTCCTTTGGCATCACCATTTCACTGCATTACATTTTTCCATTGCTGACAATGGGTGGGTGCTTCTGGTTCTTCATACAAAGCCTTGGACGTGCGCCATGGTCCGTATTGCGCAAGGCCGTCCCGCCGTTGGTGTTATTTACGGTTTTGGGAATCACTACAGGGTATGTTTTGAAGTGGCATTTCGAAAATATTTGGACGCCTTATTACGAGTTGATTGCAGATATGTTCCATCCCATTTTAGGGTTGGAAGCTCCCATTTCGCTGGCAGGTTTTGCTATTTTCTTTTCGGTATTGTTTGTTGGGTTACGAAAGGAGAATAGAACCCTTACGCATGTGGCAACGGGCGGTCTATTTTTAACTACGCTTGTCAGTGCGACAGCCATTACAGCTGTCAATTCCTGGATGCAATTCCCTAGTGGCGTGCGAGTTATGTCGAATCCGCTGGGTCATGCTATAGAACGATTGAGTTTATGGGAGGTGGTTTTTAGTCCCACATTTCCGACCCGTTTTGCACACGTGCTTCTTGGTGCAGCTGTTCTTGGTGGGGCTTGGCAGATGTTTAATACAAAGCGATTCAATGCCAAAGGGGCAATGTTTTTCTTTCTTTTATGGGGTGTCCAATTCTACGTGGGCCATCACCATGCCGGGGAAGTATATGCTTATCAACCCGAGAAATTTGCCGCCTTTGAGGGTCACGAGGGGGTATACGGCCCAGCCGATTTATACCTGCTCCCAACTAAAGACCACAGGGTAAGCATCAAACTCGAGGGCATGACCTCTTTCATGATGTTCAACGACGGCGATCAGCCGGTTTATGGGTTGGATGCATGGCAGGAAAGTTACCTAACGGATCTTTTAGATGTGGTCTTCGCATCCTACCACGTGATGGTCTTGCTTCATTTCCTGCTTTTGGGCTTGTTTGCCTACCTCTGGTGGCGACGGGATACGCGATGGTCCTTGCAATCATGGGCATTAGTCGCTGTAATCATTGCTGCGCTTGTGGCCAATTATGCGGGCTGGTACACAGCCGAGATGGGGCGTCAGCCTTGGATTATTCGAGGCATAATGTATACACGACATGCCTCCGTACCGGCCAGCGAACAGGTAACCTACCTTGGGGTCTTATGGTCTCTATTGGCTTGGGGCGTTCCGATAATGCTGTGGCGTGCTTTGGGACTGCGACGCAAAGTAAACGGTTTACTGGGCCGTTAACTTTTTGTGCATTTCAAACATGGCGATACCCGCACTAACGCTAACATTCAGACTGTGTTTTGTGCCAAACTGAGCAATCTCTATAACCGCATCACAGGTATCAACCACCTCTTGAGCGACGCCAATAACCTCATGCCCGAAAACAAGGGCAGTTGGCCCCTTAGGTGCATAGTCGCGAAGGTCAATACTCCCTTCAGCTTGCTCCAAGGCAACGACGGTATAACCTTCTTTTTGCAGTTGTTCGACACAGTCCACGGTGCGCTCCACATGGGTCCAATCCATACTTTCTGTCGCGCCCAAAGCGGTCTTCTGCATATCTGCACTTCCCGGTGTTGGTGACAGTCCACAGAGGTAGATATGTGCTGCCCGAAAACAATCGGCCGTGCGAAACAAACTGCCCACATTGTGGAAGCTTCGTACATTATCTGCAACAATAACTAGGGGTGTTTTGTCCGATTTTTTGAAGTCATCAGTCGACAATCTTCCCAATTCATTGTTCCGAAGTTTTCTCATCTCTCTGAAGCGATTACTTTTGATGTCTGCGGCACAATTGCCGTAAACCTTCCACAAAGAAAGCGTAAATGGCTAAATCTGCCTC